>Ga0181534_10001978_pt1 | contig 13041 bp, 8 predicted proteins | sample PEATcosm2014_Bin_37_FD_119758 | JGI IMG/M metagenome (GOLD analysis project Ga0181534, IMG submission 119758) | Peatland microbial communities from MTU Mesocosm Facility, Houghton, MI, USA - PEATcosm2014_Bin17_10_metaG | ecosystem: Environmental > Terrestrial > Soil > Wetlands > Peat | place...
CCGTCGCGAGCGCTCACCGTCCAGCCGACCGTCACCAGGTCGAGCGCGTCGGCGACCCGCGCGATGATCGGGTTCGTATGCCCAATCGGCGGTCGGAAGAACAGCGGCCGCTCGCCCGTGATCTCCTCGAGAACGCGCATGCCTCGCTCGAGATCGTGCCGCACGCGCTCCTCCGAGCGCAGCGAGAACAGCCTGTCGTGCGCGTAGCCGTGCAGTCCGACCTGATGTCCGCGAAGGACGAGCTCGCGGATCACGTCGGGGTGCGCCTCGGCCTTCTCCGCGATGACGAAGAACGTCGCCTTGGCCTTCGCGGCGTCGAGCGCGTCCAGCACCTGGCGCGTCGTCTTGGGATCGGGGCCGTCGTCGAAGGTCAGCGCCACGCCGCGCGCCAGCTGGGGGCCGCGCACGATGGCGTCGACGAACATGCGCAGCGGCAAGCGCAGCACGCCGAGCAGGATGAGCCCCATGTACGCGAGCAGCACGAGGACCGCCACCGGCACCGACGGAGGCGCGATGAGGACCGCGCGCGCCGTGAAGACGACCAGGCCGACGCTCGCGGCGTAGAGGGCGACGCGGGCCGGCGGCACGACGCGCTACTTCTTCGCTTTCCTCGGCACGGCCGCCTCTTCCTCGTCGTCTCCCGCCGCGCCCGCGGCCGCCGGGGCGGGTGCGCGCAGCTTCTTGTCGGCGGCCTTCCCCTGCACTCGCCCCCCCTTCTCGCCTGGCGCCTCGGGCGGGTCGGTGTTGTCCACCTCGTAGAAGACGCTGAGCACCGTCGCGATGGCCGGGAGGGCGAGGACGGGGAGGTCGGCCAGGTTCCCCGAGCCGAGGCCGAACTTGTCGAGGTCGACCTCGATGCCGACGAACTTGCGGAGCGCGAACATCCCCCCCGCGGCCAGCGCGGCCCCGAAGAAGGCCTTGAGGAGCGCCTCGATCCACGCGCCCGACGCCCAGATGGGCTTGCCGGCGACGAGGCCGACGACCACGCCCGTCACGCAGGCTGCAGCGAAGGCGAGGAACGCGCCGCCGCCGCCGACGGCCGCGAAGGACGTGACGGCGAGCCCCTTGACGAGGGCCCCAGCGGCGAGGCCTCCGAGGAGGAGGCCGAGGATGAGACCTTTGATGAGCCTGCCGATCATGCGCTCCTCAACGTGGACGGGCGGACCCTGGCCGTCAATGGGCGAGGTGAAAGGGGCGTGGACCGGCGAGACGCTCGGCGAGGCGGCTGTGCCGCTCGTCCTTGTGCGCCTCCGCGAGCGAGAGGCGGATGGCGCGAGGGTCGGCGACGAGGACGACGAGGCGCTTGCCGCGGGTGACCGCGGTGTAGAGGAGGTTCTTCGAGAGCATGACGAAGTGGCTCGTCAGGAGCGGGATGACCACGGCGGGGAACTCGCTCCCCTGCGCCTTGTGGACGCTGCAGGCGTAGGCGAGCGTCAGGTTGTCGAGCGCGCCGGGCTCGTACGGCACGAGGCGCCCGGCGTCGTCGTCGTCGAACGCGACCTTCAGCGTCCCGGCGTGCGCGTCGACCGACGCGACGACGCCGATGTCGCCGTTCCAGATGCTGCGGTCGTAGTCGTTCTTCAGCTGCATCACCTTGTCACCGACGCGAAAGACGCGATGGCCGCGGGTGAGCGCCTCGCCGCGCGGGTTGAGCGCCTCCTGGAGCGCGGCGTTGATGGCGACCGAGCCGGCGGCGCCGCGGTGCATGGGGGTGAGCACCTGGATGTCGCGGACCGGGTCCATGCCGAACTTGCGAGGGATGCGCGAGGTCACGAGCTTGGTGATCGTCGCGGTCGCGGACTCGGCGTCGCGGCTGTCGATGACGAAGAAGTCGGCGAGGGCCTCCCCTTCGGCGGCGGTGACCGGGGGGAGACCGTCGTGGATGCGGTGGGCGTTGACCACGATCTGGCTCTCCGCGGCCTGCCGGAAGATCTTTCGCAGCATGACCGCGGTCCCGACGCCGGAGCGGATGACGTCGCGGAGCACCGCCCCGGGGCCGATGCTCGGGAGCTGGTCTCGGTCGCCGACGAAGACGAGCCTCGCCCCCTTCGGCATCGCGCTCACGAGCGCGTCGGCGAGGGGGAGGTCGACCATCGAGGCTTCGTCGACGATGACAGCTCCCGCCTCGATGGGATTCCCGGCGTCGCGCTTGAACGTGCCGCCGCGCTGCGGGTCGAACTCGAGGAGCCGATGTAGGGTGGTCGCCTCGAAGGAGGTCGCGGCGGTCATTCGCTTGGCGGCGCGGCCGGTCGGCGCGGCGAGGCGGACGGCGAGCCCGGCCCGGCGAAAGACGGCGAGGATGGCCTTGAGGACCGTGGTCTTGCCGACGCCGGGGCCGCCGGTGACCACGACGAACGAGGCGCGCGACGCCTCGAGGACCGCCGCGCGCTGCTCGTCCGCGAGCGTCACGTGCCCCTCCTTCTCGAAGGCCGCGACCGCAGCCGCCGCGCCCGGGAGAGGCGCGACCACCCCGCGCGCGAGCGCGCGCAGCCCCTCGGCGAGGCGGCGCTCGGCCGCGTGCATCCGCGGTGTGTAGACGACGTCCTCGCCTCCGTCAGCGGCGCTTTCGGTGACGACGAGCCGCGCGTGGGCGAGCGCCTTCGCGGCCGCCGCGAGCCGGTCCCGCGTCGCGGCGTCGATCTCCCCTTCGGCGGACGGCCCTCGGAGGAGCGCGCTCGCGCGCCCGAAGAGCGCCGACAGAGGAGAGTAGACGTGGCCAGAGTCGGTCTCGTCGAGCAGCGCCTGCAGGAGCGCAGCCTGCATCCGCTCGGGGGAGTCCGCGGCGACGCCGAGCTCGTGGGCGATGAGGTCGGCCGTGCGAAAGCCGATGCCCGCGACCTCGAGCGCGAGGCGGTACGGGTTCTGCTGCACGACGTGGACGGCCATCGCGCCGTACCGCTTCGCGATGCGCGCCGCGAGCGACGCGGTCGCGCCGTGCGCCTGGAGAAAGACGAGCACGTCACGCTCCGCCTTCCGCTCCCTCCACGTCGCCGCGAGCTCCGCTGCGCGCTTCTTCCCGAGCCCCGTCACGGTCGCGAGCCGGTCGGGGTCCTCGTCCAGGACGCGCATCGTCTCCACGCCGAAGGTCGCCACGATGCGCGCCGCGAGCTTGTCGCCGATCCCCTTGACGACGCCCGACGCCAGGTAGCGCTCCACCCCCTTCGTCGTGCTCGGCGCGAGCAGCGTCGCCCCCTCCGCCCGCAGCTGCTCGCCGTGCCGGCTGTCCGTCACCATCCTGCCGCGCACCCGCAGCTCCGCGCCGACGTGGACCGGCGGCAACGTGCCGACGACCGTGAGCGGCTCGGGCTGCCCCGCGACGGTGAGCCGCACGACGCGGAAGCCGGTCTCGGGGTTCTCGAACGTGACCCGCGCCACTTCGCCTTCGACGAACGTCTCCGCTCCGGTTGGAAACAGCGCGCGGGTGCTCATGCGGCGGGACCCACGCCTCCTGCGAGGGGTTGACGCCGCCCTCGAAGGCCCCCAGGAAGGAGCCGCGCAGCGCCTCCCCTCATGAACCCGTTCCTCTCGCACACGCTCATCTGCTTCGGGTCGGTCTTCTCGATCGTCGACCCGTTCGCCGCGGTGCCCATCTTCCTCGCGCTCGTCGGGCAGCAGACGCAGGCCGCCCAGAACGGCATCGCCCTCCGCGCGTCGCTCACCTGCTTCGCCGTCCTCACGGCCTTCGCTGCGGCTGGGTCGCTCATCTTCACGTTCTTCGGGATCACCATCCCGGCCTTCAAGGTCGCCGGTGGGATCCTACTCTTCGGCGTGGCGTTCGACATGCTGCGCGCGAAGCCGTCGGCCACGAAGACGACGCAGGAAGAGCGGAGCGAAGCGGAGTCGAAGGACGACATCGCGCTCATCCCGATGGGCATCCCTCTCTTGTCGGGGCCCGGCGCCATGGCGACGGCGACGGTGCTCGCGGGCAAGTCGCACGGCTTCGAAGAGCGCGTCGGCCTGCACCTCGCGATCGCGGGGGTGAGCCTCGTGACGCTGGTGGTCCTGCGGTCGAGCGGCCTCATGGCGCGCCTGTTCGGGCGGACGGGGCTCAACGTCATCGGTCGCGTGATGGGTCTCATCCTGGCCGCGCTGGCGATCCAGTTCGTCATGGATGGCGTGCGCGAGGCGTTGCCCGGGCTCGTGAGCGCCGCGCGGGGCGAGGTGTAGGCGGTTCTCCGCGGTACGGCGCCGACACCGCTGGCGCTCAGGCGCTCCTCGGCCAGCGATCGAACCGCTCCCCCGCGAAGCGGAAGGGGACGGCGGGGACGCGGAAGCAGACGGGGGTTGCGTCGCCCACGATGGCCTCCGCTGCCCGTGAGGTCACAGCGCCCCCGAGCGGCTCGCAGCTGTCGATCGGGATCCCGAGGTCGATCTCCTCGCGAACCGTCTCGCGCTCGGCGAGCCGCGTGGACATCGCCCGGTCCTGCGGCACGGCGTAGCGCAGCATCGCTTCGTACGTCGGGAAGCACTCGCCCCACGCGCCCGTCAGCAGGCGACTCACCGCGGGGCGCAGCGTCGCGTCGGCGTCGGGCGCGCTCCCTTCGCCCGGGTCGAGCCAGAGCTGCACCGTGCCGTCGGCCGATCGCACGAGCGCGGCGTCGGCGAAGAGGTGCATCGGCATCCCTTCGGACATCAGCCGAGCTCCCCCCGAATGCAGCCGCGTCGTCACGGCGTTGGTCACGAAGTAGATGCCCTCCTTCTTCGTGTGCGGGTCGCGGACGTACGTCCGCCAGTTCGTCTGGATGGGCGAGCTCATGAGGCGGCGGAGCGGCCCGAGCAGCGCGGGGCCGAAGTGGCCGTGCCGGTAGGAGAGGAACGTGAACATCGCCCACTCTCCCTTCGGACCGAGCCGCTGCAGCTCCAGCCCCTCGGGTAACCACGCCTCGAGGCGCTTCGCCGGGACGAGGTAGTTCACGTAGACGACGTCCGTGATGTCACTCCTGAAGCGGAGGACCGGCAGCCACGAGCAGAGGCGCCGCACGAAGCGGCTGTTCATGGGGATCTCCGCGAGCCGCCCGAGCGGCCCAGGCCCTGGCGCGCGCCACCGAGCCCAGCGGCCATGCGGCGTCTCCGGCCGCGACGCCCGGAGGACCTGCTCGGTCACGAGCGCCAGCCAGACCATCAGGAGCGCGAAGCCGAGCGCGTTCCCCACGGCGATCGCCTTGGCGGGGAGCGTCAGGGGCGCGGGGAGCAGGGGCCCGACGGTCACGACCGCGAACGTCCCCCAGGTCGCGATCGACAGTCGAGTCAGGAGCCGAGTCCAGGTGCCTGCGGACACGAAGCAGGCTGTCCAGCCGAGCGCCGCTACCGTGTAGAGCAGCGCAGCCCACACGCCCGTCATCGCGAAGACGTGGGACTCGTAGGCCAGGTAGCGACCGAGCCCCGCGGACGAGCTCGCGTCCCTCGCGAGCTCCACCCCCACGGTCTCCCAGAGGCCCTGTCCGAGCTGGTCCGGCACGACCGCAACCAGCGTCAGCGCGGCCACGGCGAACGCGGACCACCGCGGAATCCAGGGCGTACGGACGAACGCGTAGGCGAGGTAGAGGTCGCTCGCCGCGGTCAGGTGCCAGGGGAGCCAACCGAGACGAAAGAGCCAGGGATGCGTCGCGACGCGCGTCGCGCGGTCGAGGACGTCGACCGTCGGCCCGCCCGGCATCATCGGGAGCAGCACGAGCGCCATCGAGAGCATGCCGAGCCCGTGCAGCACCCACGTCGCGAGCAGCGCGCGCTCGAGCACGAACGCGGGGGACCGCGGCGCAGCGGCCGAAGCCTCGGGAGTCTCCGTGGCGCGATGGGCTCTCAACGCGGGTAGCGCGCAGTGAACCACGAGCCGATCCGCGGCGCGAGCCCTGGGCGCCCCGCTCGAGTCCACGGCCTATCGCGGCCTACGCGGGGCGTGGCCTTCGCCCCGGTGAGTCGCCACCGATCTTCCTGACGGTCGCCCTGTCAGCGGTGGTAGGCGATCGCCCCGTGGTGACGCTCTCCTTCATGGCCGGGACGCTGGAGCTCCGCGGCTTTGGCCTCGCACGCCCCGACGGGCGCCCACCCCCTCCCCCCTGGCAGTGGGACCCGCGCACCGAGTGCCACCGCGCGCCCGCCGTCGCCTACGCCGACATCGTCCGAGAGCTCGTCACCGGCAAGATCGCCTACACCGACGACGCCCGCCGCTACACCGAGCTCGCGTCGGGGGCGCGCGCCCACCGCGAGCCACGGCCCTACCAGAGCGAAGCGCTCGACGCCTGGAAGCGCCGCCGCGGACGCGGCGTCGTGGTCCTCCCGACCGGAGCCGGTAAGAGCCACGTCGCGGTGCTCGCCATCGACGACAAGCGCAGGAGCGCGCTGGTCGTCGCCCCCACGCTCGACCTCGTGCGGCAGTGGTACGATCTCCTGACCACGACCTTCGGCGGCCCCGTCGGGGTCGTCGGCGGCGGCGAGCACGAGGTGCACCCGCTCACCGTCACCACGTACGACTCGCTCTACATCCACGCCGAGCACCTCGGGGCTCGCTTCGGCCTCGTCGTCTTCGACGAGTGCCACCACCTGCCGAGCGCGGCGTACTCGCTGGCGGCGCGCGCCTTCCTCGCGCCGTTTCGCCTCGGGCTCACGGCGACCCCGGAGCGCACCGATGGCCGCGACGCCGAGCTCGAAGCGCTCGTCGGCCCCGTCGTCTACAGGAAGGACATCGTCGAGCTCTCCGGCGACTACCTCGCCCAGTACGAGACGGAGCGCGTCTCGATCACCCTCTCGCCCGAGGAGCGCGAAGAGCACGACCGAGAGCGCGCGATCTACCGCGAGTTCGTCGCGAGCCATGGCATTCGAATGAGCCAGCCGTCCGGGTGGGGGGAGTTCATCATGCTCGCGTCCCGGACCAAGGAAGGGCAGCGCGCGATGGCGGCCTACAGGCGTCAGCGCGCCATCGCCTTCGCCCCGGCAGCGAAGCTCGAGTACCTCGGGCACCTCCTCCACCGGCACCGCACGGACCGCGCGATCCTCTTCACGCAGGACAACGCCACGGCCTACGGCATCGCGCGCCGCTTCCTCGTCCCCGTCCTCACGCACCAGACGAAGGTCAAGGAGCGCAGCGAGATCCTCGGCGGGCTCGCCGCCGGGACGTTTCATGCGGTCGCGACGTCGAAGGTGCTCAACGAGGGGGTGGACGTGCCGGACGCGAACGTCGCGGTCATCCTCTCCGGGAGCGGCACGGTGCGCGAGCACGTGCAGCGCCTCGGGCGCATCTTGCGAAAGCGCGGAGACAAGCGCGCCGTGCTCTACGAGCTCGTGACCGAGGCGACGACCGAGACGTACACGAGCGACAGGCGGAGGGAGCACAGTGCTTACCGCTGACCTCGTGAACGCGCGGCGTCGGGGCGACGAGCTCACGCTCGTCCGCCTAGGAGACGCTCGCCCGCGCGTCGTCGCGCTCGCGGAGCAGCTGATCCTCGCCGTGCGCGGCGCGGTCGGCGGCACGTTCGAAGACCTCTCGGCGGCCGTCGACGCGGTCGAAGCCGAAGCCCGCGACTACCGGGTGAAGGACGGCCTCGCCAAGCTGCTCGAGGACCGCTGCGAGCTCGACTCGCCGGACGAGATTCCCCCCGAAGAGCTCCGTCGCGAGATCTTCACGCGCGCGAGCCTGGCGCGCGCCGCGCTCGAAGGCGGCGCGCAGCTCGACCGAGACGCGATCCTCTCCGAAGTCGCGCGGCTCCGCGGCACCTCCACCGACGCGATCGAGCGCGCCCTCTTCGCCGACCTCCGGAGCGCGCAGATCGTCCGGGCCTTCGACGCGCTGAGCGCCGAAGCGCTCGTGGCCCTCTACGAGCGCGGGCAGGCGCAGGCCGTCCTCCTCCGCGCGGTCAAGGTCACCGTCGACGTCACGTCCGCGTCGCCCGCCGCGACGCGCGCCTTCTTCCGCAGGCTGAAGTTCCTGCGCCTCCTGCACACCATCACGCGGAGCGAGACGGACGGGCGGCGCGGTTACCGCGTCGTCATCGACGGGCCGTTCAGCCTCTTCGAGTCGATCACCAAGTACGGCCAGCGGCTCGCGCTGGTCCTCCCTGCGCTCGAGGCGTGTGAAGCGTGGCGCCTGACGGCGGACGTGCGCTGGGGCAAGGAGAAGCGCCCGCTGGTGTTCCGCCTCGAGGGGAAGGCGCCCGAGGGCAAACGGAGCCGGGAGTCGCCGGACATGCCGGACGAGGTCCGCGCCCTGATGGAGAGCTTCGCGGCGCTGACGACGCCGTGGCGTGTCTCGGCGAAGACGGAGATCCTCGAGCTCCCCGGCGTCGGTCTCACCGTGCCCGACCTCGTCTTCGAGCGCGACGGCGGAGGCAAGAAGCCCGAGCGCGTGTTCCTCGAGGTGATGGGTTACTGGAGCCGCGACGCCGTCTGGAAGCGCGTCGAGCTCGTTCAAGCTGGCCTCGACGCCAAGGTCCTCTTTGCCGTGAGCTCGCGCCTCCGCGTCAGCGAAGAGGTCCTCGGTGGCGAGCTCCCGAGCGCGCTCTACGTCTACAAGGGGACGATGAGCGCGCGCGTCGTCGCCGAGCGACTCGACGCGCTCGCGAGCCGCGCGCGCCCACCTCTGCCCGCCTGAGCGCCGCGGCGCGGTCTCGACGCCGGGCGACAAAACGAAACGAGCACCCGAAGCAGCTCGCTCCGGGTGCTCGTGTTCGACGCGGCGCGCGCGGGGCGCGCCGATGCCTCAGGCGACGGCGTCCTTGATCGCCTTCACGGGGCGGGCGCGCACGGCCTTGCTCGCCGGCTTCGCGGCGAACTTCTGCTTCTCCTTCGTGAACGGGTTGATCCCCTCGCGGGCCGGTCGCGCCGCCTTCTTCACGACGACGAACTTCGCGAAGCCGGGGAGGACGAACGTCCCACTCTTCTTGAGCTCCTTGTGCGCGACGCTCACGAGCGTCTCGACGACCTGCTTCACGTGCTTGCGCGAGACCTCCTCGCCGACCGCGTCCGAGACCGCCTGAAGGATCGCGCTCTTCGAGAGCGGCTTGTTCTTCTTCACCGTGCTGGGCTTCGCCATGATCGAATCTCCTGGGTGTAGTCGGTGACAGCTACGGCTTTTCTCCCTGCGAACGCAACCGAAAAGCCGCATCCGCCGTGGGATTCGAGCCTTTTCTTGGCGCTGGGCCCCTCGGATACTTGTCGCGCGCGGCTCCAGGTGGGTAGAGACGGGGGGTGAGGCCGCCGCCGACGCGCTCCTGGTTCGCCTGGTTCGACCGCCTGGTCGTGCTGCAGGTGCAGACCCCGGGGCGTGTCCTCCTCGTGTCCGGGCTGCTCACGCTGGTGAGCCTCGTCCTCACGCTGCGCCTCGAGGTGCACCCGGGGTTCGAGTACCTGCTCCCGCAAGATCGGCCGAGCGTTCGCGAGCTGCACCGCGTGGCGAAGCAGACCGCGGGTGTGTCGACGCTCTTCGTGGTGCTCCGTGCCGACTCGGGGACGCCCGACGAGGCGCGCGCCGCGCTCCGGCGCGCCGGGGACGACCTCGCCGTCCGGCTCGCCGCGCTCGGCTCTCCGTGGGTCGGAAGCGCGGAGGACGGCGTGAAAGAAGCCTTCCGCTTCCTCAGCCCGCGCGCGGGCCTCTACGCGAAGCTCTCCGATCTCGTCAGCCTGCGCGACGACGTCCAGCGCCGCATCGACTACGAGGTCGAGAAGGCGACGGGGAACCTCCTCGACGACGACGCGCCTCCGCCGGAGATCAACGCCGAGACGCTGAAGAAGCGCTTCGGCCTCGGAGGCCTGACGGACGGCCGATACCCCGGCGGCTACTACGAGTCGAAGGACGGCCGCGTGCTCGTCGTCGCCGTGCGCTCCAAGGTCCTCGGCACCGACCTCGGCATGGGCCGACAGGCGCTCGCGAAGATACGCGCCGCCGTCGACGAGGCGAACCTCGGGGCCTCGTCGCCGCCCATTCGCTACGGCCTCTCCGGCGACCTCTACACCGGCGTCTCCGAGCTCACCGTCGTCAACGCCGACCTCACGCGCGTCGGCGTGACGGGCGTCGTCCTCATCGCCGCCGTCGTCTTCCTCTACTACCTGCGGCTCCGCGCGCTCCTGACGATGCTCCTGACGATCCTCGTCGGCGTCTCGTGGAGCTTCGCGTTCACCGAGCTCACGGTCGGGTTCTTGAACCTGGCGACGGGCTTCCTCTTCACCATCATCGCGGGCAACGGCATCAACGCAGGCGTCATCTACATGGCGCGCTACCTGGAGGCGCGGCGCGCGGGAGAGCCGCTCCTCGAGGCGATCCGCGTGACGCACGTCGAGACGTGGCTCGCGACGCTCACCGCGTGCCTCGCGGCCTCCGCCGCCTACGCCTCGCTCACGATCACCGAGTTCCGCGGCTTTCGCGACTTCGGCCTCATCGGCGCCGTCGGGATGATCCTGTGCTGGATCGCCACGTACTCCACGATGCCGGCCATCCTCGCCGCCCTCGAGCGGCTCAGCCCCATCGAGTTCAGCGGCGCGGCCCACCTCGAGCGGGTCGGCCCGGCGAGCTCGCGCGCGACGTACTGGCGCAAATTCCGCGACGCGTGGGCGCGCACCTTCGGCCTCCCGTTCGGCTTCATCGTCGTGCGCATCCCGCGGATCATCGTCGTGTCGGGGCTGACGTTCGCGACGCTCGGCGTCGTGATGCTCGTCCGCTACGTCCGGCACGACCCCATCGAATACGACATGCGCAACATGCGCAACGACCGCAAGCTCGGCGTCGAGGAGGTCAAGAACCGGGACGTCGCGGTCGAGGTGACGGGCTTCGTCGGCGCCGAGGGGATGGCCATCCTCGTCGACAAGCCAGAGCAGGTCGCGGAGCTGCGCACCGTCCTCTACGCGCGCCGCGACGCCGCGTCCGAAGCCGACAGGCCGTTCAAGGACATCCACGCGCTCGAAGACCTCGTGCCGTCCGACCAGGCCGCGAAGATCCCCGTGCTGCTCGCGATCAAGGCCAAGGTGCTGCGCGCCCGGGCCCGCGGCCTCATCTCCGACGCGGACTGGGCGGAGCTCGAGGGGCACCTCCCCCCGGACGACCTCGCGCCCTTCAGCGCCGCCGATCTCCCCGCGGACGTCGCGCAGCCGTTCACCGAGGTCGACGGCACGCGCGGCCGCATCGTCTACATCAGCCCGACCGACGCCTCCGTCACCGAGGACGCGCACTACCTGTTCCGCTGGGCCGACGCCTACCGGCGGTCCGACCTCCCCGATGGGAGCACCGTGCTGGGGTCGGGGCGCGCGGTCATCTACGCGGACATGTGGGCCGCGGTCATCGACGCGATCCCTCCGGCGGTGGCGTTCTCGTTCGTCACCACCGCGCTCGTGGTGGTCGTCGCGTTCCGAGCGCGCCGCGCGTCGGTCCTCGTGCTCGGAGCCCTCCTCGTCGGGATCGGCTGGCTCGGCGGCCTCTTCGCCATCCTCCAGGTCCGCCTGAACTTCCTCAACTTCATCGCCCTGCCGATCACGTTCGGCATCGGGGCGGACTACGCCGTCAACGTCGTGCAACGCTACTCGATCGAGGGGACCGGCGGGGTCCTCCGCACCGTGCGCGAGACGGGGGGCGCGGTGGTCCTCTGCAGCCTCACGACGACGCTCGGCTACCTGGCGCTCGTCAGCTCGGTGAACTTTGCCGTGCGGAGCCTCGGCGTCGCGGCGGTGCTGGGAGAGGTGTGCTGCTTGCTCGCGGCGGTGCTGGTGCTCCCTGCGGCGCTCGTGTGGCGAGACGCGACGGCCGTGGCGGCAGCGGAGAAGACGGCGCTCAACGTGTAGGACGCCGGGCTGAGCGACGGCGCCTAAGGCGCCGGGCAGGTCGAGACCACCGAGCCGTTCGCCTGGCCCCCCGCGAGCGACGCGCAGGTGAAGCCGAAGCCCGTGCAGTAGCCGTACTCGACCGAGTTGATGCACTGGCAGGAGGCGAAGCTGCCGGTCACGTTGATGCAGCACGGCCCGAACCCGTCGCAGTTGGCGACGGCGGTGTAACCCGAGGCGGCTTGCTCGGCGCACGACGGCGTCGCGGGCAGAAGCTGGCAGTCGCACGAACCGTCCGGAGGGACCTGCTCGTACGCGTTGGCGCACGAGCTCTGGTCTTGCCCGACGAAGCAGCAGGTCTGCATCCCGGCGTCGGGCCCTCCGCCTCCGCCGTCGGTGGGGGGCGGCCCTCCCGCGTCGACGCAGAGCGAGACGGTCCCGTTCGTCTGGCACACGGCGTCGACGCACGACGCTGCGCCGTTGCCGGGGCAGCACTCCGAGGAGTCCGAGCAGCTCCCTCCGAGCGTGACGCAGCAGACCGCGGCGCCCGAGGATGGATCGGTCCCGGCGCAGATGGAGTGGTCGCACGCCGCCCCGCCCGCCTGGCAACCGTCGCTCCCCGGGGGCTTCGACGGGTCGCACGTGGAGAAGCTCGTGCACGACGGGCCCCCCGACCCTGTCGCGCACTGCGCGGTCGAGTTGTCCTGCGTCGAGGACGAGAGCACGCTCGACCCTCGCAACGTCGTGGAGGGTTCGCCCGGGTCGGTCCCGCCGTCGGGCGTCGCTCCCACCAGCTCGACCCCGCCCGTCCCCGCGTCCTCCGCCGACGCGTCTTCCTTGTCGGGCGTGCCTCCGTCGCCCGTCTCGCCGCCGAAGTCGACCGACAGCCCCGCGGGGGCGGACGACGGGGAGAAGAGCGTCCCGGTGTTGGTGATCTGGATGGACGGGCCGCCGGGCTTCGACGTGTAGTTCGTGATGGTCGTGCCGTGGACGACCATCACCCAGATGGCGACCTTCCCGGGGCCGACCGCGCCGTGCGTCCAGTCGATCGGGTTCGTGAGCGAGCCGAACCCCTCGGTGGCGGTGGGCGTCGTCAGGAAGGGCGTGGAGCCGACCCAGGCCACGGGCGCGTAGCTCCCCGACACGATCGGCCCCGGCTGTAGGCGGAGCGCGACGAACGTCGAGCCCGAGTTGTAAGCGAAGATCATCTCGTTCGTGGTCCCCCCCTCGAAGACGTCGACGCAGTTCGACGTGGGGACGCACCACCAGTCGCCGGTGCAGCCGGACGCCGGGCAGAGCATC
>Ga0181534_10001980_pt1 | contig 13037 bp, 7 predicted proteins | sample PEATcosm2014_Bin_37_FD_119758 | JGI IMG/M metagenome (GOLD analysis project Ga0181534, IMG submission 119758) | Peatland microbial communities from MTU Mesocosm Facility, Houghton, MI, USA - PEATcosm2014_Bin17_10_metaG | ecosystem: Environmental > Terrestrial > Soil > Wetlands > Peat | place...
ACCACCGGCACCGCGCGTTTCAAAGCCACGTTCAGCAACGCCCGCAACACTCTCTGGCCCGGGCAGTACGTCAATGCCCGCGTGCTGGTGCGAACGGACCGCAGCGTGCTGACCCTGCCGACCGCCGCGGTGCAGCTCGGGCCGGCCGGTCCTTTCACCTATGTGGTGAAGCCGGATTCGACCGTGGAGGTGCGGCAGCTGAAAATCGGCGACGAGAGCGGCGGCTTGACCGTGATCGACGGCGGCCTCGCCTTGAACGAGCGCGTGGTGACGAGCAATCAATACCGGCTGCAGGCGGGCACGCACGTGCGCATCAACGGCGCCGCCGCGTCGGTCGCCACGGCCAAGACGGGTGCCAGAGCGACATGAGCATTTCGGAGCCATTCGTCCGGCGCCCGATCGCCACCTCGCTGCTGATGGGCGGCATCTTTCTGGTGGGCCTCGTGGTCTATCCCCTGCTGCCCGTGGCGCCGCTGCCGCAGGTCGATTTCCCGACGATTCAGGTCACCGCACAGCTGCCGGGCGCCAGCCCCGAGACCATGGCCGCGACCGTCGCAACGCCGCTCGAATACCAGTTCGCCGAGATCTCCGGATTGTCCCAGATGACCTCGCAGAATCTGCTGGGCACCTCCCTGATCACCCTGCAGTTCGACCTGAACCGCAATATCGACGCGGCGGCGCAGGACGTGCAGACGGGCATCGACGCCGCGGGAGGTCAGCTGCCGAAGAACCTGCCGACTCCGCCCACCTACAAAAAAGTCAATCCCGCCGATTCGCCCATCCTGATCCTGGCGGTGCACTCCGACGTGCTGCCGGTCACCACTGTGGACGACTATGCCGAGAACATCCTCGCGCAGCAGATCTCGCAAATCCCCGGCGTCGCACAGGTCGCCATCGGCGGTCAGCAGAAGCCGGCCGTTCGCGTGCAGATCGATCCGACGAAGCTCGCGGCGCTGGGTCTGCAGATGGAGGATGTGGCCGGCGTCATCGCGGCCGCCACGGTCGATGCGCCGAAGGGATCGATCAACGGGCCGAAGCGCAGCATGACGATCTACGACAACGATCAGCTGCTGAAGGCCGCACCCTGGAACGATGTGGTCGTGGCGTACAAGAACGGCGCCCCGGTGCGCATCCGCGACATCGGCGTCGCGGTGGACGGTCCGGAAAACACGCTGCTGACGGCCTGGCAGAACGGCCGCAACGGGATCCTGCTGCTGGTCTACAAGCAGCCCGGCGCCAACGTCATCGACGCGGAACAGCGGGTCGAAGCGCTGCTCCCGCACGCGCTCGCCTCCGTGCCGCCGTCGATCAAGGTGGACACGGTCGCCAACCGCACCACCACCATCAAGGCCGCGGTGCGCGACGTGGAGTTCACGCTGGCGCTGACCATCGCGCTGGTGGTGATGGTCATTTTCCTGTTCCTGCGCAACGCCTGGGCGACCATCATTCCCGGCGTCACGGTGCCGCTGGCGCTGCTCGGCACGGCGGCCATGATGTACGTGCTCCATTACAGCCTCGACAACCTGTCGCTGATGGCGCTGACCATCGCGGTCGGCTTCGTGGTGGACGACGCCATCGTGATGCTGGAGAACGTCTATCGGCACATCGAAAACGGCCTCTCGCCGCTCGAAGCCACTCTCAAGGGTGCCGGGGAGATCGGCTTTACCATCATGTCGATCAGCGTGTCCCTCGTCGCCGTGTTCATCCCCCTGCTGCTCATGGGCGGCATCATCGGACGCCTGTTCCGTGAATTCGCGATCACCATGACCATGACCATCGCCGTCTCGGCCTTCGTCGCCCTGACGCTCTCGCCCACAATGTGCGCGCTGTTCCTGCGCGACGAGAAGCACATCAAGCACGGCAAGGCCTACATGGCGGTGGAGCGCGCCTTCGACCGGCTGCTCGGCTGGTACACCCGCGGCCTCGATTTCGTCCTCGATCACCGGCGCGCCACGCTCGCGGCCTTCCTGTTCACGGTGGCGCTCACCGTCGTGCTCTACATCGAAATACCCAAGGGATTCTTTCCGCAGCAGGATACGGGCATCATCACCGGGCTGTCGGACGCCCCCCAGGACATCTCCTTCCAGGAAATGGTGCGCAGGCAGCATGTGCTGCTGGATGTGGTCGCGAAGGACCCGGACGTGCAGAGCTACGGCACCGGACTCGGCGGCAACCGGCCCATCAACAATGGCTTCGTGGTCATCGGCCTGAAACCGCGCGACGAGCGCGGCGCCAGCTCCGATGAGATCATCAACCGGCTGCGGCCGCAGCTCGCCGAGGTGCCGGGCGCGACGCTGTTCATGCAATCCGCGCAGGATCTCAATGTCGGCGGCCGAACCTCCCGCACGCAGTATCAATACACGCTGCAGGATTCGGACATCAACGAGCTCAACGACTGGGCGCCCAAGGTCCTCGCCGCCCTGCAGAAACTGCCGATGCTGCGCGACGTGGCCTCCGACCAGCAGACCAGCAGCGGCATGCTGTCCCTGACCATCGACCGCGATCAGGCGTCGCGCTTCGGCATCCAGCCGGCCGCCGTCGACCAGGCCCTCTACGATGCCTTCGGCCAGCGCCAGGCGGCGCAATTCTTCACCCAGGCCAACAGCTATCACGTCATTCTGGAAATTACTCCGTCGCTGCAGACCGATCCCAGCTCGCTCAGCAAGCTGTACCTGAAATCCCCGCTGACGGGCCAGATGGTGCCATTGTCGGCCATGACTCGGTTCGACACGCAGCACGTGACCTACCTGTCGATCAATCATCAGGGACAATTTCCCGCGGTGACGCTGTCGTTCAATCTGGCGCCGGGGGCGGCTCTCGGCGACGCCGTCACCGCCATCACCCGCGTCTCGGCCGCAATGCGCCTGCCCTCCACCATCACCGGCAACTTCCAGGGCACGGCGCAGGCGTTCCAGAGCTCCCTGAAGAGCCAGCCCTATCTGATTCTCGCCGCTCTGGTGGCCGTGTATATCATCCTTGGGATGCTGTACGAGAGCTACATCCATCCATTGACCATTCTCTCCACGCTGCCGTCGGCGGGCGTCGGGGCGCTGCTGATGCTGCTGATATTCCATATCGAGCTGTCCGTGATGGCGCTGATCGGCATCATTTTGCTGATCGGCATCGTGAAGAAGAACGGCATCATGATGGTCGATTTCGCGCTGCAGGCCGAGCGCGAGCAGCACCTCTCGCCGCACGACTCGATTCGTCAGGCGTGCCTGCTGCGCTTTCGGCCCATCATGATGACGACGATGGCGGCGCTGCTCGGCGCCCTGCCCCTGGCGCTGGGGCGCGGCACCGGCTCGGAGCTGCGCCAGCCGCTCGGCTACACCATGGTGGGCGGCCTGATCATGAGTCAGGCATTGACGCTGTTCACCACGCCCGTCATCTACCTGTATCTGGATGAGTTCAGCCTATGGCTCAAGGGGCGGCGCCGTCAAAAGCACCCCGACGGGCCCACGGTGGACCCGCCGCCGCGCTCTGCCGAGCGCGCCGTGCCGCCGCTCGAGGGCACCACATGAAAATCCTGCTGGTCGAGGACAACGAACGGGTGTCGCAGTTCGTCGTCAAGGGCCTGCAGGAGGCGGGGCACACGACGGATCACGCGGCCAACGGGCGCGACGGCATGTTCCTCGCGGCGAGCGAGCCCTATGATGTGATCATCATGGATAGGATGCTGCCGGGCGATATCGACGGTCTCGCCATCATCGAGGTGCTGCGCAAGACCGGCAAGCGCACGCCCATCCTGATCTTGAGCGCGCTCTCGGAGGTCGATGACCGCATCCGCGGGCTGCGCAGCGGCGGCGATGACTATTTGACCAAGCCCTTTGCCTTCGGCGAGCTGCTCGCGCGCCTGGACGCGCTGCATCGCCGCGCGCAGGCCATCAACACCGAGATCCCGCTCACCGTCGGGGACCTGCACATGGATCCGCTGACGCGCAAGGTAACCCGCGGCGACCGGCCTATCACGTTGCAGCCGCGCGAATTCAAGCTGCTCGAGTACCTGATGCGTCACGCAGGTCAGGTGGTCACTCGCACCATGCTCCTGGAGAACGTGTGGGATTATCGCTTCGATCCGCAAACCAACGTGGTCGATGTGCACATCAGCAAGCTGCGGCAGAAAATCGACGCCGAGTTCGAGCGCCCGTTGCTGCGCACGGTGCGCAACGCCGGCTATACCGTGACGGCGGGCGACAAGGAGTCCGTCTAGTGTTCTGCGGCAGGACACCGGCGTGATCCGCTCATCGGCGCTCTCGCTGGCGCTCGGCTACGTCGCGATCGGCATCACGGCACTGGTTCTGTTCGCCGCACCCCTGTGGTATGCCTGGCAGGTCACCATTCAAGAAGGCCGCGTGGAGATCCTGCAGGTCGATTCTCAGAGGATGGCCGAAGTGTTTCGCCGCGACGGCGCGGAGGGCGTGCGCAGCTTCATCGACGCGCGCGTGCGCATGCAGATCGCCGGTGAGAGAATCCTGCTGCTGACCGACGGGTCGCTCCACCCGCTCTCCGGGAACCTCCCCGCCTGGCCTTCAGATGTGCCGACCGTGCCCGGCAACTACAGAGCGCCGGTGGACCTCGGCAGCCAGGGTACTCAAACGGCCCTGCTGCACGTCGCCACGCTCGGCAACTACCACCTGCTGGTGGGCCGGGACAATGCTCTGTTCGCCCCCCTGCAAACGCGCTTTTGGTACGGTCTTGCCGCCGCGATCGCGGTGCTGTCGATCGCCGGGCTGCTGATCGGTCTGATCACCCGCCGCGCCCTGCTGTCGCGCATCAACAGCATCCGTCAGACGGTGTCGGCGATCATTCACGGCGATTTGCAGCATCGCTTGCCCACGCATTTGAACGACGACGAACTCAACACCCTGTCGCGCACCATCAACGGAATGCTCGAGCAGATCGAGCTGCTGGTGCACGGCGTGCGCAACGTGTCCAATTCCATCGCCCATGACCTGCGCACGCCGCTCGCCGAGCTGCGCTCGCGGCTCGAGGAACTGGCGCTCATCCGGCCGCCCGCCGAGCAGACGTACGCCGAGATCGACGGCGCCGTCGCCGACGTCGACCGCGTGATCCGCATATTCGACGCGCTGCTGCGGCTGGCGGAAATCGATGCCGGCCTGCGCCGCTCCGGCTTCGTGGCGCTCGATGCGGCGGACCTGGCGGCGAACGCCGTGGAATTCTATGCCCCTGCCGCGGAGCTCAAGAATATCGCACTGACTTTCCGCTCCGACGGGCCCGCGTCCGTCTTGGGCGATCCCATTCTGCTCGCGCAGGCGCTCGGCAATCTGATCGACAATGCCCTGAAGTATGCGCCGGTGAACGGCGCGATCGAAGTCGCCGTGCGCCGCTGCGGGGATGGCACCGCCGAGGTGTCGGTGTCGGACAACGGACCCGGAATCGCCGATTCGGAGAAGGGCAAAGTGGTGGAGCGCTTCTATCGCGGCGACGCCAGCCGCGGCACACCGGGTGTCGGCCTGGGATTGAGCCTGGTGCAGGCGGTGGCCAAGCTGCATGGCAGCGCTCTTGCGCTATCGGACCGAAAACCCGGCGTGCGCGTCGCGATGACCCTGGCGCTTCATGTGCCAAGCGCCGCCGCACTCGCACCGCTGCCGCAACAGGCGGGCGCCGCACGCGTGATCGGGTCGGAGACCCTCGCCTCCCCGTAGTCGCCTCGGTCAGGGCCCGGATCGGCGCGCGGCGGCCGGCCGTCAGCGGCGTGCCCTGCCCCATGTCAGCATCATCGTGACGGCATAATTCCAAACCGCGCCGACCATGATTCCGGCGATCGCGGCCGGGAACCATCCGCGGCCCAGACCGTAGACCGTGGAGGCCACGCCCAGGTTCGCAAACCCGCCGATGCCGCAGGCAAGTACGAACGATGCCCAGCCGCGCAGCCAGCGCAGGCCGCGCAGCCGCATGTCGCGGTAGGTGAGCACATTGTTGACGGCGTAGTTGAACGTCATGGCGCACAGCGTCGCCACGGCCTGACCCGCGACGAAGCTGCGCTGCAGGCCCTGAAAGACGAACGTGAGCACGGCAAAATGCACGGCGACACCCATGGCGCCGACGATCGAGAAGGCCAGAAAGCGCACCGGGATCCAACGGCCGATGAGCTTGTCGAGGAGCAGCATGACGTAGTCCCACGCCGTCACGGAATCGAGCTTGCTCTCGCCCGCGCGGCGGACCCTGAAGCGATAGCCCAGCTCCTGGTAGCGCAGCGGCCGCGGAAAGGAGGCGAAGACATCGGCGAGTATCTTGAAGCCGATCCCCGAGAGCTTGTGCACGGAGCCATCGACCACGGACCGCCGCATCATGAAGAAGCCGCTCATTGGATCCGTCAATTCGGCGGGCACCAGCACCCGGCTGAGGCGCATGGCGACCCGGCTGATGCGTGCCCGCCGCGCATCCCAATCGCCGATATCGCCGCCCGGCGCATACCGGCTGCCCACGACGATCTCAATGTCGCCTTGCTTCAGCAGGTCGAGCATCCGCGGCAGCAGCCGCTCATCGTGCTGCAGATCGGCGTCGAGCACCGCCACATAGGGCGCGGTGCTCGCGAGCATGCCTTCGACACAGGCGGAGGAGAGGCCGCGGCGGCCGATTCTTCGCAGACAGCGGATCCGGTTGTCGGTGGCGGCGTGGTGGCGCACGAGATCGGCGGTGCCGTCGGGAGAGTCGTCATCGACGAAAATGACTTCCCACGAGCGATTTCCGAGGCAGTTCGTCAGGCTGCCGATCAGCTCCGCGATATTTTCCCTTTCATTGAACGTCGGCACGATAATCGACAATTCGGGGCCGAAGCGCGGCGCAGCCACCGCCTTCGCGGAGTCGACATACATCTCGAGCGGTCGGTGGTGTTCGGCAGCGTTCATCGCGCGTCGTCTCCAGGATGCCGTCAGATTCGCTGAGCACCTGTTAGTTATGTTGTTACTATAATCACCTAGCGGCGCTGACGCACGACTTTATACTGCAAAGTCCGTGTTTCGACCATGACCGGCAATCCGAAAATTGGGGCCCGAAGCTGCAGAACAATGAAATTTTGAACCGCCTCATTCGGACACTGGCGGCACCGCTCCTGGATGCGGCCCTGTTCTGCGTGTTGATCGCCGGCGGGTTGCCGTTTCAATCCAGCCATGTCGCCAGCTTCGCTGCCGCCATGGCGTTGAATTACTTACTGAAAGTTCGTTCAACGGCCGTTGCGGCGCGCCGAACGCGGGACTTTTGGCGTTACGGCCGTCTGTTGGCCGTGAGTCTCATGGCGCTGTTTTTGCGCGGCGGCGTCCTGGGCTTGTTGACGCTTCACTGGGGCTGGCCGGCGCAGGTGTCCATCATTTTCGCGGTGATCGCCGCAATGGCCGTGACCATGCCGGGCTACTCGCTCGCACTATCGCCCGCGACTCGCGCGGCGCGACCGCGCGCCCTCGCCATCGGCCTCATCGCCTATGCCTTCGCGCTGCGCTGGGTGTATCTCGGTTCGGTCGAGCTCCTTCCGGAAGAGGCGTACTACTGGAATTACTCGCGCCATCTGGACATCGGATATCTCGACCATCCGCCGATGGTTGCGTGGCTGATCAGTCTGGGCACAGCCGTGTTCGGTCAGACTGAGTTCGGTGTTCGCATCGGCGCCCTGTGCTGCGCCGGGATCGCCTCCGTCTTTACTTATCGTCTGACCCGAAACCTTTTCGATGAGGCGAGCGCGCTGGCCGCCGTGGTACTGGCGCAGGTGCTGCCCTTCTTTTTTCTCGTCGGGCTGCTCATGACCCCGGACGCGCCATTGACCGCTGCCTGGGCGGCCTCGCTGTACTATCTCGAACGCGCGCTGGTCGCGGGCCGCTCCGGGGCCTGGTGGCGGGCGGGGCTGGCCCTGGGAATGGGCGCGATTTCCAAATACTCCATCGGCCTGCTCGTTCCCGCCTGCTTCGCCTTCATGCTGTGGGATGGTCAATCACGGCGCTGGTGGCGGCAGTGGCAGCCCTACGCTGCCGCACTGCTCGGCCTTGCAGTGTTTTCCCCGGTCATCCTATGGAACGCTCAACATGACTGGGTTTCGTTCGCATTTCAGACGTCGCGCCGTCTCGGCGATGCGCCGAGGTTCGCGCTGCATAAGTTGCTCGGCTCGGTCCTGGTGCTCATCACTCCCACCGGCGTGCTGGCGGCGGCGGCGGCGCTCGTCGGCGCAAAGCCCACTGCCGCGAGCGCGAGCACAAGCCCAGGCGCAGGCGCGGGCGCAGACGCAGGCGCGGGCCCAGGCGCGGACGCAGGCGCAGGCGCGGGCCCAGGCGCGGACGCGGACGCAGGCGCAGGCGCGGACGCGGGCGCGGACGCGGACGCGGACGCGGACGCGGACGCAGGCGCAGGCGCAGGCGCCTCGCGGCGGCGGTTGTTCATCAATCTGGCGCTGCTGTGTCCACTCGCCGTGTTCGCCGTCTTCAGCCTTCGCCACGAAGTGAAGCTCGATTGGACCGGCGCGCCGTGGGTTGCCGCTCTTCCGCTCATGGGCGCGGGTATGGTCGCCAGCGGCGCCGCCGGCGCGGCGCGGCGCGGCCTGCGCGCCTGGATCCGCGCCGCATGGGTACCGACTCTGGCGACGCTGCTGCTGATCTACGGCGGGGGGCTTTACTACCTGGTGCTGGGATGGCCCGGTCTCGGCTACGGCAAACACATCGAACTGGTGCCGGTCGGTTGGGAGGAGCTCGGCCGCAGCATCGCAGAGGCCGCGGCGGCGGTGCGCAAGGAAACCGGAACCGACCCCTTGATCGTCGGCATGGATCGTTACGCCATCGCCAGCGAACTGGCGTTTTACGGGTCGAGACACGCGCCATCCGCGGTGGAAACCTCGAGCCAGCACCTATTCGGGGGACTCGGCCTCATGTACGAACTGTGGACACCTGCTAAGTTGCAGGACGGCCGCACCCTGCTGATGGTCGCCTGGGACCCGGGGGAGATTTCCGGTGCGGCGATCGAGTCCCACGCCGAACGCTGGGGGCCGATCGAGGACGAGGTGTTACGGGTGAACGGCCATGTCGTGCGCCACTATTATCATCGGCTCGCCTACAACTACCGCAGCGAGCCGCGCCCTTGAGCTCAACGAGGGCTTCACCGCCGATGACGGCGCAAACGCGGGCGTAAGTACCCCTGGGATGTGACCTTGGGTCAGGATAATATCGTCCAATGACACGAAGATACTCGACGCGAATCGCGTCGGCCGCGCTCACCGCCGCCGCCGTCATGCACGCCTCGCTGGTGGGTGGGCAAACACCCGAGCAGGAAAAACTGTGGCAGGCGCAGCGCGCCCAGGCGGAGGCGGACGCCAAGGCGAAGGCGGAACAGCTGGCCAAGCAGCGCGAAGCTCGGCGCGCCGACCCGATGGCGTGGGTGCGCACACTCGATCCCATGTCGCCCGGGGGCTGGACATTCAGGGCAGTCGGCGTGGACGGGGCATGGGCCATCTTCAGCACCGAGCATCAAATGAAGCGCTCCGGCCACCTGGTGACGGTGTGGCTGAGGCAGGAATTTCCGGAGTTGCAACGAACCGCCGGCGGCGAGGTGTTCGCGAGCGATGTCGAGAAGGTGCAATACGACTGCGCCAAGTCGCGTGCCCAGGTGCTGCTGGCCATCTACTATTCACAGAACAATCTTGCCGGCAGCCAGCTCACGGAGGAGTCGGATCCGAAACAGGCGGCGTGGGATCCGATCGTGCCGGGCACGCAAAGTGAAATCACCTTTCACTGGGCCTGCGGCACGGGCTCAGCAGGGGCGCGACCAGGATAAGCGGACGGTTGCCGCCAGCAGGCGCGATCTGTCCGCGCAGGGACCCACCAGGATCTCCACTTCACCGGGCTCGAACACGGGCGTAAGATCGAGTCCGAGAAAGCGCAGATCCGCGGCACGCAGCGACAGCGTCACCATGCCGCTCTCGCCCGGGCGCAGGTTGATCTTGGCGAAGCCCTTGAGCTCGAGCAGCGGCCGGGAGACGCTTGCGACCTTGTCATGGGTGAACAGGAACACCGTCTCCTGCGCGGCCCGCGGCCCTTCGTTGCGAACGTCGACCCGAATCCGCATGGTGTCGATATCCTCGGCGTCGGCCGGCGTCACGCGCAGATTGGAGAGCGTGAAGCGCCCGTAGGTGAGTCCGTGCCCGAATGGGAACAGCGGCTCATTCGCCACATCGAGATACTTGCTCGTATAGTGATCCTTGGGGTTTGCGGGTCGGCCGCTCGGACGCTCGCCGAAGAAGATGGGAATCTGTCCCGCCGCGCGCGCCCATGTGACCGGCGTGCGGCCGCTGGGGGACACGCGTCCCATGACGACGTCGGCGACGGCATTTCCGGCCTCGCTGCCGAGAAACCACGCCGCGAGCACCGCATCCGCCCGCTCGATGAGCCAGGGCACCACCAGCGGACGTCCCGAGAATAGGACGACGATCACGGGCTTGTTCGCCGAGTGGGCGCGCTCGAAGACGGCCTCGGCGAACCGCCGCTGCTGTCCGGGAAGACCGACGTGCGCTCGGCTCGCGGCCTCGCCGCTCATGGTCGCAGCCTCTCCCACGCACAGCAGGATGGCGTCGGCCGATTCGCACAAATCGAGAGCCGCCGCCATCCCCGACGCATCCTCGCCGTCGATCGCCACCCCCGGCGCATGCAGTACCTCCGCATGGGGGAGGATCGCGCGCAGACCCGCCACGACGCCGACATGACCGTCCGCATCCGCGGCGCCCCACCAAGGACCGCGCATCTCGGCGGGCGCGTCCGCCAGCGGGCCGACGATGGCGAGCCGCCGCAGCGAGCCGGCCAGCGGCAGGGTGTCATCGTCATTTTTGAGCATCACCATGGCGCGAGCCGCCACGGCCCGCGCCAGTTGCCGGCGATGTGTCAGCGCCGCGCTGGACTCGGGAGTTGCGCCGCGCCGATACGGATCGTCGAAAAGACCCAATTGCTCCTTGAGCGTGAGCACGCGCGCGACCGATTCGTCGATCTGCGCCATCGTCACCAGTCCGCGCTCGAGGGCGACCGGCAGACCGCGCCGATAGGCGTCGGCCATCATGTCGATATCGACGCCGGCGTTGAGCGCTAGCGCCCCCGCTTCCGCGAGATCGGCGGCGATGCCGTGGTTGATCAGCTCCGCGATGGAGTTGTAGTCGCTCACGATCACGCCCTTGAACCCCCAGCGCCCGCGCAGCCAGCCGTGCAGCAGCTCCTTGTTCGCGGTCATGGGTACGCCCGCCAGATCGACGAACGCGGGCATCACGGCGGCCACTCCGGAGGCAACCGCGGCCGCGAACGGCGGCATGTGCACCTCGCGCAAGGTGCGCTCGGAGATGTCGACCGACGCGTAATCGCGTCCCGCGGTGACGGCACCGTACGCGCAGTAGTGCTTGGCGACCGCCGCGAGCGCATCCGCCTCCGCGAGGTTCGCGCCCTGGAACCCGCGCACCTTCGCCTCGGCAATCCGCGCGCCGAGCCACGGATCCTCTCCCGGACCCTCGGCGCTGCGCCCCCAGCGCGGGTCGCGCGACACATCGAGCATCGGCGCGAAGGTCATCGAAAGCCCCTCGGCCGCCGCTTCCTTGGCGGACTCGCGCGCCGTGAGCGCCCAGGTCTCGGGATCGAACAGCGACGCTTCGCCGAGGGGAATCGGAAACAGAATACGATGCCCATGCACCACATCGAAGCCGATGAGCAGCGGAATGCGCAGCCGCGATTCCTCGACGGCCAGCCGCTGCATCTCGCGCGCATGAGCCGCTCCGACCATGTTGAGCAGGTTGCCGATGGTGCCGGCCTTGATCGCGGCCGTCGAATCGCCGGCGATAACCGGCCCGGTGACCGCGTAGCTCGACGCCGTCATGGTGAGCTGACCGAGCTTCTCGGCCAGGGTCATGTTGCGGATGAGCTTGTCGATCCGATTCATTTCATTTCTCCGCGAGAAACGCCGGCCTTCAGGCCGGCGAGGGATGACATCCCGCGTGGCATCGCAGCCCATGGCCCATTTCTCGACGTTTGCCATCGTGTGTTGGCGCGAGCTTTTGGGATGTCAACAATTAATTCGCTCCCGAGAGGCATTGCCCGATAATGGTGCGGTCGCAGAGCTCCAGAGATGTCCGCATGAACGCCGAATCGACTGCCGATGAGAGTGCCAATTCCGCCCTTCTGCCGCAACTCGGCATGATGATACGGGCCCTGTGGGCAGCCCCGGTGCGCAACACGCTGTTCGTGCTGTCCGGCGTGCTGTTTCTCGTCATCGGGGCGACGGCCTACGGTCAGATACGCCTCAATACGTGGAACCAGCCCTTCTATGATGCCCTGTCGCACCGCGAATTTGCGCAATTCCTGAAACAGCTGGGGGTCTTCTGCCTGATCGCCGGAGCGCTGCTGGTGCTGAACGTGGGGCAGCGCTGGCTCACCGAGATGCTGAAACTCAAGCTGCGTCAGGGACTGGCGCGCGACCTGATTCAAAATTGGCTCAGGCCGGGCCGGGCTTTTCGCCTGAGCCTCGCGGGTCTCATCGGCGTCAACCCCGATCAGCGCATGCACGAGGACGCCCGCCACCTGACGGAGCTGTCCGCCGATCTCGGTATCGGGCTGCTGCAATCCTCGATTCTGCTGGCCACCTTCATCAAGGTGCTCTGGTCGCTGTCGAACAATTTTGTTTTCCACGTCGAAGGCCGGAATTTTGCGATACCCGGCTACATGGTGTGGGCCGCCATCGTGTATTCGGGGTCGGCCTCGCTGCTGAGCTACTGGGTCGGCCGCAGCCTGATCGAGCGCAACGCCCAGCGCTATGCGCGCGAGGCGGACATGCGCTTCTCGCTGGTCAGGGTCAACGAGCACATTGACGCCATCGCGCTGAGCGGCGGCGAGCGGGACGAAGAGCGGCGCATCGAGGTCGATCTCGCCGCCGTGCTCGCCGCCACGGCGCGGCTGGTCACCGGTCTCACCAATCTCACGTGGATCACCGCCGGTTATGGCTGGTTCACGCTGGTCGCCCCCATACTGGTCGCGGCGCCGCTCTATTTTGCGGGAGACCTCACCTTCGGCGGA
>Ga0181534_10001982_pt1 | contig 13036 bp, 23 predicted proteins | sample PEATcosm2014_Bin_37_FD_119758 | JGI IMG/M metagenome (GOLD analysis project Ga0181534, IMG submission 119758) | Peatland microbial communities from MTU Mesocosm Facility, Houghton, MI, USA - PEATcosm2014_Bin17_10_metaG | ecosystem: Environmental > Terrestrial > Soil > Wetlands > Peat | place...
TCTCCTCGTGCATCGCGTGGGAATTACTCCGCGCATCCGCCATGAGAGCACGCATCGCCGAGGCACGCTTTGAATGCGCAATCACTGCGTTGTACAGGTCGCAAGTAGCCAACCGGCTGCATTCCTCATCGCCATCAGGCTTCATTACCTCAATCAGCGCGCGAAACACCAAGGAATGACAGGGGCTTATATCCGCCGTGCTTTCAGCCAGATGAGTAATGTGACCAAACAATTCTTCCGGACTCACGTCGATTCCCCCGACTTCTCCCCGTTCACCGGAGCGTTACTGGTCACGGTAATACTAAGCGGCCTTAGTATTATCACGCCGTCAGCGCGGAGCTCGAAGCTGTAGTAGCGATTCGAGACTACCTCGCCCAGCGTCGGCCGGCCATATCGATCGGTCTTGACGATCGGCAAATCTGTTGGATGCTCTTCTTTAGCCATCTATCCCAAATCCCCAAATCCCCAAATCCCCAAATCCCCAAATCATTCTACACCCTGACCCGCCACGATGTCAAGAGAGCGAGCAAACGCCCACCTTGATAATCGCGTCGATCACGCCGTCGCGACCGCGCAGCGCCTCTCCTGACGCCAACGGCAGCCGTCCTGGCGACCGGCAAGCGAATCCAGGCCCGAACCGCAATCATAAAGAGCCAATCCGGTTCCGCGACGTTAGTCGCCGCAAAAGATCGCGGCGTCCGCGCCGCCCCGCCTCTCCGGAGCCTCTCGCTTATAAGAAGAGCTTACTGAATTTACGGATTATAAGAGCCTGGGAGTCGCAGGTACGCTTTTGCCCGAGTTACCGAGACTCGCGGGTACACCTTTTCGGGACTCGCGGGTACGCATGCCGGGAGTCCGAGGTACGCTTTTGCCCGAGTTACCGGGAGTCCGAGGACGTTAGCGAGAGACGCAGGGCGTTAGCGAGAGACGGAGGTACGCAAAGGGGAGTCGTGGAAACAGCCCCGTTTCCGGGGCTGTTACGCTGAAAGACCGTTATACATTCTACTGGTTTTTACGAACACATGATCCGAAGTGTCCGCACGTGTTCATCACGTTACCGGGAGTCGCAGGTACATTTGTAAGATAGATTTCCGAACATACGACCGCGCATCAATCTTGAGGCTGGCCACCGGGTCGGTCGATCAGGGGAGGGGTCGGGAACAGCGTGATTCGCGCCGCAAAACGGCTGTGCCCTTCCTCCAGTGTGTACCGGAAACAGCACTCCGGCTTGCCCATCGCCATCGCGGCCGCGTCCCAGGCCGGAGCCACGCGCTCGCGAATCGCCTTAATCATCCCGGACGGCCGCCGATTCTCCTTCGTCCGGTTGATGCCCAGGTGGTCCTGGAAGGAGCTCAGGCGGATCGTCACGGACTTGTGGCCCTCTTTGCGTAACTGGAACACGCGCTGCGTCAGGTACGTGTACAGCGCGACATCCTGCGCATTCTTGAGCAGTGCGGCAAGCACATGAGTCGAGAGAGGCACGCCGTGCGTCGCGAACTTGGTGACATACTCATCCGTCAGCACCACCCACCCGAACGGCCCGCGCTCATTCCAGTCTCGCGCAATGTCCGCCTGCGTCCAGATGTTGTAATCGGCCAGCCGGCGACTACCGACAACCATCATCGTGTAGTCTGGATCGTGAACCTTCGTCGGATCGTCGCTCTTCGCCAGTCTGCCGCTCTGTGCAAGCTCCTCTCGGCTCGGGACGAAACCGGCCGCCGTGATCTCCTTGTAGAACGCAAGCGCGTCGTCGTCCGTGGCGAACTCGATAATCCTGTGCGTGCAAGCGAAATACTGATACAACCGCTCCAGGAACCGTTTTGCCTTCTCGCCTCGAAACGCGCCCTTGTATCCGCACGCCCTAGCAAAGTCCGCCAGCGTATCGCCCAGACAGATGCGCGGCCCAACCGTGCCCTTGTCCAGGGGATACTTATACTCCGTCGTCAGGCAAATCCCGACGAGCAGCGGGAACGAATGACCCGGAATCCCCATCGGATTCCCGTCCTTGTCCAGGCCTCCGTGGATTGCATGCACAAACCTGCCTGACCGCCCGAACCAGAGGTTTTGCAGCGGTATCGGGTTCCCGTCTTTGTCCTTGGCGACACGAATCACCCGCCACGGAAACATCAGCGAAACCGGATAGACGAAGAACTCAGGACACCCGCCGTCCCTGCGCTTGAAACGCTCCGACTCGTCGACCAGGCGGCGGGCCACGCGCTCCACGACCTGGCTCTGCTCCTCGATCGTTTGCCCGCGCGCCACGGGAGGGATTGCCTGCCCGACCACCGCGATCCCAGGCACCTCCGGCTCCCGCACCACCACGCGGACAGATCCAACCTCCGGCAGCAGCTCCGCGAGAGCGGCAATTAGCGCCGGCTTGAGGAACTTGTCGACATGGACCTTCGCGCCCTCCGTCAACAGACCGATCACAATCTGGCTGCCATCGACACCCACCGGCCTAGCGTCCCTCAGCCAGCTCTCCGACCGTTTTTTCTTACCGCAGGTCGACGCCACCGCTGTCGGCCAAACAGCTATCACCGCCTCGAGGGAAATCGATTCGGCTGCTCTATTACTATCGTCAGGTGTGGGGTTAGCACGCCTTGTGCCTGCAAGGTCGTCGTCGGGCATGAGTCTCCAGCCAGGGGTGTTGAAAACTACAATACCCCAAATCGCACGCACTTAGCGGCACACAAATGTTTGATTCTTCGGCGGCTTCAAATCAGAATCCTTATTTGGGTATAATGACACTGGCCCGTGCGTGTGCCTGCACGCGCGGTCCCTCGACGGCGTTCGGCAAAAATACAAAAAGCGACGGCGGGTCACTCACGATGCACCCGCCGTCGCCGTGTGTGATACCGATCTCGGCACGGGCATGCACGGCCGCACGCGCGGCGTCAGGCCCAGGCAAGCGCTGCACGTGTCCGACCCCGCCGGCCAGTAGCAGCCGCCCTCCTCGAGAATGCCATAGGCCACCACGCAGGCATTGTGCCACGTGCAGCCGCAGACGACGCACCGAGGCGCGCCCATCGCCACATCCGCCGCCGGCATCGACCACCACCGAGTCAACATCAACGCGCGGCGCACAGCCTCAGTCGGCGTAATCCGTAGTCTCATTTCTGACTCCTGAAAATCATCCTAATCTCGTAAATCAGCGTAATCCGAGTTCAGACAACTCCTCACTCCACCGTGTCCGGACCAGCAGCGCCGCGCCCAATCGGCGCCGCGCCCAGGGGCACGGCCGTCTCGACTTCCATGCCGTAAACCACCATCAAGGCGTTGCGCACGGCTTTCAGACCCGGCACATATTGCGCGAGGCCGGCCGCCCTGCTGGTCCCATCATCCGACAGCAGCATCCCGATCGCGCTGTCGACCACCGCCGCCGCCCCAGTCGGAATCGGCTCGCCGGCGTCGAAGCGGCCCTGGTCGACAGCGCTGAGGATGCCGCCCATGTTCGGCACAAAGCCGGACTTCCGAACCAGCGCCGCCATCTCTTTCAGCGCGTCCTCGACCACAACTCCCTCGTTGTATCCAAGCAGCCACGCGCAAATGTCGCGCATAATCCTCATGTCGCGCATAATCCTCTTGCCTACATCCTCGGGGTACATCGTCGGCCCATGGACATCGCCGTTGATGATCGCGCTGAACAGGTCGTGGATCTCCCGCACCCGCTCCGGCGGCTGGCAGAACTGAGCCCGCCGCGGCATCCGCGCCTCGGGACCGGCCACCACGTCCATCTGCTCGTGGAACATGTGGCAGAACCCGCAGTAGCGCTGCTCGATGTCCTTGGGGTGATGGCTTTTCCGCGCGCAGCGCGGACAGATAATGAAAGGCTCGTCGATCATCGGGGATACCTCCACGACCCGTGCATGACATGCCGGCATTTCGCGCACATCAGGACAGGCTTGTCAAAGACCTTCGCGTGAGGTATGCCCGATCCAATCTGAACAGGAACAGGGGCTCGGCCATCACAAACCCCCGTGTGCCCTGAGCACAACGCGGGGTCAATGTCCGTCATATCCGTCTTATTCGTCTTATTCGACCCATTCCGAACGCTCACTTCCCACCCCACTTCCGATCGGCGACCGCGCCGCCGACCTCATCCTCGCCGAACAACGCCAGAGTCCCGGCGCCGGCCTTCGCCGCTCGAGTACGGCTCGCCGCGACCAGGTGGTCGCCCTGGTCGAGCCGCAAATGACACCGCTGGCAGCACGCGGCCAGGTTCGAATCCTCGCAGCTCATCGGATTCTTATCGTGGACATGCACGCAGCTCAGGACAATCGTGATCACCTTGCGTGATCGCTCCTCCACGATCGCGCGCCGAATGTCCGCGTCGCCCGCCGGCGCGACCTCGACAAACGCGCCGCTGTCGTCGAAGTACCCCACCCCGCGATCCGGCGCCCCGCAGAACGCGCACCGGAAGCCGTCGCGCTCCTTGATGCGAGCGCTGATCGCCGGCCAATCGGGCGGATAGCGGGCAGGGTCATGGGACAATGTCCGGCCTCCCAAGCTCAAGCTCAAGATGGTCCATCGCCGCCTCAAGCTCGACCAGCGCGCAATCCTCCTTGTGGCTGTAGCGCTTACGGCAGGCCGGGCACGCACCACGATCCGCCAACTCCTCCTGGATCATGTCGACCGCGAGGCCCAGCCGAACGAGCGCCTCGCGCTGATATCGGTTGAGCGACGCCGGCAGCGACCGCCCGGAGTCAAATCGCGGAAATGGACCGCGCGGCCCGCCGGCGCACAGGATGATGACGGCCATCACACCTCCTCCTCCACATGGTGCTCGACAAAGTGCCGCCACGCGGCCAGCGCATCCTCGCGAAACGAGAAGTCGTCCGGACGTTCCGGCGACGGCCCGCCATAGCACGAGCACCGCTTTTCCTGATGCGCCACCGACCCGACCGTCAGCCGCAACAGGCATGCCGCATGCGCGGTCCGGCCGGGGGCCATCGGTCGAAAGCCGTCGACGTCCGCGTCCGTGATAGCCTCTTCGCAAATCGGACACGGCCTGGCCGTCAAGGTAGCCAAAGTCGACCCTCCTCCTCCTGTCCCATCCGCCCCGTAAGTCCCCTATGACCCATTCCTAATCCTGTTCGCCCAACACGAGCTGCTCCGGCATCGACATATCCCGAACCGGCGCAGCCCCGCCGCGACCGTTCAGGACAGCGGCCAGTCGCTTGGCCTCATCGGCCAGCCGCGTTGCCTCACCGGCCCTCGACGAGCCCGCACGCAACAGCGATGCCGCCGTACGCACCGCAACGAACCGGCATCGCTCCGTGTCGAACACGCGCGGCCAGCCGAAACCGTCATTCCGAACGATGAAGCGAGCGCTCATTTAACCTACCGTCAGGGATTCATGAATCTCGGATTCCTTGGGAAATATGTCGCGAGGCAGCAGATCGGAGAGCAGCCACCGGCGATTTGCCGAGCCGCGCCCAAGTATGATCGACGGCTTGAAACGCGCATGGACCTTCCGCGGCGTCGTGCGCAGGAACCTGGCCGCTTCCTCGGCGTCAAAGACGATCTCGCCCGCCGGCCGCGCGTAGAGCGACTGAGCCTGGGCAACCTCGATCATCGTCTCCTTGTCCGCGAGCGCCGGGGTGCCATGCTCATAGCCCTGGATGAGCATGTCCGGCTTCGGCTGCCTTCGCATCAGACCCCCACCGGCGACCGCCGGCTTGCCGACCATGCTTTCCACAATCATCGGAAGCTGTGACCACTTGAAACCACCCGCCTTGACATGGGGGATCGCAGCCGCAAGCAGATCGACAGCGGCCTCGGGGTACAGATTACCATCACGGCCGAGCAGCTTGGCAAACGCCGCATTCCCGGCGATCAGCGTGGAGAGAGTCGACCTCGGGATCATCGGCACATCGGGCCCGACCTTCTCCGCGACCTCGGCATGCAACTGTAAGAGTGTGAGCATTCGTTTATCCATGACGCCATTCTAACACGTAGTCAGGGATTTGTAAATCCCTGAATCGATAATAATTCAGGGAATCACAAATCCCTGACTACCTTCCGCCGCTCGGTGGGTCATAGATTCACGATTCCCTGAATCATCCGATTCCCCGCGAACTCTCCCTTGTTCCTCCGGTCCCACTCCTTCCCGTGCGCCGCGCAGCAGTCCGGCCGCAGGACCGCCCCCGGCGCATGGTGCGTCAATCGCGGCAGCGGCGGCAGCGCCGCGATCTTCGCGTAGATGTCCGCCGCCCGCTTGACCTCCTCCTCCGCGTCGACATATGGCCGGCTGACAACGTAGTGACTCTGGTCGCCGTGCTTCTCGCGCTCGGCGTCGCCGCTGACCAGCACGACATCGACCGTCGACAGCCACGAGCCCGGAATGCCGACACTCTCGACGCCCAGCTCGGACTGGTAGATCACGATTTGGTGGTTCATGTCGGATGCTCCTCGGCCCACGGATCGTCTGGACCGTATTTGAAGCCGCGCTCAATTGAAGTCGCCAGTAATATCACGGCGTCCTCAGTGGCAATCGAGAGGTATGCGTCGACCGCGCCGCGAGGAATGTCATCCTCACGGCAAGGGTACACCGATCCGTCACCGCGCAGACCAATCATGTCATAACGCTCTTCACCCCAAGCGTAGAGAATGGCTTCGGCCTTGTCGTACACGTTCATGGCGCTCGTTTCCTTCCTGAAAATCATCCCAATCCCATCAATCAGCGTAATCCGAGTTCAGACAACTCAAACAGACGGCACCCTTGTAATCGACCGTGCCGCCTGGCGCTCCTTGAAATGGCGCAGTTCCCAGTCACGCACGTAGTCGAGGCAGTCGCCCATCAGCGTCAGCATATCCCAACGCGACAGGGCGATCATCAGGTCCGTGGCCCAGGTTGTCCCCGGCGCTTGCTTCACCGCGCCCCGGCCGATCGTCTCGCCGGGACCGTTCTGCAGGACAAATCGAAACGGCAGCTTCTGGTCCGGTTGGAACCGGATCGACAGCACGCGGGCCTCAAGGTACGGGGTGCGTCCAGCCCGACCGCTTCCGTCCAGCACGCCGGCGCGCTCGCCGCCCGCTTGACCTCCTCCTCCGCGTCGACCAGCGGCCGGCTGACAACGTAGTGGCCCTGGTCGCCATGCGTCTCGCGCTCGGCGCTGCCGCTGACCAGCACCACATCGACCGTCGACAGCCGTCGACAGCCACGAGCCCGGAATGCCGACACTTTCGACGCCCCGCTCGGACTGGTAGATCAGAATTTGGTGGTTCATTTCAGCCCTCGCGCGATTTTCTCTCGCTCGCGAGAAGCGTGGATAAGGCCGTAAGCCTCCTCGGTGTGGCTCCATTGCTCCTCGTCGGACGGCCCATCGTAATTCGCCATCCGGTCGGCGTACCCCTCCGAGTCGCACTTCCAGCAACCATGAGCATCTTCCGTGCCAGGCTCGTAACCGCACTCAGGGCAGTAATCTGGAGCAGCCTTGACATCGAGTATCGTCTTGCACATGTCGAACATTCGGCCCGTCAGTTCCTCAAAAGTGGCCGCTCGCGTCGTGATCGTTTCCATCTTCATGTTTCCTTCCTGAAAATCATCCTCATCAATTAATCAGCGTAATCAGAGTTCAGACAATCCTATCGGCACCCGTCGACCCCAGGTCATACGCGCTCTCGACAGCCCGCGCATCCGTCTGCCTCGCAACGGCCCCGCCCATCGTGAACACGGCCCACAGCAGCACCGCGAGCGTCACGCACAGGCAGACGACAGTCACGACGTACACTCGACGTCCGCCGGCGCTTCTCCGAATCCGGCTCCCCCTCCTTGCGAAGGAGGGGGTAGGGGGGAGGTTCCTCTCTGAGATCATGCCGCCGCCCTCCCGTTCGACCCCGCCGCCACGCGATGCCCGTTGAGCACGGTAGGCACAGGCGTTGAGCCAGGGGCATCCGACTGCCGTTGCACAGGCTTCCCGAACCCGCACTCGCCGCAGGCCTTCCCGTCCCAGTCAAACGGCGAATGGCACGCCGGGCAGTACTCCGACCCCGCGACATCCGACTGAGCCACGCGGCCCCGAACCGCCTCGCCGACCTCGTCGGCCACGTAGGGAGGTAGTGCATACCGATCGCCAGGTCCATCATTCCGTTCCGGGTTCCCCATTATTGGGGCGGAGGGGCATTCCGGGAAGAAGTACTCGAGATACTGCGCAAGCCTGCCCTCGTACCGCGGATCGGCCGGGTCGAAGCTGATCGCGTCCATACGCCGCACCTGACGACCCAGGCCAAACAGCAGCGCGCAGTTCTTCAGCAGGTCGCTCCGCACTCCCTTGACCAGGTCCGCGCCCATCTCATTGCCCTGCTTGCTCGTGTGCTCTTGCTGACCGATCCCGGCCCGCTTCCCGAGCCAGGGCAGTTCCAAATGGCCGTACGCCACCAGGGAGTGTTCCCGCCACTCCCAGTTTTGGATCTCGAAGTTGTAGAAGTTGTTCGTCGCCTCAATCAGCCGGTCGGTCAGGCTCTCGATATCGAAATACGGGTAGAACTTCGACCCATCGCCCTTCTTGAAGCGAACGTCGCCGCGACCGAACGGCGCCATCAATATACGGTTGATCTCCTCGCGGGCAGGGATGCCCGGAACCATTACGAAGGTCATGACATCACCTGCTGATTCTGAAAGTTCGTCTCGTCGCACCGAGGACAGCCGCCGAACTCGTCGCGAACTCCATGACCGCAGCCGATATCACCCGCCCACGGGTCATCGTCCGAATCCTGTCCGATAGGTCCAATTCGTCCTATTCGTCCTATCTCCGAGACATCGACCGGCGCGAGGAACGGCGTCAGCCAGTTCGTGCGATCGAGCGGGGGCAGTTCCGGGGCTGTCGGGCTCTTCGGCGCATACAACCAGCGCAGCGCCTCGGCTCGATGCTCGCATTCGACCCGCGCCAGGTCGAGCAGCCGCGCCGACTTCTCGGACAACCGAACCTCGACCGGGCTGTCGTCAATCTCAAAACCAGTGCCCGCGCACTGCAACCGGTCAAGCTCGTGGACATAGTCCACCAGCGACCGCAGCCGGTAGGTCCGGCATTCCCCGCCCGAGTAGAGGGAGTGAATGCCCTCTTGCGTGATAGGCTCTAACGTGCTAAGATGTGACATCGGTGCTTAAACTCCTTTGCATCGGCCGACCGCCGCGTTGCTATCCAGGCTTGCGCGGCGGTCGATTAATTTTCACTGACACCTAATTATACCGTGATAATTACGTATTAGTCAATCTTATTTTGACTAATATTGACAATTCTGTAAAAATCACGGTATCATCTATCCATGATACAAGAAACACTACGCCGCCGACCTGGTCCCAAGCCCAGCGGCATCGTGACACGCACGTTCACCGTCGAGCTCGATCCTGACGATGGAGAATGGGGCAAGGGCGAGCCAGAGGGACTGAGCGCTCTTCTGCGCAAGCTGCTGAGACACGAGCGGCATGTACGCGAAGCGGAAAAGCGCTTCCCGAGAGAACAATGAGTCTCGGCGCCCCTGGACAGAATCGTAGCAATCAGCCGCGCGAGAGGGTAGGGGAGGCATCGTGAAAGTCCAGTATCGCCCGCTCGACATATGGCCCAGGAAGCCGACCACGCGCTATGCACGCGACGACTTCAGAGCCGAGTACGCCGCCACGATCGAGATGCTCGAGTTCGAGCTACACTGTCTCAAGGCGACCGACATCGTGATCGAGGGGACATGGCCCAAAACTCACGCGCGATCGGATGGATGGCCCATCTCGGCCGCAAAGCCAAGCGGCACGAACGGCGTCATTCTTTCCTTTTCGCATCCCGTCAAAGGGCAGGAGAATCACCGCGTCCCGCTCCAGTATGCGTGCGATCGGTACGTTCTCTGGAAGTCCAATCTCCGAGCGATCACGCTGACGCTGAAGGCGCTGCGCGCCGTCGATCGCTACGGATGCACTGAGGCGGACCAGCAGTACACCGGTTTCGAGGCGCTCCCGTCACCGGCAGCGAACACCGAGGCCGCGCGGCGTGCGCTGTGTGCCATGGCCGGGGTGTCTTACAAAGACAACGAGCATATGGACGTCGGGGTTCTGCGCACCGTTGCTCTCAAGCGCATCCATGGCAACGGCAACGTGTCCGTCGACGAACTCGACGCCCTGAACGACGCCGTCCGCATGCTGACCGGAGGAACCGCCAAATGACTAACCCGCGCCTCTCCGAAATGCAGGCCATCTGCCTGCGCATATTGGCGGCTCGAGGGATAACAGCCAACATCCCGGCGAAGTCGGTCCCCGCGCTGGAGCGCCGCGGACTGATCGAGCCGCTCGGCGCTTTCGACCGGTACCGCTTGACCGCCGCGGGGTGGGCGGAGTATCACAGAAGAGAGGCCCTTAGACGGCCATAGGTCCCATCCGTCCTATTGGACCCATTCCCATTCCTGACGCCACCGAAAGGAGTCCTCTCCGATGTCCCTAACCCTAAACCTCCCGCCGGGCATCGACCCGGCCAGCGTTGTCCCCGGCGTCGACCTTAGCCACTGGTCCGCCGACGTCGACTTCGGCGAACTCTACGACGCCGGCATCCGCTGGGTCATCACCAAGTGCACCGGCGGCGCCACGCAGATCGACTCGAAGTGGGACATCTTCAAGGCAAAAGCCGCCGTCATCAGCGCCGAGCATGACGACTTCTTCTTCGGCGGCTTCCACTACTTCGACCCCTGGGCCGACAGCATCATCCAGGCCGGCTTCTCGCGCCAAATCATGAAGCCCGGTCCCGGCATGATCGTCCCGACCCTCGACAACGAAAGCGGCGGCACGCTCGTCGGCCCGCACAGTTGGGGCTTCGCCACGAACATGGCCACCGCCATCGGCCGGTATCCGATGCTCTACAGCGGAGAGGACTTCTACCTCGCCAACCTGGAATCGAGCTTCCGCGCCAGCGTCGAGGCCGGCCACACGCGCCTCTGGCTCGCCCGCTACCGCGACCAAAAGCCCGACACCCCGTGCGACATCTGGCAGTTTTCGCAGTCCGAGCGCGTCGAGCACGAGCCGGGCGTCATGGACGCCGATGTGTTCTTCGGGACGGTGGAGCAGTTTAGGGAGAGGATGGTGCTGGGGTGAGTAAGCTGATTCTAGCCTTGATCGTCATAGCGATAAGGCACCTGTTCAAATGACCGACTGCACGCCTGACGACCAAGCCGCGCTCGAAAGAGGGGAGTGCCCGGACTGCGGGCAAACAGGTCAGTTCCTCGCGGGACCACGCGGAGGGGATGCGCTGAACATCATGTGCGCCAATTGCGGCGCGAAGTTCAATGTGCTCTCCTTCGACGGCCGAACCTGGACCGCCAAGCTCCTGTCGGCACAGAGGATCGACAATGCCCCTCGATCATAGCTGGAACTGGCTTCGCTCGTTCTTCGGCAGCCGCGCCTACGCGCCCAACGCCGACACGATCGCGCGCGTCATGGCCTACGGAGCCTCGTGCGCCTTCCTCGGCGACTGCATCCACATCATCGACATCGAGCGCGGCAAGGTTTGGGACCGCAATCCGGACAACGGCCAGCGCGTGCTCATCGCCGCCATCGACAAGCGCGGCAACCTCGTGCGCGCCGGCGCATCGCTCTCGTGGACACCGGCGGAGAAGATCGACTGACCCCAAACGACAAAAAACCGCCGTCGCCCGGTTAAGGGCAACGGCGGGAAAGTTGAGACTGCTTCGGGCACAGTGTACCCAAGGCGCATGCGTAGCGCTCTACGCGCCGGCATCGCCAATGAGCAGCATCGTCAGGTAAGCGGGTCTAGTCTACCCTACGCCGACACGGTCGCGGGAACCGGGTACCCGGCCGCGGTCCAGGCCGTCGTGAGCGCCGCGTCGAAGGTCGGATCATCGGCCGCCGGCAGTCCGATCGACGTCAGCTCCTGGTTGAGATAGGCCAGACCCTGAGCCTCGCTGACATTCGCCATCGCCGACGCCGCCGAGGTCAGGGCCGCGTCGATCACCGACTCGTCGGCCGCGGTCGCGCCGGTGGCCGTCAGCGCCGTGTTCACGATTGCCAAAAACTGAGCCACCGTCGGCGATGTCGCAAAGGTCGGCGTGCCGATCGGCGCGGCGGGCTTGCCCGTAAGCTCCAGGGTAATCAGGTTGGTGAGAGCGGACACGGCGGCATTCGCGGCGTTGCCGGTCGCCTGCGAGAGCGTATCCGTGGTGGCGATTGACGACAGCGGACCGCCGGCCTCCTCGAGGTCGGCCAGTATGGTCGCCAGCGTCGGCGATTTCGACGCTTGAAGATTGAGCCACGCCCCGGCGAGCGGGTTGATGATGGTCGTTAAAATCGGCTGCGCCGCCTTTTCGATTGCCTGCCCGCGCGCCGTGCCGAAGAGGTCCTGCGTGAGCTGCTGAAAGAGGTTCATGACGTTTCCTTGCTCTATATTCACCAGGCGTGCCGCGCCCGGCAGCGGTTGCATGTCCTGTCCCATCGGCGGCATTGTCGTATCCGTCCCATCGGTCCTATTCGTCCCATTCCGGTCCTGGCCTGCCGCGTCGATCCGCCTGATATTGTCCATCGACTCGGCATGCTCGCCCACCGATAGCCGCCGCGAGACAACCTGAGCCACCGCCGTCGCCACGGCCACCAGCAGCGTGCCGATGGACTGCGCCGCCTGCGCGTCGATCCTAAGCATGGAATACCCAACTTTCCTGAACAACAAGAATCAGTCCTTGACTTTTGCCGCGAATGTCCCTATAATGTGGACATGCTAACGGACAGAGAGGTAATCGATCTGCTCAAGGACAAAGTTGATGCAGCGGGATCTATTCGGCAGTGGGCGAAGGAACACGGCGTATCAAAGAGCACGGTATCCAGATGCCTGCTGTCAGGCGATCCATGGCCGTCAGTGGCTCGCGGCCTCGGCCTCTACCGTAGGTTCAGAATTTGGGGCACGCCCGACGAGGTAATGGGCGAGAACGACAAGGCCGCGCAATAATCGACCCCGCGACTGCTGAAACAGTCCGGGGTCACGACCGATGATTGGAGGTTCACCGATGACACATTTTAGCACAACAAAAAAGAGCGAAGCAAGCACCCTCA
>Ga0181534_10001983_pt1 | contig 13033 bp, 11 predicted proteins | sample PEATcosm2014_Bin_37_FD_119758 | JGI IMG/M metagenome (GOLD analysis project Ga0181534, IMG submission 119758) | Peatland microbial communities from MTU Mesocosm Facility, Houghton, MI, USA - PEATcosm2014_Bin17_10_metaG | ecosystem: Environmental > Terrestrial > Soil > Wetlands > Peat | place...
GCACCGCCAGCCCCCTCAACAACTATCCGGTCACCGCCGGCCCCAGCACCGCGAGCTTCCTTCCGTCGCAATGGGAGCACGCGTCTACGACCCCTACACCGGCACGTTCCTGCAGACCGATCCGATCCCCGGCGCAGATGCAAACGCCTACGGCTATACCAACGGGGACCCAGTCAACGAGTTGGACCTCAGCGGTGACTGCGTAGGAGAGCTGGCTCTCGACCCCGCAATCGATGAGCTGTGCGCCGAACTCGCGGAGGACGCCATCGACGCAGTCGGCCGCCTGTTGCTCGGAGGAGCAGCGACCGCCGCATCTATCGAAGCCGCGCACTTGTGGCTCGAGAATAATCCCCTGGGGAGCACCAGCAATCCCGTAGGCGCAAACGGGCCGAGCGGCGTCGTATTCGCGAAGGGAGGCAAGCAGAACATTAAGCTAGGTTGGGCTCCGCCTCCCTTGCCAGGCGAGAACGGCAAAACCTACGCCGGGCGCGTCATGGATGCGAAGTACGGCGCCGGCAATTACAACACTGGACCCGGCAGCGACTACAGCAAGCTGAAGAAGTCCGTCGATAAAAAGAAGTAGTGACCATGGTCCAAAGCGAACGGGAAGAGCAATGCGAACGCCTCGGCCTTTGGCCGGTGTCGCTCGCGTTGTCCGATGGTCAATGGTTCACGCTGTGGGGTGACGGAGAGACAGAGGAAGACGATGTCGTTCTTGCGAGCAGCGGGCGACTCGTTCTGTACGCATCGCTCGACGAGCTGTACGCCGGGGTCGCCGCTCAGGTGTCAAACGTGGCCGGCTTCCCGATATTTGAGTCGTTCCTAGAGTCCTTGCGCGAAGGGCTCTGGCCGATGAGCTACGTCGCTTACGCTTATCCCCTGGCTTCGATACCGGACTGGATCCGAGAAGGCGTGTCGAGCTGGTCGTTGATCCAAGTGGAGGACACGCTCAACAGTCTCAATCTTGTCTGGGACGCTGCTCGGTCCGTTGGCAATACCACAGTCGCTGACACCCTCCGACCGGAAGCAAGCCTCGGCGAGTTCCTGGAGGGCCTTTACGATGTCACGGGGTTGTTGCAAAAGGAGTGGCCGACCGAGGCCGCGAAGCAATTACGCATCCCCGCTGTCCTTGCCAGGTGGGATAACGACGTCATTGCGCTTGCGGCTGCGGTTGAGGAAGCGGTCGACAGCGTCTTTACACCCGCCGTAAGGCTGGGCATCCCTTCCGGCGCGGCAGGGAGCCTCGGCGAATAGGGCTCTCTGCCTTCAGGTACGCGGTCGTATGAGCACGCGTTCGGCGCCAAAGAAAGACCCGACGGAGCCGCAGTCCGGAAACGTGGCATACCGCCGCGTGCTCGCCTTCGCCCCAAAGCATGCACAGCTGCTTGCCGCGCTAGGGAGCGTCAGCGCGACAGTTTGCGCGTGCTCGCCTTGGGGCGAAAGCAGGAGCGCGGGCGTCTCCGGTTGGGCACGGGTCTGTCTTTACGACAGCTAGGCGATACTCCGCTGGCCGGGTAGGATCGGGCAACGTGGGTGGCACTCGGTTTCGGTCGGCTGAGGAGGTGCGACTGTGCAGCAGGGGATCACCGTGTCGCAGCTGGAGCGAGCACTGGCGGCTCGCGAAAAACTCGCGGTAGAGTCCGCGGCGGGTCGGAGCACGGACGCGCGCGTTGATTCGATTAGCGGAGCAACAATGCCGCAGGAGAGCTTCCGCGTCGCGGCCCAGAGCCGCTTTGAGGCTGCGAAGTACCTCAACGCCGGCGGCGGGCAGGTCTCGCGGAGCGTTTTCATGGTGGAGGAGCCGTTTCTCATTTGGGCGACCTGGACGCCACACCTCACTCCACACAGGAACATCCTCGAGGACTCGTCGACCGAGCCAGGAAACAGCTGGGCCAAGATCATCGTCGACGCTGACGGTTCGGACGATCAAGGGGTTGATCTCCTCGACAGCTTGACGTTCTATTACGTGTGGGAGAACGCGACGACCTATACAACGGTGGTCGACGTCAGCACCTTCATGACTGTCTCCGGAGCCTGGCAAGCAGAGGCCGATTTCTACCTCAGACACCGCGATCCAGGCGATCCAGACGGCGGCACTGCAGTCCCTGGCTCCGCTCATTTGGAACTGTCGGCCAACCTCGCGCTCTATCTTTGGTGGAATGATCCGCCTACGCTCGCACCGCTACTGAACGCTCCGGATCAGCAGACCCAGATCAGCCTCGTGAATGTAGACCTGCACGCAGGTCCTGAGCCCGTTGAGCAGTCCGGGTTCGTGTTCAACTGGTTCGAGCTGAATCAGAGTCTGCTCGTGATTCCGCCCGACGGTGTTCTGGTTGCCGAGGTGTCCTTCGACGTAGATCACGGCGCCACCGCAGGACGGGTGCTCGCGGACTTCTTCAATGGCGACGGCAACCAAATAACGAGCCACTGGCTGCAGGTTGCTTATGTTGTCGGGCCTCCGCTGACTGGCACGCCGGTTGTGTTCCCAGGTCCCGCGCGTACCTGATGATCGCGTTGACCTGAGTCATCGCGACGACTTCCGTCGGTTCTCCATCCGCACGAGCGCGCCTACATGCGGGGTCGCCCACCGTCCTCTGCCTCCTGCATCCGCCCAAACGAGCGTCTCGAAACGTCGCCTCAGACGCTCGCAGCGGACGAGTTCCGACACTCCGCAGCCTCGCTGACGTCGCTCCCGCTCGGCCCGCAAAAGCAGGCGCTCCGCGGCGCCGTAGTCAAAGTAGCTCTTGTCGTCCGCAGCGAGCGTGCGGCGCTAGCCTATCTTCTGATGAGCGGCTCCGTCCGCATCGCGGGCCGTCGGGGCGTGTGGTGCAGCGACGACGGTGGTACGCGCCGCGGCGAGCGCAAGTCCGCGCCGTCCGCGACTCACACACGAGTCAACTGGGGTATCAGCTGACGCTCAGGGAACCTTTAACGAGGGTGTGCGCTGAGCAAGCATGATGCCGGCATCGTCGTCTTCACCGATGCCGGGCAGACGTCATCCGCGATCAAAGGAAAGCCATGCTCAGGCTCAAGCGCTGCATCGTGGGCGTCGTCCCGATACTCACCTTGGCGATCGCCGTACCCGCTGCCCTGGCCACCACCGGACCCTCGGGTAGCTACCGTGCCACCATCAAGCAGCCTGCCAGCATCGAAGGCGTGTGGACGGTCAAGTTCGCCTCCGGGCGCGACACGGAGTACTTGAACGGCACGCAAGTTGCCTCCGGCAAGTACACAGTCTCAGGGGCGACGATCAAGTTCCCGCAGGCCGCAGTACCCGCAGGCAGCGCGCAGACGTGCCAAAGCGCTGGGAAATACTCGTTTGTGCTGACCGACAAGACGCTGAAGCTCACCAAGATCAGCGACCCCTGCAATACGACCAGGTCCGAGATTCTCTCCCGGCAATTCACCAGGGTCTCCGCGGGCACGACTGGCAAGAGCTGATACTCCGCGACGACCGCAACAGGGGGGGGGTGTGCCGCACACATCTCCCCAGCGCCTGCTCTCGGACGAACTGCAGCACTCTGACGTACGCCAATCGAGACGCTCGCTTTGTCGGGCGAAGGGAGTTGCGCGACCCGCGGTCGAACTCGCCGCATTCCGGATACGAGCAGTTTCCAGCCCGGTAGGTGCCGCGCGATTCCTTTGGTTCCATGGACCAATTCATGGACCAATCTGAACACAAGTGGGACCAACTCAAGCGGTCTAGAACCCAGTAAACGCGGGACAAGCGGGGTAGGACCAACAAGATCCTTTGGGTTGTGGTCCCGGCGGCCGCGAGTTCGAATCTCGTCGCTCACCCTTAGGAAGTGGCTGGAAATACGCGGCCTCTGGTGCGCAGGCCCTTAGCGCGCCGACCGGCAACTACCAATGGGCACCAAACGCTTTTAGCGTGCTTGGGCGGCGCCGCGCCGGTAGGACGCGCCCCGCGCAGCGCGTCAGTCGAGATTGTCGAGGATCTCGTTCGCGCGAGACCACTGATCGGGTGGAACGACGAGATAGATATCGCCGCGACCAAATCGGTCGAGCGGGTTATCGGCGGCGCAAACAGCTTCGACGCCCATGCTGCGGAGCTGGTCGCGCCACGCCAGCGCCGTCGTCTGCTCATCGAATGTGCTGACGGTCTCCCAGTTCTCGAAGCGTGGGTCGCCAATGAGCACGGCTGGCTCCCTCGTCGTGCGGCGCCTTTGCGACCAGGACGGCACGCTCGGAGCCTACGCCTCGACGCGCCGAGCCAGTGCTGCCTGTCGGAGCGAGCGTCGGTAGCGAGGCGGTGTGAGTGACCGCATTGTGGGAGCACGTGCGTCGATCCGTCGTGTCGGCCAGTTGGGTGCAGCTGGCTCCGCGCTGCTGGCCGCGGTTTCACGCTAGGTTCGGCGCTCTGTCTAGCTGTTTGTAAATACTCGGCGTTGGTGCTCAGGCCAACGCGAGTACGAGCTCTCGAATCGCGCCTGGATACCGATAGGTAATGCCTCCGTGTCCACCGTCGAAAAGCTCGAAAGTGTGCGTGACGCCGAGCTTCGACAATTCGTTCGAGAATGCCTGTGCGCTCAGGTCGAGGAAGAATTCGTCGCTGCGGCCGGCGTCGAGATAGATCCGTCGCATGCTCCGGAGAGCGTCGCCGTGGTGAGGCGCCATTCGCACCGGGTCGAGCTCCAGCCACTGCGCCCACACATGCTCGACCAGCTGCCCGGTCTCGATCTCGAATGGCAGCAACGGATGGCCCGGGCGGTCAGGATCGGGCGAGTACGCGCACGCATATGCGTATAGGTCGTGCGCCGGGCTGAACCGTCCTCGGTCGTAATGATTGGCCTGGGCGAAGCGCTCGTGCAACACCTCGTAGGAACCGTCGAAGTGGTCGCGCAGTATCCGCGCCGCAGCCGGGAAGTCGCGCTGGTAGCAGCTTTCGAACATTGCGTCGCCGGCGTGGGAGGCGAGCGCCCCAAACACTTCAGGGCGCAACATCGGGACGACCATCGCGCCGTAGCCCCCTGAGGACTTGCCCGCGATCCCGCGATGCTCACGGCTCGAGGCGGTCGGGTAGTGAGCATCGACGAACGCCACCACCTCGTCGCACAGATAATCGAGATAGCGCCCGGTACTCGTGGAATTCAGGAACTGCGAGCCGCCGTGCGACGTCCACGCGTCGACGAAGGCGACGATCGCTGGCGGACACTCCTCCGCGCAGAACATGGCGTCGAGTCGCTCGACCAGCGTCGGCTCAAACGCGCTGTGGCTCAACCACATATCGAGTTGGCCCGTGTACCCCTGAATCACGTACACCGACGGCAGCGCCGGTCCGCCGCGTCCGCGCGACACTCCCGGCGGCCGATACACGTAAAGGGGCCGTCGCGGCGGATCTCCGAGCGGGTTTCCAGCCAGGAACTCGGACTCGACCACGAGTCTGTCCAACTCGCCACCGAGCGGTCGCTCCCATGGCGCGCCGGGCGAACCCTGTAGCTCCCGTAGTGCCATCGCGAACAGCCTACGCAAACGCCGCCGGCTCAGCGCCTTGCGCGCCCCTCACCGCGTGGAACGTCGCACGCTCACTTTCGCCCGGGCACGGTGGCCGCGGACTAACCGTGACCGCATCTCACCGATCAAGCAGCTGCGTGGTGACGGTCGCCGCCGCCAAGACCGGCTCCCGCGGAGCGTTGGTGGCGCCGCGCTGTTCAGCGGTTGATGAGCGACATGTCCGCGTAGCGGTCCCCGGCTGCGACGCCGACCGGCGCGAACTGGTCGATCTGGCGCAGATCCTCGCTCGTGAGCTCCACGTCGAGCGCGCCGACGTTCTCTTCGAGGTAGGCGATCCGCTTGGTCCCGGGAATCGGAGCGATGTCCTCGCCCTGGTGCAGCAGCCACGCGAGCGCGAGCTGGCCGGGTGTGCAGTCCTTGTCCTTGGCGAGCTGCTGCACGCGCTCGACGAGCTCGAGGTTGCGTTCGAAGTTCTCGCCGGCGAAACGGGGAGAGTGGCGACGAAAGTCATCGGGCGCGAGATCGTCAATCGAGCGAATCTGTCCGCTGAGGAAGCCGCGGCCGAGCGGGCTATACGGGACGAGCCCGATGCCGAGCTCACGAGCGGTGGGGACGATCTCATCCTCGATGTCGCGGCTCCACAAGGACCACTCGCTCTGCAATGCGGTGACTGGGTGGACGGCGTGGGCGCGGCGAATCGACTCCGCGGACGCCTCGGAGATGCCGAGATGGCGAACCTTGCCGGCCTCGACCAGCTCCGCCAGCGCTCCCCACGTCTCCTCGATCGGAACGTTGATATCGACGCGGTGCTGGTAGTAGAGGTCGATGTGGTCGACGCCGAGGCGCCGCAGCGACGCGTCGCAGCATTCCCGCACATACTCCGCATCGCCCCGGATACCCAACCGCTCGCCGTGCTCGCCGCGGACGTTCCCGAACTTCGTGGCGAGCACAACCTCGTTGCGACGGCCGGCGATCGCGCGACCGACGAGCTCCTCGTTCACGAACGGGCCGTACATGTCGGCCGTGTCCAAGAACGTGACGCCGAGTTCGAGGGCGCGGTGAATCACCGCAATCGACTCCGTATCGTCGCTCGGTCCGTAGAACTCCGACATCCCCATGCAACCGAGCCCGAGTGCCGATACCTCAAGCGCGGCCGTTCCAAGCGTGCGCGTCGTCATGCGTCGCTCCTCTGTGCGTAGATGGCGAGCTTTCGCTCGATGAACTCCGGGCAGCGGACGACTTCGGCGAGCCGTGCTCGAGAGACTCGAGCTCGCCACAGTCGTCGACATCGCACCAAGCCTACGACTTCGAGCGCGCGCAAAGTCAACGCCTCGCCACGACCCAACCACAACGGTGCGCACGCGCGCCGAGCGACAACGTGCCCGTGGTGTCGCGCTCGTGGCTGCTTCGATGGAACGACTACAGCGGCCTGCGCCGCGCACACGTGGGAACATCGATCGATGACGGTCGCTGAACTCTGGCGGCGGGGGCAGGCCGGGTGGCCGCGCAGTTTTCCGCTCGTGCAGGCCCCGAATCCACCGCTGCTGGTGGCATTTGTGGGCCGCCGGATCGCCATGGCCGCCAGTCCCGTTGGCCGCGTTCACAGGGCTGGGCACCTAGTGTCCACGCTCGGCCTTGGAGCGTGGGCCTGGGGGGAGACCACACGAGGGGCTAACTGGTTCCGGCGGCTCCTCGGGATGGCAGTCTTGGCGTGGATCGTCGCCGACCACAAGCGCGACTCCCAAACGCCGTGACGGCACTCTGCCGGCCGCGAGTGTCGCGTTTCGTTGCTTTGTGCCGGCCCGGTTCACTGCAGACGACGGCTCCACGCTCGCAGCGCAGCTGTCTGGTGCTCTATCGGTCTGGCGCAGCTTGTCGTGGGCCGCTGCGGTCGTCTCGGGTTGCGGCCCGCTTGTGCCTCTCTGACGCAGGTCTCAATGTGGCGCTCGGAGCATGCTGGTCACCGGTGGGCAGCTTCCAGCGTGCGCGGCGCTGGTGACTGTGAAACCGTGACTCTCGTAAAAGTGAATGGTTCGAGGATTGGGAGTCTCGAGGAACGCGGGCAGATGGTCTGCGTCGACCACAGCGAGACATTGCTTGAGCAGCTCACCGCCGAGACCCGTTCCCTGGCGTGTTCGCTCGACACCAAGCCACGGCAGGTACCAGTGCGGATACTTCGGATGTGCGGCGTCCATCTGATCGAGCACCGAGAACATGTCGTCGTGGCGTTCTACCGCGACGCTCTCGCTGAGAGCGTCCACAATCGCATCCGCGTCAGGCTCCGATCCGGGCCGGATCCATAGGGCTACGGCGTCGAAGTCGCCGAGCGTCCACGCGGTCTGCTGCTCGAACGCCGTGCCGCCGAACGCGGCCACGAACTCCGGGAAATGCGCGAGATACTGTGCAGACTCCGGAAACAGCCACCGCTCAACCGGGTCATCGAGAAAGGCGGACACGAGCGTGGCGATGGCCCTCGCCTGATCATGCTCGTCCACCGAGGCAAACGAGACAGCGGGCACGGTCCCGAGGTTACACGCGACCGCGGCTCGTCAGCAAACCGTAGCCGGCGGGCCGCTGCTAATCGGTTGGCAGCCAGCGCTGGAAGGCCTCATTCAGCACCTCGATCCGCAGCGGCTTGCTGAGATAGTCATCCATGCCGGCGGCGAGGCAGCGCGCGCGGTCTCCGGGCCCTGTCAGTGCGGTCACTGCGATGATCGGCACGCGGCGCCCGTTCTCGGCTCGGCGGATCCGGCGCGTCGCCTCGAAGCCATCGACCTCGGGCATCTGGCAATCCATCAAGATCGCCGCGTAGTCTTGGCTCGCCGCCATCTCCACCGCCTCACGCCCGTTGTGGGCCATCATGGTTTCCAACCCGATGCTGGCGAGCATGGCCTCCGTGATGATGCGGTTGATCGGATCGTCCTCGACCGTCAACACCATCAGTCCGCGGCCCGCACAGACGGGCCCGTCTGGAGGATCAACTGCGGTGCTCGGCGGCGCCGCGGCGAAAGCCTCGGCGATCGCGGCGCGCAGCTCGCTCTGGCGCGCCGGCTTTGACAGTACGGCGGCGATGCCCTCATGAGTTCGATTCGCGGCGTCGAGCGGCGCTGAGCTGAGCATCACGATCTTGGGATGGCCAAGGTCAGCGCGACCATGCAAAGCGTCCAGCAGCTCGGTTCCCGCCATCTCCGGCACGTTGACGCCGAGCAGAACAAGATCGAACGGCGACTCGGTCTCCGCCGCGCGCTGCATCGCATCGATTGCCTCGGCGGGCAGGGCTACGGCCTCGCACTTGATATCCCACGCCTCGAGGTGGGACTCGGTGATCGCTCGGTTCGTGGCGTTATCGTCGACGACCAGCGCCCGCAGCCCGAGCAGTTCCGGGTACTGCGCTGCGCCGACGGCCTCCGAGGCGACGGCGGGCAGGTCCGCGGTGAACCAGAACACGCTGCCGCCAGTGGCGCTCCGGTCGGCGCCGATCTCTCCACCCATGCGCTCCACGAGTTGGCGCGAGATCGTCAATCCGAGGCCGCTACCGCCGTACTCTCTCGTCGTCGATTGGTCCGCCTGCACGAACGGCTCGAACAGCGCCGCGGTCTGCTCGCTCCTGATGCCGACGCCGCTGTCCTTCACTGCGAAATGTAGGTGCCCGTCGCCGTTCACAACGACGCGCAGCGAAACTTCACCCGCGCTGGTGAACTTGACAGCGTTGGATAGCAGGTTGAGCAGGATCTGGCGCACGCGCGCGCGGTCGCCATTGACCGTTTCGGGGACCGCCGCGTCGACCCATTGGCTTATCTCTAGCCCCTTGGCGTGTGCCCGCTCGGCGAGCATCTCGCAGGACTCCTCAACGACGTTGCGCAGGTCGAAGTCGGTGTAGTCGAAATCGAGCCGACCAGCTTCAATTTTCGAGAAGTCGAGCACGTCGCCGATGACTGCCAGCAGCGCCTCGCCCGATGTCGCGAGCGCATCGACATAGGTATTTTGAGTCTCGTCGAGGTTCGTGTCGCGAAGCAGCGTCGCCATGCCGAGGACGCCGTTGAGTGGCGTGCGTAGTTCGTGGCTCATGTTGGCAACGAACTCCGACTTCGCCCGCGACGCTTCGATCGCTGTCGCACGGGCGGTCTCGAGCTCGCGCGATTTGCGATGCAGCTTGACGAAGATCGAGATCTTGGCGCGCAGGATCTCAGGTGACAGCGGTGCCGTAATGAAGTCGACGGCACCGCTGGCGTAGGCCAGTGTCAGCTGTGCCTCGTCGTTGGCTTGAGCGGTAACGAAAATGATCGGTGTGTCCTCAGACTCCTGGCGGACACGGATCAGCTTGGCCGTCTCGTAGCCGTCCATCCCGGGCATCATGACGTCCATCAAGATCACCGCGAACACGCCGGTCATGAGTGCTCGCAGCGCGGCCTGACCTGATTCGGCTTCGACGATCGGGTGGCCGAGCGGCTCGAGGATCGCGCGGATCGCCAAGCGCTTGGAGGGCGTGTCGTCGACGACGAGAATCGGTGCGTCGGAATCGACCGCTATCGGATCCGCGATAGCCGCGCCAATCGAGACCGCCACGACTAAGCCCGAGGCGCGCCGGTCGGTGGCGCCGGAAGCCACTTGCCGATCGCGTGCAGCAGCTCCGCGGTATCGACCGGCTTGGGAATGTAGTCCGAGGCTCCTGCCGCAAGGCAGCGCTCGCGCTCGCCGCCGACCACCTTGGCGGTCACGGCGATGATTGGGATGTCACGCCAGCGCGACAGTGTCCGAATCGCTGCCATCGTCTCGTAGCCATCCATCCCGGGCATCATGATGTCCATCAGGATCAGGTCGATCTCCGGGCGCTCGTCGAGGATCGACAGACACTCAGCGCCGCTCTCGACCGATACAACGGTCAGCTTGCCTCGCTCGAGCAGCGCGGTCAGCGCGAAAATGTTGCGGAAGTCGTCGTCGACGATCAGCGCCACGGTCCCCGATGCGACGCCTCGATAGAACGTTTCGTTACTCACACCGTGCAACCCTGGTGCCACCGGCGTGCCGGAGCGAGATGGCAGGCTGACGGCCGTGGCTCGCGTAGTGCCGTTTGCGATGGCTGGGCTCGCGAGCCCGTCGACGGCCGGGCCCTCAGCAACCCAGCCGGCTTCGCCGACGAGTGCCGACACTTCGCCGTGATCATCGACCGCCCCGTTTGTCCACGGGATCGCAAGAGGCTCACCGTTTTGCTCGGCTCCCCATGGCGTCAGTGGTGCGTCGAGCGGAGCCGTAAGCGCGAGGCGTTGATCGGCGGCCTCGAGCGGCAGGTATACGGTGAACGTGGTGCCGACGCCAGGCTCGCTGGCGATCGTGATCTTGCCACCCATCAGGCCCACCAGGTCGCGGCTGATCGACAATCCCAGCCCGGTGCCGCCGTATTGGCGTGCGGTCGTGCCATCAGCCTGGGCGAAGGCCTCGAACACCATCATCTGTTGTTCCGGTTTGACCCCGATTCCCGTATCTCGCACGCTGATCGCGATGACGGAGTCGGCGCCCGCCAGCCGCGTATCCTCAGCCGGCCAGCTTTCGTTGCTGAGATCTATGCGGATGGCGATCTCGCCGCTGGCCGTGAACTTGAACGCATTTGAAAGCAGGTTCTTGAGCACCTGGCGCAGGCGATGGGCGTCGGTGACGATCGTCGGGGGAAGCTCGTCACCGAGCGTGACCGAGAACCCAAGCGCCTCGCGGTCAGCGACCGCCTCGTAGTTCGACACGATCCATTCGCGCAGGTCTGTGAGCGACACATCTTCGAGCTCGAGCTTGACGGTGTTGGACTCAACCTTGGCGATGTCCAGGATGTCGTTCAGGAGCGCGAGCAGGTCGAGTGCCGACGAACGGATGACAGCTGCGTATTCGACCTGTTGTGGCGTGAGGTTGCCGGAGGGGTTGTCCCGCAGCTGCTCGGCCAGCACCAGCAGGCTGTTGAGCGGAGTACGCAGCTCGTGTGACATGTTCGCGATGAACTCGGACTTGTACTTCGAGGACACCGACAGCTCCGTTGCCTTTTCCTCGACGAGCCGCTTGGCCGCCTCGACCTCGCGGTACTTGCTCTCGACCTCGGCGTTCTTGTCAGCCAACAGCGCGGCCTGCTCGGCGAGCTCGGCGTTTGATTGGCCCAACTGCTCCTGGCGCGATTGAAGCTCTTCAGCTTGCGAGCGCGCCTGCTCGAGCAGCCGCTCCGTTACCGACGTCGCATCGACGGTGTTCAGCACCAGCCCAATGCTTTCGGTGAGCTGATCGAGGAACGACTGGTGCGTACGACTGAACTGGTTGAGCGAGGCCAGCTCGATCACGGCACGGACCGAGCCTTCGAACAGAATCGGCAGCACGATGATGTTCAGCGGCGGCGACTCGCCGAGCCCGGAACTGATCTGTACGTAGTCGCCGGGTACCTCGGTGAGGAGGATCCGCTCCTTTTCGAGCGCGCACTGACCGACGAGGCCCTCCCCGAGCTTGAAGAAGCTCGCGAGATGCTTGCGCTCCTTGTAGCCGTAGCCGGCTTGGAACTGCAGCACGGGGTCACCGCCGTCGGCGAGGTCCGTCAAGACGTAGAACACGGCGTGCTGCGCCGAGACGAGCGGTGCAAGCTCGGAGAGAATCATGCTCGAAACGGTCGAGAGGTCGCGCTGACCCTGGAGCATGCGGGTGAAGCGCTCGAGATTGGTCTTCAGCCAGTCCTCTTCGGTGTTGACCCGCATCGTCTCGCGCAGGTTGCGGATCATCGCGTTGAGGTTGTCCTTGAGCATCGCCATCTCACCGCTGGCCTCAACGTTGACCTGGCGGGTCAGATCGCCCTCGATCACGGCGGTCGCAACCTCGTCGATCGCCCGTACCTGGTTGGTGAGGTTCGCCGCGAGCTGGTTGACGTCATCGGTGAGGTCCTTCCAGACGCCTTCGACCTCCTTGGGCTGCGCCTGGCCGCCGAGCTTGCCCTCGATCCCGACTTCGCGCGCCACCCGCGTGACCTCTCCGGCGAAGCGGTTGAGCTGGTCGACCATCGCGTTCACGGTCGTCTTCAGCTCGAGGAACTCGCCGCGTACGTCAGCGGTGATCTTTCGCGTCAGGTCGCCGTTTGCAACCGCCGTCGTGACCTCTGCGATGTCGCGGACCTGGTCGGTTAGATTGCCAGCCATCAGGTTGACTGCGTCGGTCAACTCGCGCCAGACGCCGCCGACTTCGATCGTGTGCGCCGCGGCCTGACCGAGCTTGCCTTCGGTGCCGACCTCGCGGGCGACGCGGGTCAGTTCTGAAATAAACCCGTTGAGCTGGCCGACCATGCCGTTGATCGTGTTCTTCAGCTCGAGCATCTCGCCGTGCACCTCAACCGACACGGTCTTGCTCAGGTCGCCGCTCGCGACGGCGCCGATCACGCGCTGCATCTCGCTGCTCGGGCGCACAAGGTCTTCGATCAGGCTGTTGACCGACTCGACGCAGGCGCCGAACACCTGGTCGTTGCCCTTCAGCGACACGCGCTGTGAAAGCTTGCCTTCCTTACCGACGACCCGGCTCACGCGGTCCAGCTCCGCACCGAGCTGCTGGC
>Ga0181534_10001987_pt1 | contig 13024 bp, 17 predicted proteins | sample PEATcosm2014_Bin_37_FD_119758 | JGI IMG/M metagenome (GOLD analysis project Ga0181534, IMG submission 119758) | Peatland microbial communities from MTU Mesocosm Facility, Houghton, MI, USA - PEATcosm2014_Bin17_10_metaG | ecosystem: Environmental > Terrestrial > Soil > Wetlands > Peat | place...
CCATCCAGACGCGCGGCGATTTGAACGCGCTCAGAATCCCGGCGGCGAGTCCCACACCCGCCATCAACAGCAGCCAGCCGGTAGTCATGCGTCGCCTTCTTTCCTGCCGGGAATTTCAGCGGCGGCAACGGCGGCGAAAATTTCGTCGTCGGGCGAAGCATCATTGATCAGCATCCCCAGATTGCCGCGCGACAAGGCTGTGCTCATCTGGGCCAGCATTTCCAGATGCGCGCGCGGAGAGGGTGCGACAAAGAACAGCAGCCGCGTGACGGGCTGTTCGTCCGGAGCGGGTTCGTTGACGGCGAGCGCGTCGCGGAGCAGCACGATGGCGAAGATGCCCACGTCACGTCCGAGCGCGATGGGCGTGCGCAAATGAGGCAACGCGAGGCCGCCGCCGACCAGCGCCCATGAAATTCCGTTCGGCGCGCAAAGGCGCTGCTGCAACATCTGGCGAATGGGCGGCGTCGTGCCTGGCAGTTTCGCGACGACGTCCGCAAACAAATTGAGGACGTTGACGGCGGACACGTCGCGCCAGATGCCGCCGGTGCGCAGCATGGTTTCGAGTTTTCTTGCGCCCTGTATTTTGGCGCGTTCCGGCGCGAGAAAGCCGACCCTGGCGGCCAGCCCGTGCGACTCGGCCCAGCCCACCACCTGCGTGCGGTCAAACAGCAGCCGGCCACGGTCGGTCAAGTGCGGCAGCCCGTCGCTGCGGATCCAGCCCTCGACCTCGCTTTCTTCCACGCCAAGCGACTGGGCCAGTTCAATGATATTGAGAAACATCGGCATCGTAATTGAAAAAATTATGGATCACTGCATCTATGGGGGCAGGTGACCGGCGGTTTACCTTTCAATCCATCCCAAGCAAATCAAAAACACCGCGTCCGCGCAATGCCGTTTCTGAAGCATCCAACTTTGCGGCGCTGAATTTTATTTGTCGGCGGACTCGAATTGATTTGGTGGCGTCGTTGCAGGTTTTTCCTTGGCGTGTTCGCTGTAGCTGATGAAAGCCGCGCCGAGCATGATGAGCGCGACGCCGACCCAGCGGATCCACGAAACGCTTTCGTTCAGAAAAACCATCGCGGCGAACGTCGCGAACACGAAGCTCAAGGCGGTGAGCGGCCAGAGAAAACTGATGTCGCTCTTGGACATCAAAATGAGCAGGCAGCCGAAAAACAACGCTTCAAAAAACACCCCGATCAAAATCTGCGGGCTGGTGACGCCGGCTTTGAAGACGCGAAACATCTCGGCGGCGTTGTAGCCGTTGATGTCGCCGATGTGGATCATGCCCTTTTTAAGCAGAATGACACCGGTGGATTCACAGGCGAGGCCGAACAGCAGGATTAAAAACAGTTTGAGCATTTACAAATCTTGGTAGCGAATCAGTTCGATGCCGAGTTTGTTCACCAGTTTCCGCACGCGCGGGCTGACGAGGGCGTCGAATTCGTGCTTAAATTCACCGAGCGAGGGATGCGAGTAAAGCTCGGAATCTCCGGGTGGCAGTTCGGGCAGCAGCTTCAAAATGTATTCCTCGTCCACGCGGGCGTTTTGCAGCAGGCCGAAGGCGATCTGGGCGTGGCGGATTTTTTTTTGTTCGAGCGGCCTGCGCACGCGGCTGGAAAGCATTTCAAAAATGGCGGCGTGGGAAATGCGGTAAAGCAAATGGCCGTGCGACGTCCGGCGGCTGCGCGAAAAGCAGTCACGCGTCAAACGCAGATGGCGGATGCCGAGCGTGTCCGAATCTTCCATCAGGATTTTGAAAACGACGGGATGCAGATGAAAATGCAAATGGCCGTTGACGTGGTCGAGCGGCAGGCCGGTGGCACGGAATTTTTCAAACTGCGCGCGGATTTCGGCGCGCAGTTGCTCGCGCAGGCAGGGATTGAAAAAATATTTCATCCCGGCGCTGACGGGCGAGTTGCTGAATTCGCCGCAGTCGTTGACGAGGCCGGGAATTTTCACCGGCACCAGCGCGGAATGTCCCATGAGCAAGGTGATGTGCAGGCCGACGCCGAGCTTGGGATTTTCCTTCGCAAGTTTTACGGCTTCGTCGCAGGCCGGCTCGTTGACCATCAGGCTTGCGCTGGTCAAAATGCCGTCGCGGTGTGCGCGAATGACGGCTTCGTTCACGGCATGTGAAAGGCCGAAGTCGTCTGCGTTGACGATGAGGCGGCGCTTTTCAGGGCTGGCCATAGCTTGGCGAAGTTGAGCCGATGCTGAAGCGCAGCCATGAGGTGAAGATGAGCGCGAGTTTGTGCGGCCTGGATAATTTCAACGGCTGCGGGCTGAAGACATTAAAATTTCCGCGCTCCAGTTTTTGAAGCAACTGCCAATAGACGGAACCCATCAATTCGGCGGCGACCATGGAATGGCGGTCTTCCGGTGGCAGAGTTTTTTGCGCGAGCTGGTAGAATTGTTTTGCACGGCGCGCGACTTCGGAGACGAGGGTGAAATATCGGTCGGAATATCTGGAATTCAATATTTCATCTTCGGCGACACCGAATCTTTTCAGCGCGGATTGCGGAATGTAAATCCTGCCGCTCGCGGCGTCGGTCTTTACGTCGCGCAAAATGTTGGTGAGCTGAAGGGCCTTTCCGAGATAAACGGCGTAGTCTCGGCAGGCGGGATTTTTGTAGCCGAAAATCTCGATGCTCAACAGTCCGACGACGGACGCGACATGATAACAGTATGTTTCAAGAGCCTCAAAATTTTCGTAGCGCTTGATGGCCAAATCCATTTCGCAGCCTTTGAGCAGGTCGTCGAACAATTCAAATGGCAGGCGAAATTGTTTGATGACGGGTTGGAATTCCCGGTTCACGGCAAATTGCGGCGATTGATTTTCGCAGGCGCGCTTTACGTCGGCACGCCATTCGGAAAGCAGGGTGCGGCGCTTTTCAAGCGGGACATCTTCATCGTCCGCCACATCGTCCACTTCTCGGCAGAAGGCGTAGAGTGCGGACATGGCGTCACGTTTCGGACGCGGCAGGAGAATGAAGGCGAGCGCAAGGTTGGACGCGCTCTTGCGGGTGATGGCGCGGCTGTGTTGCATCACGGCTGGGATGGCGGCGTCCGGCCCGGCGGTTTGTTTTCTTCGCGGGCTGGCGGCAGTCCGCCAATTTCTGCGAGCGTAGGATTGTTTTGGCGACGGTGCCGACGGTGGCTTTTGCGTTTGCGTTTGTTATTTTTTCGGAAGAAAAGCGCCCACAGAAATGTAAGCAGCGCAACGAGGCCGATGGCTCCGAACACGATAAAAAAATCCAGCCATTCTGCCGATAACTGGCCCACTTCTGGCAATCCATTGTCCATAAATAAAATCAGGTTTCAGAAATTTCACGGCCCGCGTCAACCGGCGCCTCACCGGCGCCGGTGCCGGCGTTCATGTTCAGCCGTTGCATCCGGTAACGGAGCGAATGACGGCTTAATTTAAGCCGTTCGGCGGCGCGTGTCAGGCTCGAATCGTTCTGTGCCAGCGCATTGTTGATGAGGTCGCGTTCGAGCCTGACAAGCGCGTCGTCCAGGGATTCGTCCGCAGCGGCCTGGACGGGCGCGCTTTTTTGCAGGCGCGCTTCGACATGAAAATCAGGCAGGCTGGCAGGCTGGATTTCACGCTCGGTTTCCAGGATGAGCGCACGTTCGATGGCGTTGCGGAGTTCGCGGACGTTGCCGGGCCAGCGGTGAGAAAAAAGTTTTTGCCGTGCGCCGGACGAAAGGCCGCCGACATTTTTATTCATCGTGGCGCGGAACAGTTTCAAAAAATGTTCCGCCAGCACCAGCACGTCCTCACCGCGTTCGCGCAAAGGCGGCAGATGAAATTGAACGACGTTTAGACGGTGGAACAAATCTTCGCGGAACTGGTCTTCGGCGATGGCCCGTGCAATGTCGCGGTTGGTCGCGGCCAGCAGCCGGATGTTGACGCGGAGTTCCTGCGTGCCGCCGACGCGCGTAAAGCTGCCGTCTTCGAGGAACCGGAGCAGCTTGGCCTGGAGCGGCTTGCTCATGTCGGCGATTTCATCGAGAAAAATCGTGCCGCCGTCGGCTTCCTCGACGCGGCCCAGTTTTTGTTTCACCGCGCCGGTGAACGCGCCCTTTTCGTGGCCGAACAATTCGCTTTCAAGCAGTTGTTCGGGAATCGCCGCGCAATTGATGCGGACATAATCGGCGTCGCGTCTTTTGCTCAAGCTGTGCAACGCGCCGGCGACCAGTTCCTTGCCCGTGCCGCTTTCGCCAAGGATTAAAACGCGCGCGTCCGTCGGCGCGACCGTTTGGATCAGTTTCCGCAGTTCCCGCATTTTTTCGCACTCGCCGACAATCTCCTCGAGGCCGGAAACATGTTCCGCGTGCGAGCGGAGCGCGGCGTTCTCGTCCAGAAGCCGGTGGCGCTCGGCGCAGCGCGCGACGGCGTGGAGCAGTTCCTCCGGCTCGAACGGTTTGGCGAGATAATCAATTGCGCCGGCCTTGATGGCCTCCACCGCAAGCTTGGGCGTCGCATAGGCGGTGAGCATGAGCACGGGAAGGTCGGGCTTTGAGGCGTGGATGATTTTGAGAAATTGGTAGCCGGTCATGCCGCCGAGTCGGACGTCGGTGATAACTATGAAAAACACTTCGCGTTCCAGAAGGTTGATCCCTTCCTCGGCGGATTCGACGGCGCGGACGGCGTAGCCCTCGTCCTTCAGAACGGTCTGAAGCGACAGGCGCATGTTCTTCTCGTCGTCCACGACGAGGACGGGTGGCAGCAGCGCGTTCATTTTGAAAATGTCATCAATGCCTTCGCCGGGAAGGTTACGGTGAATTTCGCGCCTTTTCCAAGCTCCGAATCCACGCGCACGGTTCCGCCGTAAAGTTCGGCGTTGTGCTTGACGATGGCCAGGCCGAGGCCGCTGCCTTTTTCCTTGGTCGTATAATACGCCTCGAAGATGCGCTCTTTTTTTTCCGGCGCAATTCCGGCACCGTCGTCGCGCACGGAAATTTCGATGTTCAGGTCGCGGCGAGAAACGGCGGCGACGAAAACATTTCCAGTTTCGCGAAGCGTCTCCCGCGCGTTTTGCAGCAGGTTGAGCAGTATTTCGGACAAATGGCCGCGCTGCATGAACAGCGGCGGAAAATCGCGTCCGTATTCGCGGTGGATTTTTATCCCGGTCGGCATGGACGGCGGGAAAATCTGGCCAATGGCGCGGTCAAGCTCCTCGGCCAGGTTCAATTTTTCCACGCGGCCCTCGCTCAACTGCGCGTAGCCCATGATTTGAGTGACGACCTTGTCCGCCCGCGCGACTTCTTCCTGGATGATCTCGATCTGACCGGGCGCGACGGGTTTGTTTTCGCGCAGGGCGCGTTGCAGCGAGAACGCGGTGCTGTTGATGACGGCCAGCGGGTTTTTAATCTGGTGCGCAAACTCGGCGGCAAGGCGTCCGGCGGAATGCAACTGCGCCTCGCGCGCGGCGAATTCGCCGGCCTCCTCGACCGCGAGTTGCTGGCGTTCGAGCAGCACTTGCGCGCCGTAGCAGCAGGCCGTCGTTAAAAACAACACCGTCAGCCGCAGCACAAATGGTTCGCCCAAATCTTCTTGCGGCGTCAAATCCATCACGCGCAGGTTAAATTCATCGGTATTGCTCAAAACCGAAACGTAAAGCACCGCCACCAGCGCGTAGCAAAGGCTGATGGCGACGTTCAAAAACAACTGGGAAAATCCCGGCGGCACGCTGATGGCGTTGCGGACGATCAGCGCGACAAACAGCCAGAACAAAATGCTGTCCGGTCCGCCGGTGATCAACGCCATTCCGCCTACGAAAATCCCATCCACCAAGCTGTCCGTGACCACCGTCCATTGCACAACCGACAACGGCAGCCTCTCCGCGCCCAATAAAATCAGCGCAAAAATAAAATTGGCCAGGATGTAAAACAAGAAGATGTATTGCACCGTCTCGACTGTCACGTCCACCATGCTCGAAATCTGGACCATCCAGAGGCTGGAGTAATCGAACGAATACAAAATCATCCCGATGAAGACCGCCTTGACCGGCAGCATGACGTTCCGCTCCATGAACTCGAAGCGCCGGAGCAGGCGCGACGGATCCGGTGCCGGAATTTCCAGCGATTTGAAAAGCCGTTTCAGCCACAGTTCATGGCTTGGTTTCATAAATATGAAATCATTCTCGTCCTCGTCGTCATCCTCATTCTCAATTCCCAAAAATTTATCAGGGGACGACGATGAGAATGACGATGAGGAGGATTGTTCTGAAACTGAAAACTCATTTCAATTTCAACGCGCGTTCCGCAATCTTTTCCACCGGCCACAAACGCCCGATGCCTTCGTAGCCGCACGACAGCATTCCTTCGTCCGGCCCGATGAATTCCGCGCCGCGCCTTTTCAACATCGCCACGTTCGCCTGCGTCGCCGCGTGCAGCCACATTTTCCCGTTCATCGCCGGCGCGATCAGAATTTTCGCCTTGGGATTCAACGCCAGCGCGATGCACGTCAGCGCGTCGTCGGCAATTCCATTCGCTAGCTTCGCAATCACATTTGCCGTCGCCGGCGCGATCAAAAGCAAGTCCGCCGCATCCGCCAGTTCGATATGTGTCGGCTTCCAGCCTTCGTCTTCATCGTAAAGATTCGTGACGACCGGATTGCGCGTGAGCGTCTTGAACGGCAGCGACGTGATGAAGCGCTGCGCGTCCGCCGTCATCACCACGCACACGTCGCACGTCGCCTTCGTGAGCAGCGAAGCCAAGTCCGCCGCCTTGTGTGCGGCGATGGAACCGGTGACGGCCAAAATAATTTTTCTCGAAACGCTCATGTTTTGCATTCTAGCTCAAAATTCCAGCGGTTGCGAACGCGCCACGCGCATTTTTTCCGCCTCCACAATCGCCAGCGTGCGCCGCAAATCCTCCTGCTTGCTCGTGCTGATCAAAAGATAGTCGAAATTTTTCCATTGCGCGATCTCCTGCCGCGCCACCCCGAGCCGCTTTTGAATCACAGCCTCGGTGTCCGCGCCGCGCCGGTTCAATCGCGTCTCGATTTCCGCCAGCGTCGTCGGCGTCAAAAAAATCGTCACCAGCGCGCGCAGCAGCTCCGGCTCGCTTTCCGCCTTTTCGCGGATTGTCGCCGCACCCTGCACATCCACGTTCAGCAGCACGTCCTTGCCCTGGCGCAATTTGCCGAGCAGTTCTGATTTCAGCAGACCGTAGCTGTTGCCATAAACCGTCGCGTGCTCCAAAAAATTTCCCGACTGCACGCGCTTCAAAAAATCGCCGGCCTGCAAAAAATGATAATCCACGCCGTCCTTTTCGCCGGGACGCGGCGGGCGCGTCGTGCAGGTCACCGCGCGCGTCATTTCCGGGCGCGACTTGAGCAAAAGCTGGCACAACGTCGTCTTGCCGCCGCCGGACGGCGCGGAAATCAAGATCAAAAGCGGCGCGGATTTTTTTTCCGGCGTCGCTTTGACATTCTGACTTCTGACTTCTGGCTTCTGACTTCTATTTTTCATTCCACATTTTGAACCTGCTCGCGGAACCGTTCCAGTTCCGTCTTCAGCGTCACGACCTCGCGCGAGATGACCGCGTCGTTCGCCTTGGAGCCGATGGTGTTGATCTCGCGGTTCATTTCCTGCGCCAGGAAATCCAGCGTGCGCCCGACCGGCTCCTTCGATTTGCGGCAATCCTCAAACTGCTTGAAATGACTTTGCAATCGCGTCAATTCCTCAGAAATGTCCGAGCGGTCCGCGAACAGGACAATTTCCTTCAACAACCGCTCGTCGTCAGGCGCGATGTTTTCCAGGCCGGCATTTTTAATCCGCTCATGCAATTGCTTCCGGTAATTCTCCGCCGTCTGCGGCGACTGCTTCTGAATTTTTTCCACACTTTCCCACATGATGCTGATGCGCGCCGTCAAATCCTCCGCAAGATGCGCGCCCTCGCGCTCGCGCATTTTCACGAGCGCCGCCAGCGCCGGCTTCAACGCCTTTTCCACGGCGGGCCAGACATTTTCCGCTTCGACAAGTTCCTCATCGCTCTGGAAAACGCCCGGCGCGCGCAAAATCTGGTCCAGCGAAATTTCGCCGGAGATTTTCAGCGACTTCGCCAGCTTGCCGAGTTCCGCCGCGTAAGCCTTTGCCAGCAGGAAATTGATGTGCGAGCGCGCCGTTGATTTGCCCTCGGCGGCGTGGATGCCGATGCGCGCCGTGACGCGCCCGCGCGCGACCTGCGCGTTGATGGCGTCGCGCACCCGCGTTTCGAGCGTCTCCAGCTCGCGCGGCAGGCTCACGGAAATTTCCGACTGCCGGCGGTTGACCGCGCCCAGCTCGACGGTGATTTTGAAGCCGTCCCGCGCGCATTCGCCGCGACCGTAACCCGTCATGGATTTCATGCGACGTAATATGCAAAAATCCCCCGCGTCAGGCGAATCAATTTTGGCGCAGTGTCTAAGCTGAATCAATGTGACAGAATTGAATTTTCATGAGGATTGGCACACCGTCCGGCGTCGTTGAACCGGAAAATGACGTGGATTCCAGAAAAGAAATAATTTTATTTGCGGCGTCAGCGGGCAGCCGTTACAAAGAACACATGAGCGGACCAACCATTGCCCAAAAATCCCCCATCGTCCAAAAAGTTGACCCCGGCACTTATTATTGGTGTGCGTGCGGCAAGTCAAAGAGCCAGCCGTTTTGCGACGGCTCGCACAAATGCACGGGCTTCGCGCCCGTGAAGACGGAGATCACCGAGGCCAGGACCGTGGCGTGGTGCGGTTGCAAGCACACGAGCAACCCTTGCTTCTGCGACGGCAGCCACTCCAAGCTGTAACGCACCGCGTGCCGGCAGAAAGCAAACAACTCATCGCCGCAGCGCGCGAATTGTGCGCAGAGGTGGATCGCTTGAGATTCAAGCTGCCGGTCACGCACGTCTATAATCCGCTGGATTACGCGCGGGCGGCGCATGAAAAGTATTTGCGCAAATTCGGCGGCGGCAAAAAGCGCGTCGTTTTTCTCGGCATGAATCCAGGGCCGTTCGGCATGGTGCAGACGGGGATTCCCTTTGGCGAAGTGGCGGCGGTGCGTGACTGGCTGAAAATTTCCGCAAAAGTCGGCGCGCCGGAGGATTTCAATCCCAAGCGTCCCGTTCTTGGATTCCACTGTCCCAATTCCGAGGTGAGCGGGCGTCGGCTTTGGGGATTGTTCAAGGAACGGTTCGGTGCGCCGGAAATTTTTTTCAAGGGGCATTTCATAGTCAATTATTGTCCGCTGGCGTTCGTGGAAGCGGGCGGCGCGAATTTGACGCCGGACAAACTGCCTCCATCGGAAAAAATTCCACTGCTGAAAATCTGCGACGCGCATTTGCGGCGCGTGCTGGAAATCCTCGAACCGGAATGGCTGGTCGGCGTCGGTGGCTGGGCGGAGGCGCGCGCGGAAATTGTCGCGGCAGATTTGAAAATCAACGTCGGCCAGATGCTGCATCCGAGTCCGGCCAGCCCGAAGGCGAACCGTGGCTGGGCGAAGCTGGCGACGGAAGAACTCGTTGCGCTGGGTGTTTGGAAACAAGAATAAGCTTGAGTTTGAAGGGCGTTGGCGTTAGCGATAGTCGCGAGCGGAATGGAAGCGAAACATAAAATCCTGGTTTTGGACGACGACGCGGACTGGCTGGACATGTGCCGCGATTTTCTGGCGCAACTGCCGAGCCAGCCGGAGATCCGCACGGCGGCCACGGGCGTCCGCGCGCTCTCCATGCTCGACGCGACGCCGTTCCGCATTTTGATCTGCGATTTGAAGATGCCGCGCATGGACGGGTTGCAGGTGCTGTCCATCGTGCGCCGCCGTTTTCCCGAATTGCGCACGGTGGTGCTCACGGGGCTTCAGGACGACCAGTTCCGGTCGCGCGCGTATGCGCTGGGCGTGGATTTGTTCTGGCTCAAGCCGGACATGCAGCAGAATTCAAAGCTGTTTCTGGACTGCATCGAATCGCTTTTGGGGCAGGTTGACGCGGGCGGGTTCCGCGACGCGCAGCCGAAAAATCTTCTGGACGTGATCCAGATGGAATGTCTCGCTGGCAATTCGAGCGTGCTGCGAATCAATTCCGGCGCGCACATCGGGAAAATCTGGTTTCAGCACGGTGAACTGACGGACGCCGCGGCCGACGGCGCGGACGGCGAGGCGGCGTTCCGGCGCATTTTGAAATGGAAATCCGGCACGTTTGAAAGCCTGCCTCCCGAGCCGGAACGCGCCCGCACCATGACCAAATCCCTGGAATCAATGCTGGCTGAATTGGAAGAAACCGTGGAAAAAGCCGTCAACCCCGGCTCTGTGGAAGAACTGGAGCAGCAAAAATTCATCGGACAGCTCGCCGAGATTGCCGTCGCGGGCGCGGAATTTATCGTGACCGTTCCAGCAAAAAAGGAAATTGCGGCGAAAGCCTGGGGCACAAAAAACACCGAGCAGCTCGCCGCCTGGACGCGCATGGTTGAAAAATCGGCGCAACGGCTTGGCGAAACTTTGAGCGCCGGGCCGCTGACGCATGTTGCGGGACACAATTTGGAACGCCACCTGCTTTTGTTGCCGCAAAATGGAAAAACATTCGTCGTGGGCTGGCCGGGAGAATCGGCGTCCACGGAATTGTTCGAGCAGTCCAAAAAATTGACACTGTCATGGGACTCTTAAAATGGTTTTCAAGTTCGCGCCCGGCGGCGGTCCACAAGCTGCCGTCGGGAAGCTTCACCGTTGACCGCCACGGCCACGTGATGACCGGCACTGTGGCGGCCGATTGCCCTGCGGCGGTGCTGGACGGAATTGCGAAGGAAGTCCTGTCGGTATTCCGAGAGGCGCGCGCGGTGCAAATGCCCTTGGCCGAGGTGAGCCTGGATTTTGCTGGCCTCAAGATCAGTGCGCGGGACATGCAGGGCGGCGCGATCATCTTCCTTCTGCCAAAAAATCCGCTTGCGACAGCCGAAGCCAAAACATGAGCAACAAGATTGAACAATTGATCAGCCAGACCGAGACGCATATCGAGTGCTGGAAGCAGTTCAACCACTTCGTCAATATCGCGCGCGCCAAAAAATTCGGGCAGGACGACGAGACTCGTTTTCTGGATCTCAAGAGCATCATCGCGCAGGATCTGGAGATGATTTTTTCCGCCATCGAAGTCGCGGCGCCCACGAAAGACGAAATCATTACGCTCATCGGCTACGCGCCGTCGCTGCGCTATTTGAGCGAGATGAGCGAGGGCGACCTGCGCGGCATCGAAAACAACTGGCACAAGATTTACATCGGCTGGCATTCGATTTTGGGACAGCTCAAGATCAAGCAGCGCAATGGCGAAACCTCGTTTTTCGGTAGAAAAAAATAAATCCGCCGCGACAAATTTTTCCAGTCCGCGCGCCGCGCACTGAAACATTATGCTCAATTATTATTTACAAATACTGGTTCTCGCCCTGATTCAGGGCGCGTGCGAACTGCTCCCGGTTTCCAGTTCCGCGCACGTCATCGCCGCCGAAAAAATCATGGGACTCGATCCAGCCAGCCCCGAAATGACGATGCTGCTCGTCATGCTGCACACCGGCACGATGTTCGCCGTCATCGTTTATTTCTGGAAAGGATGGCGGCGCGATTATTTCCAGTCCGCCGGCCAGGGTCAGTGGTTCGCGATACAAATCATCCTCGCCAGTTTCTGCACTGCGGTCGTTTATTTGGGGCTGAAATTTTTCGTCAAGAAATTTATCACGCACGGTGGTGACGTGGAGGAATTGTTCGGCAAACTGCCCCTCATTGCCGCGGCGTTGGCGGCGGTCGGCGTGCTGATCATTTATTCCGGCTGTCGCGAGGAAAAATTTCCGCGCAATTCAGAAATCCAGCCGCTACATTCGGCTTTGATTGGAATCGTGCAGGGAATTTCCCTGCCGTTCCGCGGATTTTCGCGTTCCGGATCGACGATTTCAACGGGACTGCTGCTCGGATTGCCAAAACAAAAGTTGGAAGAATTCAGTTTTGCCCTCGCAGTCGTTTTGACGCCGGCGGCAATCGCCCAGGAAACTCATCGCCTCATCAAAGAACATTCATTGAGCCAGGAATCCGCTCTACATCTTTTGATGCCCGGCCTGGTCGGGATGGTTTTCAGTTTCGCCGCCGGGCTGCTCGCCTTGAAATGGCTCTCGCGCTGGCTCGAAGGCGGACGCTGGAAATTTTTCGGCTTCTACTGCTTGGTCGCGGCGGCGTGCGTGTTGTTGGTTCACTTCAAAGTCAAATAATCCGAGCAAAGCTGCTGACAGCTATTTCGCTGCCGAGTCAGGAACCCAGATTTTTTGCCCGACTTTCAGGCTGTTTGGATTCAACCCCGGATTTCCGGCTACGATCTGGCTCGTCGTGACTTTGACTCCTTTTGCACGATAGGCTTTTGCGATTGCGGCAATCGTGTCGCCGGATGCGATTGGATAGTAATAGCCATTTTGCTGGCCGCCCGTCGTTGGTGAATTGTCGGGCGTAGCCGTCGCCGGGATGGCTGTCACAGGTTTATGGATCGGCGTCGAAATGCCTCCGGCTTTGCCGAGCTTTTCAAAATCCTTCAAGATCAGGTCGTTGTCGTCCTGCTGTTTTTTGGCGAGTTCCTGAACCTGCTCGGCGAGTTTTTTCAGGTCGTCAGCACTCGCGCTGTTGTTCGCGGCGGGCTGGCTAAGTTTGTCGCCCATGTCGGCGATTTGTTTTTCGAGCGCGTCAATGCGTTTGCCCTGCGCGGCCTGCGCGTCGAGCATGTCCTGAACCTGACCGGACAGCTTGTCAATCTGCTGCTGCGTGGCGTCGTCCTGCGCGCGAGCAAGCGAGGCCGTGAAAACGAAAATAAACAACCAGAGCGAAAGCTTTCTCATCCGCCGAAAATAAACTCCTGCACGGCGGCGTCAAGTCACTATGCCAGCTTTCCGTATTTCCGAATCTCCGGCCAGATCCACGCCACGGCCAGCACCACCAGAATCGTCCCGATGCCGCCGCTCACGGTTGACACAATCGCCCCCGTCGCGTGCGGGCTGCCCAAAAACGTCGGCGTCGTGAATAAAAAC
>Ga0181534_10001988_pt1 | contig 13023 bp, 10 predicted proteins | sample PEATcosm2014_Bin_37_FD_119758 | JGI IMG/M metagenome (GOLD analysis project Ga0181534, IMG submission 119758) | Peatland microbial communities from MTU Mesocosm Facility, Houghton, MI, USA - PEATcosm2014_Bin17_10_metaG | ecosystem: Environmental > Terrestrial > Soil > Wetlands > Peat | place...
CGACAGCTGCGCGAACTCCAGGAGCGCGACCGCGCGCCGCTTGATCTCGCTCTTGGGCAGGTCGAAGTACCTCCCGTACATCACGAGGTTGTCCATGACAGTGAGCTCGAGCTCCAGCGCGTCCTCCTGGGGGACCAATCCGAGCCGTGCCCGGATCCTCGGACCGTCGACAGCGGGATCCCGGCCGAGGACGCGCAGCTCCCCCGCGGAAGGCGCCGAGATGCACGACACCATCTTCATTGTGGATGTCTTGCCCGCGCCGTTCGGGCCGAGGAAGCCGAAGCTCTCCCCCGCGTGGATGTCGAAGTCGATCCCATCGACGGCAGTGAACGCCCCGAACCGCTTCACGAGGCCGCGCGCGACGACGAGCGGCTCTACGTTGTTCGAAATCGGCACGGCGGCCACGCTATCCCTACTCCACCAGCGAGATTCCTCGGCGCCGACCGATCCATGCGCCATACTGCGTGCCTTGGTTGGTGGTTCAGGGCCGAAGCCCGGACCGCGTGGTTTGTCGGAGCTCCGTGGAACCGGTTCGGTCCCGTCGGTCACCGCACATGGACGCCACGAGGGAAGGGAGAGCCCGGATGACCGAGGTAATCGAGGACCTGCCGCCGGACGATCTCGCGTTCCATGTCGAGCAGCACGGCATCGACTTCATCCCAGCCACCGAACGCTGGGCGACCCCGAAGGCGGTTGCCGGCCTGTGGGCGGGTGCGAGCGTCAACATCGAGTACCTCGTCTATGGCGCGATCCTCATGACGTTCGGCTTCAGCTTCCCCCAGGCGGTCATCTTGATCGTCGCGGGCAACATCTCGTGGCTGCTGTTCGGCCTCGCGTCCCTGCAGGGGCCGCAGGCGGGTACGACGACGTTTGCGATCAACCGTGCGCCGTTCGGCCCCAACGGGTCCAAGGTGATCGCGTTCTTCAACTGGCTGACCCAGCTCGGATTCGAGGCCGAGGGACTGATCCTCATCGTTGGCGCGGGCCTCGTGCTCTTTGCCAAGGGGGGCGTGCACGCTTCGACACCGCTCAAGGTCATCCTGATCCTGCTCGCCGTGGGGGTCCAGATCGTCCTGCCGTACTTCGGGCACGCGACGATGGCGAAGGTCCTGCGCTGGCTGATCATCCCGTTCGTGATCATCTACCTGGTGCTGGCGGGGTTCGCCGTCGGGCACGCACACGTGAGCGCTCCCGCGGCGTCGTGGGTCAACTGGCAGCTCTGGACCGCGGGGCTCGCGTTCACGATCACGCTGTCGGGACTTGGATGGACCGAGAACGGGAACGACTACACCCGCTACCTCCCGGAGGAGGCGTCGCACCGACGGATCGTGGGCTGGCTGTTCCTCGGAACGGCGATACCCGAGATCGCCCTGATGACGCTCGGCGCCGCGGTCTTCACGTTCGTGGGAACCGACGGTTCGTGGAACGCCTCCAACCCCTTCGCGGGGTTTCAGGGCCAGCACGTCCTGCCGGGTTGGTTCGTCGTGGTCTTCCTCGGGTTCGTGATCGTCCAGCTCTTCGGGATCAACAGCCTCGACCTGTACTCCTCCGGGGTCACCCTGCAGGCGATGGGCGTGCGGATCAAGCGGTACCAGGCGGTGCTCCTCGACAGCATCATCTGCCTGGGCATCACGTTCTACGCGATCTTCAACTCGCAGTTCTCGACGCTGCTCAAGGACTTCGTCACGATCGTCATCGTGTGGATCGCGCCGTGGTGCGGGATCTTCCTCACGGACTGGTTCCTCAGGCTCCGCCGGTACCACGCGCCGTCATTGCAGGACACGGGTCGCACGAGCGTCTACTGGGCGAGCAGCGGCGTGAACTGGGCAGCGATCGCCGCGCAGCTCATCGGGAGCCTCGCAGCCCTCTCGGCAGTCTCCACGACCTCCTTCCACATCCCCGAGTGGCTCAACCTCGTGACGGTGCACACCAACGGCGCCGACTTCTCGATCTTCCTCGGTCTCCTGGTCGGGGCGGCCGTCTACGCGCTCCTCGGAACGAGGACGGTGCGCCGCCAGCAGGACCTCGAGGCCCAGCTCCGCTGACCTCGCTCGGTCGTCAGGTTGCCGGGAGCTCGACGAACGTCCCGTCGGACCGCGGCTGGAACATGGGGATCGTGCCGAGCGTGCGCACAAGCTCCGCGTCTCCCCCGAGGCGCCCGCGCCAGGCGCTCCCCTCTGCGAGCACGGCACCGAGGACGACGGGCTCGGCACCGACGCGCCGCAGCAGCGTCAGGGCTGCCGCGACAGAGGCACCGGTCGAGATCACGTCGTCGACGACGGCCACGCGTCGCCCCTCCACTGCGCCCAACCGGGCTCTGTCGAGGAGGAGGCGCTGGTCCGACGCGGTCGTGATCGACCTGACCGGCTCCGCGACCGCATCGGACAGGTGGATCTTCGGCGTCTTGTGCAGGATCACGTAGTCGTCGATGCCGAGGTGCCGGGAAACCTCGATTGCGATGGGAATCCCCATCGTCGCGACGGAGACGACGACCTCTGCACCGAACGCCCGGAGCTGCCCGGCGAGCTCCTCGCCGGCCCGGTCGCAGAAGGCAATGCCGAGGTCCACCGAGATCATCAGGGCGATGGCGAGCTCATCGCTGAGCCGCACGATCGGGAGATCCACCTCCTGGGAACCGATGCTGACGTGCCAAGTGGGACGCTCCACGACCAGCGAGCATGGAGGAACCCCGTCCTGCGCGCAAGCCGGCCCGACCATCCGGGTCAGCGCGCGGGAGGTCCGAACAGCCGATCCCCGGCGTCTCCGAGCCCCGGAACGATGTACCCGACGTCATTCAGGGTCGCGTCGAGCGCCGCCGCCACGACTCGTGCGTCAGGATGGGCGTCGAAGAAGCGCTCCACGCCGGGAGCGGCAGCGATGAGGCAGAGCGCCGTGATGCTCTTCGCTCCCCGGTCGCGGAGCATCGCGACCACCTGGACGAGCGAACCACCGGTCGCGAGCATCGGATCACAGACCACGACCTGGACTCCGTCGATGCGCTCGGGGAGCCCGTCGAGGTAGACGTCGGGCTGGAGCGTCTGCTCGTTGCGGCGCAGGCCGACGAGGCACACGCGGCTCCGAGGGAGGACCTCCTGGACTGCCGGCACCATGCCGAGACCCGCGCGCAAAATCGGCACGACGAGGAACTCTTCGTCGAGCACCTGGGCTGGGGCCTGCCTCGACACGGGCGTGTCGACTGTCGCGTCCGTGAGCGGGGCATCGCGGAACGCCTCGTACGCGAGGAACCGCGAGATCTCTCCCGTCAATCGCAGGAAGTCCGAGTTCGTCGTCCGCTCGTCTCGGAGCCAGCGCAGGCGGTGGACCACGAGTGGGTGCTCGACGACGATGAGACGGCGCGACTCGGACATGGGTCCACCATATCCAGTCGGCTGCCGGTTCGAGATTGGCAGGGCGCACGCACGCACGTCATCGCACGGATCGCGCCAAGGCGCCGGAGAACCGCGTCTGCCGGCCAGTAATCTCCATGGGTGCCTTCCCCGTCCCCTTGCATCGTCACGCGATGAGGGACACGACGACACGCGAGGCATCCGGGGAGTTCCAGCGCTCGGCATTCATCCCGATCGGGGTCGAGTCGAAGTACCCCAAGCCCTCAGGGAAGCTCGATCCTGACACATCCAAGACGTGGCTGCGCCGCGTGCTCCCGGTCCTCCAGGGCCACAAGGTCAGCTTCTCCCTCGCGATCGGGCTCTCGTTCGTCAGCCTCGTGTTCCAGGTCCTCGCGCCCAACCTGATCAGCGAGGCGACGAACACGCTCCAGGCGAGCCTGAGCCACACGTCGATCACCCACCCGAAGTCGCTGTCCGATGCCGTGACGGAGCTGCTCATCATCGGCGTGCTCGCAGGCATCACGGGGTTGATCTCGCGGTACTACATGTTCAAGACGGCATACGACATCGAGTTCGACCTGCGCAACCTGATCTACGAGCACCTCACGACGCTGTCCTTCGGCTTCTACGACCGCGTGCAGTCCGGGCAGCTGATCTCGCGTGCGAACTCCGACATCCGAAGTGTCCAGATGTACACGACGTTCGCACCGCTCATCTTGGTCCAGTGCGGCATCGGCGTCATCGCGTTCGGGTTCATGGTCCACTACAGCCCGCTGCTCGCGGTCGTCGCGCTCGCGATGATGCCGTTCCTCTACTTCATCGGCGTCCGCATGCGACGGATGATGTTCCCGATCTCCTGGGTCATCCAGGCTCGTCTGGCCGGCGTCGCGACGGTCGTCGATGAGAACGTGAACGGCGTTCGGGTAGTCAAGTCCTTCGCTCAGGAGCAGGCGGAGCTCGACAAGCTGACCAAGGCTGCCCGCAAGGTCGAGTGGGCCTACATCAAGGACGCCGACATCCGAGGGGAGTTCACACCCTGGGTCCAGAATCTCCCGCAGATCGGCCTGGGCCTCGTGCTTGGCGTCGGCGGGTGGCTCGTGATCAACGGGAACCTGAACGTGGGTGAGATCCTGGCGTTCAACCTCTACTTCGGCATGCTCCAGGCACCCTTCATGATGCTCGGCCAGCTCGTGATGATGGGACAGCGTGCCAAGGCGAGCGCCGAGCGGATCTTCGAGATCCTCGACGAGGGCCCCGAGGTGGTCGAGCGGCCGGGTGCGGTCGACCTCGACGCCGTGGAGGGTCGCGTGACATTCCGGCACGTGGACTTCTCGTACGGCAACGGGACGCAGATCTTCGACGACCTCGACGTGGAGATCTCGCCGGGCGAGTCCGTGGCGATCGTCGGCGAGACCGGGACTGGCAAGTCGACGCTCGCCCGGCTGCTCACCCGCTTCTACGACGTCACGGGCGGGTCCGTCGAGATAGACGGGCACGACGTGCGCGACCTCACCCTCGCGTCGCTGCGCGCGGCGGTCGGCGTCGTGCAGGACGAGCCGTTCCTGTTCTCGGTCTCGATCCGGGACAACATCGCCTACGGCAAGCCTGGCGCAACGCACGAGGAGGTCGAGGCCGCTGCACGCGCAGCGAACGCGCACCGGTTCATCATGCGGCTCCCCGACGGGTACGCAACGGTCGTGGGTGAGCGCGGCTACACGCTGTCGGGCGGCCAGCGACAGCGGATCGCGATCGCGAGGACCCTCCTGCTCAATCCCCCGGTCCTCATCCTCGACGACGCGACCAGCTCGATCGACGTCCATGTCGAGCAGGAGATCCACGCCGCGCTCGACACACTGCTCGAGCACCGGACGACCCTCATCATCGCGCACCGGCTCTCGACGATCTCGCTCGCCAGCAGGGTGATCCTGCTCGATGGTGGCCGGATGGTCGCCACGGGCACGCATACCGAGCTCCTCCGCACGACACCGCTGTACGGCGAGGTCCTTGCGCGCGCCGTCGTCGACGAGGAGCCCGACGGCGTTCCCGACGATGAGCCGGGAGGCCTCTGATGGGCTGGGGCGGCGGGTTCGGTGGAGGCGGCGGGTTCGTCGGCAGCCACTCATCGGCGCAGCAGTCGGGTCTTCCGTTCGGCGGCATCCCGACGGAGCTGCAGCTCGGCGTCGACAAGATCCTCGCCACGGAACCGGAGCTGCGGACGGACCGGGTCGCCTTCACGCAGCGCCCGACCGCGCAGGAGGCGCGGCGACTCACCTTGCGCGAGCTCCTGCGCGAGCATCCCGGGCTCCTCTCGGTCGGTGCAGCGCTCGTCCTCGTCATCGGCGCGGTCGGCGTCGCAGGCCCGGCGCTCGTCGCCTACGCGATCGACCACGGGATGCTCACGCACGACCTGCGGGTCGTCATCGTCACATCGGCCGTGTTCCTCGTGCTCGCCCTGCTCGTCGCCTACGCGCAGCGGATGCTCGTCCAGGTCACGGGACGCCTCGCGGCCCGCGTCATGAACCATCTGCGGATCCGCGTCTTCACCCACCTGCAGCGCCTCAGCCTCGACTTCTTCACGGAGGAGAAGGCGGGCGTGCTGATGAGCCGCATGACGAGTGACATCGAGAACCTCCAACAGCTCCTGCAGGACGGTCTCAGCACGTTCGGCATCCAGGTCGTCTCGATGGTGACGATCACCTGCATCCTGTTCCACTACAACGTGCTGCTCGCGACGTACACGATCTTCCTCGTCGTACCGCTCCTCGTCGCGCTCTCCATCTGGTTCCACCGGGCATCCGAGCGCGGGTACCTCCGCAGCCGCGACGGGATCGCCAACGTCCTGTCGGACCTCTCCGAGTCGCTGTACGGGATCCGTGTCGTCACCGCGACGAACCGCCAGCGGCACAACGTGGTCAACCATCGCAACGTGGTTGGCGAGTACCGCGAGGCGAACCTCTACACCGGGCGGGTCAACGCGATCTACGGGCCGACCACCCTCGCCATCGGGATCCTCGGCCAGGCCCTCCTGCTCGGCATCGGAGGCCAGATGGTGCTCGATGGCAAGATGCAGCTCGGCGTCCTCGTCGCCTTCCTTCTGTATCTCGGCAGGTTCTTCCAGCCCATCCAGCTCCTGGTCCAGCAGTACAACCTCCTCCAGCAGGGGCGGTCGTCGATCATCCGGCTCCGCGAGCTGCTCGAGACGCCCCCGAGCGTCGAGGAGCCCGAGCACGCTGCCGACCTCTCGGTGGTCGATGGCGCCATCGAGTTCCGGGACATCACCTTCGGCTACGACCCTGATCGACCGGTGCTCTCCCACGTGGACCTCGTGATCGCCCCCGGGGAGTCGGTGGCATTCGTCGGGCCCACAGGAGCCGGGAAGTCCACGATGGCCAAGCTCGTCAACCGCTTCTACGACCCCCAGGGGGGCGAGATCCTCGTCGACGGCGTCAACATCAGGTCGGTGACCCTTCACTCGCTTCGCAGCCAGATCGGCGTCGTGCCTCAGGAGCCGTTCCTGTTCGCGGGGACCATCCGCGACAACCTCATCTTCGCGAACCCGGATGCGAGCGAGGCGGACGTCGACGAGGCTGTCGACGAGGTGGGCCTGCGCGAGCTCATCGAGCGGCTCCCCGATGGCATCGACACCGTCGTCCACGAGCGCGGCCAGACGCTTTCGGCCGGCGAGCGCCAGCTGCTCGCACTCGGGCGAGCGTTCCTCTCGCACCCCCGCGTCCTCGTCCTCGACGAGGCCACGTCGAGCCTCGACCTGCGCAGCGAGACCATCGTGGAGCATGCGCTGACGAAGCTGCTCGAGGGGCGCACGGCCATCCTCATCGCCCACCGGCTCACGACAGCGAAGCGCGCGGACCGCATCGTCGTGATCGACGACGGTGGCATCGTCGAGTCCGGGTCGCACGACGCGCTCGTGGCGTCGGGGGGGCGCTACGCGGCGATGTACGACACCTGGGTGCGGCAGGGCGGTCTCGGCGACGACGCGCAGCGCTAGCTGTAGCCCGCCACCCGCGCCACCGAGTCGAGGAGCATCGGCCACACCGACTTCGGCAGATCGTGTCCCATCCCGTCGATGACGAGCAGTTCGGCTCCGGGGACCGCCTCCGCCGTCGCGATGCCGCCCTCGACCTGGATCTGCTGGTCGATCGCGCCGTGGACGACGAGTGTCGGCACATCGAGCCGCTCGAGGGCCGGCGTCCTGTCGGGAACCGCCACCATCGCACCGAACTGCCGGGCCACTCCGTCAGGATCTCTCGATCGGTCGTGCTGCCGACCGGCCAGGTCGCGCACCCACGCCTCGTCGATTCCGAGATCAGGCGATCCGAACGCCCTCGCCCAGGCCACCGCCTGCTCGATGACCTCCTCGCGGGACGCCGGAGGGGGCTGGACCATCCACGCCATGACCGCATCAGTCGGCGTCCCGATGTGGACGGGATCGGGGGTCGACATCACCGATGTCAGCGATCGCACGATGCGCCGATGCCTGATCGCCAGCGCTTGGGCGATCATCCCTCCCATCGAGATGCCCAGCACGTGGGCTGAGCCAATGCCGAGCCCGGCAAGCAGCGCGGCGGCATCGTCGGCCATGTCGTCGACCGTGTAGGCGACGGAGGACAGATCGCCAGCGATGGCGGCGTGGATGTCGGGCTGGCCCGCGCCGTCCAGGTGCGTCGACAGCCCTGCGTCGCGATTGTCGAAGCGGACGACCAGGAAGCCGAGGTCGACGAGGGCGGTGACGAGCTCGTCCGGCCACCAGATCAGCTGGGCACCGTGGCCCTGGATCAGGAGCAGTGCGTCATTGGATGGTTCGCCGGCAACCTCGTAGAACAACTCGATCCCGTTTGCCCCGGCACGTGGCATGCGACCTCCCAGGCAGGTGAACCTAGCGGCCGACGAACCGCGCGCCAGGGAGGATCAGCCGGCGATCCGCTTGACCGTGCCGATGAGATCACTCGCCCGCTGGTCACCAAGGGTGACCGGGTGGACCTGCAGGTGCGTGACCCCGGCCTCCTTGAAGGCCGCGACCCGCTCGGCCACGTACGACTCAGGTCCGCACAGCGACGTCAGCTCGAGCAGCTCCTCGGGGACGAGTGCCTCCGCCTCCTTCTTCTTCCCAGCAAGGTAGAGATCCTGGATCTCCGCTGCCTCCTTCTCGAAGCCGTAGCGGCACGCGAGCTCGTTGTAGAAGTTCTTGCCCTTGGCGCCCATGCCGCCGACGTAGAGGGCGACCATCGGCCGGCTGAGTTCGCGAATCGAGGCAACCTCGTCCAGCTCGCCAATTGCAAGCAGGCCCCCGGCGGTGATCTGCAGCGCGCCGAGCGACGCTGCTCGCTTCGAGGCTCCCTCGGCGAGCGCGCTGCCCCACACGGCCGTTGCTCGCTCCGGGATGAAGAGGGTCGGAATCCAACCGTCGGCGATCTCGGCGGTCATGGCCACGTTGCGCTCCCCGAGCGAGGCGATCCAGATCGGGATGTCCGCGCGGACCGGATGCGTGATGATCTTGAGGGCCTTGCCGAGTCCGGTTCCCTCCCCCTCAGGGAGCGGGAGGTCATAGAAGCGGCCGTGGTGCTCGAGCGGACCCTCGCGGAGCCACACGTCACGGCAGATCTCGACGATCTCGCGGGTGCGGCCGAGCGGCGCTGAGTATGGGATCCCGTGGAACCCCTCGATCACCTGCGGGCCCGATGCGCCGAGGCCCAGATGGAAGCGCCCGTCGGAGAGGGCGTCGATCCCCGCAGCCGTCATCGCGAGCAGCGTCGGCGTCCTCGTGTAGATGGGAAGGATCGCCGAGCCGATCTCGACCGTGGAGGTCAATGCGGCGAGGTAGCCCATCTGGCTCACGCTGTCGAAGCCGTATGCCTCGGCCACCCACACGTGATCGAGGCCCGCGGCCTCCATCTCGACGACCTGCTGGGCAGCTTCCTTGAAGCCGCCCGCATAGTTGAGGAACGTGGTGATCTTCATGGATCCTCCTGACGGGCGGCAGTTTTGCACACGTCACAGCCGTGCAACACACGCGACAGATGACGCCGGGTGGCGGCGAGAATCGCGAGTCAGTGCGCGGAGATCGCACACCGGTTCGGTCCCACCTCCAGGGTGCGGCGCTCTTCGGCAGACAACGAGGTGCTGCCCTGGTTCGCCTTGACGATCTCGACATAGTTCGGAGGTCGATCGGGCACGGAGCTCGAGGCCCATGCGACGAACTCGTCCTCGTCCATCGAGAGCATCCGCAACCCGGCTCGCAGCGCGTCGAGCCGTTCTCCCACGACCGTTCCCGCGTGGACCTCGACGGCGTCGCCGTAGTGGGCGGGAAAGACGACGGCGTCACCGGGGAGCTCGAGGACCTTGTCGTGCAGGGTCCGGTAGAGGGCGTGCGCGAACTCCTCGGCCTGGTCAGCGAGGTCCGGTCGCCCGACGCTCTCGAGGAAGAGGATGTCGCCCGAGAAGATCGCCGAATCGCCGAGCAGGAAGGACGTCGATCCCTCCGTGTGCCCGGGCGTGCTCATCACCGACACCGTGAGCGCGACCTCGTCGGAGAGGGCGATGCGCATCCCGTCTGCGAGCGGGGTGTACGCGAACCGGAATGGGTCTGCAGGATTGAGGACGACCTCGGCGCCCGTCGCCGCTGCCAGCGCCCGCGCGCCGCTCACGTGGTCCGCGTGGAGGTGGGTGTCGAAGATATGCGTGATCGCCCATCCGCGGTCCTGCGCCAGTTTCGTGTACTGCTCGATGTCGGCAGACGGGTCGATCACGACCGCCGCCCCTTGCGTGCCAATGATGTAGGAGAGGCACCCCTTGCCGCGTCGACGGACCTGGACCACGGTCGCGCCACCCAGATCGATCGATGCCGAGTCGTAGGTCTCAGCCCATCCGTCCATCCCGCCCGCGAGCACCCCTGCATCGATCCCCGAGCCACTCAGCAGTTCGGCCGCCCGGGTCGCCCGCGTGCCGGCAGCGCAGACGGTCACGACCTCGCGATCGCGGGGCACCTCGGCAATGTGGTCACCGAGGGTACCGAGCGGAACGTTCACCGAGCCAGGGATCCTCCACGCGGCGAACTCGTCGGGCTCGCGGACGTCCAGCAGGTAGAGGGAGCCCGGCTCGTCGAGGAGCGGAAGCAGACGGTCAGCTGTGATCGAGTGCATGGGAGTCCTTCCTACATGCCGATGGGACGCTCCCTTGGACCGCGGCGCCGGCGATCAATAGGGTGGCGTGATGACCACTGAGCCATCAGAACCTGACGATACCGGGACAGCGCTCGACCCGGTGGTAGCGGACGAGGCGATCCTCGCCGGGGCGTTCGTGCTGGACGTCCGGGAGCCGGACGAATACCAGGCGGGACACATCGATGGCGCGACCAACATCCCGCTCGGGGGGCTCGGGGGCAAGGTCTCGGAGGTGCCGACGGATCGGGTCATCGTCTGCGTGTGCCGCAGTGGACATCGCTCCGGACTCGCGGTCCGCGAGCTCCGCGCAGCGGGACTGCACGCGGTGAACCTCGTCGGAGGGATGGGCGCGTGGGCGAAGGAGGGACTCCCGATCATCTCGAGCAGCGGCGGATCGGGCACCGTCCTGTGAGCACCGCTCAGGCGCTGAGCTTGGTCAGGTCCGCGTAGAGGTCGGGACGCCGGTCACGGAAGAGCCCCCATCCTGCGCGGTCCGCGGCAGCCTGGGCGAAGTCCACCTCCGCGTGGATCGTCTCAGCGTCGGTCCGGCCCGCCTCTGCGAGCGGTCTTCCTCGGTGGTCGACGATGAAGGATGACCCGTAGAAGGTCAGGTCGCCCTCCGAGCCGATGCGGTTCGCCGCGGCGAGCACCACGTGGTTGCACACGGCGTGCCCGTCCATCGCCCGTCGCCACATGTCGGCCGTGTCATTGTCCGACTGGCTGCCGACCTCGTTGCCGATGGCGGTCGGGTAGAGGAGCAGGTCCGCTCCCTGCAGGGCCATGACCCGTGCAGCCTCGGGGAACCATTGATCCCAGCAGATGCCGACGCCGATGCGGCCGTGGCGCGTCGACCACGTCCGAAAGCCCGTGTCCCCGGGGTTGAAGTAGAACTTCTCCTCGTACCCGGGTCCGTCGGGGATGTGCGCCTTGCGGTACACGCCGTGGACAGTCCCGTCCTCGATCATCGCGACGGAGTTGAAGTACGCGGGTCGCGCTGCCTCGAAGAACGACACGGGCACCACGGCACCGGTGCCCGAGGTGATCCTGCGGACCTCGTCGACCGCCTTGTTCTCCTCGAGCGTCGTCGCCCACTCGAAGTACTCCTGGCGCTCGTACTGGCAGAAGTAGCGGCTCTCGAACAGCTCGGAGGGCAGGACGATGTCGGCGCCGTCAGCGATGGCCTGGGCGATTGCCTCGATCATCGCCTCCCTGTTCTCAACGCGATCCTCGCTGAACGCGCGCTGGATCACCGCAACGACGGCTGGCTTGGTCATGAATCCGCACTTCCTCGTCCGGGTCGCCCGACAGGCACGCGGCTGGTTCCGCGCATCGCGCCGATCGTATCGGCGTCGTCACGGCGGTAGTCTCGGCGACCTCGCATCGACTCGATCAGGAGGCATGCCACCTTGCCCTCGCGGACACTCGGGTCGACCCCGCTCGAAGACGGGTTCCACATGCCGGCGGAGTGGGAGCCCCAGGGTCGCTGCTACCTGGTGTGGCCCGAGCGGACCGACACCTGGCGCCTGGGCGCGAAGCCCGCCCAGGCGACCTTCGCGGCCGTCGCCGAGGCAATCGCGCGCAGCGAGCCGGTGACCGTCATAGCGTCAGCCAGCCAGTTCGAGCACGCCCGCGCGATCTGCTCCGAGGCCATCCGCGTCGTCGAGATGACCACCGACGATTCATGGGTCCGCGACACGGGACCGACGTTCGTCGTGAACGCTGCCCGTGGGGAACGGAGGGGTGTCGACTGGATCTTCAATGCATGGGGTGGCCTCAACGGGGGCCTCTACTTTCCGTGGGCGAGCGACGACCTCGTCGCCGCAAAGATCTGCGAGCTCGAGGATGTTGCGCGATATCGAGCCCCACTGGTCCTGGAGGGTGGATCGATCCACGTCGACGGCGAAGGGACGTGCCTCACGACCGAAGAGTGCCTTCTCAACCAGAACCGGAATCCGGAGCTAACGCGCGAGCAGATCGAGGAGCACCTCCGCGACTACCTCGGGGTCGAGAAGGTCATCTGGATCCCGCGCGGCGTCTTTGGCGATGAGACCGACGGCCACATCGACAACCTCGCGTGCTTCACGCGACCCGGTCGGATCCTGCTCACGTGGACGGACGACCCGGCCGACCCGCAGGCCTCGATCTCGCGCGAGGCGCTTGATGTGCTCGAGGCGGCCACCGATGCGAAGGGGCGATCCCTCGAGATAGGGCTCCTGCCCTCCCCGGGGCCGCTCCACATCACCGATGCGGAGGCTGCGGGCATCGATCGAAGCGAGCGCGCCAAGCCTCGGCTCGCTGGCGAGCGCCTGGCAGCCTCGTACGTGAACTTCCTCATCACGAGCGCCTCGGTCGTTTACCCCCAGCTCGACCCCCGACATGACGAGGCGGTCGGCGAGTGCCTCGCCCAGGAGTTCCCCGGCCGCAGCATCGTCGCTCTGCCCGGCCGCGAGATCCTGCTCGGTGGCGGCAACATCCACTGCATCACCCAGCAGGTACCC
>Ga0181534_10001990_pt1 | contig 13015 bp, 16 predicted proteins | sample PEATcosm2014_Bin_37_FD_119758 | JGI IMG/M metagenome (GOLD analysis project Ga0181534, IMG submission 119758) | Peatland microbial communities from MTU Mesocosm Facility, Houghton, MI, USA - PEATcosm2014_Bin17_10_metaG | ecosystem: Environmental > Terrestrial > Soil > Wetlands > Peat | place...
GACTTCGTGGCCAGGATCGTCTCAGTTGGGCTGATTAGCGTTCTGCCGACAGCCGCGGATCTCGACGGGGGGCTGGCACAGAAACCCGAAGGTGACGACGTGTTCCACCGCGTCGAAGACCTTGTCCCAGGAGGTGCGAAAGGCCTCCGCCGTCTCCTTCCACGACAGTCGCCGCGCCCACCGGGCTAGGAAGAGCATATAGGCCTTGGTCAGAGTGCGTTTGCCGTCGCCCCAGGGAACTTCTTCGACAGCCACAATGCCGCAGCCCCCGCCAGTTGACGCTTGGTGTACGGAAGGAAGACGAGAAACCCCCACAGGGGAATGAACTCAAAGCGCCGTTCGGCGAGTTGGTCGTAACCGGGCGCCGGCAAATGGCAGCGCGAGCAGGCTGCGGCCGAACCCTTGCGCGGTCGCACGGCCACTTCGATACTCCTCTTGTCGGCACTGAAGTGGGCGTACTGGTAGACAAGACCTCGGAAACGATGGCAGCGGTTTAGAATCGTGATCGGTTCCATGGCGCGGAGGCGGGCGGCGGCGAATCTCTACCATAAACCGTTCCAGACCGGCGCGCCGCGGGATCGATTAACGCTGCGCGACTTCCCGCGACTTGCTCTTGGAAGACCCTTGCCCTGAACGAGCCGGAGCGCGTCGAAACGGCATGGCAACGCTTGCCACGCCACGGTCCCGTTGGCCTTCTCGGCGTCCTGAACACTGCGCCACGGCGTAGTCACCGCTTCTTTCCCCCGGCGAAGGGGATGGTGGCGGCCTGCTTCATCCACGACGCCAATTGGCGCTCGTCGAAATCGTCAACCGAAGCTAACTCGACTCCGCGGGTGGATTTGCCCATCCCGATCGGCCTCACAGGCGGTTCCGGCTTGATCTCCGTGCCGCGTATGAACATCAGTTTCACATGGCCGACGAAGGCGCCGGATGAGAAGCACCAGCCCCCTTCAACCCCGTAGTACGCCATGCCCCACTTCACCGCTCGCTGCATGTCCGGCAAACTTTTGGCCGCCAGGGCATCGATGCGCTCGGCGATGCCGCGCTGCGGCTGCGGCAAGCTAGCGATGTACGCGAACACGGGTTCGGCGCCTGTGGCGGTCTTCGCGGCGCTTGCCTTGCCAGTCATGGCGACTAGCAGCTTCGCCGGGGTCTTGCCTTGGGCACTTTTCTTACCCTCGCGGCCGGCCACACGCTTCGTTGATTGATTGATTGACTGCGTCATTTTGTCGCGGAGCTTGATCCCAGGCTGGCGAGAAGCTCGTCGAGTTGGTCCAGCGCCTCGGGCAGCGCGCCCGTCGATCCGGAGTCAAGCGCTTCCTTCGAGGGATAGAGATCGTGCACCACCAACAACGTCTTGCCTGCGTTTTCATCGAAGGTCACCCTGGTGACGGTCTTGCCGTTGTCACCTTCTTCGTTCGTCCAAACGAGGCGCGAGTGCGGTGTCACTTCGAGGTACGTGCCGAAGAACTCCATCGTCGAATCTTCGTGGCGAAACACCAAACGATACTGCCCCCCAACGCGAACATCCATTTCGCAGGAAAGCAGGGTCAGCCCATACGATTTTGGTACCCACCACCTCCTGAATAGTTCTGCCTTGGTCCACGCCTCGAACACGAGGCGCGCAGGCGCGTTGACGGTGCGTGTGACGACGAGTTCGCGCTCGGACTTCCGCTCCACCCCCGTGCGGTTCTTCGTGGGGGTCGCCTCACTTTCTCTTCTTACGCCCATTTGCTTTCTCCTTCCGTTTCAATTCCTCGACAACAATGTCCAACTCGTCGAAGCGCGCGGCCCAGAGCTGGCGATACCTCTCGATCCATGCCGCCTCGTCTTGCAGTCCGCATACGCCGAGCTTGCAGGTCCGCACTCGCCCGACCTTCGCCGTGGTGACGAGCCCCGCTTGCTCCAAGACGCCTACACACTTCTTCATGCCCGTGAGGGTCATGTGGAAGTTCTCGGCAAGGGCCGAGATCGAAGCGTCCGCACGCCCGAGTTGCTCCAGGACGCCGCGTCGGGTGGCGTCCGAGAGCGCGCCGAACGAGGCATCGAAGTGGGTCTGGCAATACTGAACCATTCAGTTCAGTATACAACATGGATTGACGGCATGCAATGGGAGGCTGAGCGCGCGCTCGGTTGCCAGCTATCCACCTAAACCCACGATCGACGGCGTAGCGTTTACGGGAGAGCGCAAACTAATTCGAAAGGCAACTGGCTACGAGCAGGAAAAGCTGAAACCGCGCTATCCCACATCGGGTTCGCGGGCTGCTCGAGCCGAGCTTCCGGTGCCCATTGGAGCGTACCGGTCACCCACAGATTTCTCCGACGAAGCTCAAATAAGGGATCGAGTCGTAACTTACATATACATCCCGCCGTTGACGTCCAACACATGTCCCGTGATATACCCCGCCTCGTCGCTGGCCAGAAAACGCACGGCGGCCGCAATATCTTCCGGCCGTCCCAGCCGCCGCAGCGGCACATGCGCCAGCAGCTTCTCTTTCAATTCGTCCGTCAGCACCGCCGTCATATCCGTATCGATGAAACCCGGCGCCACCGCGTTCACCGTGATCTCGCGCGGCGCCATCTCCTGCGCCAGCGCCTTGGTCAGCCCGATCAGCCCCGCCTTCGACGCCACATAATTGGCCTGGCCCGCGTTGCCGCTCTCGCCCACCACGGAGGCGATATTGATGATCCGCCCGTAGCGCTGCTTCATCATCGTGGGCAGCACCTGCTGCGTGGCGAAGAACGCGCCGTGCAGGTTGATCTGCAGCACGCGGTCCCAATCCTCGCGCTTCATGCGCACCGCCAGGCCGTCCCGCGTGACCCCCGCGTTGTTCACCAGCACGTCGATGCGCCCGAACTTCTGCAGCGCCTTGGCGAAGCCCTCCCTGATGGAATCGTACGATAGCAGGTTCATATTCACAGTCAGCGCTTGCCCGCTGCAAGCCCGGATCTTCTCCGCTACTTCTTCGTTTTTCTCGATCTCCGGTGAGGCCACCACGATATCGAAACCGGCGCGGCATAGCGTCAACGCGATCTCCCGGCCAATCCCCCGGCTGGCGCCCGTCACGAACGCCACGCGACTGAACATGATTTCTCCTTCAAACAATACGGATGGATTTGTTTGCGAACTTCAATCATAGTAGAAAGAGAGACGACCCGTTAGAGTGACGCCATGGCCTACGCCGATCTGCGTGAATTCATCGCCGCGCTGGAGAAGAACCGGGAGCTCCAGCGCATCCCCTTCGAAGTGGACCCCATCCTGGAAATCTGCGCCTTCGCCGACCGCGCCGTCAAAGCCGGTGGCCCCGCGCTGCTGTTCGAAAAGCCCAAGGGCTATGGCATTCCGGTGCTGGTCAACAGCTTCGCCAGTATGCGCAAAATGCACATCGCGCTGGAAGTGGACTCAGTCGAAACCGTGGCCCAGCGCATCTCCGAATACCTCGAAATGCGCATGCCCGAAGGGCTGCTCGGCAAGCTCAAAATGCTGCCGAAGCTGGCCGAAATGGGATCATTCTTTCCCAAGATCGTGTCCAAAGGTCCGTGCCAGGAGATCGTCCGCTCCACGGGCTTTTCCCTGTTCGATTATCCGGTGCTGAAGTGCTGGCCGGAGGATGGCGGCCGCTTCATCACCCTGCCGCTGGTCTTCTCGCGCAACCCAGACACGGGCAAGCGCAATTGCGGCATGTACCGCATGCAAATCTACGACGAGCGCACCGCGGGCATGCACTGGCAGACCCACAAACAGGGCGCGGAGCACTATCGCCGCATGGCTGCGGCCGGCCGCCCGCGCATGGACGTCGCCGTAGCTATCGGCGCGGACCCCGCCACCATGTTTTCCGCCATCCTGCCCCTGCCGCCGGACCTGGACGAAATGTTGATCTCGGGCTTTCTGAGCGGCAGTCCCGTGGAGATGGTGAAGTGCCAAACCTGCGATTTGGAAGTCCCCGCGCAGGCCGAGATCGTGCTGGAAGGCTACGTGGAGTTGGGCGAGTTGCGCACCGAAGGCCCCTTCGGCGACCATACCGGTTTCTACTCGCTGGCCGACGAATACCCGGTCTTTCACGTCACCTGCATCACGCAGCGCAAGGACCCGATCTACGCCACCACCATCGTCGGGCCGCCGCCCATGGAGGATTTCTATATGGGCAAAGCCATCGAGCGGATCTTCCTGCCGTTAATGCGCCTCCAACTGCCGGAGGTGCGCGACATCTGCATGCCGGCCGAGGGCATTTTCCATAATTTGATCCTGGTGGCGATTCGCAAGTCTTATCCGGGTCACGCGCGCAAAGTGATGTCCGCCATTTGGGGCCTGGGTCAGGCGATGTTTAGTAAGTGCATCGTGGTGGTGGATGAAGATGTGAACGTGCAGGATGTGCGCGAAGTAGCTTGGAAAGCGCTGAATAACATCGACCCGGAGCGTGACATCCAGTTCACCATGGGACCGATCGACTCACTGGATCATTCCAGCCGCCTGCCGAATTACGGCTCGAAGATGGGTGTGGATGCGACGCGTAAGTGGCCCGAGGAGGGATTTACCAGGCCGTGGCCGGGCGTGATCCGCATGTCCGACGAAGTGAAGCGCCGCGTGGACGAGCTCTATCGCCGCGCGGGGTTGTAATAGCCCTGTGGGGCAGGCATCCAGGTCTGTCAGGACGGCATGCGGCCCACGAATAGTGATGAAAACCGTGCAAGTGCTCTGGGGGGCGGGCTTTAGCCCGCGCGGGGCTTCAGCTCCGCGCGTTGGGTTTTCGACCGTGCGCGGGTCCTCCAGGACCCGCACTTGCACCTCGACCGCCAGCCCGCGACATTGCTCAAGCAGCCCGAGCAAATGAGGCAGAAACTCTCGCTCGCAAGAGGCCACTACCCAACTTTCGATCCGTCACTGATGCCGCGGAATACATTAACTGCCGGCTTTGTGTTAACTGCCGTTACTATTGCTACTGTATTCTGCTTTCTTTATACTGGCGGTGGTCAATACTAGATCGAAAGCAAGAACGAACGAGGATGCGGCTCTTCGACATCTTACGGGCACAAGATGCCGCACTCGGGCGATACAAGATTCACCTGGCGACCACCGGAAGCTCATCGCCTATGGATGCGTACTGGCAAGGTAGGTTCTATGGAATGACAGGAGCAAGCCGCCCGGCGCCCCGCGGATCAGAGCCGGCTTGATGCGGTGGCCCTTTGTTGGCTCGACGAGGCACGATTTTGGGGGGTCAAGAATGACAGTATGCGCGTACGTCGATGGATTGAATTTCTACGAGGCGAGCAAGAACAAGTGGTGGTACCCCTACGGATGGTGCGATTGGAAAAAGACAATCCAAAACTACAGTCCCGCAGAGAACGTGATTCTTAAGTATTTCACGTCGGAGGTCTCACCCCGCAACCGTGGTGCAACAGAACGTCAAAAACTGCACCTTCGGGCCATGGAGAAAATTGCTGGCGCCGAAATCATTAAGGGCCAGATTCGACAGCGCGACGTGCTGTGTAGGCGCTGCGATGAGCTTATGGCCTGCCCGCGGTGTAATTCCACCTCAAAATCTACCGAGAAACAAACGGACGTAAATATAGCTGTTCATCTCGCCGAGGATGCAATTGATGGGAGGTTCGATGAAGCGTACCTGGTATCCGCGGACCTCGATCTGATTCCCGCGGTGCGAGTCGCCTTGAGGCGCAACGCCAGGTCTCAAATCGAAGTACTCTTTCCTCCAGAGGGCCTGATTTCGCCGGACTTCAATGACCTTGAACGCAGCTTCCCCGGACGGTTGCGCTGCCGTCCGCTTGACCTTAACCGCATGCAGCGCTTCCCCGAAGACCTGCCCGCTCGCTGGGGACAAGTCCTCCCAAAGCACTGGCGAAAACAAGCGGGTCGGCGTCCGGAAGGCTTGGAGGATAAACCATAGCCTCCGCGTTCAGGAGAACGATTGGTCGGAGGAATTCGGCAACCGCTCTCGGGACGGACTGCTACCTCATCGGTCCACAACCGGTCCGAGATACGAACGGTCACCTTGCTCAGCAGGTCGCAACGGTTCGCACCCAATCTCCTGCTGGTCCTTGAACGACACCAGGTAAAACGTGGAATCAAGCCTCTGAACGTCTCGCACCCTGGCCTTCGAGACCACGCTGGCAGGGGACTGACCGAAGGCACACCGATGGAAGTAGATATGTTCGTCCGCCCGCTGAGCGTCCCTGCACCGGCCGGCAACCGTCGCATCCGTTGTTATGGCTTCGATCAGACAAGTTCCGGGCTTCCACGCATTAGCCCAAAGCTGCTCCGCGCCGGGATGTCGTAGGACGACGTAAACCGCCATGAGGCCCCCTCCCTTCGGTATTGTATCGCTGCGCCTTCTCATTGCCGCATCAACACCGGTCGCCAAGGATGTCTCGGAAGCCCATGCGGGCGTTTTTTCGTTTGTAAGGCGGTCCCGGCGAATGAACGGCGGGCAGCGGTACACTAAGCAAATGAACGCCGAGATCCAGATCGTCTCCAATGAGGCTGGCGAACCGACTGCTGTCATTGTCCCGATTGAACTGTGGCGCGAAATCGAATCCGAGCGCGAAACGGCTTATCTGCTCAAGTCCGAGACAATGAAGCAGCGCCTGCTGGCCGCGAAACAACGCAACAGTGGGCTCTCATTCGAGGCCGTCGTTGAGAAACTTTGACCCGTCGGCCTTCGAGGATCTGGCCTGGCGGATCAAAAAAGCCAAAATCAGCGTCGGCGCCAGATGCAGGCGTCAAGCGCGAACTATTAGACGCGACGTCCGCTTCCGCCCGCGCCGCCTCCCGACCCTGAGATGCCGATCCCTCCGATGCTCGGCTATTCTATAAGCATGGAGCTGATCTTCGAAGTCCGCGACGCTGAGGAGGGCGGCTATTATGCGCGAGCGTTAGGCCATGGCATTTTCACCGAAGCGGAGACATGGGAGGAACTTCGCGCCAATGTCCTTGAGGCAACATCGCTCCACTTCGAAGATGGACCGGTGCATCCCCGGCTAGTTCAGTTGCACTATGTAAAGGACGAGTTGATTCCGGTCGAAGCCGCATGAAACTGCCGCGCGGCGTCTCGGCAGACCGCGTCATCCGTGCTCTGGGGCGCCTGGGCTACAAGGTCATCCGTCAAAAAGGTAGCCATGTGAGGCTGCGGCACGACGGGCCACCGGCCCATGCAATCGCGGTCCCTCAGCACAATCCTCTCAAAACCGGCACGCTTCACGGCATACTCTCCGAGGTCGCCGAGAAGAGGTCGATCACCATCGAATTCATTGCAGATTTGCTCTGACCACTACTTCCGCGCTCCGCCCGTGCCCGACTCCTGGCTCATCATCCCCCCGGTCGGCGTAAGCAAACCGCCATCCGCCACAATCGCCGTCCCCGAGATATAGGACGCCATATCGCTCGCCAAAAAAGCAATCACGCGCGCGATCTCCTCCGCCCGGCCCATGCGCCCGAACATCGACAATTTGTGGCAGGCGTCCACCACCCGCTGCGGGTTCTCGTCGAGCGACGCTGCCCAGCGCAGCATCGGCGTATCGATCGCCCCAGGGCAAACGCAGTTCACCCGAATATTGTCCGCCGCGAAATCCAGCGCCATCGACCGCGCGAGGCCCAGCAGCGCGTGCTTGCTGACCACATACGCCATGGAATTGCGTTGCGCCGTCATGGATTGCACCGACCCCACGATCACGATCGCCCCGCCGCCGCGCCGCACGATATGTGGAATCGCATACTTCGACGCCAGAAACGCGCTGCGCACATTGGCGTTCATGGTCTCGTCCCATTCCGAGTCCGACGTGGTCGCGGCCGTGCCGTAACGTTGGATGCCGGCCACGTTCGCCAGAATGTCGATGCCACCCATGCGCGCGGCCACCTGCTCCACCGCCCTTTCCACTTCACCGCTCACCGCCAGATCCACGTGGAAATACTCGGCCGTCTCGCGCACGCCGCCCGGATCGTTGCGGTCGAAAATCGCCACCGCGCCACCGCGCGCGGCGAATTCGCGGGCGGTCGCCTGCCCAATGCCGGAGGCGCCGCCAGTCACAATAATCACCTTATTGGTGAAATCCATCTGAAACCCAGTTTGATGCGGGCTTTCGATCACGCATTTCAGCTTCTCCTAATCGACTGAAAACAATCGCCAGGTACTCTGATGTCCCCAGGCCTCCCGCAAACCTGATGCTACTCTGATGTCGGGAGGAGCGACATCCCTGCCCGAAAGTCTCCCCGCACTCGCCGCCAGGTGTTCTGCCGGGAACGCCCTCGCTCTTTGACAATTTCAACCGCAGCCGGCAGCGAATCGCGTAGGCTTACCGCCACCGAGCGTAACAGCCTGTTTGCCGTCAAAATGCGCCCAAGCTGCAGGCCCTCCTAATGCAACACCGCGCAACACTCCGGACTTGGCCATATTGCGCCAATCGAGAACAAACCGGTCCCCCGCACCAAGCCCTCCCGCCAGCCCCGCCCCAGCGCGGGCCCTTCCTGGCGAATACTGTTTATCCGACTTAAAGCAAACCACTTCCGCGAAATTGGCATTGTTCGGCCAGCGAACTAACCTCCACGTCCCCATGCACAATTCCGACGCAGCGCCAGCACCCCCCCGCCGCTGGCTACCATGCAACGCGATGCAACACTCGAAACGGAAAAATGTCATGGCCCGGCGGAACCGTCATTTCAACCCGCCACCGCGCCCCGGAACCCATCCACCGCCTTCGTCAAACTCGCCACCGGCTCGCCCAGTGGCAGATATTCCATGGTCAAGTAACCGGCGAACCCTGTCTTCTGAATCGCCTTATAGATATTCGGATAGTTCATCTCACCCGTGCCCGGATCGTTGCGCCCCGGATTGTCGGCCACATGGAAAACGGCCACCAAGGGCGCGGCCTCGGTCAGCGTCCGGATCACGTTGCCCTCTTGCACCTGCTCGTGATACAGATCGAACAGCAGCCGCACATGCGGATTGTCCACCTCGCGGATCAGCTTCAGCCCTTCGGTGCAAGTCGTCAGAAAGAAGCCCTTGTGATTGATCAGCGAATTGAGCGGCTCCACGATCATCGTCAGCTTGGCCTCCGCGGCCAGATCGCCGGCCCGCTTCGCGCCTTCGAGCAAACTGGCGTATTGTTCCTCGTGCGTGCGCCCCGCGATGGCGTTGCCGCTCATCAAGATGATCTGCGGAATCTCCAGCTTCCGCGCGAACCCGATGGCGTTGCGCACGTCCGCCAGGAACGCGTCGCGCTGCGCTGGGTCCACCATCGAGACCGGCCGCTTGCCCCAGTCCGGCGACGCGATCAAGGTGTCCATCCCCAGCCCGAACGCGCGCGCCGTTTTCTTCACCCGCGCGATGTCCGCGTCGGACCATTCCGCGTACTCGCCCACCAACTCGACTGACTGCAAGCCCGCGCGCGCGGCCATCTCCAGCTTCTCCTCGAACGAGCCTTTCAAAGTCCACAGCATCACCGAGCTGGTGATCTTGGCCTTCGGCGGCGCGCTCGATTGCGGCCGTGCCAGCGCCGCGCCCGCCACCAGCGCAGCCCCAGCCTTCAGAAGCTCTCTGCGTTCCATAATGGATGAATGCCAGGATAGCACCGCGCATGCTATTCTGGGCCAAGAGTTCCGCCTCGGGTGTTCAACATGCGTGAATACAGCTTTACCACTCCGCACGGGATCGTAGTCACTCGCACAGCTACCAAGGCCGGATTTCGCAGGGGCCTGAAACATCTGGTGCGCGATCTCGATCTTCACCGCGGCATTTATCTCTCTTCCGGATACGAATATCCTGGACGCTACTCGCGCTGGGATATCGCTTCCACGAGACCGCCGCTGGAGATCGTGTCGTGGGACCGGCAAGTCGAATTCCGCCCGCTGAGCATTCGCGGCGAGATTCTGAATCAGATCCTGCTGCCGGTGCTCGAGCGCCATCCGCACTGGGAATCGTTCGCAGTCTCCGGTGGCGCGCTGTGCGGGCGCCTGAAGCCGCTGCCCGCGCTGTTTCCGGAAGAGGAGCGCAGCAAACAGCCTTCCACGTTTTCCATCCTGCGCGCGTTGATCGAAGAGTTCCGCAACGAAGAGAACTGCCGGCTGGCGCTGGCCGGCGCTTTCGGTTACGACCTGTTGTTCCAGTTCGATCCCATCGAAAAGAAGCTGCCGCGGCACGGCCACAAGGACTTGCACTTGTTCCTCTGCGACGACATCTGCCTGATGGATCGGAAGAAAGAACAGATTGAGCGCTATCAGTACGATTTCGAGCGCGAGGGCCTGTCCACGCTGGGCCTGGAGCGCACCGCCGAACCCATCCCGCCGCCGCCCGCGCGCGCGCCGGGCCCCATCGCCTCCGACCACACGCCTGAAGAATACATGGCCGGCGTGGAAACGGTGCGCGACGGCATGCGCAGAGGCGATTATTACGAAGTTGTGCTGCGGCAGACTTTCAGCACGCCCTACTCCGGCAAAGCCTCCGAGTTGTTCGAGCGCGTGCAGCGCGCCAGCCCCAGCCCCTATGAATTCCTGCTGCAACTGGGCGAAGAGCAACTGATCGGCGCGTCGCCGGAGATGTTCGTGCGAGTGGAAGGCCAGCGTGTGGAGACCTGCCCGATTGCGGGCACCGCGCGGCGCACGGGCGATCCCATGCGCGATGCGGAAAACATTCGCGAGCTGCTGAAGTCCACGAAGGAAGAGTCCGAACTCACCATGTGTACGGACGTGGACCGCAACGACAAATCGCGCGTGTGTGAGCCGGGATCGGTGAAAGTGATTGGCCGCCGTCTGATCGAATCGTACGCGGGCCTGTTTCACACCGTCGATCACGTCGAGGGTTTTCTGAAGGAAGGGTTCGATTCGCTCGACGCCTTCCTCAGCCACATGTGGGCCGTGACCTTGATCGGCGCTCCCAAGAAGGCCGCCGCGCAGGCCATCGAGAGCCTGGAGAAGGATGCGCGCGGCTGGTATGGCGGCGCGGTCGGCATGATCACGCTGAATGGCGACATCAATACCGGCATCCTGATCCGCACCACCTATCTGCGCGACGGCGTGGCGCGCTATCCGGCGGGCGCCACTTTACTCTACGATTCGTCGCCCGAGATGGAAAATCGCGAGTGCCATTTGAAAGCCACCGGCTTCTTCCGGACGCTGGGAGCGGCTGCGGCGGCCCCGTCGGTTTCGGTCGAAGAGCCTGTGGGAACGGGCGCGCGGCTGCTGCTCGTCGATAACGACGATTGCTTCATCCAGACACTGGCGAACTACGCCCGGCAGACCGGCGCGGAAGTAGTCACGTATCGCGCCGGATTTCCGCCGGAGCTGATCGCGAAAATCGCGCCGCACCTGATCCTGATCTCCCCCGGGCCCGGCCGTCCCGCCGATTTCGGCGTACCCGACCTGGTGAAAGAAGCGGTGCGGCGCGGCGTGCCGGTATTCGGTGTGTGCCTCGGATTGCAGGGCGTGGTGGAGGCGTTCGGCGGCGAACTCGGCGTGCTCGACTATCCCATGCACGGCAAGCCATCGTGGGTGAAACACTCCGGCGCGGGCGTATTTGAAGGGCTGCCGGAACGCTTTCAGGTGGGCCGCTATCATTCCCTGTTCGCCCTGCGCGAACTTTTCCCTGCGTGCCTGGAAGTGACCGCCGAGTCGGATGACGGCGTGATCATGGGGCTGCGGCACCGCGAGCTGCCCGTGGAAGCCGTACAGTTCCATCCGGAGTCGATCCTGACTTCCGAAGGTGACTGCGGTTTGCAATTGATGAAGAACGTAGTGCGGCTCAACCGCGCGCTCGCGGCGGGTGTGCGAGGCTAGGTGCAGGCTAAGTGGGACCGGCCTCCCGGCTATGCCAAAAGCCTTATCCGGCTAAGTGGCGCAAACGTGCCGCGCACCATGCCGTTGAACAGCAGTGCGCTACTTGTCATACCGATACAGGTTGAGATGTCAACAGGGGCCGAAAGGATTACGATTGAGCCCGGCAGGTGCGGCCGTGGAGACTGGGCGCAGATTTCCCCTCCCCCATTATCGAGCTGCGGCGGCGGAATGCGGTCCGGATTTCAAGCAGCATCGCTGGATAGCCGGTCATCGCGAAGTTGCCTATTCCGACTGGCTCCAGTGGATCTTGGCGCCTGAGGCGGCGGAGGTGCTGCGCGTTTTCGGGGTGGACGATCCGGAGGTGGGGCTTGCATGCACTGGAGCCGCAGTTATGATTGCCCGCGAGCGATGTGTCCCTGAGGGCACGCAGGATCCCCGGGACGGCTTGATCTTGAAATCCGGCTAGGCGACACGGCGTTACTGGTTGTTGAAAGTCAAGTTTGGGTGAGGCCGAAAATGCCGACACCCAGAAGGGGATGGAATATTGCCGGTGCGTGGAGATGGTTCGAAACGCTGTGCGATTCAGGAAGTACGTCATCCTTGTCCTGGATGCGGCCGACGATGAATACTACGGGTTCAAACCAGTTTGCACGGCGAACGCGGGAGGTTGTGCGCGAAGCTGTGGACCGACACGGGGACGCGCTCGTTGGGGCGCTGGGCTTCACGGAAGACGAGATCACTTTTCTGGACTACTGGGATCCCGACAAGCTCCAGAGGGCAAAACCGACAGACGGCATATCGGTTGGTGTGAAGCTCAAGGTCTCAGATTTGTTCGAAGTTGCGATTTACAGGTGCTGAATACTTGACGAAAAGGAGACCGGCATCGAAGTCTGGACATGGATCAAGGACGCCAGAGGCATGATCGGTCAAGCAAATTCCTCCACCGCTAGAATGGCGTGTACTACCTCACGCGGAGGTTGGAGAATCCCGAGATCGGCGATCTCGGCCTCCGCCTCGACGAGTTCGTCACATACTACATCGGTCTGGTAACGAATACTGGCGGGGTAAAGAAATTCCTGCTTTCACAGCGTAGCACAGCATGACCTCGCGGCGTGCCGGCGAGGGTTTAGGCACTATGCTGAAAAGGACCGCGGGTATCGCCCGATCGCGATCAACAGGCGGCGCTCCGCAACGCGCTGGTCCAGATTCAACCGCAGCAGGCGGGCCGTGACGACA
>Ga0181534_10001991_pt1 | contig 13014 bp, 16 predicted proteins | sample PEATcosm2014_Bin_37_FD_119758 | JGI IMG/M metagenome (GOLD analysis project Ga0181534, IMG submission 119758) | Peatland microbial communities from MTU Mesocosm Facility, Houghton, MI, USA - PEATcosm2014_Bin17_10_metaG | ecosystem: Environmental > Terrestrial > Soil > Wetlands > Peat | place...
CCCACCAGCCGTCGCAGGATGGTCACCTGCGTGACCCCCGCCCGATCCGCCATCTCCTGCAACTGCGACTCCGTGAACATCGGGATTCTGAATCTCATCATGTCACCAGACCTCCATACCCAACGCATAGCCCGTCACGCATCACGCGTCAAGCGTCAATCGACCATACCCCCCGCCGGCATACGCACGCAAGCACGCATCCACACACACTCACAGCCATATTCGCACACATACACACAACGTATGCCAGCCATGCAGCCAAGCTCAGCCGTGCAGTCGACCCGTAAAGCCTCCCGGGCGCCCTCCTACGCCCCTTTGCCACGCGACGTCCAAAGAGCCCTCCTAGGACCCTCCCTGGCCCAGCGTTCGCGGGTGGCGTGTGCGGAGTGGACTACGCGCGCGAGGGGGCGAGTGGCGAGCCTGGACTCGAGCGGCTGCCACACCTGCCCGGCGCGTTCGAGGTGGTGGGGGGCGGCGGAGAGATTTCGGGGGCGTACGAGGCGAGGCGGGGACGGATACCCCCACGCACTTCCTAACGATTTTCAAAAAAAAGAGCCCGCGCCATCCGTCGGTCGAATGCATGAGCTGCCACACCTGCCATACCTGACACACTCACGTACGCGCGCGCGAGAGACACGCGAGAGAGTCTGTAGCCTACGCGCGCGGGCGCGCACGCGAAGGTCCGAGGTGTGGCAGGTATGGCAGGTCTGCCACCGTGACCCAATGGCGCACCGCGCCGACCCTCGCCCCCACGCCGGGCGCATGGGACCACGTGGGACTATTCGCCCCGGTCGATGTCGTCGGGCTCGGGCGGCTGAGGGGGTGGCGGGAAGAACCGCGGCGTCCGGCTCCCGTCCACGCCGACCCGCGACTTCGCCCACCCGTTCTCGCGGAGCGCGGCGGCGGCCTGCATGGCGTGCCGGGTGTCGCAATCCTTGCGCGGCATCCCGACGGCGTGGACGAGCACGTCCATGGTCGTGACCCCCTTCGCGACGTCGAAGGGCGATCGGTAGCTGCGCCCGTCCTCAAGCTCGAGCTGGGTCGGCTGCGCGAGCCACCGGCGGACGATTTCGACCCACGGGTGCACCACCGTTCGGTCCTGCTGCTGCGCCGTGCAGAGGACGCGGAGGACCTGCGTGTCGACGTGCCACGCGGCGCCGGCCTCGAAGCGCACGAAGGCCTCGGCCCAGAGCTGGTCGCGAACGGCCGCGATGCGCCCCCAGTCGATGACGTCGGCGACGCGCACGGGCCAGAACCGCCGGTTGCCTGTGCGGTCGATCAGGTACTCGTCTTCGTTCGTCGTGCCGGCAAAAACGTTCTGCCGGACGTAGTCGCGCACGCGGCGCCCGTACGGGGGGCGGTACCGGTCGCGGGTCTGTGTGAGGAAGTTCTTGATGCGCGTGACCTCGCCCTTGCGGAGCGAGTCGAGCTCGTCGAGCCCGTAGATCCACACCGAGCGGAGCGCGTCGAGGGAGTCCTTGTTCGAGAGGTCGAGCGGCGTGTCGCTGTACCACTCGCGCACGGGGACCAAGTTGCGGAACACGGACGTCTTCCCCGCCCCGGTCGCGCCCTCGAGGATGAGCGTGCAGTCGACCTGGCACCCCGGCCGCATCACGCGAGCGACGGCGGAGATGAGCCACCGGGAGCCCACACCACTGGCGTACGGCCCCGCCTCCGCGCCCAGGAGATCGTGCAGCCACGAGTCGATGCGCGCCACGCCGTCCCATCTGAGCCCGCGGAGGTACTCGCGCACGGGGTGCACCCGCGCCGTGTCTGCCGCCGTCTGAAGTCCGCGCTCCACCTCACCGACGGGCATCTCCAGGCCCTCGTTCCGCGCCAACCACGCGACCAGCCGGCCCGTGTCGAGATCGGTCCAGGGCCCGGGCGCGATCTGCGCGTGCGCGTCCTCCAGGCACCACGGCGGAACCCGCGTCGTGATGACGTCCTCGCGGAACTCGTCGTAGACCACACATCCCTTCCACGCGGGGTGGTAGCGCAGGTACACAGCCACGTTCGGCGCCGTGCACGAGGTCACCACCTGGTGCTTGACCTCCTTGCGAACAAGGTGCTCTTTCCACGCATCCGCCGCGGGGGCGACGCGGCCGAGCTTGTCTGCGAACTCGTGCTCTGCGATGGGCTCATCGACGTCGTCTCCGTCGCTTCGCGCGAGCTCGTCACGCATCCTCTCCGACGGGGGCCGCGAGCGGCTCATCACGCTTGCACCGCGGTACGTCCCTGCTTTACCCTGCGCATCTCGTCGGTCTCCTCGTCGGTCTCCGGCACACGCGGCCCGCCTCTGTCCCCCCTGAGCGCGGGCCGCGGCGTCTCCGGGCTGTCTACCCTACGGCCGCCGTGGCGCGCGGAGCAACCAGCCGGGCTCGCTCGTCCGATCGCGCAGCGCGTCACGGACCTTATGACGCAGTGCGTTAGAGCTCCACGGGGGCTGGCATCTCGGATTGAAATCGCTCGACAGGAGAGCCATCGCATCGTCCTCCCCGAGCTCGAACCCCACCGCGAGCGCCTTTGCTGCCGCCCAGAGCGCGAGGTGGCCGCCCGAGCCGCTGATCGACGGCTCCATGGTCGCGAGGTAGCGAGCCGCCCGGGTCAGCACACTGGTGGACCCGATCGGCGTCGACGTGGGCACGGGAGGGCGAGGAGGCGCGGTAACCGGTCGCGCGAGCTCCTGCAGCCACGCAGGTGCCTGCGCGAGCGCGACCTTCGACGGCCGCGCCGCCGGGTCCCACTCGTACCGCACCCCGTTCGGGTGCCAGCTTGGCGGCGCGACGATGTACCCGCCACGGGTTTTCCAGTCGAGCCCGGGCGCGCCGCGGACCGCACCGTTCCTGGCTCCGCCAACGGGGACGAGCAGCAGGTGCGAGCCTCCACCCCCCGTGATGGCCCGCGGCGTCTGCGGAAGCTCGCCGTGCTCGGCAACGAGCGCGAGCAGCGTGGAGTCCCCGCCGTTCCTGGGGTCCACGTCGAGCACGTCGAACGCCACGCCGCACGCGAGTCCGACGCCGCGCTCGCCCGCGGCCCACCACGCGCGGCACAGGTCGGGGTCGAGCGTCGCGTCCAGCACGCCGTGCGCGGCGAGGCGCCCGTCGGGAACCTTGCTGCGCGGCGCGAGGGGGAGGACGGGCCAGCCGCGGGCGACGTACGCAAGGGCGAGGCGGAGAGCGAGACTCACGAGCGCTCACGCCCCCAGAGGACGGCCGGCATCCCCCGATACTTCGTGCACGACCCCGCCCGGTGCGGGAAGTGAAAGACACCGCAGTGACACGGCCTGCGGCTCGGACGCACACGGCGCTGCCATCGGCAGAGCGGTCGCCCTGGCCGGCATCCTGACACGTGCACGGCCCCGTCCGCCCACCCGTGGCACCGATCACGCCGGGCCAACGCCCACCCCCGCGAGCGCCTCCGCCACCGAGGTCGCGAGCACGTAGATGCCCCCAGCGCGCTCGACGACGCACCGCCACCGCACCTGGTCGTCGGTCAGCCCGTCCCCCCGGTGGTGTGTCGTCGGCGCCTTGACCTCAACGGCCAGGAAGCGCCCCGACGGCACGAGGAGCCCCACGAGGTCCGCGGAGCCGGGGGCGAGCCCGTACCGCACCTTGGCCTGGCCGTAGCGCGCCATGCCGCCGTTGTTTCGCCAGACGATCGCGCGGCCGCTCTTCACGAGAGCGTCCTGGATCGCCTCCATGAGCACGCTCTCCGGGTTCACGCGGGGCATGCTCGCACCTTGAGTTCCGCCGCCCGGAGACGCTCGAAAGGTAGTTCCTCGCCGTAGACCGCCCGCCACTTGTGCCGCACCGACGCGACCTTGTGCCCGGCATCGAGCGCGCGACGCACCCACCGCTCGAGCGTCACGGCGCGCTCGTCGGCGGACTGTGCCCGCATGCGACCAAACCTCTCGAGCGCCACCCCCGCGATCGTCGTCTGCTGCGCGCCGTCCCCGGGCCCCGTGGGCTGATACCCGCACGACTCGCACGGGTAGCCTCCGCTCACGTCCGCCTGGCAGACGCGACACCGCGGCGCGACCACGAGGCGCATGCCGCGGCCCGTGAGCGAGTACGTGCGTTCGTCCTCGGGGTAGCCGTGCAGGTGCGTCACGCCGCGCAGATCGATCAGGAGCGCGGACGTCTTCCCCGGCGCGGGACGAAGGACGCGGCCCACCATCTGGATCAGCATGCCCGCGGAGCCTGCCCCTCGCGCGAGGATACACACCTCGGCCATCGGTAGGTCCGTCCCCTCGGTCAAGACGTACACGTTCGTCAGCACGCGCACGACGCCGCGACGGAACAACTCCAGCGCGGCCTCTCGATCGGCCGCCGGTGTCGTGGCGGTCACGCACTCCGCGCGCACGCTCCGCTCGTTCAGGCGAGCGGCGTACCCCTGCGCCTCCTCGACGCTCCGGGCGAACAGGATCGCCTGGCGCATCCCGCGAGGCCCGCGACCGTGCTCCACGTAGGCCTCGACGGGACACTGCGCGATCTGCCCGGGCTCCAGCATGCTCGCCGGCCGCACGCCTTCGCACGGCACGAGGTGTCCGGCGTCGGTCAGCTCGCGCACGCTCGCCCCGACGACGAGCGCGTCGAACAGCGAGAGCGGCGCCCCCGAGCCCGTCTCCGGCGTCGCGGTCAGCCCGAGGATCGGCGTTTTGGGGTAGCGGCCGAGGAGCCCGGACCACTCCTTCGCTCCCTCGCTTAGGTGATGACACTCGTCACCGACGATGAGCTCGGCCTCGGGACACGCGTCGGGCCGCGCTAGCAGGGTCTGGATCGAAGCGACCTGGATCGGCGCGTCTGGACACGCGCCGCGATGGAGCTGCGCCGCGATGACGCCGACGCGAGCGCCGAGAGACTCCAGCGTTGCCGCCGCCTGGCTGATCAGCTCGGTGCGATGCGCCAGCCAGAGCACCGGGTTCCCCTTCGCGACCGCCGCGCGACACGCCGCGGCGCCCGTGCGTGTCTTCCCGCTCCCCGTCGGCATCACGAGCACGACGCGCCGCCGCCCGGCGCGCATCTCCGCGCGCACCAGGCCGAGCGCCCGCTGCTGGTAGTCGCGCAGCGCGATCGTCGCGAGTTGCTCCGCCGGCTGCGTCACGGCCTCTTCACCATCCGCGCCGCGATCCGCTCCGCCGCCGCCGTGAGCCGCTCGCGGTACGGCCGGGCGAGGTGCAGCGGGTTCCCGGTCGCGATCCACTCCGGCGTGCCCGGGACGAGCTGGTCGGAGTAGACGTCGACGGCGGCCGCGCGAGCCTCTTGCGGGACCGGCGTCACGCGGGCACCCGCGAGGGCTGCCCGGCCCGCTCGTCGGCGACAATCGCACGCATCTGCCCGAGCCGGTTGGTAGGTGACGCCGGGGCGGCCCACACCGGCGGGGGGGGCGCGAGGCGCGGGTCGATCAGCTGGGACGCCGAGAGCGCCACGCAGCGCCGGCAGAGCAGCACCGTCCCGACGCGCACGGCGGCCGCCGCCTCGCACGCCCAGCACTGCTCGCCCGAGAGTCCACGCGAGAGCTCGAGCTCCACGCCAGCGAACCACTTGCGGTCGGCCCACGGGCAGGCGACCTCCACGGGCGACTCCTCCAACCACCACCACGCCAGCTTGGTCGGAGCCGGCCACGCGCCCGGGTCCCACGGCACGTTGGTAACGCGGTTCGGGTGCGCGTCGTAGCCGAACGTGGACGCTACTCGGGTGTCGTGCTTGACGAGCGCCGGTATCGTCGACCAGGGGACCCCCCACCGTTCCCGGTTGGCCCACGCGAAGCGCATCACGATGTGGTCATCATTCCACGCCGCCACGCGAGCGGGCGGAATACGGTCGAGCCATCCCAGAAGCTGCGCGGCCACTCCGCGCCGGAGCACATACCCCGGGGTGGTGACCCACCATGAGCGCACGAACCGCTCGCCCAGGAACGCGAGCGACGGAGCGACCGCCAGCGTCGTGTGAAGGCTCACGATCGGCGCCGTGGCCGGAAGCGCCTCCAGCATGGCGTCGACGGTGGCGCCGAACCGCGGGCACACCTCGACGTCGTCCTGCAGCAGTATGGCGGATTCATCCATGGCCGCCGCCGCCTCCCAACACCGCCGCGCCCAGACGTGCGGGCGCTCGCGCTCCTCGCTGCATAGCACGGTGACCATGCAGTCGCCGAGCTGGGCTCGCAGTCGCTCGACGGTCTCCCGCCTCGCCTCATCCCACTTCGCGTGGGCGACGATGACGCTCACGAAACACCGCCCGTCGAGCGCTCGTCGAAGGGTGCCCCCTGCGGACCGAGCTTCTCCGCGCGAGCGTACGGCGTGAGCCCCCGGACGTACGCGAGCGCCTCCCGCTCCTGCGCGAGCCCCGCGAGACCGTTGTTCGCCTCGAACGACTCGGCCGCGTTGTAGATCATGAGGATCTGGTCGATGAACGCGCTCCGCTCCTGCCCCGCCATCTCCAGCACGGGTAGCATGACCGCGACGTCCCGCGCATTGCGCAGCCACTCTCCCGCGGTATCCTGCAGGTCCGCGTGACGGATGCGGTGGAGCAGCCCGGCGCGGTAGCTCTTCAGGTGCGAGGCGGTCCACGGCGCCGCGCGGCACGAGCCGACGTGTGTGGCAGCGCTGAGGCCCGGGCGCCCGTCGGCGGTGCAGTAGCTGCCGTACGTGACCCACGCGCCGTCGCGATGGGCCTCGTAAACGACGGCGAGCGCGTCCTCGCGAGCGAGCCAGTCGTCGAGATCGAGCGACACGACGACGTCTTCGGGAGCAAGATCGCGCGTGAGCTCCAGCAGGTTCTGCAGAGCCGGCCTCGCGGGCGCCTGTTTGTCGGCGTCCACCCATCGGTGCTCGATCTCGACGCCCTCCTGCCTGCGCACGCTCTCCAGACAGAGGTGCGAGCGCATCGGCCGGAACCCCGTCGACACCACGACCATGCGAAGCGACTGTCCCGTTCGCAGGTCGAGCATCATGGTGCCCCCACGTAGTCGTCGTCCCACTGGTTTTCTCGCAGGTGTCGGTAGCCTCGCTCCTCCAGAAATCCTCGCATCTCCGTCCTCCTCGGCTCGATGCCGTTGTGCTCCAGCGTGATGTACCCGAATGACCACCAGGCCCAATCGATCCCCCGGAGCACCTCCAGTTCGCTCCCCTCGGTGTCGATGGACAGGTACTCGATGTACCGAGGTGCCTCGTACTCCCTCAGGATGCTCGTCAGGGTGCGCGTGCGCACGTCGAGGCGCCCCCCGCGGAGCGCCTCGGGCCACCGGTCGATGTACGCGGCCAGCCCGGACAGCTCTCCGCAGACCGCAAGCGACGACACGCCCTCGGCAGAGAACGCCGCGGCCTCGACGCAGTGACAGCGCCGGGCCTGCCGGAGCGCCCACGCCGCGATCGGAAGCGGCTCCACGCAGATGCCCCGCCATCCCAGCTCGCGCTCGAGTTGCAGGGTATTGCTGATGGTCGTGCCGTCGCTCGCCCCGACGTCCACGAAGTAGCCGCCGCGCCGCCACCCGAAGTGCTCGCCCACGGCAACGTCCTGGCCGATCTGGCTGACCGACGCGAACGTCACAGGCGAACCTCCCACGACCCGACCGAGACGTGACGGCCCGGGCCGAAGGCCTCGTCCACGGCACGCCTAACACCCGGGAAGTCGGGAGCGTAGTCATGCCCCCCGATGGCCTGCCGCGCCACGCCGCGCCACGCCTGGATGTCCGCGCGGATCGCGCCGTAGTTGTGGTCGCCGTCCAGCCACACGTAATCGGCCCGCTCGACGGCGTACGACGCCTTGACGCTCGGCAGGCGCAGCACCTTGATGCGCTCCAGCCCGCCCGGGCAGTGCTCGCGCATGTTCCACAGAAACGACTCGAACGGCCCCCCGTGCGCGTGCCCCTCGGCCGCAAGCTCCGCGCCCCACGTGCAGAGCCCCTCCTCCTTGCCCGCCGTCGAGCCAGGGACCATGTCGTCAATCCACGGGTCGACCGCGTAGACCGTGGCCGGCTTGTCCCCGAGCTGCTCCAGCAGGAACGAGAGCGAGCGCCCGAGGAAGACACCCACCTCGACGAACACGGACCCCGGGGGCGCCTCAGCCGCCCAGCGTGCGTAGACGTCCTCCCAGTCGAACCACCCCGGAATGCTCTTGTAGCTCATCCCGCCTCCAGCCCGCGGAACCGCCGCAGGACGTTGATCGTGTCGGTAAAGCTCGAATGCGGCGAACCAAGAAAGTGCAGCGCGTCGGCGCAGCGCACCAGGTCGCGTACGGCGTCGTGCAGCGTGCCGTTGCGCCGGTGGTCGTGGAGCTCCTGCAAGGCCCGACCCTCCAGCCGTCGCCCGACGATGCCCCGCGAGCCGAGCAGCGAGAGGAGCTGAGCCTGCGTCTCGCCGTTGTCGGTCGCGACGTGGACCGGCAGAGTCTGCCACTGGTGAGCCCACGCCGCGTAATGGTTGAGCGTGCGCGGGCGCAGCCCATGCCGTTCCAGGTCGGGCACCTGGTCGGTGCGCCTCACGTGGATCGCCACGTAGCTCCCGGGCAGCGGGCTACGGTAGTCGTCGACCGTCACCAGCTCGCGATACCGCTCCTCCCACCCCGCGCCCGCCCCCGGCATCGGGGCCCATGCCTCGACGTCCCACGTCTCGACGCGGTAGCGGAACTCGACGCCCGAGAGGGGCCGGAAGACGTCTTCGAACCGGGCAAAGCTGACGTACTCGTCGGGCTCCCAGATCACGGTGACGGGGCGCGCCCAGGACAGGATCGCGCGCAGGCGATTACACAGCCCACCCACAGCATGAAGCTTCATCGAAACCTCCACCACGAACGGCCCGGAGGCCACTCTGGAGCCAGCTCCACCCCGCCGAGCACCTCCAGGACGGCACGCTCGACGTCTGACACGTTGAAGTCGTGCCCCCCGATGATGCCCCCAGGCTTCACGATGCGGAGCGCCTCGACGCAGTCCCCGACCACGACGGGGTAGGAGTGTCCGCCGTCGATGTAGATGGCGTCGACGCTCGCGTCCGGGAACTGTCGGAGCATGGCGTCGGAGCGGCCCACATGCAGCCGCACGCGCTTCAGCACGTCCGGCGCGTCGCGCTGCATGATCGCATCGAACGCCGCGCGCATCGAACCGTACGTCGCCCATAGGTCGCGACCGTCCTCCATCGAGCCGTCGAAGGAGTCGACGCCGTACAGCTCAAGGTCCGGCCGCAGCCGACCCATGGCCGTGATGGTGCGGCCGAGGAAGAGCCCGACCTCGACGAAGGCGCCCTTGAGCGGGATGCGCGGCGCGAAGATGCGCTCGTAGAATTCATGGATGTCCACGCCGCACCTGCATCCTGATCCAGTCGTACGTCTGCGCGAGCCCTTGCTCGAGTGAGACCTCGGGACGCCATCCGCCGAGCACCTGGGTCGCGAGCGTGAGGTCGGCATTGCGGCCCCTCACTCCCAGCGGCCCAGGCACGTGGCGAACATCCACCCTCTTGCCGGCTGCTGCGCTGACCATGCGCACGAGCTCGTTGATGGATACGAGGCGGTCCGAACCCACGTTGACGGGGCCGGGGTAGTCCGAGCGCATCAGCCGGACCAGCCCGTCGACCACGTCGTCCACATAGCAGTAGCTGCGTGTCTGCTCGCCGTCGCCCCAGACCTCGATCTCGCCCCCGTCCTTGACCTCCGCGACCTTGCGGCAGATCGCGGCCGGGCTCTTCTCGCGCCCACCCGTCCACGACCCGCGCGGACCGTAGACGTTGTGGAGACGCGCCACGCGCGTCTCGAGCCCGTAGTCCTCGCGGTAGTAGTGGCAGAGCCGCTCGGTGTAGAGCTTCTGCTCGCCGTACCCGGGTTCGGGGTGGCGCCCGTCCGCGTGCCACTCCGCGAGCGGTTGTCCGACCTCGCCCTGCAGCTCGGCCGGGTACACGCACGCGCTCGACGTGTAGAGCAGACGCCCCACCTTTGCCGCCCGAGCCATCTCCAGGACGTTGATGTCGATCCGCGTGTTCTCGGCGCAGATGTCCGCGCGGTGCCCCTCGATCCACCCGATGCCGCCCATGTTCGCGGCCAGGTGGTAGACCTCGTCGGCGTGGCCGGCACCGTCCGCCGTCGAGAGATCCGTTCGCGCGTTGACCGCCGCGCCGCAGACCTGCCACCACTCCACGAGCGGCTTGACGTCCACGGCGGTAACGTACGCGCCCTCGTAAAGCAGCCGCTGGACCAGGTGACCGCCGATGAACCCGCCGGCCCCGGTGACGACGCAGCGCTTCACGGAGCGACCTCGCCGGTCGTCGGCTCGTCGAGGTACGGCTCCCGGGCCGCGACCATCGTGCCGCCCCCAAGGCACGCCGCCGCCGTCGCGACCACCGCCGCGCGCTCGGCCATCGTCGAGCATCCGGCGAGGATGCGTAGCACCCGCCCGAGTGCGAAGGCATGGTCTGGTCCCGTGATGCCCGCGATCCCCACGACGCCCCGCTGCTGCTCGACGTCCAGGTCCTTGAGCGCATCGGCGATCCGCGCGGCCATGCGGAGCGTGTCTCGCACGGTCATGGGGGGCGGGGGCCCCTTCTCTCGCGGGGCGCGCCTCCGTCGCGTCACCGCGTCGTCCGTCGCGCCCAACGTCTGCTGCCTCTTCGCCATGTCGCTCACCTCGTCCCGTCGCCATTCGTCCTTGCCGCTCGCGTCCCAGTGCGAGATCGGCTCGTCGTCGTCGTCCACGCCAGCCTCCTAGGAGAAAAGCGCCGGTGGTCGTCGGGCGACCGGCAACACCCCTCATGCGTCGCGCTGTAGTTCGCGACGGTGACGCTTACGAGCCCGGAACGATGATGCGAGGAGCCCCCGCGGTGGTGCGCACGCCCCTCGTCATCATCGCCGCCGAGCGCTCCACGCAGGCCGCGATGGCCTGGGTGATGTCGTCCTGCTCGAAACGGGACAGCGCTGCGAGCGGCAAGAGGAGCACCACCTGCTCCTCTTTGAGCGGGAGGCCGCGGCAGGAGGGCAGGCACGCGAGCGGGTTGCAATAGGTGGAGGTCAGGAGCTGTCCGCGCTCGACCCTGATGCGACGCTCGAGCTCCCAGGCGGGCGCGAGGATGGCGGCGCCCTCGTGGCTCGACAGCACGCCGACGAGCCACATGCCGTCGACGCGCACGATGTGCAGCGGGGGCGGGCCGGGTGGAGCGCCCGCGCCGTTGGTGAGGCGCTCGACCGCGTCCTTGCCGTGCTCGTCGCTCATGCCTCCCTCCGCGTGCCGACGGGGCTATCCCCTCGCGCCGACGGGAGCGGGTATTCGCGGATGGCGCGGCGCAGCACATCGGAGCGCGAGACGCCCTGCGACTGCGCGGCGCCGTCGAGCCTGAGCTTCTCGTCGGCGGAGAGGACGACGGTCACCCGCTCCTCGCGAATTTGGTTGACAGGGACGCGGGGCATCCTCGGTTGGCGCTTCATGGGAAAGGAATGTGAAGGAAATGTGAAAGAAAGGCAAACAGAATGATAACAAATCGACCGACGCGATGCGTCATGACCCGCGGTCAACAACTCCGCAGAGTATGAAACCGTCTACCAGTCAACAAGGAAACGACACCATCTAAAAAATAGGGTAGTGGCCGGATTTGAAATCCGCTGACGCGCGGCGTCACGCGACGCCGGCTCGCGATGGCGCTACTCTCCATCCATGCCGCCGACAGCCCAGAGAGCCCAAGAGGACCACCAGCGAGAGGATCGGGCTCAAGTTCGGCTGGACGTCCTCGTCTTGGAAGAAGAGGCGACGGGCGTCTTTGTGGCGCAATGTCTCCAGCACGACATCGTGGTGCAGGCGACCAACGAGCGACAGCTACGCGAGCGGTTTGTCCGGGCCGTACAGATGCACTTGGCCGAGGACGACGCGAAGGGGCGCGCGCCCCTCTCAACCGTTCCCCAAGCGCCACGGCGTTTCTGGGACATCTACACCAGCGGCGAGTTGTCCATCGACTCCCGAGACCTTCCGATCTTCGTCCCCTCTGAACGGGCGACGCCTATGCTTGACGTCCGTGCACGTTTCGCGCAAGCCTCCCAGGTGGAGGCCCATGCGTCGTGATCCCAGACGAGCGTCCCACATTTAGTGCCGTCCGAAAGTGCTTCTTCGAACACCATGGCATCAGCTTGGTTCACAAGCAGCCGTTCAAGAACGACGATCTGACGATCTGTTGCTTCGAGAGGGGCGGAGTGTCTCGATTCGCGGAGTACTCTGACGGCGACCTGATTGATGCTCACACGATCGAAGGGTGGTGCCGGGCGTTTGGGATCAAGCCGTCCGAGTTGCACATCGAATGCGGCGACGGTCACGTCAGCGTCAAACCGCCAAGCACCCGACCACGGCTTCCGTCGAGTCCGGATGCGGATGGCTCGGGCGGCGTAAATTAGCGCCCACAGTGCGGGCAGCTCCCCGGCTTCGGCCACGCCCCGCTGAGCACATCCTCTAGCGGTACGCCGGCCACACGGGCCGCTCGAAGCGCGAGACCAGCGCTGGGCTTGCCTGCCACCGATAGCGCGGTCGTGACGGTCGCGAAGTTGGCCGCGAGCGCCTCGGCCAACTTCCGGGCGGTACCGTAGCGAACCCGTAGGACACGGAGCGCGGCCTTGGCGTGCCCCTGCTCCTCCGGTGTCAGGTCGGACGAGCGGCGGGTCTTGCTCTGGTCTCGCGGGCGAGACCAGCGCTTCGGCTCGGTGAGGATGGGCGGCATGCCTCATCTTCGGCCGCCCGCGTTGGCATGGGGTGCGTCATTTCAAATCCGGCCACTACCCAGGGCAGATAGATGGCCGCTACGACAGGGTAGCGGCTCGCTACGACCTGGTAGCGGCTCGCTACGACCAGGTAGCGGCTCGCTACGACCAGGTGGCGGCTCGCTACGACCAGGTAGCGGCTCGCTACGACATGGTAGCGGCTCGCTACGTCCAGGTAGCGGCTCGCTACGACATGGTAGCGGCTCGCTACGACCAGGTAGCGGCTCGCTACGACAAGGTAGCGGCTCGCTACGACAAGGTAGCGGCTCGCTACGACAAGGTAGCGGCTCGCTACGAC
>Ga0181534_10001992_pt1 | contig 13013 bp, 13 predicted proteins | sample PEATcosm2014_Bin_37_FD_119758 | JGI IMG/M metagenome (GOLD analysis project Ga0181534, IMG submission 119758) | Peatland microbial communities from MTU Mesocosm Facility, Houghton, MI, USA - PEATcosm2014_Bin17_10_metaG | ecosystem: Environmental > Terrestrial > Soil > Wetlands > Peat | place...
AAGCCACACGCAATTCAAATCGTGGACACCCTCAAATCGCTTTAAACCATACTTGGCAATGAGCTTGTCGGCGACACGGCTAAGTTAAACCGGACAGCAGTGCCTGCCGCTGAAATCTCATGCTTGACCAATTCCTCAACAACCCGACCTGCCTGCCAAATAATTACGATCTCCTCCGGGCGAATCTGAGCCGGAAATACCTGATCCTTATACGTCGTGAAAACTTTGCCCTTGTCTTTGTAGCCAATCGCAGGGAAACCGCGAAACGCCGCACCGAATTGTGCGCACAAATCATGCCGTATCAATTGAAGCTTTCCGTCTCGCATAAACTTCGCTTTGATTTTGGCGTCAATTCCTTCTCCCCTTCTCAGTTGGTAAAGAAACGGTTGTGGTAGCTCTGCGAGTTCTTTCTTCAACCGCTTTTGAAGCCTGTCCTGGGCGTTCAAATCCCATAGACGAACCGGATTCTGGGAATTATTGAACAGAATGATCGAGTCGATTATTCTCTCTGGCGACGCAATGAAGCGGATGCCGACCTTCACCTCTTTTGCTGCTGTCTCTGACCCGTTCCAAAGCGATACTGTCGTCTGACATCCGTTGACAATACTAAAGTTCGTTAGAGTGATCTGCGAATCCTTCAAGTCGTAATCGTCGCAAACGAAGGTGACCCCGTTGTTGTATGCCCAAAAATTCTTTCGGTCATCTGGCGCGCCCAGTGTATCTTGAATACCCGCATTGACACCCCCTTTGCGAGCCCCCAAAAAGAGACGGACGTTCCGATCGAAAAGTCGATCTCCGTGGCTTCCGTAAAGACCCCGAAGGACGTCTCCTTTTATTGTGCCTACGACGGCCCTTCCGTAATCCCCAGGCTCTTCGAAGCACCTGAGCAGTCCGAGTGTGGTTTTGCTGATTCTAGTGCTCTGATCTATTTGCTCCTCGTGTATCTTCTTCAAGGACGCCAAGTTGTATATCTTGCAGGAGCGAGAGGGGAAACTCGATGCTTCTTTGACGTTAAACTGGCGCGCGACATCATCGATGTCCTTGTGCCAAGGACCGCAATAGGCATAGACATATTCCGTAGAGTAGTTTTTCTTGTTGGCTTCCGCGTACTCAGCGGCGGCATTTGCCAACTCTGGTCGGCCCTCCCGCTTCAATGCTTCTTGGTCAGTGAGCCAATCTGTACTGTGAATGAGCCCCAACAACTCGCCCTTCTTGGCCTTATGTCTACCTGTGGCACTGAACTTGAATTGGGCTATCGTGACTCGTTCCGTTTCGTCGTCAACCCAGAAGAGATCGATGTCCTTGTCATTTCCTCCATCGAGTGAAGCAGCCTCATATGCCTCGGACTCATCGAGTTGCAAGTTCTCCAAGCAGAACCAAATCGCGAACGCTTTTCCTTCTGTTAGCTTGTACTTGATCCGAAGGGCAGAGATTTGCCCTTTGAGGAATTTGAGAAATTCCGAGTCAGTCATGAGTTTTAACTCCCCCAAAGTCGTAAATCTAGGCCAGGCATTTCGGAATGCGCCGGATTCTTCGTCTAGTCAGTCCTAGAATGCCCCATTCTAATGCCCGGCATAGTCGAGTTGCCAACCTTTGCACTGGTTTCTCCCTACCCCATTTATAAGTCGCTAGTGCAGAATCAGCGCGAAGTCCGCTGGACCCGATCTTTCATTTGTGCCGTTTTCCTTTGAGCCCACATTTGGGAACTGCCCACAATGACCTTAACGCAGCACGGCGCGGAGCAACGGCTCCAGATTTGCAGCCGCGCCATGGCCGTGCCACAACACACGCCCGGCAAGGTCGATCAGGATCATAGATTGTCGGCCCGCGTGCGCTTGATGTCTTCGAGCGCGGACTCCGTGCCCCCAATCGCCGCGAGCCTGCGCGAAGCCTCCAGGTGAATAAGCGTCTTCAAAGCCTCCCGAAACAGTGCCGTCGTCTCCGTCAAGCCGGAAAACTCCTGAGCCTTGAGTACCAACTCGTCATCCAGCTCCACCGTTACCCTCATAAGGCCTCCAATCCCCCAAGGTCTGCACCAATTGGAGATAACAAAGGCGATCAGCTTCCCGCCGCCGCTTCCAGCTCCGCCCGGTCTTCCGCGGTGAGCTTCAGCCCGGCGGCGGCTACGTTTTCTTCCAGGTGCTCAACCTTGGAGGTGCCGGGAATCGGCAGCATCACCGGCGAGCGCTGCAGGAGCCAGGCGAGCGAGACCTGCGCCACGGTGGCACCGTGGCGGAGCGCGACTGCGGCCAGCGCGCCGGTCTGGAGCGCATTTAGCCCGGCCTCGCCGCGCAGCAGCTTACCCCCCGCCATGGGATACCAGGGCATGAAGCCGATGCCCTGGCTCTCGCAGTAGTTCAAGGTCTCCTCGTGCCGCCGGTCGGCAAGGGAGTAGCGGTTCTGCACGGTCATGATGGGAACGATTTTGCGCGCCGCGCGGATCTCTTCCGGGGTCACCTCGCTGAGTCCGATGTGGCGGATCTTGCCCTCTTCCTGCAGCCGCTTCAGCGCACCCAGGCTCTCTTCGAGCGGCGTGCGGGGGTCGATGCGATGCAACTGGTAGAGGTCGATGCGGTCGAGCTTGAGCCGCCGCAGGCTCATTTCCACACATTGAATCAGGTAGCCGGCGCGGCCCACGTACTCGGTGCGGGCCGGGCCCTGGCGCGTAATGCCGCCCTTGGTGGCGATTACCAGACCGGGAGGATAGGGCTGCAAGGCTTCGGCGATCAGCCGCTCGGCGATCTCCGGGCCATAAGCGTCCGCGGTATCGATCAAGTTGACGCCGCGTTCCACTGCGCGGCGCAGCACGCTGCGGACTTCGGCCGGATCTTTCGGTTCGCCCCACGCGCCCTCGCCCACAATGCGCATGGTTCCATAGCCCAGCCGGTGCACTGGCAGGTCTCCACCCATTAGAAAGATGCCGCTCGCGGCGGCGTTATGAGTGCTGAAGCCCAATTCGGTATCTCCTTTCGCTACGGCGCAGGCCCTTGCCGTCCATCATGCCGGATTGTTGCATAGTCAACCCGGTGGGCGACGACCGATGTGCGAAGAAAGTGCGGCGGAAAAGATGGCGAGACCGAAAGCAGGCCGGCCAGTCGCAGCGCCCTGGAACCGGGGTGGCCAGGGTTGCGTATGATGTGTTACACGTCACCAAGGAGAACGACCATGGCCGCCAATCCGTACGCCAACGCGCAAGCAATCTTTTATCAGCAATACGATGCGGTTCGGCGGGACGAGGTGGTCGGCATTTTGCTGGCCCTGTTCCTGGGCGGGTTTGGCGTCCATCACTTCTACCTGCGCCGCACCGGACTGGGAATACTCTACTGCTTCTTCTGCTGGACGCCGTTTCCGTGGGTTCTGGGCTTTATCGAGTGCTTCTTCATGCCCGGCCGGGTGCGCGAGTTCAACGCCATCCAGGCAACAGCTATTGCCTATATGCTGGGAATTCCCATGCCGGGGTGGAACCAGCCCATCAATGTGACCGTCAATGTGCCGACTGGAGCGCAGCCCGGCACTTTGCAAGCCTGCCACCGCTGCCAGAATGCAAACCCGCCCGGGGCGCGATTCTGCTCCGTCTGCGGAACCGCATTTTAGGCCTTCGCGCCGGAATGCGCGGGACTACATGTTCGCGTGCCCGGCGCGCATGGACTCGTTGAACTGCGGCTTGGCAAAGTTCAAGGCGGCCTCCATGCTGGCGCGGTACTCGCTGGCCCGCTCCATCAGCTTGGGCGTGGCGGCGGCGAACTCGCCGTTCAGTTCGAGTAGCCCCTCGCCTTCCTCGTGGCCTGCCATGCGAAGCAGGTCCTCATCGGTTGTATTCAGATACTGAGCGTCGCGGGGATCGGCAATCCATACCGGCTTGCCCTCGCCCAGCACACCGGAGAGCCAGTAAACCTTGCGCAGCAGATATTGCAGGCGCTCGGCATCGGTGGATTCGGTGAACAGGAACTTCTTCTGCCAGCGGCTGTAGTAGCGTGTGGTGACCGGCACCGGCTGGCGGTTGCTCGACTTGACGAACTCCAACTGACCAAGATCGACCAGCTTGCGCACCGCGTTGTACACAAACGTCTCGGCAAAAGGCTGTTCCAGCGAAGGCACGATTTCGGCAAAGGTCAGCGTGACGGAGGCGGAAATTTTGGCGTGCAAGTTGTGATCCGCCCCGTCCGCCAGGCGGATTTCGCCATGCAGGATGTGGGTGTCAGCGCCGGAAGTGGAGCGGTGAAAGGGCCACTGAAACTGCCCAAAGGCCAGCGGGAGGCCTTCCAGAGTAACGTAGCACTCCGGGCGGGGATTGCGCAGGCGCTTGGCCTCTTCTGCCAAGTGGGCCGTAAGCGTGGGAAGCATCTCCGGGCGACTCAGGTCGAAATCCGCGCTCAGTTCCAAGCGAAGAGCACGTCCCGGGGCCTGTGTAACCGGCAGGCCGAGCTGAAAGACAGAGGTGGGGCGGCCATCAAAATCTCTGCCTTCATTGTTGGCAAACAGGACCAAGCCAGCAGCGGATGCCGCAGTATCAAGGGAGTGCGTGGGCGAGGACTTCAAATCAAGCGTCATAAGTGGGGAATCCTTTGCCGTGCGGCAACATCGATCTTCAGAATGGTTTCAGAGCAGGGAATGTGTCCGACCTGAGGGCTTGGATGCCGGCGTAAGGCTGCAAGTTTCTCAATCTTGCGGTTGGCGACTGGCTGCCGCGTCAGGCGGGCGCAGTTACAATGTGAGATGTGCAGCCCGAAAACTCTTCGCCGATCATCGTTGCCGAAAACCTGACCAAGGTTTACATGGCGGGTCACATTCCGGTCACCGCAGTGAACGGGATTTCGCTCGCCGTCCAACCCGGGGAGTTTGTGGCCATCGTGGGGCCTTCCGGGTCCGGCAAGTCTACTCTCTTCTATCTTTTGGGCGGCCTTACCCAGGCCACCGGCGGACGTGTGGTGATCGACGGCGTAGATTTCGCGACGCTGAGCGACGCCGAGCGCACCCGCCTGCGCAAACACCGCATCGGCTTCGTCTTTCAGAAGTTCAACCTGCTGCCGACGCTCTCCGCCATGGGCAACATCGAAATTGCCTATAGCGTGAGCGGCCGCAAGGAACCGATGGACCGCGCCTACCTCGATCATCTCAGCGACATGCTGTCGATCGGCGGCCGACTGCATCACCGGCCCAGCGAGTTGAGCGGCGGAGAGCAGCAGCGGGTAGCCATTGCGCGCTCCCTGATTACGCGCCCGGCCATCGTACTGGCCGACGAGCCGACCGGCAACCTGGACACCAAGAATTCCGATGCCGTGCTGAACATGCTGCAGCGCTCCAATCGCGAACTGGGCCAGACCACGCTGATGATTACGCACAATCCCGAGGCTGCTTCCATTGCCTCCCGCATCCTGTATATGCGCGACGGACAGATCGTGCGCGAGGAAAAAGGGTCGGGGCATGCAGCGGTATTATCGACGGTATCCGAAGTGCACTCGGCGGCAATTTGACACAGCGCCTAGTATTTGCGAGACTCAGAGAGTTGCCAATCTGGCGAACCTCGCCGGAGTTGTGGATTGCCGAAGTGGCGGAATTGGCAGACGCGCGTGGTTCAGGTCCACGTACTCGCAAGGGTGTGGGGGTTCGAGTCCCTTCTTCGGCACCAGTAACTGAAAATAAAGCACTTACGGCGGGTTTATCTACCCGCTGTACTAATTTTGGGGTTAATCCTCTCCGGAGCCTCAACTCAACTTCCCTAGAATTCGTCCGCCTGTAAACCACAGAAATTTATCAATCTGCCGGAAGGTCGAGTTTTCGCGCCCGTACCTTGCGGTGTTCAGGGGACCTATCCCGCTTTATGCGGTTGTGACAGCAAGCGCTGCCGGTTCGCTCGATTTGAACGCTCGGCGATTTGCCCACGATCACCCCCCCTCGCCCTACGCCGAGTAGCTTCAGAATGCCGCCGATATGCTCCGCGTCGCGGCGATGCTGCATGTCATTATGACGGTCACATCTTGACGGTCATGATGAACAAATGCTAGTGTCCTGAGTCATTAATTCGGTAAACAATATATGACAAGGAGCGTCTAACATGACAGGAGCTAGGTCATGAGACGTGGACGCCGATTGCCGGAGTTGGAACTCAGCGAGGAGCAGCGTGCAACCTTGCAGGGATGGACGCGACGCAGGAAGACCGCCCAGGCCTTGTCGATGCGCGCGCGGATCATATTGCGTGCCTCCGAGGGACTTACCGCGACCGCCATCGCCGCCGAGATGCATGCCTGCATTCAAACGGTCAGTAAATGGTGGCGTCGGTTTGATGAACAGGGATTGGACGGCCTGCTCGATGAGCCACGTCCCGGACAACCGCGCAAGTTGAGCGACGCCCAGATCGAGCAGGTAATCGTGCGCACGCTGGAGAGCAAACCGCCGGCTTCTACGCACTGGTCAACCCGTACCATGGCCCGCGCCACGAACATCAACCAGACCGCCATCAGCCGCATCTGGCGCGCCTTTTCGCTGGCCCCACATCGCTCCGAGACGTTCAAGCTGTCCAAAGACCCATTGTTCATCGACAAGGTGCGCGACATCGTGGGCCTGTATATGAACCCTCCCGAGCGCGCCCTGGTCTTGTGCGTGGATGAAAAGAGTCAGATTCAGGCGCTGGACCGCACGGCTCCACTGTTGCCCATGGGGCCAGGGCAAGTCGAGCGCCGCACCCACGACTATGCGCGACACGGCACGACCAGTCTTTTTGCCGCGCTGGACACCAAGACCGGCAAAATCATCGGTCAGAATCAGCAACGCCATCGCTCCGAAGAATTTCGCAACTTCCTCGACACCATCGAGAAGAACGTACCGGAAGAACTGGACGTTCACCTCATCATGGATAATTACGGAACGCACAAAACCAAGCTGATTCAGAACTGGCTGGCCAAACGTCCCCGCTTCCATGTCCACTTCACGCCCACCTCGGCCTCCTGGCTGAACATGGTGGAACGCTGGTTCGCGCTGCTCACAGAACGCCAGCTTCGGCGCGGCGTTCACCGCTCGACCAGAGAACTCAAAGCGGCCATCGACGACTACATCGAACACCACAACCGCGACCCCAAACCCTTCATCTGGCATAAAACCGCTGACCAGATCCTCGATTCGGTCGCTCGTTTTTGTAGACGAACTAATGACTCAGGACACTAGGGGTCTATTGTGATTGTCTTTCTAGCTTCCAAGGTAACAAAGTTCGCATTGAACGTCAGGTCGCTCGTGTATCGCGCCCGGTGTCACGGCGTATAGAGAATGGTCAGACAGTTATTATGCGGGCCAGCTTGGAAGACCTCACCCGCCCTGACGTAATACATCAACGAATCATTCGTGCCGATGAATTTATCACGGCAAACGCGGAAGCAGGATTCAACGAACAGCAAGTGTGCTGGTCCGTCATTGTGTTTATCTTTGCATATTGGGACGAAGAAATCCGCCCGCAGATTGCCAAGATCAGGGGCGTAAAACCGGGCGAGGTAAAAATCAATGCATTCGGCGATCTACGGGTTCTTCGGAATAGCATTGTGCATAATGGCGGAGTATTGGAGGCGGCTGAGCACGCTAAACTCAAGGTTCTTAATGGCATATGCCAAGCAGACGCAAAAATCTCTCTGATGCATGACCAAATGCTTACGATATTTGTGGTGATAAAGCAGGCAATCGGGAATCTGATACTGGAATACACCGCCCTCTTTCCGGGAGCGCCAAAGCCCGAAGAAATAGTAGACATAGCGGTTCAAAACACTGGCCGCTCATAAATCGGGGATTGAGGTGGATACGAACCTATCCGGGTGTCACATCTCCCTAGACGAGAATCTGGATCCCAAGTCCGGGTTTTCGGACCTGGGAAAACTGATCCCTGATCTCTGACCCCTGATCTTTCGTCAATCGATCTTGATCTTGCGCAGCAGTCGGAAGTCGGAGAGCATCTTGCCGGTTCCCAGCACCACGGACGCCAGCGGGTCGTCGGCCACGGAAACAGGAAGCCCGGTCTCCTCGCGGATCCTTTTGTCCAGGTTCTTGATCAGCGCGCCGCCACCCGTCAGCACGATGCCGCGGTCGCTGATATCCGCCGAAAGCTCCGGAGGAGTCCGTTCCAGCGCCACGCGAATCGCGTTCATGATCACCGCGATGCATTCGCCGAGCGCCTCGCGGATCTCGCTGCGGTCTTGGGGCGGGGCTCGCAGTTTTCGGGAAGCCCCCTCGGGAGCTAAAGGCCAAATATTTTATTTGCCTATCGCCACGACTGAAGTCCGTGCCCCTTCAGGACAGCGCATATTCGCGCACTCCCCGGTCCCCAAGTGCGCGGGACCGGGGGCGCCCGATCCCGGCGCGCGGCAAGCTGCCACCTTCGCTCAGGGCGACATCCTTTTCTTAATGGAGGCTTCAGAGAAAAGGCTCTAGAAGTTCAGTGTGACCTTCGCCGTCATGGCGCGCGGGCTAACATAGTGCGTTCCGCTGAAGGTCGAGAGGAAGTTATACAACGCGTACTTGTCGGTCACGTTGATGGCGGTCAGGTCGAGGTCGGTCTTGAAGCGCTCCTTGTGGAAGATGTTGTTCATCCCCAGCGAGGCGTCGAAGAGGCTGCGCGGGGCAATGCGCTGCGGATTGTGGTCGTTGTCGCCGGTGCCCGGCGCGGGAATATCGATCAGGCTCGATGTGAATTCCGAGGCCGGGCAAACCGCGGGCAAGGCATGTGTCGGAGTGGCTTTGACGCCGTTACAGGCAAATCCCGCCTGGAATTCCTCGTCGGCGGTCAGCGGAAGCGCGGTCAAGGCTCCGGTTACAGGATTGGCGGTCGGGGGAATGTTGGTGTCCACCATGGCAATTCCGGGCTGGCCGTTCGCCATGGTGACGGAACTGTTGCCGCAGGGAGTGTTGGGATCGGTGACGCCGTAGCAGGGCGTGGAACCGGCCACTAGACCGCTGTCATAGCGCCAGTTGAAGCCGCTCCACAGGCCGTTCAGCAAACCCTTGTGGGCCAGCGTGTACTGAAGGTGAGTGGTCTGGTTGAACTTCTCGTCGTGGTCGATGCGGAACGGCAAGCCCGTCTGGCCGACGGTGGCTCCGGCTCCGGCCACCTGGGGCGGCGAAAAGCGCGCGGCCACGGAAGACATGATGACGTAGGCGCTGACGTTGTGGAATTCCGGCATATCGACATGCAGCGCATAGCCCGGAATCTTGGAATTATGCCAGTCAATGGGGAAGGTAATGGGGGTGTTGCCCAGCACGCTGAAATCGAAGGCGTTGTGGGTGTATTTCCAGATGTACTCGCCGCTGACCACGACGCGCTTGCCGAAGGCCTGCTGCAATCCGGCATGAAACTCGTTGCGGAAGCCGGGGGCCAGAATACTGGAGACGCCGGGTGTGCAGTTAAGCAGCGGGGCCAGCACGGCATTTTCACAGCCATTGCTGGAAAGGATCAGGTTCTCATTGAAGGGCGTTTCCAGAGTGCGCGCATAGGAAATGCGCAGCACGGTGGCGGAGCGCTTGAGGTTGTAGGCGATGCCCAGGCGCGGTTCTGCCTGCGTAGCGGCGGTGAGGCCGTTATAGATGTCGCCGCGCATGCCGAGGTTGAAGAGCCAGTTGCCCGCCTTGATCTGGTCTTCGATATAGAGGGCCATCTCTTTCACATCGGTGCCGCCAACAAAGTTGTAATAGCTTCCGCCACGGGTAAAGTCGTAGGGCGCCAGTACCGGGTTGTAGTTGGGATTCTGCAAGGCAACTACGCCGTCGCAAGCCGCGGGACCGGAGTAACCGGGCAGCGGGTTGCCGCTGGCATCCATGCAAGGGGCGCTGAGGGAATAAGTCGGCTCGACAATGCCCAGGTCGTCGTTCTCGCGGAGGAAGGTTTGTCCGTATTGCGCTCCGATCTTCAGATTGGTAATTCCCTTGACGTAGGAGAGATCGGAGTGCACCGCGGCATTGGTAAGCGTGCGGCTCTGGGCAATGGACGAGGTTTGCAAGTTGGAGGGGCCCAGATCGGCGAGGGGGTTTGCGCTGGGATAGTAGTTGTAATCGTCCCTGCGCACAAATGCGCCGAGGTTGAAGACGATGTCGTTGCCGACGATGCGGGTGTAAGTGGGCGATATGTTGAAGGTGCCGATCTTGGAGTGCTGGTCGGTATTCCCGACAACTCCGAAGACGGGGCTTGCGCTGGAGCCTTGGCTGACCACGTTCTGGACGTTCAGATTGTCGTAGGTATTCGGCGTCTGGAACCAAGAACGGCTGTAGCTGAGGTCCAGGTGCATGGAGTCGGCCGGAGTGAAGGAGTAGTCGATGCGGTCGAAGATATTCTGCTCATTGCCCTTGTCGTGGAAGACGGCAAATTCCGGGGGATCGAGAAAGCGTCCGGAGTTTGTGCCGTCAGACTCAATGAAATTGCCCCATTTTTTGCCGCCGAAAGCGAGATCGAAACCGGCCGTAGCCGAACCAAAAGCGCCGTAGGAACTGGTGACGCTGCCTGTAGGGGTGGTCACACCCTGGCCGGAGCGCGTGGTGGCGACGATGACCAGGCTGGTCTTACCGCCATATTCGGCCGGCGGCGCGCCGCTGATGACCTCGATCGACTGAATCGAGTTGGCCGGAATCTGGTTGGAAAAGACCTTGCTCTGCTGGTCGGTGATGGACTGCCCGTCCACCGAGAAGGAATTGGAAGCATGATCGCCGAGACCATGGAAGAGTCCATTCGAATCGGCGGCAACACCCGGAGTAGACAGGGTTACCAGGGAACTCAACCCGGAGGACACGCTTTCAAGCGGCACCTTGATAAACAGATCCCGATCGACATCGGTATGGAAGGTGGGGTCGGTCTCAACCAGGTCGCCGCTGGCTTCGACCGTAACGGTGGAACTGGCTCCGGCGACTTGCATGATCAGCTTGAGATTGGAGCCCACCACCGAGCGGATCTCGAAGTTCTTGGACAGCGGCGCGAAGCCGTTGGCGGAAACGCTGATCCGGTATGGGTTGAAGGCGACGTTGGGAAACTCGAACTGGCCGGTGGCATCGCTGGTGGTGGTGCGGTTGAGCCCGCTGGACGAATTCACCAGGCTAATGGACGCATTGGGGATGACCGCGCCGGTGGGATCGGTGACGGTGCCGCGCACCGCGCCAGCGTTGCCGCTCTGGGCGGAAACGACGCCTGCCGTGGCGAGCAGCAGGAGAAGAAGGGAAAGAATGTGAGTGACCGGGCCGATTTTGGACGACGCGGTTTCGAATGGCATGGTTTTGAACGGCATGGGAACGCCTCCGAAAGAATGGCTGAAATAGGCTTGCTCGGGCTGCGGGGGGAAGCCCGCGACGCCTGAGAGCTTCTTGTCTGGATCGATTCCGGCTATGGCTCAAACCATTTGTAGCTGCTGCACTTCCGCCCCAGGCAACATCGCTTGGGAACACTGCTGCATCTGGTTGAAAGGGAATAGCCGGAGAGGCGGTCTACGGCATCTTCGGAATGAAGTGGATTTTTGAGATCTCTGCCAGGCGGCTTTTTCTTCCACCCCGCGGACGAAGACCTGTCCGCTGGGACCCGGATTGGAAAAATCCACTTGAGTGCGTGCTTTCGATCTGCGCCCATTCCGAAAATGCTTTAGCAGCTAAAAGGAGGAGGACGTGTAAAAAGCTTGGGATGGCGGCGGACGAGTACCCGAACCGGTTCAGGCGCGGAGAGCTGGGTTCCGACCTGAACGAAAACCATGATCGCCGCAGTGATGGCGACCGGCACGGCGGTTTGCAAAAGGATACAAAGCGGGCAGTGATCGGCGTCGGTTCCGGAGTCAAGCGGATGAACGTGCGCCACCTGGACGACGACCAGAAGCGCAAGCAGTGCCAGACACACCAGCGTAGCCACCTGCAGACCCTGCAGCCTGCAGCCGAAAACGCGGCGGAACACTGTTCTAAATCCGTTCAACGATAGAACCCCACTGTGAGTATATACCAATGCGAACGCGGCTCACCGCGATTGCCGACCCAACGGCGACAGCAACCCGGGCGATGACTCACAAACGATTGGACGAGTTTTGCCTCAAATCGGTTTGCGCGGCATGGCAACAAAAGACGATTTCCCCAGGCTGCGACGGATCAGCAGCTCTGGTTTTCAGCCGCGCGGGTCTTTTCCGCCTTCGAGTACATCGCGGAGGGCGAAGCTGGTTTCGAGGCGCACGACGCCGGGCAGCCGCGAGAGCTCATTGTGGTGCAGGCGCCCGTAATCGTCCATGTCGGCAACGCGAGCCATCAGCATGTAGTCGTACTGGCCGGCCATCAGATGGCAGCTGACGATGCCTTTGCAACGGCGCACAGCGGCATCGAACGCGCTGAGAACCGGGGCGGACTGGCGCTCGAGCGTGACGCGGATATAGACGGTCATGCGCTTGCCGAGCAGCCGGTCGTCGATTTGCGCGCGGTAGCCGCGAATGGCTCCGGCATTCTCCAGCGCCTGGATGCGGCGCGAGGCGGCGGAAGCCGAGAGGCCAACCGCTTCACCCACTTCGAAATTTGTGGCGCGCCCGTTGCGTTCGAGAAAGCCGAGGATAGCGGCATCCAGTTCGTCGAGTTCCGGAGAGAGCCCGGAGGCGCGCGGCGCAGGAGGGTAATTTACCGGAGTGGTGGCAAGATCGGGTTCGAGATTGCTGTCCAGGCTGCCGGTTGGAACCTGAGGGGTTAAACCTTGCGCAGATTGTGCATTTTTATCACGCTTCATTACCATTTCATCCTTCGATCACAATAATTGCACACATCGCAAGCCTGCTTCCCCGTAGGATCAATATCTAAACCAAAGTGTGTCCCATTTCAGGAGGCGGTCCATGATTGTCGGCGTTCCCAGGGAGATCAAAGATCAGGAAGCACGTGTGGGGGTGACCCCGGCAGGCGTAAAGGCACTGAGCGAAGCTGGACACAAGGTGCTGGTGGAAACCCAGGCCGGCACTGGAAGCTCCATCCCAGACACGGAATATATCGAGGCTGGCGCCGAGATCCTGCCGACGGCCACGGAACTTTGGAGCAAGGCCGATCTG
>Ga0181534_10001993_pt1 | contig 12997 bp, 7 predicted proteins | sample PEATcosm2014_Bin_37_FD_119758 | JGI IMG/M metagenome (GOLD analysis project Ga0181534, IMG submission 119758) | Peatland microbial communities from MTU Mesocosm Facility, Houghton, MI, USA - PEATcosm2014_Bin17_10_metaG | ecosystem: Environmental > Terrestrial > Soil > Wetlands > Peat | place...
CTCCAGCAAATCAGCCGTGGCGAAAAACTTGATGCTATTGGCCGCAGGGTTGCCCAACGGCTTTAGCAAACGCGCCGCGACCAGCGCCGGGACGTCATGCGGCTGACAGTTGAGCACCCAAGCTGCCTGCTCCGCCGTCAGGCGGGCTGGCAACTGCCCAAGCAGCATCAAAAATCTGTGTTGATCATCGCGCATATTGTTTTCCCGCACTCGCCCCGTATTCCTGCAACGCAAACCGAATACGCAGTAGCAAAGCCAGGTCCGCCGCCGAGAGCCTTCGCTTCTCGCCGGCCTTCACCAGCTTCCAGAGCATTTTCAGTTCAGTCGTTTTCATCTGGGCGTAATTCATCTTCAAGCCATCGGGGGGTGGCGCGCGCTCCGCGCGCACCACCCGTCCGAATTGGCTGTCGAATTCACCGCCGCCGAGCGTTCGACTAGGCAGTGACAAGCGTATCTGACACCCGGTTGAGATTCGCCGGGTCCCAGATTGAATTCGACAACATCACCTCATCCGCTGAATTCGAGAACTTCCCCACTTCGTAGAGATTCGCTCCCCCGTTCGTCACGTTGAGGCATTTCAATGTATATTCGAGACCTTGCCGCCTCGAATCGTATTTCCTGACGCGGGCCATGCCGCCACCGAGTCTTTCCCATTGTGCCTTGATACTCATGCTTGTGGCGACCTGGACGGCATAAGGCGGCAGTCCCGCGAGCAGGAAGTGAAAGTGAAGTCGTCCGGTGATTTCGCCGGGTTCCTGGCGCAATGCCCAGACGCACTTGCGAAAGGGGACTTTGTGCCAGCGGCAAACACACCGGACGAGGGCAAAGAACATGGACAGCCGCACGCGTTCCGGCAGCCGGGCACTCTTAAACGTCAGAGAGCCGAAGAACTGCCAGTGGACGCGTTGCAGCGTGTATGTCAGTGCCGTTTCCATTAAGCACCTACCTTGGTGATGGCTCCCGACATCCGAATGCGCCCGGAGAAGTTCTGGGCCATGTCGCGGATGTTCAGTTCGACGGTCTTGTCCACCAGACCCGCGCCGTGTTTGCTCAACTCCTCCGCCGTCAGTTCGTAATCAAACGAATTGCGCAGCGGCGGGCGTGATTGATCCTGGCAAACCAGCAGGTGGAGTGTTTTGGACCCTTTTTTCGTGTCGAATGTCTCCGACACCTTGTCTATGACCAGCACTTTGATTTGCATACCGATTTTTCCTTTCAATTCTGCCGGGTTGTTGATTCCGCGCGACCGGCAGAGAGGCGCTGGGAAATGAACGCGGCGAAGCCCATTGAACCGTCTTGCGACGTTCAACGAATTGTTCTTTTGAATAATTACGTTCACGCGCCAACTCTAGCGCGCGCTGAAGAAGGCAACTAACGAGTCGAAAGGGCGCGGGGCTAGTCAGATGGACTGGCGGAACGGCGAGACAGCGGCCTTAATACCAAACCAATGCCGTCATACCGCACCGGCCCGCATACATCGCGCAGGGTTTCCACGTTAATGAGGCTGCACATGCCATCCCGCATGAACGGCAACATCCATTTGTGCAAATCGGTCATGGTTTTTCGCGGCTTTGATTCCAGCATTTCCTTGATCTCCGGCCACGCCAGCAGCAAAAACTCGTAAATGTTTTTCCGGACGTTTTCGCCAACCGGCTGCCCCTCCTCGTCTAAAAATTCATTCAGCCCTGCTGCCAGACCTTTATTGTAGTCTGCCAGCGCGTCAGAACCCCATAGATATGCCAGTTGAGCGATGTATTCAGTTTGGCCGGTCAATTTTTCAATGTGCGGCACGGTGTCTTCTTTCAGGATTTGTTCCAAGCCCCGGCCCACATCTTTAATCCCGCCCTCTTTCGCCATTTTTTCCAGCCTCGACTGGTCAAACACCAGCGCCATGCCCGCCGAGCCGTTTTTGGGCACCAACCCCCAAACTCCTTCACGCTTGAGCGCGCTTTCAATTTCCATCTCAACGAAACGCTTCCCTCGAATGCCCATTCCAAACACCGCGCCCATGCACAGCCAGTTGATTCTGACAACCCGTTTAACGTCCTCAATCGTTTTGCAGTCTGCCAATGCCTTGCCGTCCCCGGTGATGGCGATGGTATCGCTGAAATCGGGAAGCACCTTGAACATGGTTCGCCTGATTTTCTCAAAAATGTTGTAGCAGTAGTCCGGCAGGCATTTTTCATGGGTCACTGGATTGGCTTCCTTCGTCAAATGCCAGGTCAATTCTGAATTCACAGGGGCCAGGCGTTCCATGACGGGCATCCGGCGCAGAAATGCCTCGACGATCTTCCGGTCCGCCGCTTTTTGTTTGGCCGCTATTTTTTCCGCCTCGGCTTCCTCTAAACTCGAAATTCCAGACCCTTTGCTACACCGAACGTCACCCGTTCCGCCACTGGCACCAAATGCTGACTGCGACATAATTTCATTCAACACCACAGCCCTGCTTTTGATGCGCGGATTCATTCGTGACCAAACTTCGCCGCCTGCATTCCGCGAAACCCGGCTTCGACTCCGCTTGTGTGTTCGTTCCGTCGCACTGAATTGCACCCGACCCCGCGCCAGACTTTCAACCAACTGGCTTGTGCCGTAAGCTGAAAGACTGGCTTGTCCCAAGACACCCCGCGCGACCGAACTCTGCCACCGCTGCGCTCGCCCTGGTATTCGCTCTATTCCGGCGGCTCGTTTCGTCACGATGCAAACGAAATTGGTTCGGCTGCCACTCGAAAAACTCCTGACCGCCGAAAAACGAATAAACAATGCAAATACATATCATTAGCTAATTACATCCATGGCTCCGAAACGTAACAATAATTTTATTGCGTTGATTACCATGCGGTTGTAAAAAGGAACCGGATTTCTCAAGTCAGTCTGTTAGTGGTTTTTGGGGTCTTATGAAAGCAGGCGTGCAGAAGGTTTCGGGCGAACGACTGAGGCGTTTCAAAGGTCGGTGGGGATGGAACGCGCTTTTACCGGCGGATTGCTTTGCATCCCCGCTCCATCATCAGCTTCAAGCGGTTCAATCCTTTTCATCCTCAAAAATCATCCGAAAGGCGTCCATGAAAATTTCGATCCTTGTCGTTGCGTTGCTGGCATCCGGCATGTTGTCAATTCAAGCCCAATATCAGGTTGTTGAAAACGGCGCGAATTATCGCATCTGGCAACAGACCACGAACGAAAACGGCACCAATTGCGTCCAGAGCTACACGGAACTTGCAACCGGGATGTATTACACCAACAGCTCCGGCCAATTGGTGGAATCGAAGGAAGAAATTGATGCTCCCCCGCAGGGCGGCGCGGCGGCGGTTCAAGGCCAGCATCAGGTTTACTTCCCGGCGGACATCTATAACGGCGTGCTGAAGGTGGTTGCGCCAGATAGCCGAGTGTTGCAGAGTCGTCCTCTCGGAGTGAGCTATGATGACGGCAGCAACACGGTGATGATTGCCACGCTGCAACATTCCTCCGGCTGGCTGACGGCTTCCAACCAGGTGACATATCCCAACGCCTTCACCGGTTTCAAGGCCGACTTGGTCTGCACCTACCGGCGTAGCGGGTTTGAATGCGACCTGGTGTTCCGGCAGCAACCGCCAATGCCGGATGCCTATGGATTGAACGCGGCGAACTGCACGGTGCAATTGACCACGGAGTTTTTCAACACGGCGGATCCGGAGCAGACAACGGCGCAATCCGATGGCCGGTTCGGCTTGCGGGACACGACGCTGAAATTCGGCTCAATGACGATGGGGCACGGCAGGGCGTTTGCCATAAATTCCACCAACTCACAACTCGCATCCGCCAAATCCCAAACATCCGTTTATAAACGCTGGCTGCATTTGCAGGGGCGGACATTTTTGATTGAAGAAGTGCCGCTGGTTTATCTGGCCAGCGGTCTGCAAACATTGCCGGAAGCGACCAACGCGCTGGCCGGAATGCAGAATCCAGCATCCAGCATCCAGAAGTTTGCCTCGCAACGCCGCGTATTTCCGCCCGCGCCGGAAATCGTGGCGGACACCAACCAGATTCAAATTGCCTTCACGGATTTGAACAAACAACCCGGCGTGGTGCTGGATTATACAGAGTTGGATTCCGACACGAGCGATTACACCTTTTACGCGGGCGAGACGTATTTTATCAACGGCGGCGGGGTGCATATCGGCGGCACAACGACCATTCAGGGCGGGACAATCATAAAGTTCCCGGAGGACGGCTGGGCGGGGATTTATTGTTCCGGCAACGTGGTGTTCGACACCGATCCTTACAATCCTGCGATATTCACATCTCAAAATGACAATTCTGTGGGCGACATGGTGGATGGCAGCAGCGGCAGTCCGGCTGAAGGCGGGAACACTTATCTCTTTGCCAATTTCGTTGAAGTGGATCATTGCCAGTTCAGCTATGCGGGAACGGCGGTGGCGACCTGGGCGGACACTTGCATTTACAACGACTTGCAACTTTCTCAATGTTACTATGGAATCGTTGGCGGCAACAATACGACGGTCCACAATGTGCTGGCGAGCGGGTGCCAGTGGGTTTTTGACGCGGGCCCAACTTGTGACAACTGCACGTTCAATTCATGCGCAGTCGTCACTGACGGCGACAGTGAATTCACCAATTGCATCTTTTCGAGCAACGGCAACATTGGTTTTAGTTATTATGACCCGTCATTATCCATTGTTGGCAGCCACAATGAATTCGACAACCCCGACCAGGCGTTTGGGGACAACGTGGTGACCGGCAGCATCGTTGACGCGGGGAGCGTGACGGCGGACATGGTGGGTCTGTATTGGTGGACCACACAGGGGCCCAACACCATCGAGGGAACAACCATAGTTGACCTCGGCTGTCACACTCCGGCAGTGGATGGCAGCGGCAATCCCATTGACACCGAGGTCCCCGGCGTTCCTGATTACATTTCCGATCCCAACGGCCACGGCCTGCCGGACGCATGGGAAATGAGCACCTTTGGCAATCTCAACCAGACCGCCAGCCAACTGGATGGCTTGGGCAACACGCTGCTTTATGATTATACGAACGGCGTTGACTTGACCCCCGCCATCCAGTTCTCAATTGTTGTGACCAATAACTACGTCAACAACATGGCCGCGCCGGTGCAATTGAGCATCGGTAGCGGTGTGCCGGGCTATATTGCCGTGTCAGTGGATGATCCAAATTACGCTGCGGATGCCAACTGGCAGGATTGCACGGGAACAAACATCACGGTAAACCTTGGAACGCAGGAGGGCTGGCATGGAGTGTGGATAGGGCTGCGCAGATACATGGACAGTCCCTCCGCAGCCGTGTGGTGGTATAAACGGTTGAAGCTGGACTTGACGCCGCCCTTGCTCGTCGTCACCAATCCGGTCATGGTGGCCGGTGGTGCAACCACTTCCGTGCCGCTGATTCAGTTGCAGGGCTATTGCCCCGAGGCGCTGGCAGGCATCAGCTACGATTTGAGCAACGCGGTTGCCGTTGTCACCAACCAGGACGGCGGAATCACCGACCAGTTTTACGACACCAACACCTTTGAATTCACCACCAACTACTTTGAATGCGTGGATGTTCCGCTGACGAACGGCTTGAACATCATCACCCTGCACGCAACCGACATGGCGGGCAACACCACCACGACCAATTTCGGCGTCACGGTGGATTATTCGAGCCGGACCAATCCGCCGGTCGTCAACCTGTATTGGCCGCAAGATCAGACATTGATTTGCAACGGCAATTACACATGGCGCGGCTGGGTGGACGACCCGACGGCCACCGTGACGGCGCAAATGGTGGACACCAGCGGAAATACGAATATGTTTTACGGCATCGTGGAACGGAATGGAAATTTCTGGGTGGAGAACCTGCCGATGACCGGCACGAATTACCTGACGCTGACGGTGGCGGATTCGGCGGGGAACGTGGCGGTGACGAACATCACGGTGTTTCCGGGCGCGGTGGCGCTGACGATAGCCATGCCGGATGCCAGCCTGTTGTGGAACCAGGGCATCACGGTGAACGGGACGATCAGCGATACGAACGATTACACGGTATGGGTCAATGGCGTGAAGGCGGCCTTTACCGACGCATCGGACTGGACGGCGACGAACGTGTATCTGCCGGAGGGCGGGACGGCGTTGATTCAGGCGCGGGCGATCCCCAATTCCAGCAACGGCGGCAACGGGACTGGCGGCAGCGGGGGCGGGCCGGTGAGCTATGATAATCTGGGCAATCCCGACCCGGCGCAGGACAATGACACCGAAAGCCAGACGGACAAGCAGCCCCGGCTTTACATCGCCAGTTACACCGACACGGAAAGCGGTTCCACAACTGAAACAAGCGCCAGCGGAAGTGATTGGACTTCGGATGTTGAGACAGGCAACATTTCCGGCGATTGGGCGGATGGCGCAGGCGGGTCTTCAAAGTGGGATTGGTCGGAACTGCTCTCCAGCAATTACGGGACATGGACGAATACCGCGTGGGTGTATGCCACTTTTGATTCCAGCGGTAACGAGGACATCACCAACGCCAGCGATGATGACCTTGACAACCCCTTTGTTGTGAACATGGAACATTGCGCAATTGGAACGCCGGTGGTGGACGGCAGCGACACGATTACGTATCCGACGGATCCGCCGACAACCGACACGCTCAGGCAGGTTGAGAGCCGCAACGCGGATGCGGTGATGAAATTGCAGACGGGCGGCAAGGGGAATTCGAGCCGGCAGAATCTGTTCTGCTTGAGCGCATCGGCGGCGCAGACCCTTTGCGTCAAGGCGCCTTATTACCATTATACCGGCACTCCGCCGTTGCCAACTCCGCCGCCCATTTTGCCGCAGAGCATCACCATCATGAAGAGACCACTGGATACAAACGGAAATTTGTATGTGGTCTTGCCGGACAACACCACGCAAGTAGTGACACCAATAGTCAAAGGAGTGGATTATTATACATTCACCGAGAACCAGCAGAAATATCTCTGCTATTTCACTGCTTTTGCCGAAGAACCCAACCCGGGTTACGGTCGTTGGGCTGCTTATAGTCTTGGCTCTAGTTTTGGTCATTGTTGGTGGGAATTCACTAGCTTTATCCCACCAGAAGCCTTTTCCGCACTCGGTGTAAAGAACTACAGTTATCTATTGGAATTTTGCAACACTCCAGTGGGGTATTTCCCGGTAGATAACAATGCATTTGCGCTTGGGATACCAATGCCAGGCTATGTAAAGGTTCCCGGAGGAGCGGATGAAACAGTTCACCGCACGTTCACAATTGGGTTCAACCAATTAACCAACGGGCTAACTTTTTCGGCCAATCTCGCTAGCAATCCGCCATATTATTACCTCTATTCTCAGAACTGCACCACAATGACAATTCAAGCAGGCCAGCAGGCGGGCGTGAGTCTTCCTTTCGATATCTACCCACAGAATTTTGGAATAGACCTCAGCAATATGCCGGCCGGAATCCAATGATTTATGAAACTGCCGAATCTCATCCTCATTTTGTCTCTGCTGCTGTTAGACAATCTTTTCGGCCAGACGAACCAAACGGGACGGTTGATATTCCCCTGGCTGCTACCCGAAAGCCAGAGTAATATTGTTGTCACTGCCAACCCAGAACACCCGATACCGTGTCCGCTTGCATACACAAACCTCATTTCTAACACGAATTTGTTCACGCCTGCGGAACAAAAAATATTCACTGAAATTGTGCAGAAGTATAAAAATGTGACGACCAATACTGGGCCATCTGGCACTACATTTACGGGGTTGGAAATGCGGCAATGGAATATCAACAATCCGCCTTTCAACATAAAGTTTCCGGTTGGATGTTTTGTTTATACCAATTCTGGCGCTCATGAAGAAATCGCATATTATGCGAGAACGCTTGTGGCAATGTTCCGAACACAATCTGGAGATGGCTATAATGTTCAATTGGATAGAGGGAGGCTCTTAACGTATTTAGAATATAGGAGCGGAGTTCTTGACGGCCTGTCCATGGAGGGGGGGATTTTTGATGCAGACCACTGCACCGAGTGGGCGCGCTTTGTGAACGGAAAAATTGTTGGCAAATTTATCGGTTGGAATCAAGGGGGCGCAATTATCATGCAAGCTGAATTCAAAGAGCCGTTTGATTTTTTGAAATATTCAGTAGGTAAGTTTGATCTGGCGTGGGATAAAGTTCCAGCAACCCAAACCAATTCCGCTCCAAGCACGCCATAAAGTTTTAGGAAGAAGCTATTAACGACGGCGCGATTATTGACAGCCACAAACGCCAACCCCTTCTACAAGTGTCAGTGAAACTGTCAGTAAAAGTGTCGGAAAACGAAGTGAGCGGATTTTTACAAATAGTGACAGAATCCGCTTGAATACTAGGTAAAAATGATTATGATTGTCTTAGAAAATGGTGATTTTGGGCACGAATCCCACCCCTTCCGCCAATCTAATAGTTAAGATTAGATATTAGAATAGTCTGCCCGGCGGGTAGCACGATGACCTTTCCGTCTCGGTTCATACTGGTCGTCACGATGAACCCGACTGACTTTGTCGGATTCGGGTGCATGAACTTGTGATTACATGTTGTTTTCAGTGAGCGAGTTACAAATCTTCTCAAAAAGGCAATATTCGGACGAAGTGTTGGAAATCCCGCAAATCTGGCAGCAGAAATCATTTCTGTGAAGTTTGGGAATTAGTTTAGGAGTATAGTCGAGAAATTCCCGAATCTTTTTTGTCATCCTGCGGGATGGGGAGGTGATGCCACGCTCCCAATTGCTGACCGAAGTGGACGAAATTCCGATCTTTGCAGCAACGTCTGTTTGCAGCCAGTGTAGTTCCAAGCGGTGTTTTTTTATTTGATCGCCGAGTGTCGTGGGTTGGGTTGGAACTCGCTGATTCGATTTCCAATGCGGTGGGAATTGGTGGCGCGGTCGGGAAATATGAAAAGGACAAAGTGAGAGCAGGAGGCGGATATTTTTTAACTGAATTTGTTGCATGAATGATATTTTCAATCTGAAGGAACGTCCAGCGAGACAAGTTTAATTATGAAAATTCAACTTTGACAGGACGAAGAGCCGCTTTGATGGCTGCGAACTGGTTGAGATGGTCAACAGAGTTGCAAAATCGCGGGTTTCGGCAGACGAAAATAGTTTGTCAGGTTTTCCGCTACCGGGCCACTTATACGGTGATATGATTGCCATCAAAGCCATGCAGCTTGAAACACCGAATGACGCCGAATTGGGTAAATGACTTGCAACTCTGCTGCGAGGGAGGAAAATCACGAAAAACACCAATGCTGGTTGTGGGCAAGAATCCAAATGTGGAAATATAAATTAAATAACGTCCGCCTGTTTTTGGCCGCATCACTGGTCGCGGCAGCCTCTGTCTCTGCTAATGATTTGACGCTGAAATATTCGCAGCCCGCGAGCCGCTGGACTGAAGCGTTGCCCGTGGGCGACGGAAGACTCGGCGCGATGATTTTCGGAGGCGTTACGAATGAACATCTTCAGCTTAACGAGGCAACCTTGTGGTCCGGCGGGCCGCGTGATTGGAACAATCCCGCGGCAAAGGAAGTTCTCCCGCAGGTCCGCGCCGCAATTTTTGCGGGCGATTATGTGAGGGCCGGCGATCTCTGTAAAAAGATGCAGGGCCCTTACAATGAATCCTACCAGCCGCTCGGTGATTTGCATCTCGCCTTTTTCGGGGGCGAAAATATTATTTCCAATTCCTACGAGCGCAACCTTGACCTGAATCGCGCGGTGGCGACAGTGCGTTATCGTGTCGGCGACGCAACGTTCACGCGGGAAGTGTTCAGCAGTTATCCCGATCAAGTCATTGTTGTGCGGCTGGCCTGCGACAAGCCCGGCAAAATCAATTTCAGCGCGACGGCGGACAGCCAGTTGCATCACACAACAAAAGCCGATGGCCAAAACACGCTAATTTTACAGGGCAAAGCGCCGTCGCACGTTGACCCAAGTTATTTAAATTCCAAAAACCCGATCCTTTACGACACGAACGGCGAAGGCATGACATTCGATTTGCACGTCCGCGCGCTCGCCGACGGCGGCAACGTTTCCTGCGACGGAAAAACGCTTTCCGTCACCAACGCCGACGCCGTCACGCTGCTGCTCTCGGCGGGCACGAGTTTCAACGGCGCGGACAAATCGCCCGGCCACGACGGCGTTGACCCGGCCGCGATTGCCGTGAAGCATTTGAAAGCCGCGCAAAAAAAATCCTACGGCGATCTGCTCGCGCGACACGTTGCCGACTATCAAAAACTTTTTAACCGCGTGGAAATCAATCTCGGGGAAACTCCCGGCGCGAGCGATTTGACGACCGACGAACGACTCGACCGTTTTGTGAAAGACGGAGCCGATCCCGGCTTGTCCGCGTTGCTGTATCAATACGGGCGTTATTTGCTAATCGAGAGTTCGCGTCCCGGCGGATTGCCCGCGAATTTGCAGGGCATCTGGAACGATTCCATGCGCCCGCCGTGGAGCGCGAACTGGACCCTGAACATCAACGCGGAAATGAATTACTGGCCGTCCGAAGTGGCCAACCTCGCCGAGTGCCACCAGCCTCTTTTGGACTTCATTCAAATGCTTTCCGTTCACGGACGCAAAACCGCCGAGGTCAACTACGGCGCGCACGGCTGGGTTGCGCACCACAACGCCGACATCTGGGGACAGACCGGCCCGGTCGGAAATTACGGCGGCGGCGATCCAGTATGGGCGAACTGGGCGATGGGTGGCGCGTGGCTGAGCCTGGATTTCTGGGAGCATTACAGTTTTGACGGCGACAAAAAATATTTACGCGAGCATGGCTGGCCCGTGATGAAAGGCGCGGCGGAATTCTGCCTCGACTGGCTGATTGACGACGGCAAAGGCCACCTCGTCACCGCGCCGGCGGGTTCGCCCGAACTCGGTTTCATCACGCCCGATAGCCAGCGCGCAAGCATCAGCATGGCCAGCACGATGGACATGTCCATCATCTGGGAGCTGTTCACCGACTGCATTGATGCATCGCATGTTCTCGGCATGGATCAGGAATTCGCCGCGAAACTCGAAGCCGCGAGCGCGAAATTATTTCCGTTGCAAATCGGATCGCGCGGGCAAATTCAGGAATGGTTTCAGGATTTCCAAGAACAAGACGTGCATCACCGGCACACGTCGCATTTGTTCGGACTGTATCCCGGTCATCAAATCACGCCGGATGAAACCAATTTCTTCGCGGCAGCGAAAAAAGTTCTGGAAATCCGCGGTGACGACGGCACGGGTTGGTCGCTCGGCTGGAAAATCAATTTCTGGGCGCGGCTGCTCGACGGCGACCACGCCTACCTGCTCATGAAAAATCTTTTGCGTCCGGTCGGCAATAATTCGCGCACCAGCTACGGCGCGGGCGGCGGCGTTTATCCGAATTTGTTCGATGCGCATCCGCCGTTCCAGATTGACGGCAATTTTGCCTTCACCGCCGGCGTGTCCGAGATGCTATTGCAAAGCCATCTTACCGAAACCAATGGCAACGATGAAGTGCATATCCTCAACCTGCTGCCCGCTCTGCCGAAAGCGTGGCCGGACGGCAGCGTGAAAGGACTTCGTGCGCGCGGCGGATTTGAAGTGGACATGGAATGGAAAAATTCTAGGCTGGCATCCACAACGATTCGCAGCGTTGGCGGAACAATCTGCCGGGTGCGTTCAGGTTTGATGATGAAAAATATCAAATTGAAATCCCGCGACAGCGTGAAGCTGGACGCCAGCCTCAAAATAGTCCAGTAAACCGGTTTGGTGCCCGCACCCGGAATTGAACTGGGATTAAGATCAGGACCTGGAACATTCAACAGATTTCAGAAATGCTGGTCGGTTGCCAGAGGTCTGTTTCCCTACCCCACAGCGTTTTGACACTGACGCCTAATTCCGACGCCATTTGCTTCCTTGTTTTACGTAATTTCAGCCGGTTTCGCTTCATCTTTTGACCAAGGGTGACGGGGGCATCTTTTGATAAAAAGGCAACACATGATGGTTCGTTGCTTTTGGGGCTTCCGAGTGTTGGATTGGTGAACGGGTCGTAGCCCAGATAGGTGATTAAACGGGGCTGGAAAGCCCAAGACGGATATATTCGGTCACATTCCCACATACTCAAGGTTCGTGCGCTAACCCCTAATTTTGCAGCGGCTTCCCGCTGCCGGATGCCCACCAGGAACCGTTTCTTCTTGAGGTGCTGGCCCAAGGTCGTAGGCTCCTTGGCGATTGGAAAACTTCGTGTCCAAACTGGTGCAACATCCTTGCGAGCGACGGTTACTCTGCGGTCGCAAAAAGGCAACATCGCGCACGCTGGATGGAAAAATGTCCGATGAATCAAAAAGGTTGTCGCGCGGGATCCAAAAATTATCGCGGCCGGATTATCGGGTTAAGCAATACGCGAAGTTCCTGCCAGAACCGTTTGTTTGGCTTGGTTCGACCCATTTGCCAGTTCTTGAGAGTGCCCAGGCTCACCCCAAGTTTTGCGGCGAATGCTCCTTGGGAAAGGCTCGTCTTTATACGGTATTTCGTTAGTAATTCTGCAAGCGATTGGGAGCTGTTTTGGCTAGGGTGCGAATCCACCCTTATGGTTCAAATTTATCGAAAGATGTTAACATTCTGATATTCCTTGAGCAAATTCTCGACGCGCGAATGACGCGCGCAAAGTGCGATTGCTCTTGCGCTTGATAAAAAGTAGAGTCTCCATCCGTCACTCATGAAAAATTCATTCTCGCGCCGCAAATTTTTGAAAACCTCCGCGCTGGCCGGAGTTGCCGGTTTGACCGCGCCGCTCTGGTCGGGCTGTGTTTCTTCCACGCAGAAGTCGTTCATCACGTCTTCCAGCGGACGCAAGATCGCCGCCGGGCCGTTCGAGCCGACGTGGGAATCGCTCGTGAAAAATTACAAATATCCCGATTGGTATCGCGACGCGAAGTTCGGCATCTGGGCACATTGGACGGCTCAATGCGTTCCCGAACAGGGCGACTGGTATGCGCGCAA
>Ga0181534_10001996_pt1 | contig 12989 bp, 8 predicted proteins | sample PEATcosm2014_Bin_37_FD_119758 | JGI IMG/M metagenome (GOLD analysis project Ga0181534, IMG submission 119758) | Peatland microbial communities from MTU Mesocosm Facility, Houghton, MI, USA - PEATcosm2014_Bin17_10_metaG | ecosystem: Environmental > Terrestrial > Soil > Wetlands > Peat | place...
AGCGAAATTATCCTCAATTCCTCACTAATGCAGACACGTAGCTCAGGCTTTGGGGATAGGATTCAAGACTAAGAGGTAATTGATGATTTTCTCTCTATTCGTTGCAAACAGCCTAGTCGTCTCACGCCGAATGACTGCACGATAGACATGACCCAATGACATATCCAAGCCCGCAGACGTGCCGAAGTCGGAATGCAGCTTCCCTGATATTCGCTCTCCGTCAACGTCCAAGATAAATGACTTGGAGCTGATGTTTCCGGCGATGAGCTGCCCAACGAGTTCCAAGGACTGAACAGCGGTTTCGCCCGCGTTTTCGATTATGTCGGTCAGCCGCTGCAGCTCACTCACCTGCGCCAACGCATGGTGCACAATTTGGTTTCCGCTCTTCCACTCAATGTCGACACTGAGACCGGCGTCAGCGTGGGCCTTCGCCCACCGGTGTGCGATCTGCACTGGAGCCGTGCCGTATCTCTTTGCGAATTCCGCAACCGTTTCGCTATTGTCCGCCTTCGCAAGCGCAAACATCGCCGATACCGCAGCTTCCAACTTCGAGTCCGCGACCGACACATTGTCTCGAGGCATGGTCAACATGAACCCCAGAGACCCGGCGAACGAATACGCCACATCCAGAGTCGTCCTATCTAAAGTGTTCGCGCTTAATCTCGAACGCCGTCGAGGCGAGTCCGTAGTGACTGATTCATAAAGGACGCTTACAAACTTCTGAAATTCAGAGAGAGCGCTCGTCAGAGCCGAAACGGGATATCGGCCATTTCGATCAGAGATAATTCGGTAGCTGCAGATATCGAGCTCTTCTTTGTCTGCTTCAACGGCAAAGCGTTCCTGCAACTCCGAGAGGCGACTGTGTAGCGACGCAGCCATCAGCTTTGTCGAAACGCTTGAGCCAAAGTCCAGGCCCATCTTCTCCGCTCGCACTATTTCAGCCTCAGTGGCGCGAATCATTTCAGCCAGTTTTGAACTCGCGGCGCTCATGGACTACTCAACGGCAGCGTGACAACAGCCAGGCCTTTTGGCTGGTCTCGGTGATCAAAGCCAAATTGACCTCGCCAGTATGCGCGGACACGCAGGCCACCCTCGTGCCGGGGATCCGTCTCCGGAAATTCACAGAGCATGTATGCATCGCAGTGATAGTCTACCTTTACTTGTGCCTTCTCCGTCTTAAATTGCTTCACCAAAAGAGCCTGAACAGCAGGCGGTAAAGCGTCGACCGCTACGCCATCACAACAAAGCACAAGGTCACAATCATCCGGGTCAATCTTTTGAGTTACAAAACTTCCATTGACCCACGCGGTTGCGCTGATACCAGCCTGGGACAGCTCAGTAAGAAACTTCGTGAGACCTTCGTGGATCATGGCTCGGCGCACTGAAAGCCCCTCGTAAGGCAGCACGGCCAGAGTGTGAATGTCAGCCAGCGTCATGGGATGGAACCCCGGCTGCAGGAGAGGCGGATAATTGTCCGCGTTGCTAGACATACCTGTCCATCGTCATTTTTATTCGGATCCCTAAAATAGGATCGTAAGCCTTTGAACCTGATAAAGTGTACGAAATGCATCACAGTTGCGTTCCCCGCAACGACCCTCTTTGGCATCGGACGGGCTAGCCGTAATCCCGCCCTACCCTCGCCGACATCAGCCGCCGACGGGCCGTACACCGCGTTTACCGTTCGCGAGCCGCAGCGCGGCTTCCTCATCCTTCAGAGCGGCCGCGAGACAATGGTTCGAGGTCGATGAACCCGCCGCTATCGCGGCAAGGCGCATGCATGCTATCTGGTTCTCTCCGCGCCGTGATAGCAACCAGAGGTTCCTGAGATTCTCCGCACGGGCAAAAGCGCTCCAGGCGGTCTCGAACGAGACAAGCTGTACTTCGATACTCGACAGCGACTCGAGCACCCTGAGCTGAGACCTGAGTTTCGTGCCGCCGAGCTCGCGGCGCGCGTCGAGCGACCCAAAGACCTGGCGTACGACGGCCAGGCCTTTCTGCAGGTCGTGGATCGGGGCCCGGTCGGCGATGCTGAGTCCAGCCACGACGCCAATCGTCTGCGGCACCCACGTTACTTTCGTGCGCGTCTTGCCCGGCCTCAGCTCATCGTCGACCTGCTCGGCGTATTCAATTTCGATGCGCAGATCGCCATTGCGACTCTTGGCCATGCCCCGCAATCGAGCCCCGACATCCTGCGGAAAGCTCTCGAGGCAAGCGTTCGATTTCTCGCGAACCGTCTGCAGCCGTGCGCGCACCGACTCGAGCCTCGGCAGAAAGTCGGCATCGGCACCGATCGCGGCGAGACGCGTGGTCAAGTCATCAAGATCAAGCTCGCGCCTCACGCTTGCGCGATTCGCCGCGAATCCCTGATGACCCTCGAAGTACTTCGGCCCGCAGGTGCTGCCGATCAGACCTTCCTTATCGTCTTTACGCCGACCGAGCCACCCGTTGCGATGCTTGTTGCGACATGGGTGCCCCTTCGCGTCGATACTCTCGACCTGGCACAACGCGTCCTCGCCGAAGCTGTAGTCGCCAACCAGGGAAGCGAAGTTCTCTCGGGTGATGATGCAGGCCTCATCGAACCCGGGGCGCGCTTTTACGATCTCGTCGAGCCGCGTGTAGTGAGCGGGCTTTTCCTCCTTTCGCGCATCGGTCATAGCGGACTGCAGCTTTTCATTGCTCGATCGAGTCCCTCCCCGTCTTCTCTGCCGCCCGCGCCATTCCTGATCTTGCGACATTGATCCTTTCAGCATAGTGCAGCGGCATTCGTGTCGACTTCCATCCGCCGGCCTGAGTGATTGCAGCCAGGTCTATATCCATCTCCGCCAGATCCTGAGTCGCTCCCACCCTAGTCGAGTGCCCACTCACCTGAGCAACGAATCGCTCCGGCAGCCCGATCCACTGTGCCACGCGCTTGAATATCGGCCCTATGCTCCCCGGATTTAATGATCCCCCGATTTCCTTGCGTCCAATGAGCCTCCTAAAGACCGCTCCTTGCTCGATCTTCGCGTGCTCCAGCCAAATTTTGAGCCAACGGCAGGTCTCTCGAGACAAATACGCCACCCTCCCCTGCCCCTCGGCGTCGGTCTTGCCACGTCGGATGAGCGCCTGGCCGGTGCCATCGGGATGGAAGTTGATGTCTTTGAGTTCAAGCGCCACAAGTTCAGCTCGACGCGCCAGGGTCTCGTAAGCGACGCAGAGCATCGCTCGCTCGCGATCGGCTCGAAGGCCAACGCCGGCGCTGTCAATAAATTCCTTGATCTCCTTCCAGCCGAGAGGATGCGCTTGGGATTGCCGCGCCGAAGTTTCTCTTCCCATCTTTTTTAGACCCAATCGGACCGCTTCACTTGAGCAAGGATTCAATAATTTTGCGGCAACGTGCACGCGCGCGACGGTCGCTACATAGCGTTTGATGGTGGCCGGTTTCTTGCCGACCTTCACGCGGTCCTCGATAAACGCGCGAATCGTCATCGGATCCGCCGGCAAGTAAGGCTCTCCGCGACTCTCGCAAAACGCCTGGAAGATCGCCCCGTCGGCTTTCTGCGCACGCAGCGTATTGGGCGAGTACGCGCCCTCCGCCAGCGCCTGCCACTCCAAAAGTTCCGCCAATGGGCCGTGCAGCACGGGTTGCGGAGCCAACGGTCCGGGGCGAAATTCATCGGCCTGCTTGGGCATTTCTGATTTATACCACGATATTGCGCCGCCGCATACTAGAGATAACTGTATTTATCGCATGTTATAAATATCTATGATATCAATCTGTTAGATCAATCTAACCCGCTTGCTGATCTTTGCTTAGGCGTGTATGCAGATAACTTTTCCAGTAGTAAAGGACGAATCCAAGTCATCGTCGATGCGCCAGATGAGGCGACAATAATTTGGCCAAACGTCCCGGGTTCACTCCGGCCGCAGCCAACGCGCCGCCAACGGCGGGATCAGCAGCAGGCTGACGAGCGTCGAGGAGACCAGGCCGCCGAGGATCACCACGGCCATCGGCCCCTCGATCTCGTGGCCCGGCTGGTGCAGTTGCCAGGCGACCGGCAACAGCGCGAGGGCGGTCAGCACCGCCGTGAGCAGGACGGGCGTCAACCGCTCCTCCGCCCCGCGCGTGGCCGTTTCCAGCCGCCACGCCAGACCCTCCTGCGCGGTCAAATGATCGTAGTGGGATACCAGCAGGATGGTGTTGCGCGCCGCCATGCCGAACAGCGCCACGAATCCCACCATCGCCCCCAAGGTCAAGGTGCCTCCGGTCAGCGCCACCGCGACGACCCCGCCGATGAGCGTGCTCGGCAGCGCCATCAGCACCAGCAACACATGACGCGCGGAGCCGAAAGCGAGCGCCAACAGCAGCACGATCAACACGAACGCCGCGGCCGAACGCAGCAGCAATTCATGCGCCGCGGCCGACTGCGCCTGCGCCGCGCCCCCGTAGCGCAGGTACACGCCCGGCGGTAACCGCACCTTCGCATCGATGGCCCGCCGCGCGGCATCGGCGAACCCCGCCTGGTCCGCACGCTTCGGGGTCGCAATCACGATTTGACGCCGCAGCCCGTCCTGATGATCGATCAGACTGCGTGAAAGTTCCAGGGTGATCCGCGCCACCGCGGAGAGCGGCGTGAGTTCCCCATTGCGCCCGCGCAGCAGCAGCGCCCCAAGCGTCTGCGGGTCGGCGGCCGGCCGGCCGATCCGAACCACCACCGGCACGGTGCGGTCCGCCTGGTTCAACTGCGCCGCGAGGCTGCCGTGATACGCCGCATTGACGGCCTGCAGGACATCGGCGGCCTGCAATCCGTACAGGACCAATCGGTCCGGAAGCAATTCCAGATGCAGTTCCACTTCGCGCGGCGGCACGGTCATGCGCACATTGCCGCTGTCCGGCACCCGGCGCAGCACCTCGACGATCTCGGCGCCCACCCGATCGTCGGCATCGAGGTCCGAACCGATCACGCTGATGGAAAACGGCGCCGATTCCCCCGACAGCGTTTCGCCGATCCGCTCGGCCAGCACCGAGTAGATCTCCACCAGCTGATTGGGGTAGTCATCGAACACGTCGCGAATCGCGGCATCGATCTCGGCGGCATCGCGGCCTTGTCGCGGATCGATCTGCACCTCGAACTCGCTCTTGTTCGGCGCATCGGGGTCCTGTCCGTTTTCCGCGCGGCCGATCTGCTCGGCCACGCTCTTCACGCCGCGAATGCCCATCAGGCCCTTGGAGATCTCGACGCCGACACGCGCCGTTTCCGCGAGCGCGATTCCCGGACGCAAGGATGCGTGGGCGATCAGGTAGTTTTCGCGAAAATCCGGCAGCAGCCGCGCCCCCAGGAGCGGCAGACCGATGAGTCCGGCCACGCCGCTGGCGGCGAGCAGCGTCAGCAGCACGCGCGGTCGATCATGCAGCCAGACGATCGACCGCAATTGCCAGCGCTTGCAGCGTCGCAGGAAGGCGGCCTCGGGCTTCGGTTGATGCCGGCGCATCAAGAGCACGCACATCGCGGGCGTCGCGCTCATGGCGACCAACAGGGACAGTCCGACCGCGAGCAGAAAGGCGATCGACAGCGGCCGAAAGAAAGCACCCTGCAGCCCGGACATCATCAGGATCGGCAGGAATGCCACCGCCACCGCGGCCGTGGCGTAAAATACCGGGCGCCGTACCTCGAGCGAGGCGGCGGTGAACAGGGCGAGGATGTCGACGCGAGACCCCGCGTTCCGGCGCCGGCGCAGGATGTTTTCGACGTCGATCACGGCATCATCGACCACGACGCCGAGGGCGACCACCAGGCCGCCCAGCGTCATGGTGTTGAGCGACAAGCCCCAGGCCTCCAAAATCCATACCGTTGTCAGCAGCGCGAGTGGTATCGCGCTGAAGGAAATCAGGGCACCGCGCCAGTCGCGCAAGGTCAGCTGCAGGAGCGCCACCACCAGCACGGCGCCCACCGCCAGGGAGTTGCGCAGCTTTTCAATCGCGCTTTCGATGAAGCTCGCCGGACGCAGCAGCGCCGGGTGGTAGGTGACCCCCTGCTGCGCGAGCGCCGGGGCGAGCGCATCGAGGCGCTGCTCCAGGGCGCGCGTGACCTCGAGCGTGTTGGCGCCGAACTGCGTGGAGGTCTCGATGAGAATGCCGGGTTTGCCGCCGATCAACGCGTCGCCGAAGCGCGGAGCGGCGCTTTCGCTGATGCTCGCGACGTCCCCCAGGCGCACCGGCATTCCATCCGCCGGTGCGATCAGCGCCGCCGCGAGCGCATCGGTCGTGGCACCGGCGGCCTGCGCCCGGATCACGATGCGTTGCGTCGGGGTTTCCAGATAGCCGCCGCCGATCAGGGCGGTCGCGCGCCTGGCCGCGCTCTCGACCTCTTCCAGCGTGAGCCCGGCTGCCGCCAGCTTGCGCGGGTCGACCTCGATCTGGCGTTCGCGCACCTCGCCGCCGAAAACCTGCGCCTGGGCCACGCCCGGCACCGCCAGAATCTGCGGCTTCACGCTCCATTGCACGATGTCGCGTAATTCCAGCGGGCTCAGCCGGTCGCTGGTGTAGCCGAAATGCACCAGATACTCCATCGATGAACTCAACGGCGAGAGCAGCGGCGCACCCACGCCCGCCGGCAGCAGACCCGCAAATTCCGCGAGACGCTCGGTCACCACCTGCCGCTGGCGGTAAGGGTCCCCGGCGCGATCGAAAATCACCTGCATGGCCGAAAGTCCCTGACTCGAGGTCGAGCGCACGGTCCTCACGTTCTCGGTGCCGGCCAGCAGCTCCTCCAGAGGTCGCGTCACCAAAGTCTCGACCTGGGCGGCATCGAAACCCGGCGCTTCGGTCTGTACCAGCACATGCGGCGGCGCGAAATCCGGGAACACGTCGAATCGCGCGGAAAACAGCGCCGCCATCCCGAGGACCGCGATGAGGCATGCGAGCGCGGTCACGATGCGGGGATGGCCCAGGGAGGCGCGGACGATGGCGGCCAGCATGGCGGGTTCGCGTCCTAGTCTTCGTCGTCGTCCGCATCGGCCGCGCGCGCACCGACCCCCTGCAGCGACCACAGGACCCCGGCGCCGTGCACGACGATCTCATCGTCATCATCGAGCCCCTTGACCAGCCAGCCCGCTCCGTAGGGCTGCAGCAGCGCCACCTTCACCGGCGCATAGTGCTGCCCCGAGCGCTTGTAGACATAGGCACCGTGCTCGTCGTAGAGCAGCGCCTCGCGTGGCACCAGCAACCCCTGGCTCGCCCCGCTCAACAGGACGATCGGCACGTGCGCGCCCGCGCCGAGGCCCGTGGGCGCGTTCTCGGCCACGATCAAGAGCGAGGCACCCTGCGGCTCGGCGGTCTGGCGCATCGGACCGAGCACCCGGCCCGGCACCTCGATGCCATCGACTTCCAGCACGGCGGTCGGCGGCAGGACGCCGAGGCTGTGGCGGCCCGGCAGGTCGGCGCGCGCCAACAAGCTGCGTCCGCGCGCGGCGGACTCGATGATGCGCTGGCGTGTCCGCGCGGGCAGCGTCGCGAGCGGCCCCCAGTGCAGCATGAACCGTGCGGACGCGAGCTGCTGCTGGGCCGTGAGCCTGGCCTGCTCGGCCTGCGCCGCTTGCAGCATGCGCAGCGAGGCGCCGGCCCCGGCGTCGTAAAGCTGCTGCACGCGGGCAGCTTCCGCGGCTGCGGCCCGCTGCGCCGCCGCGGCACTGCCCGCCTCGCCGGCATCGGCCACCAGCAGGCTGGGATCGAGGATGACGCCGAGCGCCTCTGCGCGCTGCGGCGCGGAGGCTGCGAGTGGGCGCGCCACCCGCAAGCCGACCGCACGCTGCTGCTCGGCGCTCAAGGACGGCAGCGCACCGGCCTCGCGCGGCTTGGCGGCATCGTCGTCCTCGTCCGCCGCGAGTGCGAGTGCGAGCGCGAGCGTGCAGGCGCTCGCGGCGGCAGCTATCAGCACGGCGCCGGTTGCCGGACGGCTCACGTCCCTCCTCCGCTCGAAACACCGCCGGCGAACTGCGCGAGTCCAAGCTCCGGTCCCGACAGTGGAGTGCGCATGACGTCCTCGAGCCCGTCGCGCGACTCCTGCAGCTGCGTGCGCATTTCCAACAGCTCGAGCTGCGCGCGCAACACGAGCAGATTCGCAGCCGCCGCTTCGGCCGCGCCGATTGCGCCCACGCGTTGCCCGATTTGCGCCTGGCGTGATTGCTGCTGCGCCGCTTGCAGCTGGCGTTGCGCCGCATCGATGTTCAACCGGGCGAGGCGCTCGGCGCGTTCGGCGGCGGCGATTTCTCCATAGATATCCGCCTGCAACGCGAGCATGCGCTGCGCGGCCAGCTCTCGACCGGCGCGCGCCTCGGCGATCTCACCCCGGTTGCCGTTGAAGGGCAGCGTGAACCCCACATCGAAGGGAAACTTGGCAATCCCATGATCCCAGTAGTAGCCGGGACCGAGCGAGAACTGCGGGTACTGGCGCGCCACCGCGAGGTGCAAACGCGTTTCAGCCGCCGCGTACTCCCCGATGGCGCCGCGCAAATCCGCCCGCGAGAGCAGCGCCCGCTCGCGGCTGGCGCGCAGCGCCTCCGCGTCGATGGGCGGTGGATCACCCCAATCCGGCCACCCCAGGTTGATGTCGTCGAGCGCCTGCGGAGGCACCCCGAGCGCCCTGGCCGCGGCTGCCTGGGCCGCATTCGCGAGCACGAGTTGTTGTGCGCGCTGCTGCTCGATCTCGATGCGCGCGCGCTGCGAGTTCACGAGTTCCGTGGCCGGATCCTCGCCGGCCGCGATGCGTCGCCGCTCGAGCGCCACCAGCCGGTCCTGCAATTCGCCGACCTGCGTGAGCAACAGCAGTCGGCGGCGGGCGCCCTGCGCCTCGCTGAGCGCGCCGATCAGCGCACGGCGCACCCCCCAGGCCGCATCGAGCAGCCTGAGGTTGGCACGGCCGGTCTCGAGGCGCGCCAGGTCGACCTCGAGCCGACGCCGTTCGTGGGAACGCAGGGGCCAGTCGAATGCGATGCCATAGAGCCAGGGATGGGTATCGTGAATCGCATACTCCGACTGCAGGATCAGATCCGGATTCGGCGGCTGTGCCGCCGTGATTTCCCCGGCGCTCACCGCCCGCGCCTCGGCGCGCGCCACGGCGATTTCGGGATTTTGCACCAGCGCGACGGCCAACAATTGGGCCCGGTCCCATTCATGCGGCGGCCAATCGGCAAGCGCTTGCGGCAGCAGCGGCTCGAGCTCGCGTTGCAACGCAGGGTCAGTGAGCCGGCGCGCGGCGAACTGATCGACCCGGCGGGCGGGGTCGAGCGGTGCCGCCTGATAATCGACACAGCCGGCACAGACGCCGGCGAGTGCGCCGGCGAGCGCCCATGCCCGCACGCCGCCCGCGAGCGACCGGCGACTGGACGGCACGCTCGCCGCGCTGGAATAGCGCGCCGGGAATGGCACACTGGCGTCGTGATGCACGCCCGTCCCACCCCAAGACTGCCCGACGCGCGACTCCTCGCCCCCGTCATCGCCGCAGCGGTGCTGGCGGCGAACGCCTGGGCCGGCGTGGCGGCGGCGCAGGGTGCCCCCCCGCCCGGGGGTATATGGAAGGCTGCCGTCCCCGGGAAGGCGATGCACGGAGAATTCGACGGCTACGACCCCGTCGGCATCGCGGTGGGCGCCAAGATCAAGGCCGATTGCTCGCTCAACTGGATCGATCCAGACGACGGTGCCCGATATTGCTTCTCCAGCGGTACGTCGCTCGAGTATTTTCTCGACCGCCCGCAAACCAATATTCGTCGCGCGCGGGCTGGCTGGCGCCGGTTGAACGCCGCCACCACCCGGCCGTAACCCGGCAGGGGGCGACGCAGGAAGCCTGCGTCGCCGTTCGTCGCCGCCGTTCATCCGTTGGTTAGAAGAACAATATTCCACCGAGGGCAAAATCTTTTTCAGTCGCGGAATTTCCATTCCAGGCCTGCGCCTTGCTGTCGATGAATTCGCCGACCAGCGTGACGCTCTTGGTGAGGCTGTAATAAAGCCCGAAGACGCCGGACGAATTACGCTTGAGCAGATCGCTGAGCGCCGGTGTGTTCTCGTCGTCTGCCAGCTTGAGTTCGGACAAGCCGTAGCTCAAACCGATTTTGAGTTTCTGTATCTTGTAGGTCGCCTGGGCGTAACCGCCATAGGATTTGCGCGTGTCGCCCAGACTCGAACTGGACAGAATGTACAGGCCGGTGGTGCCCACGCCTTTCCCGGTATACCCGTACAACACCCCTTCGAAGCCGGCGGCGTCGATCTTGACCCCGCCATCGACGGCGGTGCCGGTGTACTTGGTCGACGCACCGACTTCGTTGGCGGCGATGTCGGCCTGGGAAGCTTTAACCTGCTGGGTGACCGCATTGATCCACACCTTGCCGGAGAGGGCATCGCTCTTCGGGTCGCCCCACGCATAGCTCACGCCCGCCTGAACCTGCGGAGCCTCGTGCGAGGTGTACTGGGCGGTGACCGAATTCGCGGCGCCGGCACCCGTTGCATCGAGGGGCTGGAAAATGCCGATTGATCCTGAGAATCCGTTGTAGCTCGGGCTGATGTAGGTGATCTGCGGTTCCCAATCGGTATAAATGTAGCCGATGCCGATCCGGCCGAGACTGGTGTTGCCCGGCGCGGCGTTGCCCGACGCGGTGCCGACGCCAAACAGCGTCATGTCGTCGAGAATCGCATCCTGGCCGAACAAGCCGATGTCGCGCCCCAACTTGACGGTGCCCCAACTTTTGTCGCCGATGGTGAAATAGACCTGACGTGCGTCGATGCCGGGGGTGGCGAGCGCCGCCGGCTGTCCCGCACCGTTCACGCCGGCCGCCGCGGAACTGTTGATGCCGGGATACAGTCCGACCGTGACGTCGATGTCGAAATCGTCCTGCCGCGTCTTCGCGCTGAACACCAGCGCGGCCGGCAACAGGCCGTTGCGCAGCGCGGCCGAGCGGTCGCCGGTGCAGGCGAGGCCGCCGATCACGGCGGTGTTCACTCCATCATCGCACTGCGACCCCACGTAGAAGGCATTGACGTTGCCGGTGAAATCGATTGTCCATTCGCCGGCCGTGATGTCGATCCCGGCGAATGCTTGGGTCAATGGAACGATCCATATCGCCGCGCCGATTGCGATTGCATGCTTGATTCGCGCTTTCATTGAATACCCCTCCATTTCGAGTTCTTACCGTGAGGTTGAGGACCGTGATCGACCGCGCCCGTGCAGCCTGGCTGTAGACTTGCAAGAGATGTACCAATGCCGCCACGGCGCGCGCACCGAGGAATGTGCGGCCCCCATCGCAGGACAAACGCGGCGATTGGGCCGCCGAAAAAAACCGGTGCTTGTCGTCGTTGTCCGGCGGGGCCGCGTACGCCCGGACAACCGCATTCGGTTGTGGCGTCGGCGCAAAAGACGGCGCGATGCGGGCACCGCATCAGGGTGCGGAAACTGTCCCGCCCGAGGTTCAGATTTGTCGCACTGTGTATTGGAATAGGCACATGGGCGGCTGCGACACTTTTGTGGCAACCGTCACTGCGACGCGGTCGACCCCACAGCGCGTGCCCCAAGCGCGGGCTCCCTGCGCTTCGAACTCGTCGCCGCGAGCCCGGCGGTGCCGGCTGGCACGCAAGCTGCTTGTGGCTAAGGTGCGGGATGGCGCCTGCAAGGAGCTCTCTGCGATGAAAACAAGAGCGGCTGTTGCCTGGGAAGCCGGCAGTCCCTTGAGCATCGAATCAGTCGATGTGGCCGGCCCGCAAACCGGCGAAGTGCTGGTGCGTATCGTCGCCACCGGCGTGTGCCATGCGGATGCTTTCACCCTCTCCGGCGCCGATCCGGATGGCCTCTTCCCGGTCATTCTCGGCCACGAGGCGGCCGGCATCGTCGAGGAGGTTGGCCGTGGAGTGACCAGTGTCAAAGCCGGCGACCATGTGATCCCGCTGCATACGCCCGAGTGCGGGGTGTGCAGGGACTGCCTGTCCGGCCTGACCAACCTGTGTCAGACGCTGCAGGCGACGCAGGGCCGTGGACTGATGCCGGATGGAACCACGCGCTTTTCCGTCAAGGGCAAACCCGTACGCCACTACATGGGGACGAGCACGTTTGCCGAACACACCGTGCTGCCGGAGATTGCGGTGGCGAAGATCGATCCACGGGCGCCGCTCGACAAGGTGTGCCTGCTCGGGTGCGGCATCTCCACGGGTCTCGGCGCCGTGCTCAACACCGCCAAGGTCCGCGCCGGCTCGACGGTTGCGGTATTCGGCTTGGGAACGGTCGGATTGGCGGTTGTGCAGGGTGCGGTGATGGCCCGCGCCGCGCGCATCATTGCGGTCGATCTGAATCCCGTCAAATGGTCCGTGGCCCAGGCCCTCGGCGCCACCGACTACGTCAATCCGAAGGACTTCAACGAACCGATTCAGCACGTCATCGTCGATCTGACCCGCGGCGGCGTCGATTACTCATTCGAATGCATCGGCAACGTCCATGTCATGCGCTCCGCACTGGAATGCTGTCATCAGGGCTGGGGGGAGTCGATCATCCTCGGCGTCGCCGGCGCCGGCCAGGAGATCGCCACGCGTCCCGCGAACCTCGGCAACGGCCGGGTATGGCGCGGCTCGCGCTTCGGCGGCATCAAGGGCCGCTCGCAGCTTCCCGATTATGTGGAGCGCTATCTCGAAGGCGCGATCCGGATCGATCCGATGATCAGCGCCGTGCTGCCGCTCGAGAAGATCAACCGTGCCGTCGATCTGATGCACGACGGCAGAACGATCCGCTCGGTGATCACCTACTGACCCGGCGCGAAATCACGCCGTTTCAGTGCTCGAGCAAGATCCGGTGCTTGTGGATCTTTCGATAGAGCGTGTTGCGGCTGATGCCGAGCGCCTCGGCGGTGCGGCTGACGTTCCAGCGCATTTTTTCCAGCTCACGGAGCAACGCGGCGCATTCCGCCTCGCGCAGCGCCGCGCACGGCAGGCTCTCCGGACCCACCTCGGACACCGGATCCACGGTGAGGCTGGCCGG
>Ga0181534_10001998_pt1 | contig 12988 bp, 11 predicted proteins | sample PEATcosm2014_Bin_37_FD_119758 | JGI IMG/M metagenome (GOLD analysis project Ga0181534, IMG submission 119758) | Peatland microbial communities from MTU Mesocosm Facility, Houghton, MI, USA - PEATcosm2014_Bin17_10_metaG | ecosystem: Environmental > Terrestrial > Soil > Wetlands > Peat | place...
CTCCTCCCCCGCGTTGCGGGGGAGGATTGTTTTGTCGGCTGCGTTTTTCCGGCTCGCAAGGGTGGACAACCGCGCGACGGACGGTGGAGGCGTTGCATGATCCTAAAGCTCGACAAGCTGACGCGATCGTTTGGCTCGCTCAAAGCCGTCGACGGCGTCGAGCTTGAAGTCGCGCAGGGCGAAGCGCTGGGCATCATCGGCCCCAACGGCGCCGGCAAATCGACTTTGTTCAACCTCATCACCGGATTGCAGAAACCGGACAGCGGCACGGTCCATTTCGCCGGTCGCGACATCACGCAAGCTCCGCCGCGCGCCCGCTGCGTTGCCGGCATCGGGCGCTCGTTCCAGATTCCGCATCCGTTCGAGAACCTGACCGTGTTCGAGAATCTCTTGGTCGCCGCCATTCATGGCCGCAAACAACGCGAGGCCGAGGTGACCGACCCCTGCGGCGATATTCTGCAACGTACCGGCCTCCTTCCTTTCGCCGACCGCCGTGCCGGCACGCTTAACCTTCTCGGCCGCAAGCGGCTGGAACTTGCGCGCGCCATGGCGAGCGCGCCGCGGCTGCTGTTGCTCGACGAAATCGCCGGCGGGCTGACCGAAGCCGAATGCGCGGAGCTGGTGAAGCTCATTTTGGAGATCAAAGCTTCGGGCGTGACCATCGTCTGGATCGAGCACATCGTGCATGCGCTCGTTGCCGTCGTTTCCCGCTTGGTCGTGCTCAATTTCGGCCGCAAGATCATCGAAGGCGAACCGCGCGCGGTCATGGCCTCCGATGAGGTGCGGGAAATCTATATGGGCATCGCGGCGTGAGACGCTCAAAGGTTTAGACCGTGCTGGCAACCCGCGAACTCACCGCTTTTTACGGCGACTTCCAGGCCTTGTTCGGCATCACCTTCGAACTCAATGAAGGCGAGACGATCGCGATCATCGGCGCTAATGGCGCTGGTAAATCCACGTTCCTGAAGGCGATCGCCGGACTGTTGCCGCGCCCAGCCGCGGCGGTACGGCTTGACGGGCGCGATATCGGTGCGCTTCCGGCCTACGACATCGTCAAGCTCGGTGTCGCGCTGGTGCCGGAGGGCCGGCGGCTGTTCTCGTCGCTGTCGGTTGAGGAGAATCTTTTGGTCGGCGCCTACGGCAGGCGCACCGGCGGGCCGTGGGATATCGCAGCGGTCTACCGGCTTTTTCCGATGTTGCGCGAGCGCCGGCATGCACCGTCGACGGCGCTGTCCGGCGGGCAACAACAGATGGTCGCCATCGGCAGGAGCCTGATGTCGAATCCGCGCATCCTGCTTTGCGATGAGCTTAGCCTCGGACTGGCGCCGATCGTCATTCGCGATATTTACGCCGCGCTGGCTGATATCAAAGCGGGCGGCACCAGTGTCGTCCTGGTCGAGCAAGATCTCGTCCACGCCATGTCGGTCGCCGACCGCGCCTATTGCTTTCAGGAGGGTCGCGTCAGTCTCTCAGGGCGTCCACAAGAGCTGACGCGCGACGCCATTCACGCCGCCTATTTCGGAATCTAAAAGCATGCTCGGCTGGATCGACACGCTGCTGCAAGGCATTCTGCTCGGTGGGCTCTATTCGCTCTATGCCACCGGCCTGTCGGTCATCTTCGGCATCATGCGCTTGGTCAATCTTGCGCACGGCGATCTGATCGTGCTCGCCGCGTTTTTGATCCTCGCGGCGACCAGCGTCGGCGTACCGCTTGTGGCGGCGTTGGCGGTCGTCGTGCCGCTTATGTTCGCACTCGGCTACGTTCTGCAATCGGTCCTCCTCAACCGCGCGCTTGGCCGCAATATCCTGCCGCCGCTGCTCATCACCTTCGGGCTGTCGATCATTATCCAGAACGGTCTCTTGGAGACGTTTTCCGCGGACACGCGGTTCCTGAATGTCGGACCGCTGCAAGGCGCCTCGCTGCCACTCGGCGGCGGGATCGCCGTCGGCGTCATGCCGCTGATCTGTCTTGCCGCGGCGATCGCCGTGATCCTGGTGCTCAACGGCGTCTTTTATCGGACCGCTGTCGGACGCGCCTTTCGCGCCACGTCCGATGACGTCGAAATCGCGCAGCTGATGGGCATCAACAATCGTTCGATCTATGCGCTGACCATGGGAATCGCGCTCGCAGTCTGCGCGGTCGCCGGCTTTTTCCTGGGGGCGCGCGCCAATTTCGATCCGAGCATCGGACCGGCGCGCCTCCTGTATGCTTTCGAGGCGGTCATCATCGGCGGCCTGGGCAGTTTGTGGGGGACGCTCGCCGGCGGTGTCGTCGTCGGCGTCGCGCAGACGGTTGGCGCACATATCGATCCAGAATGGCAAATCCTGTCCGGCCACGTCGCTTTTTTGATCGTGCTGGTGATACGGCCGCGCGGGCTGTTTCCGCGGGCGGTGGATTAGGCGAGCGGCACCATGGTCACGAGCGAGGTCATCGTCCAGGCCAAAAGCAGCGGCCAACGCCCGCGCTTCGCGGTCACGCGTGCGACGCGGGCGTCGACCGTCGCGCTTGTGCTCGCAATCCCCGCCATTGTTGCCCTGATCGTCTTGCCGGCCTTCGCCGGCCGCGTGCTGCTGCAGGAGCTGTTCTATGTCTTCACCATGCTGGTGCTGGCGCAACTGTGGAATCTGCTGGCCGGCAGCGCCGGTCTGATCTCGGTCGGACAGCAAGCATTCGTCGGCTTGGGCGCCTATGCACTGTTTGCTTTCACCGTGATCGGCGGCCTAGATCCGGTGCTGGCAATCGCGCTGTCAGGCGCCGTCGCCGGGCTTCTCGCCATTCCGGCGGCGTTGATCGTGTTCCGTTTGCGCGGCGCCTATTTCGCCATCGGAACGTGGGTGGTCGCCGAGGTCTGCCGCCTGGTGCTGGCGCAGGTAAAGCAACTCGGCGGCGGCACCGGTACGTCGCTGCCGCCCTATATCGCCAGCTCCATGGTCGGTCTCGATTATGTGCGCGACTTGTTTGGGGTTCGCGGTCCGGTCGCGCGCGATATCATGTCCTATTGGCTTGCGCTTATGCTGGCGCTCGGCACCTTCCTTATGGTGTACCGGCTGTTGCGCTCGCGCTACGGCTTGGCGCTGTCGGCGATCGGCGATTCGGAAGCCGCCGCCGAAAGCACCGGCGTCGACGTGTTCCGAACCAAGCTCTTGATTTACGTCTTGACCGCGGTGGCGACCGGCATGGTCGGCGCGCTGATTTTTCTGCAGAAAGCGAGGATTTCGCCCGATGCCGCCTTCTCGCTCGTCGATTTTACCGCTTACGTGATCTTCATCGTCGTCATCGGCGGCATCGGCACCATGGAAGGACCGATTATCGGCGTCGCGATTTTCTATCTGCTGCAATATTACCTGGCCGCACTCGGCTCTTGGTATCTCATATTGCTAGGAGCGCTCGCCATTCTGCTCATGCTGTTTGCGCCGACCGGCGTCTGGGGGCTGATATCGCATTCCTCGGGCATCAGCCTGTTCCCGGTGCGGCGGCGCTTGATCGTGCTTGGCACGGACGAGAAGGAAACCAAGCGCTGACAGCCGCGGCCGGGACTTCATCGGGAATTAAGACGAGGCACATGTTTCGCGGTATCGGCGAAGTTCCCATCGATGCATTGAGGACAATGCGCAGTCCGCGAGCCGAGGCGCCGCTGGAGGAAGCGATTTCACCGATCGACCTTGCGCCTTTGTCGAGCAGGTCAAAGATGCCAAGGCGAATCCCCGTTTCAATAATCACCGGCGAAGCGAACCCGAAGGTGAAGCCCATCAATCGTGGTTGCCTACCCAAATATTTGCAAAGGTGTCGTCCAATGCCAAGTCGAATTTGAGCATGCCAGTAGGCTGGCTAATTGAAATGCTCGGCCTTTACCTGCTTTTTCGCGACTGGCCTGGCGCGGGGATATTCGGTCGAACACTCAGATCGAAATCTACTCTTCGCTGGCGACAAAGGGGGTTCCAGAAGAGTTCGGTGCTTTTTCTGGGTGGGTATATTGCTCCGAAATTTAAAGAACGCCCACTGCTGTCTGCCGTCCAAGAATACGTCGGCTCTGAGACAAACTCATGTCTTTCGTCGACGCGTCCGAAAACCCGGGGTGCGAGTGCCGCCGCGGCGGACCGCCGCGATATTTAACCGTTGCGATTCTGCTTTGCGGTTCTGGAACCGGCGGAATCGGCGACAGTGGCATTGGCGGGGGGGCGCGCGAACTCACGTGCCCCCTCTATCAGCCATAGTGTCGAGGACGATGCGCCCGATGGCGTTCCGACTTGTCAAGGCGCGCATGGCTGTAGCGTAGTCTTCAAGTGGATGGATCGCGGTTACTTTGGGCCGCAACACGCCAGCGTTGGCGAGGGAGAGCAGGGCGGCCGTTTCACGTTTACGTACCGCTGGTGATCGTCGGCCGGCCTCACCGGCGCGGACGCCAAGAATAGTGCCGCCTTTCAGCAGTATTCGGTTGGCTGCATAGTTCGGAATGTTTCCACTTGCGAATCCGATCAAGAGGATCTTTCCGCCGAACGCCAAACATCTCAACGTAGTGTCCTGGCCACGTCCGGTCGGATCGAAGATCACATCGGCACCCTGCCTTCCTGTGACGGCGGCGACAGTTTCTGGTAGCGATTCCTGAGCGTAGTCGATGGCGACGTCCGCTCCGCAGGCCAACGCAGTGTCGAGCTTTTGCCGGCTTGAAGCGGCAGCAAGGACGTGTGCGCCGAGGTGCCGGCCTAATTCAACCGCTGCGAGTCCCACCCCGCCGCCCGCGCCGATGACGAGTAGGGTCTGGCGGGGCGCCAGGCCGGCCCTGGTTACAAGCGCGTGGTACGCGGTAGTGTGCGCGACCAAGAACGTCGCGCCTTCCATGAGCGAGAAGCCGTTTGGAAGCCGAAAGAGAGACTCCGCTGCGATTACTGTCTCCTCAGCGTAGCCGCCGGTGCGCATCATCACCATTACGTGGTCACCAGGTCGAACCGTCTGCACGTCAGCCGCAACCTCGGTGACGATACCGGCGGCTTCGACACCGGGCACAAATGGCAGCGGGGGTTTATACTGATATTTGCCCTCGATCACGAGCACATCGGGAAAGTTGACGCCGCAGAAACTCAGACACACGCGCGCGTTCCCAGGAACAAGGGGCTCGCGGGGAAGGCGCTCGAGGGCGAGCGATTCGGGCGGCCCTGGGGCTTTGCAGACTACTGCGCGGTAGTAGCCGTTCGTGTTCATCATATCCGGCGGTCGAGGCCGGCCCAGTAGGGCTCGCGCAGCTTGCGCTTAAATATCTTGCCGGAGTCCTCTCGCGGCAGCTTTGAGAGAAAGTCGACGCGCTTGGGCACCTTGAAGCTGGCCAGGTGGCTACGCAGGTAGGTCTTCACGTCGGCATCGGTCAGCTCGGCGCCCCGTTGCAGCTCTACGGCCGCGCACACCGCCTCACCGTATTCCTCATCCGGAACCCCAAACACGGCACAGTCGGCGACGCCGGGCATTTTATGCAGTTCCGCTTCGATTTCAGCCGGATAGATGTTCACGCCACCTGAGATCAGCATGTCCTTGGCGCGGTCGCATAGATAAAGGAAGCCCTCGCTGTCGAGGTAGCCGATGTCACCGGTCGCAAATAGGCCGGCACGATCAGCTGCGCTTCGCCTCGCATCGTCGCCATGATAGGTAAAGTCGGAAATACTGGTCCGACATGCGATTTCTCCCGCCGACCCAACCGGCTGTTCGGCGCCATTTGCGGCAAGCACACGAATTTGTGCCTCTGGCATGGCACGGCCAACGGTTCCAGGGTGTCCGAGCCATTCCCTCGCGGTGCAGAAGGTGATGATGCCGGTTTCGGTGCTGCCGTAATATTCATTAATTTTCTCGCCCCACCACTCAATCATGGCACGTTTGATGGAGGCTGCGATCGGTGCGGCGGCGTGAACGACGAACTCGAGCGATGACAGGTCATAGCGGGCGCGCGTCTCCATCGGCAACCGGAGCAGACGGTTGAACATGATCGGAACCATGTGGACGTGGGTGACGCGATGGGTTTCGATGAGCCGAAGCAATTCCTCCGGTTCAAAGCGCGGCTGCAGGATGACCGTGCCTCCGAGACTCGCCGCCATGGTACCGTAGGCGTTCGGGGCCGAGTGATACATCGGTCCCGTCACCACCGTGACGATGCTGGGCCCATTGTCCGCCGAGAAGCCGAAACCACGCATCAGGATCACGCGCTGCGCTATGACCTGCTCAGCCGTCGGAGGATGGCGCCGCACGCCCTTGGGATGCCCGGTGGTGCCGGACGTATAGATCATTGAGCCAGGCGGTTCGATCGCCTCCGGCGGTTTTGGCGCAAATTGTTCAACAAAACCATCCCAACTGGGCGCCTCGTGTAGATCGAAGCGCGGGTCGAGCGTCACATTATACCAACTCATAATCTCTGGCGGAGTTGGCACCGCGAGCACCAAAACACCCGATGGGATAGCGCGCCGAATGGGAGCTAACAGATCGGCGTGAATAACAATGACTTTGGCGCCAGAGTTTTCCAGGAGATAACGGGCCTCCTCTTCGGTATAGTGCCAATTGATAGGTACCGGGTAGGCACCTAGCAGTCCGGCCGCGTAACTTGCCTCGAAGAACGCAAAATCATTGCGCAGGCATAGCGCAATCGCGTCGCCGCGCCCAACGCCGAGGGAGCGAAATCCTGCGGCCGCTCGCGCCGCGCGCTCGTTGACCGCGGCGATGTCAATTCGGCGTTGGCCGCTTATGATCTCTCCCATCCGTTCCTTCCAGCACTTCTTTTGCTTTGCGACACCGATCAGGCGAGAATCAGACCCCCGTCCACCACGATAGTTTGTCCGACGATGTAGGACGCCAGCGGGGAGGCAAGAAACAGCGCGACGCCCGCCATGTCGGCCCGTGTTCCGAGACGTTTGATCGGGATGCGATCCATCATCGCTTCCAGCCGCTTCGGGTTCTCCGTCGTCACCTTAGTCATCTTGGTGTCTACGAAGCCGGGCGCGATGCCGTTGACTCGGATGCCATCCTGCGCCCAGGCTTCGCCCAGCGTGCGGGTTAGTCCGACTGCCGCGGTCTTCGACGCATTGTAGGCGGGATTGCCCTTGGTCGATTGAAAAGCTGCCGTTGAGCTGACGATGATTAGCGAACCACGGCTGACACTCAGCATTTCGCGAAACTTTATGCTGCACGCCATCAAACTAATAAGATTGACATCGATGACACTGCGAAAGCCCGGCATCTCGAACTCTGCACGGCCGTAGAGCACCGCGCCTTGGGAGAGCACGAGCGCGTCGAGCCGGTCAAAAGGTGGCACATAGCAGGCCACTTCGTCCTCCGAGCGAACGTCAACTTGTGCGTAGTTGAGGCCGTCGAGCTCGGAGCCTTCTTGGGCCGAATAATGAGCGGCGGTTGGTCGCGTACCCCAGACGTGGACCTCGGCCGCCCGTGCGCGAAACGCCTGTGCGATGCCGTTACCGAGGCCGCTTGATCCGCCCACGACCAGGACGCTCTTTCCGTCGAAATCTAGTTCCTTCATGGCCGCACCCGGAAGGCGTCACGGAGACCGACCCTACGCCGGACCGAGTTTCGCCTGCCGCAGAAATGCATGCACCCGCTCGTTGCGTCGGAGGGGTCGCATGCGGGGGCGGCTCCCGGATGGGCGTGCGCCAAAGACAGTGCTTTCGGCATGATCACCGTCTTTCTAACATCCCAGGTAGGCAGTGGTCGGCAGGCTGCCGAGCAGCGCCTAACCGAGAGTCGGTGGTGACGATCTGAGCCATGAACGTCAGTTTGCTGTCTACACACTGAGCTCAATCGCGTCGTCTGTAGCTGCTAAGACCCGCCACCAAGAACCACCCACTCAGTCCCAACACTCGTTACCTTTTGGCAGCTTTGCAAAGTCTTCTGGATCATGGCAGAGGAAAACAGGAACGCCGCTGCGCTCCAATTGCTTCATGCGCATCCATGTCATCGACATGTCGCTGATATTCTGGTCCCATGGAAACGGCACCATATTTTCATATCCTTCGCGTAGGTGGCCAACGTCGCCGGCCAAGCAGATGCGGCCATGCTGCGCAAGGTTGAGAATTAACACTTGGTGCCCCGGCGAATGTCCGGGAGCCTTCACTAATTGCAACGTGCCATCGCTGAACAGGTCGCGATCACCGTCAATCTCTAGAATGTCCAGTTTGCGGATGTCGCGCAGATCGCTTTGGGAATAAGCCGTCCGAGTCCAGCGATCGGGCCATAGCGCATAGCGGATTTCTTCACGCTGAAGGACGTGAACCGCCTGTGGGAAGTATGACATCCCACCGGCGTGGTCCAAGTGCAAATGCGAATACAGGACGTAGCGCACCTCACTTGGTTGCACACCCAGACGGCGCAGTTGCGCGTCGATCGCGTCTTCGCGAGTAAACTTAGTCATGCCAAATGCTTCGCGTAGACCTGGTCCCCAGTGTTGCTCGGCAGTCTTTGGGTCGGCCACTGCATCATTTACTCCGGTGTCCCAGAGGATTATGCCATGCTTTGGATGCTCTATGATTCCAACGGTCGTCGGAAGATCGACACTCCCCTGCGCGAAAGTAACCATAACGGCTTTCGCAACATCTGTTGCTGGACCGGCATTCACAACCTTAAGATTTAGATTGGCCATTGAAATTTCCTCCCTTGATTGCTTGTTTTATTAGGTCCCCGACTGCGGCGAACAGGCTGGCGAGGCATTTCGCACAACGTTAAAGAACAACACCCACCTGAAGATCGACGGCCCTCCCAGCCGCAAAGAATGCGCTTGCGATGGTGCTTGGGTGAATTCGCCTTGTAGTTTCTGATTGAAGTTGCCAGCGTCTGCAGTAAGTCGTTTGACTTAATTTAAGTCATAATGATATGTAGAGTCAACTGGCTTTGCGCGCCGCAGGCCTTTCGCGGCGTGATCGGGGCAAGAATGGCGCCGGCATACGCCCCCGAGCCGCAACTATCTACTCTGCAATTCCGCGATCGCGGCGCTGTCACACGCAAGGCCTGCTACATGATGCAAGATCAGATTGAGAGGACATCGCGACCGGATTGCAAATCTGGCTGGTCGAAGCCGGGGCCGCGTCAATCGGTGGCGTTTGGTTTGCGCGTGGTTGACGCTCTTCCTCAAGCCCAGCAACGTATTAACGCACGGCGAATGGTGCTCGTGACCACTAACAGTCTTGCGCGCCCCGGAGGATTGGCAGAGCTGGTATTCAATACCCACCGCGCATCATTTGTGTCGGTGATATCCGGAGTTCGCGCCCACACGCCCCGTACTGACGTTGTCCGGATCGCGAGCGCGTTGCGGGGCGCAGATGGCGTGGTATCACTCGGGGGCGGTTCAGTTTGCGATGCCGTTAAGGCGGCCCGTCTCGCTCTCGCCCATGGAATCGTCGATGCAGACGACATCGATCGGCTTCGCCATCCCCCGGCATCCGAGGATGTCTCAGACAACGGGTTAAATCGGCTTCCGACACTACCGCACTTAGCTATCCCGACGACTCTTTCGGCCAGCGAGTACACATCATTTGCGGGCGTCACCGACGAGCGCGGACCGCGAAAGGAGGCGCTAAGCGCCCCTGGCATGGCGCCCGACATCGTATTGCTTGATCCTGCGATGACCTTGGCTACACCTTCGCGCCTCTGGCTTGCCACAGGAGTGCGAGCAGTGGATCACGCAGTAGAAACATGGTGCGCCGTGAACGCGACACCGTTCTCCGATGCCACGTCACTGCATGCAATGCGATTGCTGGTAAGAGGCCTACTTCGCTGCGGGCGGTTCGCTGACGATTTACAGGCACGCCAAGCCTGTCTTGAAGGAGCATGGCTTGCCATCCAGGGCCTTTCGATGGGTGTCGATGCAGGCGCGAGCCATGGGATCGGGCATGCACTCGGCGGCACGGCGGGCATGCCCCATGGTGAGACCTCCTGCGTGATGCTGCCGCATGTCCTGCGCTACAACATGCCGGTAAATGCGGAACGCCAAGCTGTCCTAGCGGCCGCGGCCGGTTCGCCCGAACGAGATCTCGCTGACATCGTGGCAGATCTGGTGCAGACGCTTGGATTACCGCAACGGCTGCGTGACGCGGGCGTTATTCTTGATCAGATCGTTCCTATTGCGCAAGCGGCGATGCATGATCGCTGGCTCCAAACCAACCCGCGCCCGCTGACTACGCAAGCGGATGTGCTTAGGATTTTGCAAGCGGCTTGGTGAGGGCGGTTCGAGCTGGGTTTGCACCTCGCCCCCGCGCGAAAAGCGACCTATGACGCTTCCCGGCTCCTACCGTTCTGTCGGCGGAATGGGAGGGCTGCGTAAGAAGGCCGACGATCGTATCGATGTAGTTTTCCAGGACGTTTGGTGCGCTCCAGAAAAGATGACGGCCGCCTTGCAACGCTGTCTCGCGTTGGCTCATCACGGCATTTAGATAAAGAGATGTGAAGACGAGCCGCTGCCTCAGGACGTTCGCGTCTAGATTAGGTAAGAAGGACCGGACATGTGCCAAACAGCGCGTGTAGCCGGAATTCCATCTTCCGGCGAGTGCGCGCATGAACAGATCGCGGTGGGTCATCTGCAACATCGTGATAAATCGAATATAACTGTCCTCCTTGGCGTTCGCGTCTAGCGCCGTCGAGGGATAGACTAGCATCTCCACGACCTCCCGCAGGCCTGTCGGCCCGCCGCGCTCCGCGGCGGCCTTCAACATCGCATTCCTCCTCGCATCGATCAGCTTTGCGCCGTCCACCACTAGCTCCAGTACCAGCGCTTCCTTTGTTCGGAAGTGATAATATAGTGAAGCGCCATTGCGCTGGCCCGCAGCTTGGATAATGTCCCGCACTGTGACACCGTCGAATCCTCGTTCAGCGAAAAGTTTTCGCGCTGCGGACTTTAGAACTTCGCGTGTCGCACTGGTTGTCATGTGATAATCATCGCTTGCCGCTGGTTGGACACGCGCAGAAAATAGCGGCCCGCGGGCGCCGAACGCAAGGCGGCGCGTGTTCTCTCCCTCAGGCGTTGCTGCTATTATTGGCCTGACGCGGACCGAGAAATAGGGGTGGTCCACCTTCGTGAGACAGCCGGCTAAGGTGGATTCGTCGATGCAAAGGACGAATCACCATTAGGACCCGGAGACGGTTTTCGGCTGAGTTCAAAGCCAGGTGGAGCTTGAGGCGGTCCAGGGTCACGAGACGGTCGCTGAGCTGGCGACCAAGCACGAGCCAGCGCTTGACCAACCCCTTGAGCGATACCGCCGTGAAGATCATCGACCGCGGCAAAACGGTCGACCCGGACCGTGCCGATGCCAGGGTCGACTTCGCAAACTTGACAGCCGTTGGGGTAATTCGGCGATACGAACCGACGCCATCGAGCCCCGAGGCCAAATTTCAAGACTGGACCCTTCAGGTGCAAAGAAGGCGACGCCGCAATTTTCGTTTTAGCGAATCTGGCGATCAAAATGACCGCGATGGACTCCGCGCCGAGTAAAATCAAATAAGACTGCGACCCTTGTGGCAAATTATCGGTGGCTGCGCACAAGTGTAAACTCGGACTGCTCGACACGGACCGCCGCCCGTTCAAATATTATATCTACCCACACACCGGGCCAGAATCAATTCCGCTACCTTAGGATCGTCGCAATCGGGGCCGCGCCAGGCTATGTGCTGGTCGGGGCGAACGAGCAAGAGGCCGCGGCCATACACCTGCTCGTGCTCCGGATCGCCAACACGCAAAATTTGCAACGGCACACGAAAGTTTTTAGCGGCATTGATCACAGCGGCACTCGGATATGTACCCGAGCAAATAAGTGTAAACCAGAGTCCTAACCGATCGAAGATGGGGGCGCCATCCCTTAATATAACACTGGGCAGACGGGCGCCGGGGGTAGTTGTTGGAACATAGCGTTGCTCAGACATCCGAACGTCTGTATTTGGCTCGGCGCAGACGATTGGCGAGTCATGATATACATATCCAAACTCGATCCCGAAACTCTCGTTCTCGGCATTCCCAATGTTAGCAATGCGACGTCCCATTTCGATTCGTGCTAGTTCGCCGGCGGGACCGGACCTACTTAAGTCGGCGTTGTAACACCTCGCAATTTCGGCGCGCGTTTCGCTGTGACGTCGCGAAGCTTCACGGTTACGCAGACCAACCGGCCGACGTTCCAATTCGTACGAATCGAGTAAAGCTGGCGCGGCGAAGCCCCGCAATACGGCGGCAAGTTTCCAGCCAAGGTCGCAGGCATCGCCAATGCCGGTGTTCATGCCATAGCCGCCGGTGGGAATGTACTGGTGTGCGGCATCGCCCGCCAGAAATACGCGATTAAACCCGTAGGAATCCGCGACCAGCAGGTGCGGGGTCCAGGTATTCGCTACCAAAATTTGGTATTCAAAGTCGCAACCGGCGAAGTCCTGTAACAGATCATTCGGCTGCGCGGCGTTGGGCACAACGCCGTCGTTAAATCGGCTTTGCAAGGTCCAAATATTGCGGTCGTCTTGCGCAATCAACGTGCCTTTTGGGGACTGATAATGCCAAGCTTGGCCCCATCGCTGTAGCACCGTTAGGGCGTCGGAGCGAAAATGGGTCATGAAACGCTGCATAACCGCAGCCTGACCTCCGAGACGGATGCCGAGGCTACGCCTTACCTCACTCGACCCGCCGTCGCAGCCGACGACGTAGTCACACCGCACTCGCTCAGTCTGCCCGTCCTCGGCACGAAGGGTAACCGTCACCCCTAGGGGGTCCTGAGAGAGCTCTTCAAAGGTGACGCCCCACCGGGCATCGATCAGGCAATGTGAGCGAACGGCGCGTGCAAGCACCGGCTCGATCTCAACCTGCGAAACCCGCATTGGCGGTTCTGCGGGCATGCTTCCATCATTCCGTTCTCTGATCATATCCCGCCACTGCGTCACACTCGGGTAGCGAAAACGATGGAGTTCATGACCAGCTAGCGTGGTAATCCACGACACATCGAAATTATTCGACTCTGGGACACCCACGGATCTCAA
>Ga0181534_10001999_pt1 | contig 12981 bp, 10 predicted proteins | sample PEATcosm2014_Bin_37_FD_119758 | JGI IMG/M metagenome (GOLD analysis project Ga0181534, IMG submission 119758) | Peatland microbial communities from MTU Mesocosm Facility, Houghton, MI, USA - PEATcosm2014_Bin17_10_metaG | ecosystem: Environmental > Terrestrial > Soil > Wetlands > Peat | place...
ACGTGTCGAGTTTCATGTGCCACTGAACAGTAAAACGAACTGCGCACTTTTTAGACGAACGGTGTTGAGTACCCGACAAGTTGCGCAATACTCGTCCTATAATGTCTGCATGTCAGACGTAGAGGCTTTTTTCGATGAGAGCGAAAGCGGAGGGTTCTTCTGCCTTGCGGGTTACATTTTCACTCACGAAAACAGCGTGGCTCTGTCGAGGGAGTGGATCAGTCTGCTGGAGTCCTACAAGTTACCCTACTTTCACATGAAGGAAGCCACGAACCCAAAGGGCTTTAGACACCTGTCTCCCGCAGACACACGCTTGCTTTCTATAGCGCTGCACGATCTCATTAAGAAATACAGTTCGCGAGGCTACGCTGCCACCTTCGACTTGAAACACGAGCATCTTCTTCCAAGCGCGCGAATGCATGGACTTTGGAAAGTGAGTCCGTATGTTCTATGCAGTTACTTCTGCTTGATGAGTGTGCGGCACTGGGTAAATGATTCGGGCTATTCAGGTCTCGTGGATTACCACTTCGAGCAGGGACACAGGAGCCAAGGAGAGGCGAATCAAGTGATGAGCGATATTTTCGCGGTGCCAGAGTTGAGAGATGCCTACAGGTACGGGAGTCATTCCTTCTCCGGGAAGGAGGACGTACTACTACTTCAAACTGCAGATATCTTTGCGTGGCACTGGAGGAAGAACGTTGTCGAACGCAGTAAAGGAAACATGAAGGTTCGTGCGGACCTGAATAGCCTGTTGGAACAGGCTGACAAATACTTTATCCATCACTTTGACGCGGACACGTTGATTGCGTTCTTGGATTCAGTGGTACGGGGTCAGAATCCCAATGTGATAACTTTCAAGATCAAATACAAAGTCGATCTGTAAGCACCAGCCCCCTAGAGGGATCCCAATCCCCTCAGAAGGCCCTATGGTGGATACATTTGATTCCAGTAGACTGGCTTTTGTAGAACGACGGAAGTCCCTGCTATTTGAACTCCGTTGCGATGCATACGCTGCAGTTCTGCGAGCGCTTGTGACCGCACCGTCCAAGCATCCACCAAAGTAGTGTGTCTGCCTGGCTCACCACGCGCGCTGAAGATGTGTTTTCGACACCCAGGGCAATATTCACGGAGTGAGGGTCATGAACGTCCGTAGCCTGATGTACCACCTCCCTCGGCCAACCGCTCATAGCACCCTTCAACAGCGTGAAACGGCCCATCGAGGATGTCACGCACTGATTCGGGGGATAGTCTATTCGTCACATCTTGAAGGTCGCACCAATCTTTAAGCGGGCGTCGAAGAATCCAACGTAGTTTCAACCGTTCGTCTTCTACATTAATATGTTGAAATTGTGTTGAGGGCGGCCTGTAAACGCGAACCCTTGGCTCAGGATGCATCACTGGTGAATCGCTGCCCTTCATCTCTATCTCATCGCGGCGACTCATCTCCTTGTAAAGCAAGTCGCGATAGTGCTTGGCCTCCGCTACTGTTGGTCCCTTGCTCTGGCTGGTTCGGGAGTCATACCAGTTGTGATGCTCCAGACACATGAACGCCAGATTCTCCACCGTGCTGTCCGAGGGGTCGCGGTTGATATGGGCAATCTGACCCTCCTTCTGGGTGTCATCGTGATTTAGCCCGTAGCAGATGCAGCAACGCCGCCTCGAAGCAACGAGCACGAACAGTTCAACATCCGGGGTGGGTGACTTTCGCTCCGCCATGAGGCCCTATTATACGGCAACGGGAATGAGGTACCACGGCGGCCAGCGCTCTCGGTACAAGGCTAACGCGATCCATGCTGTGGGTTGAAGCCCATCACCTTCTGCAGAAGCATTTGCGCCTGCTTTGCGAATTCGTTTATCTGATCGCTCGTGTATGGAATGTGCTTGCCCTCAAGTTTCTCTCTGTTGTAATGACGTACAGACCACTCCATGATCCCGTCGCTCCATAGTCCATGCGCAATGTGATTTCTCACAGTCATCAAGTCAAAGCACTCCTTGAACATCGCCTTGATCGTATCTGCTCGTTCCGGGTATTTGATCTGTCCAACTTTTGAAGTGACCGCCACAAGCATCCGAAAATCGTATGGCCCAGTGACGGCATCAAAGTACTGATCAGGTAACTGTAGGTACGCCGTCAGGACCGCGCGAATTGTGAACTCCAGTTGTGAGAACTGATAGATGAAGTGCCCAATCGCCTGGAAGGTTTTCGCGCGAACAATGGCGCTTTGTCTCACCAACTTTATATCGATCTGTGGTTTTTCTTCGTAGTTCATAGCGCGCCCGCGGCGGTCTTCAATTTGGTCCGCCATCATACGCTTTGGCAACAGAGGGCTAGGTTTAAGAGGGTTAAGTCATTGATTCCATAGCCCGGTAGGCACCGGGGCTTATGTCCAATGCTCCTGCAATCTGAACACTATAACTTGCGAATCTGGTCATCTCAGCGGCCCAGTTGAACGCTCTGCGGCCAGGCAGGTTCGTATTCCCTGAGTCTCTATGCGAGCTGCAAGTTGACTGGCGTTGATCCAGGGAACACCCGTTGCACTTGGTCGGACGACAACCCCCAAAGCGTACCGAACAGTCCGCCCAATACAGCGCGGTACTCATTGAGCACAGGGTAGTCGCGGTCCTGAAATAGCGAGGTCTTGTCGACGCGCGCTTGTTCTCCCGCAATCCGTCCGCCGTTGATGCTGCCGCCGAGTAACCAGTGCACGGAGCCGTGACCGTGGTCCGTGCCTTTGTTGCCGTTCTCTCGGAAGGTGCGGCCGAACTCCGATACAACAGCAACAACGGTGTTGCGCCACTCGCCGCCCAACTCCTGGGAGAGGGCGGCGAGGCCGCGGCCCAGGCTTTCGATGTTGTTGGCGAGCGCGCCCTGGGCGGCGCCTTCGTTGACGTGAGTGTCCCAACCACCGATATCAACAAAGCCGATGCGATACTGGTCGCGCATGAGGCGACCGATGCGGCGCGCTTCCAACTCGAAGCCTTTCGGGCTGATGGCGTCGCGGCTGGCTTCCTTCATCTCCATTTCCAGGGCGCGACCGACTTCCTGCCGTAATTCCAAGCCATCGATGACTTTGGGCTGCAGGGGGTGACCTGCGTACATATCAGACAGAATGGATGCCTGCCGGGTATCGAAGACAGGCTTGCCGACGCCTTTCAGTGAAATGTTGGGAATGTCCCGGTCTCCGCGGAAGGAGACGGGCATCGAGTCCGTGAACGCGATAGGGTCCGCGCCGTTCACCACGCCAGCGAGACGGGACAGGAACCCAGACCGCAGATCATGGCTCCCCTGCAGTGGCTGACCCAGCTCGATGCTGTCCTGCGTCTCGAAATGGCTCCGCGAAAGGTCCTCGGTGCCAGCGAACGGGATGAACAGCGCCTGTCGGCTCTTGTACAAGGGCGCTATGGAGGTTCGAAGAACCGGGGTGAGAGCCCAGTTCGCATCGAGTGCAACAGCACCGTCCGTGGCGTCGGGCCCGGTAGGCTTTGCGACGGCAATGTTGGGCCGTGATTCATAGTAATAAGAGCTGGAGTACGGGATCACGACATTGGCGCAATCGTACCCGCCACGTAGGAAGACCAGCAGAAAGCGTGGTGAGCCGGGCGGGGCCGCGAACAACTGTCCGCTGATAGTGAGTGCGGGAGCCGCCAGGGCCGCCATCTGTAGGAAGTCACGACGTTTCATAGGTGATCTTCAGCGATAGTTGAAATCGGGGGAGGCGAGCAGGAAAGTGTTCCACTCCAGCTGTGAGCCTGCGCGATCCAGGGCAGTGCGGGCGGGCGCCGACAGGAATGGCTCGAAGGCCGTGAAATAAAGTCGGCCGGACAATTGCGGAAATCCGGTGGTGGTTGGCGGGCTGCCGTCCTCGGGTTCAAACAGACCGCCGTTGCCGCTGCCGATGGCCCGAGCAATCTCGAAGCGGCGACTGACCTGGCCCGAGCTGGCCCAGCCGCTTTCCGTAAGTGGATAGCCATCGGGTGTCTGGCGACCAAACAGAGGCTCGCCCAGTGCGTTGAGCCAGTTCACGACGGGATGCGTGTTCATGACAGGCTTGCCGTCGTAAGCGAGGCGCATGGTGGAGATCACGTAGTGCATGGGGTCTTTGAACTTGGCTCCCAGCGACGCCTCGAATTCCCGGGAATTAAAGAGGGTCTCCAACACGTCAGCAATGTCGCCATGCGTCTTTTGGAAGGTCTTCGCCATCCGATCGATGAGTGAACGGGGCGGATCGTCGGAGACAAAATAGACGGCCAGCTTGCGCGAGACGAACTGAGCGCAAGCGGGCTGCGAGACGAGCAAGTCTACTGCCTGCTCAACTTCATTGAATCCACCACCGTCGATATGCTTGCCCAGCAGAGTTTTGCCGCCGAAGTCGTGACGGGCGGGATTGAACTCGAATGCTCGCTCATGGCGGTACAGCTTCTGCCATTCGGGTTTGAGTTTGGGCTCGTTGCCCGACATGTTGACACCGACGCCGGTCAACACCCGCGCCAGCTCCTGAATATCCTGTTGCGTGTAACCGGAACCGACTCCGAGAGTGTGCAACTCCATCAACTCGCGGGCGTAGTTCTCATTGATGTGTCCGGCAGCATTCTGAGCGTTATCCAGATACTGCAGCATCGCTGGATGGGTGAGCGTTGCCAGGACGAGATCCCGAAAGTGGCCGAGAGCATGCGGGCGGATGGCATTCTCAGCGTAGTCACCGACCAACCAGGCGTCGTTAGCTTTATATTCAAAGACGCTGAAGTGATTCAGCCAGAACCAGTCGAGCTGCTCCTGGAGTTGGGCGGGCGAATACAAGGCCCGCAGGATCTCGCGGCGTGCGGCCTCGTAGGCGAGGTGGTTGCCTTTGTCGTTGAGGACCTTGCGCTCTGTTTGTTTCGCTCCTTCGTCGGGCAGCGCGTTGATACGCTGCTGCTCCTGCGCGACGACCGGGAGGATGATTGCCGGGTCGGTGTGCGAGACTTCGAGGGCCGTGATCTGTGTGTTGATCGCAGCAGGCAGGCGCAGATCGGTGGGATGCAGCTGCTGCTCGAGGAAGCGATGGCGGCCGAGTTTGAGGTACTGCTCGATCACGGCGGTGGTTGGGCCATAGGTGACCCGGTCCAGCCAGAGCCGGTCTTGCTTGGTGAGCCCGGTCGCAGCCGACGCCGTGACGCAACCTGCGAGGCTCAGAATGAGCATTGTTAAATACTTTTGCATTACTTCCTTGGGGAACGCAGCGGGCCGGAATCGGCTGACGTCACTCCGTAACGCAAAGTACTTGACGGTACAACTGCAGCGCCCTAGAGTCAGCGTCAAACGTGCGGGGCCGATGTGAGCAACCCAAGATCGAACAATACCGTTGCTATCGACAGTCACGCGCTCGGAACACTCAACTATATCCGCGCCTCGATCGAAGCCGCCGGGGCGTTTGCGGTTCCCGGGATCGCCGGGATTGCGATGGGCGTCGTGGGTATCGTGGCGACCTTGGTCGCGTCGCTTCCGGGCCTCGCGGCCCACTGGTTGGAGATCTGGTTGATTGCCGCCATGGCGGCGGCCGCGAGCGGTGTACTGTTCATCGCGCGTCATTCGCGGCAACCGGCCGGTTTCATGCTGTACCGTGGACCCGCCCGGAAGTTTGTATTGTCATTGTGTCCGTCGTTGTTGGCGGGCGCGGTGTTGACCGTGGTGCTGCGGGAAGAGGGTCTGAGCTCGCTGATTCCCGGCGCGTGGCTCGTGTTATACGGGTGCGCCGTGTTGTCGGCGAGCATGATGACCCAGGCGGCGATCATGCGCCGGATTGCGATGATGGGCGGGTTGTTCGTGGTGTGTGGAGTGGTGGCATTCCAGATCGGTCCGCGTTGGCACAACCTCGCCCTGGGTCTGGGCTTCGGCGCGCTGCACCTGGTTTTCGGTATCCTGATTGGACGGATTGAACGTGTCGAGTAAAGCTGCAACCCACAAACCGCCGCCCGTGACTCACGAGCCGGTCACCCAGGCCCACAAGCCGGTGGGTGTGCCCATTCCGACCAACACGCCGGAGGACGCCAAGTTTGATCGGTTGGTGTATGAGCGTGTGCGGCTGGGAATCATGAGCGCGCTCGCGGTCAACGAGCAGCTGACGTTCAATGAGCTGAAGGCGCTGTTCCAGGTGAGTGACGGCAACCTGAGTGCCCACGCCCGCAAGCTGGAAGAAGCCGGCTATATCGACTGTACCAAATCCTTCGAGGGCCGCCGGCCGCGGTCCGAGTACCGGCTCACGCAGGTGGGCCGCAAGGCGCTGCATCGCTACCTCGAGCACATCGAGGCTGTCATCAAGGCGACGCGCAAGGCTTGAATACTGTTAGTGACGGCCAATTCCAAGCAACATTACGTCTAATAACTCTGTAAAACAAAGTACTTGTCAATGCACAATCTGCACGTTGGCATCATCATGGACGGCAACGGTCGCTGGGCTCAGCGACGCGGTCTGCCGCGTACCGCCGGCCACATCGAGGGCGCGAAGGCGGTCAACGAAATTGTGGAAACCGCGGCGCGCGCCGGCGTTCGCGTCATAACTCTGTACGCGTTCTCATCCGACAACTGGCGGCGACCGGGCGCCGAAGTCACGGCACTCATGGGCCTGCTGCGCCGGTACATCACCACTGAGACACGGCGCTGCATCGAACAGTCGATCCGGATCAACTTCATCGGCCGCCGCGACCGCCTGACACCGAGTCTGGTTCGCGCCATCGAGCAGAGCGAGCAACTGACCTCTGCCTGCACGGGCATGCTCCTGCGCATTGCCGTCGACTATTCCTCCCAGTACAGCATCCTCGAAGCGGGTCGCCTCGCTGCGCTGGAAGGCGGTGTGGAAGCCGGCCGCTTCCAGGAGCTGCTGGATCGAGTCGACCATTCGGCGCCGGCTGGCGCCGTGGATCTGCTGATCCGCACGGGCGCGGAAAGGCGGCTCAGCGACTTTCTCCTGTGGCAGTCGGCCTACGCCGAGCTCTACTTCGCCGATTGCATGTGGCCTGACTTCGATACCGCCGGATTCCATGCGGCACTCGATTACTACCATGGTCGGCAGAGACGATTCGGTCAGGTGATGGCGGAGGCAGCGACCTGAGCGGACGTTCGCCGCGGGAGGGCCCGGAGCCTCCCAAGGCGCAGTTATACTTCCGAGCATGCTCATTGCGAGCTGTCCGGGAGTGTCCATGCGTTTCATTTTCTTCCTTGCGGCGCTGCTTGCGGTCGCCAGCGATGCCGGCGCCGTACCCGCCAATTCACCGTCCCGTGTGTTCGAAGGCAAAGATATCTTCAGCCTTCAAAGCGTCACTGATCCGCAAATCCGTCCCGACGGTCACGTAGTCGCATACGTTCGGATGTCGTACGACATCATGACCGATCGCCCCCGGCGCTCGATCTGGCTCGTCGACACTGACACGGGTGCGCAGACCCCACTCGCAACTGGCCCAGGCTCGAGCGGGTCGCCGCGTTGGTCGCCCGATGGAAAACGCCTTGCGTACATCGCGAGTGACGGTGGCCGACCCCAGTTGTTTGTTCGCTGGATGCAGACGGAGCAGGCGGCTCGCATCACCGATCTGACAGAGGCGCCAGAAGACCTTCAGTGGTCGCCGGACGGCCGCTCCATTGCTTTCGTCATGATGACTCCGGACGAGAAAACCAACTTGGGATCGGCGCCTCCACGACCCGAGGGGGCCAATTGGGCTGAGCCGCTCACCGTCATTACGGACGTAAAGTATCGTGCGGATGGTGAAGGCTATCTGAAGCCGGGCTATACGCACGCTTTCGTTGTTTCCGCGGAAGGCGGGTTCCCACGGCAGCTTACTTTCGGTGCCTTCAACGAGGAAGGTCCGATCTCATGGGCGCGCGACGGCAAAAGCGTCTTTCTGAGCGGCAATCGCGCTCAGGATTGGCAGCGCGACCCTGTTACAACACAGATTTACCAAGTATCGATCGCGGACGGCGTCGTAACGCCGTTGACCAACCGAGTTGGACCTGACAAGTCGCCACGTGTGTCGCCCGACGGCAAGAAGGTCGCCTATCTGGCGTTCGATGATCGATTTCTCGGCTACCAGAACATCCGCGTGCACGTGATGGATGTTGATGGTCACAACGACCATTCCATCAGCGAGTCGCTCGATCGTTCAGTCGATGCCGCCGAATGGGCGGCTGATGGCCGCAGTCTGTTCATTCAATACACCGACCAGGCAGTGACCCGTGTAGCCCGCCTCACGCTCGACAGCCATTTGCAACAGTTGGCCGACGGACTGGCCGGGGCTCAGTTGGATCGCCCGTATACCGGGGGCCAATTCACGGTGTCCTCCAACGGCATCGTAGCGTTCACGAGCGGGGCGTCTGATCATCCGCCGGACCTGTCGATTGCGCGCGGCTCGAAGGTGACCCGTCTTACCCAACTCAATCAGGATCTGTTTGCGGTCAAACAGCTGGGCAAGGTCGAGCCTCTGGAGGTCAGCTCGTCGGTAGACAAGAAACCGATCGGTGCCTGGCTGGTGACGCCGCCGAATTTTGATCCCGGCAGGAAGTATCCGCTGATCCTCGAGATTCACGGCGGTCCGTACGCGAGCTACGGTCCCACATTTTCCTCAGACGATCAGCTGTATGCCGCGGCGGGCTACATGGTGTTGTATACCAACCCGCGTGGCTCGACTTCGTATGGCGAGGAATTCGCCAACTTCATCCTGCACGATTATCCCAGTCACGATTACGACGACCTGATGAGTGCGGTCGACGCGGCCATTGCCAAGGGATCCGTAAATCCTGACCAGTTGTTTGTGACCGGAGGCTCGGGCGGTGGCGTACTGACCGCCTGGATCGTGGGTCAAACGCACCGCTTCAAGGCGGCCGCGACCCAGAAGCCGGTGATCAACTGGAGCAGCTTTACGCTGACTACGGATATCGCAACCTATGTCCCCAAGTACTGGTTCGGCAAGCTTCCCTGGGAGGACCCGGAAGCCTACTGGAAGCATTCGCCGCTTTCATTGGTCGGCAATGTGACCACGCCTACACTGGTGGTGGTGGGCGGCGAGGATTACCGTACGCCGGTGAGCGATTCGGAGCAGTATTACCAGGCACTTCAGCTGCGCGGTGTGCCGACGGCACTGGTCAAAGTGCCAGGCGCTTCGCACGGCGGCCTCGCTGCGCGGCCGTCGCAATCCGCCGCCAAAGCCAGCGCAATTCTGGCCTGGTTCGATCGATACAAGCGATAATGGCGCCGGGTGGCGCTGGTGCGGGAGTGTGCTTTCATGGCAATTAAACTGACAGTCAATAATCAACCCCAGGAACTCGACGTCGATCCGCAGATGCCCCTGCTATGGGCCATTCGCGATCATCTGCAGCTCACGGGAACCAAGTTCGGGTGCGGAATGGCCTTGTGCGGCGCCTGCACGGTGCACATCGATGGTCAGCCCACCCGATCCTGTGTGACCCCGGTTTCGGCCGCCGCGGGCAAGAGCGTCACCACCATCGAGGGTCTGTCGGGGCCCGCGGGCAAGGCGGTTCAGGAAGCCTGGGTCGGCCTCGACGTACCGCAATGCGGCTACTGCCAGAGCGGCCAGATCATGTCCGCATCGGCGTTGCTGACCGCCAACCCCAAGCCGACCGATGCCGACATCGATGCGGCCATGTCCGGGAATATCTGCCGGTGCGCCACCTATGCGCGCATCCGCGCTGCCATTCACAAAGCGGCTGACTCTCTGCCGGCCAAGAGTTGAGGAGCCACGCTCATGCACCTGCCCAACATTGAAGACTCACTGGCTTCCTGGCCGCCGCTGGCTCGCCTGGTTCGTAATCTCAGTCGGCGTGACTTCCTCAAGTTCACGACCATTGCCGGTTCAGGGTTGACACTCGGCGTAGTCGTGCCCGCTGTCGCGAAAAACGGCGGACTGACGGTGTTGGGTATCGAAGGCACACCGGGTGACTATTCGACGCCCTTCGTACGGATCGACACGGACAACACGGTCACTGTCATCTGCAAACACGTTGAGGCTGGGCAGGGAGTCTGGACTGGACTGCCTGCCGTGGTGGCCGAAGAGTTGGATGCTTCCTGGAGCCAGATGCGGGCGGAAAGCTCGCCGGCTCAGGTTCCGACCTACGGCAACTTTGCCTTCGGGCCGAAGGGCAATGTGCAAGGTACCGGCGGCTCGACGTCGATGGCCAACTCCTGGGATCAGCTTCGGCACGCGGGCGCCTTTGCCCGCGCGATGTTGGTTCAGGCAGCCGCGAATAATTGGAAAGTGCCGGCGGCCGAGATTACTGTCAGCGAAGGCGTGGTCGCGCACAGCTCCGGTAAAAAAGCGACGTTTGGTGAGCTGGCCGCGGCAGCCGGCAAACTGCCGATTCCCAAGGACGTCAAGCTCAAGGACCCCAGTCAGTTCAAGCTCATCGGCACCGAGAAGCGCTTGCCGCGACTCGACAGTCATTCGAAGTCGACAGGTACGCAGACGTTCGCTATCGACGTGATGCTGCCGGACATGATGACTGCCATGGTGTTGCGTCCGCCGCGGTTTGGCGCGAAGGTTCAGTCGATCGACCCGGCGGCGGCCAAGGCCGTGCCGGGAGTCGTTGCTGTTGTGCAGATCCCGCGTGGAGTGGCTGTTGTTGCGCGTGATACCTGGTCCGCCAAGAAAGGTCGCGAAGCTCTGCAGGTAGTGTGGGATGAGTCCGGCGCCGAGAAGCGCGGGACGGATGCCCTCTTCAAGGAGTATCGCCAGATCAGCGGCGGCGCGGATGCCGTCAAAGTGGAACAGAAGGGTGATGCCGCGGGGGCTTTCCAGAAAGCCGCCAAGGTCCTCGACTTCGAGTTTGAATTCCCCTATCTCGCGCACGCGCCCATGGAGCCGCTGACGGCGGCCGCGAAATTGAGTCCGGGCAAGTGTGAGATCTGGGCGGGTTGCCAGTTTCAGACCATCGACCAGGCCAACGCGGCGCAGGCTGCGGGCCTGAGGCCGGATCAGGTGACCATCTATACGCTCGCCGCGGGCGGCACGTTCGGGCGCCGGGCAAACCCCGAGTCTGACTACATCGTGGAAGCGGTCAGCATTGCGAAGGCGATGGGCACTCCCAATCCGGTCAAACTGATCTGGACTCGCGAAGATGACATCACCGGTGGCCGGTATCGGCCGGCGACTTACCATCACGTGAAGGCCGGTTTGAGCCAGGATGGGAAGTTGGTGGCGGTCGAGCAGCATGTGGTGAACCAGTCGATCATGGCGGGGACCCCGTTTGCCGGCATGATGAAGGATGGCGTGGATCCCACTTCTGTCGAGGGCGGGACCTCTGAGCAGTACGAAGTTGAGAACGCTCATGTCACCTGGACGCAGGCGAAGGTTGGCGTGCCGATTCTGTGGTGGCGTTCCGTGGGCCACACGCACACGGCGTTCGTGAAAGAAGTGGTTGCTGACGAGCTTGCCGCGGCGGCCGGCCAGGATCCGGTTGCCTATCGCCTGTCGCTGTTGGAGGAACATCCGCGCAGTGCTGCGGTGTTGAAGCTGGCAGCCGAGAAAGCCGGTTGGGACAAGCCTTTCCCAACCGGAAAAGCCGGCAACGGGTCATTCCGGGGGCGTGGCGTCGCTGTTCACGAGTCGTTTGGCACTGTCGTCGCTCATATCGTTGAAGTCACTGTGACGGACGGGTCGGTCAAGGTCGATCGCGTGGTCACGGCGGTTGATTGCGGAATCGCCGTGACGCCGGATGTCGTTCGAGCGCAGATGCAGAGTGGCATCGGTTACGGCTTGTCCGCAGCACTGTATGGCAAGATTTCGCTGACTGACGGTCGGGTTGATCAGAGCAACTTCCACCAGTATCGGGTGTTGCGCATCAACGAGATGCCGCGGGTGATCGAGATTCATATTGTCCCGTCGACGAACGCGCCATCCGGTGTCGGCGAGCCGGGTACGCCGCCGATCGCTCCCGCCGTGGCCAACGCGATTCGCGCGGCGACGGGGATCAAGTTGCGGAAATTGCCGTTTGATCTGGCGGCAGCCAAGGCGATGAAGACCTGAGCGGCGTCGATCGGCTGTTATATGGGCTGATCCGGCCCCTGCTGTTTGGTCTGGACCCGCACCGCGCGCAGTCAGTTGCTCTGACGGCGTTGCGGTTGCGTAATCGCTTTGCGCCAGATGCCCTGGCGCCGTACTTGGCAGAGGCGGTGGCTCGGCGCGGCGATGCCCCCGGATCGCCCAGCGCGTCGGCCGGCGGGTCTGACGTTAGCTGGGCATCGCGCGCTGGGGTGACACTTCTGGGACTGCGCTTTCCCAACCGGGTGGGATTGGCGGCGGGCTTCGACAAGAATGCCTACGACGTCGACCCGATGGGCCGGTTGGGATTCGGCTTCATCGAGGTGGGCACCGTTACGCCACGCCCGCAAGCCGGCAATCCGCGTCCCAACCTCTTTCGCCTGGTGCCCGACGAAGCGTTGGTCAACCGCCTCGGATTCAACAATGAGGGTGCCGCGGCGGCCGCTCAGCGCCTGGAGTCACGCCGGTACGCCGGAATCTGCGGCGTCAATATCGGCAAGAACTTCGATACCCCATTGGAAAAGTCCGCCCAGGACTACACGAGCTGCCTGCGGACCGTGTACGGCGTGGCCGACTACGTCACCATCAATGTCTCATCACCCAATACGCCAGGCTTGAGAGGCCTGCAGGACCCTGGCGCGCTGCGGCCATTGTTGCTGGAGCTCGCCAACCTGCGGGAACAACTGCAACCCATCCACTCCAAGCGAGTTCCCTTGTTGGTCAAGCTGTCGCCCGACCTCACGGACGAGCAGGTGTTGAGCATCGGTCGGGAGTTGCGCGAGATGCCGGTGGACGGGTTGGTGGCGACCAACACCACGATCTCGCGCCCCACGGGGCTGAAGTCCGCGGCTGCAAGCGAGACCGGTGGTCTCAGCGGGCGCCCCTTGCACACCCGCAGTGTCGCAGTGCTGCGATCGCTGCGCGCGGCATTGGGGCCCGATTTCCCGATCATCGGCGTCG
>Ga0181534_10002002_pt1 | contig 12972 bp, 23 predicted proteins | sample PEATcosm2014_Bin_37_FD_119758 | JGI IMG/M metagenome (GOLD analysis project Ga0181534, IMG submission 119758) | Peatland microbial communities from MTU Mesocosm Facility, Houghton, MI, USA - PEATcosm2014_Bin17_10_metaG | ecosystem: Environmental > Terrestrial > Soil > Wetlands > Peat | place...
AAATGATGAAAAAAGTAAAGCCTGGAGACAAGATTTGGGTACCTCGTGGGGCCCATCGTGAGGTTGGTTCAGTTCTATCTATCCAAAACAACGGTGTTATAGTTTGGTTGAATTGGACGGACGATTCCCTCGAAGAAATTAAATTTTGCAGATTCGATCAAATTGAAATCAAGCAGCTTGAGCCTGCAGAGCCGCCCCATTTGGCACCAAAGGAGACGTAGGTGTCGGTTGTGGGCCTGCTGTAGGTGCCGGCGCTGGTTGTGTCGGCACTATCGGCTGGGCTCCTCTAATCAAAACCTGTACTTGCCTAAAGAATTTACGCAACAGTTCTGCTTTATCTTCTTCTAGATTGGCGGGCAGATAAAGATTGATATATTGGACCACAAGCGTGGTAGCCAGTTGTAGATCCATAAACACATCAGGTGGAGTGTAGTCTCCAGATTCGACAATCGCGTCGAGAATCTTGAATATCCGTTCCTCGCTGGCGTTGTCCAGCTTCTCGTTTTGCTCAAGGTCTTCAGGCGCTCGCATGAGTCGACGACCTTCCTTAAGCGTGAGCATACCGGCTTGTACCATTTCGGTAACTTTTTCGATACGCCCAGCGGGTTGGCGCGGAAGGGCCGACTCATTGAAGCACTGAATCACAAATGGATCTTGGATCAACTTCATTTTCGGAAGTTCAATCTCTTTTGTACCATCTTTATTAGGGTAAACAGTCTGGTACTTGCCGGTACGCTTGGCAATGTCCATAGCTGTTTCGGTGATCAGATATGCCAAGTCAATATAAAGATTGTCGTAACGCCTAGATAACTGAGCGAACCGGTCTGTTGAAATGTCATCATAACTGCGGATAGCTTCACCGGAGTTGAGGCCGGCAGGTTTCTGAGAACTGGCTTGCAGGCTAGATACTCCACACTGCTGGAAGCCGTACTGTATCAGCTTGTCACGCTCGGTATATAGCTCAGGAGCGTTGCAGGGCGCGACTTCATAACTGGGCTTAGTGCCAGTGTAGGTGATCATTACGCCAATTTCATTGTTATTATGCGCTTTGACCACTTTAGAAGATTGTTCGATGAAAATTCTAGGCACGCCTACCAGGTTGATAGCGCGCGAGATGGTATACATGATCCGGTTGATGGAAATTTGCGTGCCGAACAGCAACGTACCCAATCCGTGTCCCCAGAACCCCAAAAAGGGGTCGGTGTAATTAATGAAAACGAACGGAAATTTGGGTTTGTTCCACTCCTCATCAAAGATTACGCCATTTACTGTCGCAATAGTGTGTCTACCTGGCACATACCCCTTAGATTCTGGATCAGAACCGGAAGGCAGCTTCCAGCCCTCAACAACCATGACTTGATCGGCGGTAGTACGACCGGTATCAGGCATGTTGTCTGGGTAGGATTGCGGGGTGTTGGCGACAGTAGCTGCGGCTTTAGGATAATTAGCCATTAGTTTGTCGCGATCGACAAGTTTCAGCTGTAGTAGCTGTTGTGGCTGGCCGTTCAAGCTATCATTCTCGTCGACGTATAGGTCGGTAGTCATGACACGATCTACACAGACTTTGTCGTCCGGACCTTCATAGACTTTCAGCGCACCAGTACCAGTGCAACAGGCATCCCGTAGAGCCTTTGCACCTAGAGTGTAGGCTTTGGTTTGATAGAATTCACCCAGAACAAATTGGTTGCATTCTTGGGCGATGTGGCGCTGCTTATAGTCCGCACCATCAGTAAGAAATTTAGGAGTGGGTTCGTTTTGAGATAGACGAGATACCAGTGTGTCGGTACAGGCAGCAATCAAGTTGAACGTTGGTCTGTCGTCGGGCAGGGTCCGGCTACGATCCATTTGGGCGACGTTTGATCCGGCATAAGAATAAACATTGAGTCCTGAGTAGAGTCGGATATTGACTGCAATTTGTCGAAGTCGATATTGCTGGTTGGTTTTAAGATAGGAAGCTGTTCCACACAATTCTGTGGCAAGTTGTCGATCATTGTCTGCTCTCCACCATTCGGCGACTAACGATTTGGCATCGTCGACGTCGGCTCGGGTCTTCATTTTGATTTTATCGGTTTTAGGACGGCCTTTAATGACTTTCATGGCCAATCTCAGCTAGCTGGCGGTTGATGGGTCGCGTAAAAAATCAAATCGTCCGGAGATAGGGCATCGGTTGGTATATCGATTTGATCCACGCCGGAATGCGCAGAAGGCCGACTATCGTCAAATACCAATTCTGGCACATCCGAAGTCTTAATGCTCTTTACGCCGTGTTTTCGGCAAATGGCCAAAAACTTATCGAATTCCTTAAGATTTGTGATCACCGCTGATGCATCTCTCTAGGAACGCCACGCCAGCTTAGCTTATGCTTGCGCATAATCCTAGAAACCATGTCCGCGCGATCTTGATTTTCTTGATCATCATCGTCGTAGTCACCAGAATTTTCACCGGTATAATCAGCAGACGACCAATCACTTGGATATTCTTCGTAGTCTGCGGGTTGCATGTCTGCGCGGTCCATGAATTTTCCATGAACATCCTGGCCTTCTGCATACCCGCCTTGGGCCATTTTCTTACGTAGGCAACGTTCAACCATATCTAGAGATTCTTCGGTTGTCGGTGCCATCCCACCTTCAGCATATTCGTCCATGTCATCATCGATGGTAGGCTTTTTAGGTCTATCGGGCTGGCCCATCCAAGTACCGCTGTATTCATCCCCAGCACTGCCGCCATATGCCATATAATCATTGGTAGTGGCGTGGCGCGCCCTGCGATTGGCTTCGTTAGCTTTATCACGTGATTCGGAGGGCTCCAGCCAGTTCCGTTCACCCTCAGCATAGGCCATACCACCTTCTGCATAAGATTCACCTGTTACTGGATTTCTGGCATAGCGCTTCTTTTCTTCGTACGGCTGCCCCGTAATAGGCTCCTTGGCGCCTTGTCTGGGCTTAGAATATGGCACTCCTGTCACCGGATCTTTTGCCATTCCACCTTCGGCCATTTTCTTTTTCTGTGCTTTTCGTTTAACAGAATAAGCAATAGCCAGGTTTTCGGCCCTGCGGCCGGGATGAGCATTCATTTCAGTTTCAACATTGTGTTCAAACGCTTTTTTAGATTTTCCGTGCATCAAAGGCATCGTATATTCCTATCTTAGACAGCGGGTCCATTATAGACGTTGACAATTCCTTTAACAGCATTAGGATACTGATCCGCTTGCGCCAAAGAGGAAGTTGTGAACGTAATAGTATCGCCGGCCGTTGCTGCCAGCGTAGTTCCGCAACTCAGCAGTGCCGTAGAGCCGCTAGTGTTGTTTGATACGAGAACTGTGGTGCCGTTGTGTGCTAGAGTGATCACCAGACCGGATTCATAACCAAACGTGCCGGTTGTAGTGACCGCATAAGTAAACCCGGGCGACGCCGTTCCATTAGCTGCCGCAGTCATAGCACCGACCTGATTAGCGGTAAGAGTAAGAACTGCGGAAGCTGCCGTTGCAGTCGTATAACCGGGGGTGAGAGCTGGCGTGGCTGGGTTATTGGCAGTAGGCAAGAGCGCCGCATTAATAGCAGCGGCCGAATCGGAAGCCAGCGTGGACGCCGTAGCTCCAGTAGCGGCCGATACCTCAATGCCAGTTAGGCCAGCAGGAGCGGGGTTGACACCTGCACCGTTGATATTATACCAAACATAGTAACCGGCCGCGTTGCCGGCTAGATAAAACGTCCAGTAGGTGCTGTTAAGGCTGCCGGACACGTCCGCGACCATGGTGACAGTCTGAACTTCGCCGGCGGGCGGGTTGGCACGCGCTTCGGGCTGATCACTAGTCATCCACGGCAAAAAGGCCTGGCAAGTACACGTATACAAAGAAGTTGTTTGAACTTCATAGGTTAGCGTGGTCAGCCCAGTAAAGGGCGTGGATTGATTTGGGTTAATTGCCGAAATTGTCAAGGATTACTCTCCATTAGTTCTTGATCTTGGGTCTCATCGATCGTCATAATATGTTGGCAGAGGGCCTCTAGAGCCTCTCGTAATTTGGATTTATCTCTCATTTCAACAGCTTCCATCAGATCGTCTGCTACAGCATCGAGCATATCGTATTCGTCGAACTGAACCGGTGCGGACATTGCGGCTGATGGACGTTGACTCCGCATAAAAGGTAGCACGTAAGGCCCTCCTATTTTAGTCCAAAAACAGCTATTGGTAAAGTTTTTCATCAAAATACCGACAAGAATACAAATGAGGTAACCGATGCCTGTCAAAAAAGTACTAACAGCCGAACGAGTCCCAGTCAAAATATGGACCACCGACGTCGAGCCAGAAGCTGAACAACAACTTCTCAATACAGCCAGATTGCCTTTTGTTTTCAAACATGTAGCAGCCATGCCCGATGTTCATTTCGGCAAGGGCGCAACTGTTGGCTCAGTCATTGCTACTAAAGGCGCCATTTGCCCAGCAGCTGTAGGAGTTGATATAGGCTGTGGCATGATTGCCGTTCCTTTATCAGTCACCGAACAACAAGCCAAGGATAATCTTGATAAAATTTACAAATCAATTCTGCGCTCAGTGCCAGTCGGTTATGAGGGCAACCATAAAATTACAGATTCTGTGCAGAACTGGATAGGTTGGCAAGACTGGGACCGGCTTACTGCACCAGTAAAAGACCGCCTAAAAAATACAACATCTCAGCTGGGATCTTTGGGCGGCGGTAATCATTTTATTGAGTTGTGTCTAGATCAAAGCAATTGTGTATGGATCATGCTCCACAGCGGTAGTCGGAACATCGGTAAAACAATGGCCGAACGGCATATAGACAAAGCTAAGGGTTTGATGAAACAAATGTTTATCGATTTACCCGATCCAGACCTTAGTTACTTTGTCGAACAGACAGCAGAATTTGACGCCTATATGCACGATCTTGAATGGTGCCAAAATTATGCCATGCAAAATCGTCTGGAAATGTTAGAGCGAGTTAAAAAGAGCATTTCCTATGCGGTGTTCGGCGAATTACAAGAGATTGCACATGGATTGTCTATAAATTGCCATCATAATTACGTTTCCAGAGAAAATCACTTTGATACCAACGTGCTGATAACACGCAAGGGCGCAATACGCGCTAGGACTAATGATTATGGTATCATTCCTGGTTCTATGGGTACCAACAGCTATATTGTGCGAGGCCTTGGCAATACAGATAGCTTCTGTTCATGTAGTCACGGCGCTGGCCGTTCTATGTCCCGAACTAAAGCGCGCAAGACTTTCACTAAAGAAGATCTACAAAAGCAAACCGAGGGTGTCTTATGTCGTAAGGACGAGGGAGTTTTGGACGAAATCCCCAGCTCTTACAAAGATATCAACACTGTCATGGAAAATTCATCTGATTTAGTTGAAACTGTAGCAATTCTGAAACAATTCATGTGTATAAAGGGGTAAAAATGACTAATTTGCATATTCTAGAAGGTACAACAATAAAAAGTCTTTGGCTATCTGATGACAAAACTTATATGAAAGTCTGCACAGATAAAGGAGATTATTGTTTCATAGCCGAAGGTGATTGCTGTTCGAGTTCTTGGATTGAACACTTTGAAAATGTGGCCATGTTATTTGACAACAAAATTGATGAAATTCAAGATATAACGTCGTTCGTCGACGAAGAAGACATTACCGACGAATGTGTCCAGGTTTATGGCATCAAATTTATAGTTTTGGGCAGGGGAACCGCAATACTAGAATTTCGCAACGGTTCTAATGGGTATTATGGTGGTTGGATTGAAATGGTTGACGAAGAAGATTGCAAGAGCGAAGAATTTAAGCCTATAACTGAAGATTTCTGATTATCCTAGAGCTCCCAGCGGCTCGAAATGATCTTGTCTTGACTGTGTTTCTAGTTGCTGGCGCTCTATCTCCCAAATTTTAGTTTCTGATTCGGTCTGTTTCATATACCACTCTCTGCTGCCAACTACTATTTTTTTCTCTGCTTTTTGAGATTGATAGTGATATCCATTACGCCAAGAATACAGAAAGCTGTCCGTGGCGTGGTTTTTGCATGCTGGATTCTCTTTCTTGGGATACTTGATCCTATCACCGTCGGTTTTCCAGACCAACCCTAACATTTCATCCCAAAGCACTCTATTTGCTGGCGTATCCAGAATCTTGATTTTGCCTTGAACCAAGTCACCATTGCACAGTTCTATGAAAGTGGTTTTGTCTTGCTTATCGGCGTATTCAAATGGAATACTGGAGCGCTGTCGCATAGACTCCACACCCTGCTTGTTCGCGCCGTCGATGACCACTCTGTTCGGCGCCCACAACGAATCTGACATAAATTCTTTAATCTTATCAACGACTTCATCAAATGTCATATGGTTTTTGGAATAGGTCTTGAGTACATATAGATTCGGATCATTGACGTGGTAAGCTGTAAGTACAAAAGCATTATCGTCCTCCCAACCGGTGTCGACACCTAGTACGTAGCTCCAGCCAGTATGCACTAAATTAGGCAACTTACTGGCGGGTAGTAGGTTTTTGGCCGCGCTAAACTTGTAAACCAAGGCCTCGTCATCAATAACCCACTGATTCAAATACCATTGTTTGAATTGCGGTGTTTCCATGTACTCAGGACGATTGAGCGCAATCTCAGCCAACAGCTCAGCCCATTTAGCGGACACATGCGGGTTGTCGTAGGCCGACCACTCAAAAAGTTTCCAGCCTTTCTCCTTACCGGTCGTCACATCATAGAAAAGGCCTCTAGGGAAGTTGGAAGCTGTCCCCAGCATACAGATAGTACCCCGCTCCCCTGCAGCGCTAGGATCGGCCATTGCGGGCCCCAGAACGCCATATATGAGGTTCTTGAGGTTGATAGTGTACATCGATGCCTCATCGACACACGCTAACCGGTACTTGCGGCCGAGGAGTTTGTTCATTTCATCTTCGTCGACATCCACGCCAGTCACATAAATCACAGAACCATTAGGAAATGTGACGGTCAATGCAGTTTGATTAAAGGAAGCTCCTAAGTTAAACTGATTGTTGAGAACTGTGAGAATGTCCTTCCAAATTATATCCTTAGCTGACATGCGTGTCAAGCCCACGAATAAGCAGTTACAGCCAGTATTGCGTAAGGCTTCGTAAATTAAGTAGATGCCGGCTGTATAAGATTTAGCTGAGCGACGCGTGCAGAACAACGTCTTGAAGAAACTAGAATCTGTTATGAACTCTTTTTGTTTTGGAAAAGCGGCAGTAAGTACGTCGGGTTGTGATTGTTTTATTAGTACAAGGCGGGCAAGTTCGGCAGCTATCAGATCATTTTCTATGGTCATTTAGACCTCCCATCATAGTCCAAAAACAATTATACTTATAAGTTACAGTATAGTTTGAATTTTTCAATCGATATAAAGTGTTCGATAATTTTACCGATGAGATATTATTACAACTTAAGGAGTCTTTATAGAACGTATATTTATAGCAACGGCAAAGAGTTTATTGTGCGTTTTTGGTCTGTTATCGATGCGATCAAGGCCAGACATCCATCTGTAAGATATAAACACTACAAAGGAAAGTACAGCCGATGAAAAATCTCAATTATGCTATCGAAGTCGGTGATAACACACCCAGCACGGCATGGCAACTCAATCCTACAGTCATTAGCGCATCTGCTCCGGACGTTTCTTGGTTACTTATCTCAGCCCTACTAGGTGTTATGCTAGGAACTTTTTTGGTGAGGGACAAACCATGAGCTGGCTGGCAAAATTACGACCGGGCGATCGCGTGGCTGTGCTGCACGGATTCTACACTCCTCGTCGCATTACAGCTCATACAGTGCGAACAGTGACCACACAAGGTCGCTTTGTGCTCGACAACCAAACTTGTTGGGACGAAAGAGGATGTAAGGCCGGTACCGGAGTTGCTTGGGGTTGGAGCAAGGACCACCTGCTCGAATTGACACCCGAAATTCAAAAAGAAATCGATGACACCACAACGCGGGTCAAAATACTCAACCTATTGTCGCAAGCCAAGATACTGACTAACGACACATCAGTTAGTTTGGATAGGCTAGCCACACTCCAGCTGGGGTTGGAAACTTGGCTGAGGAAAATTACCTGACGGGACAGTTACTTGTTTAAGTGCTTATATCTGCCAAAAATTTACCGAGAAGGAAAGTCATGGTTATCTGGCAGCTTCTAGGACACAAAACTTAGGTGGGATTGCCTCTAAACTTGGCCGCTCCTCGCACTCCTCTACCAGCACCTACCGGATGCACTCCTTCTTCTGAGAGTGCTTCTGCGATGAGGGAATTGCGTGCTTGCAGGGCTGCTTGAGTGACCGCTGTCTGCGCCACATGCTCAACTGGCTTAGGGGCTGGTGCTTGAACAGGCAGTTCAGCGGGCACTTCTACACCTAATTGACGGGCAATATCAGGATGTTTTGATAATGCTGCCAATGTAGACGGTGATTGGACCATTCTAGAATCAGCTTGGCGTCTTACTGGTTGGGGGGCTGGCTGGGTTTGATAAACAGGGCCCGCTGCCTCTAGTTCATGTATGCGGGTAAGTATCGAAGCCTTCATGGACTTCATATTCTTACCGTTCATGAGAAGATCCAATAGGAAGGATAGTTCAGTCATTTCAGTCCTCAAATGCTTGAGTCATCAGAGCGGCTAAGTCACCAATAGTTAGCGCCACAAACGTCTTATACTCTGCTGTCAGTGTGTAACCATTAGCTACCTTATTCACATACAGGATCGTGGCCTTGGGAGGCTTGGGCGTGGTCGCATCCCACGCAGCAATAGCTCTCTCGGTTCTGCTGTTATCTTTATTCCAGACCTTGCAATCGTTTTCTTCGCCCAAATTGGGCTTGTAGATGCTTGAGTTAATGGTAGACCCACAAGCCGCTGCCGCTGCCGCTCGCTCATGCAACGCAGCCATAGTGTTTAAGTTGTGTGCAATTATCTCAAGTAATTCAACATGAGGTGGGTTTGGAAAATGAACCGGCTGCCCAACAGGAGTTGACAAAATAGCTTTGGTCGATGGAGACTGATTGTCTAAATTGATGGTTTTGATTTTTATCTTTTTCCTGGTCATTTAACCCTCCAGCTGGTGAGCTGCCTCTACTGCATTTTTATACAACTCTTGTGCCATTCTAGCTAACTTGTCTGCCGCCTCATAAATTTGGCGCGTTAGCTCAGTTGCTACTTCTCTCGTCCCTTGTTCGTCTTGCTCAAGTGCGTCCATCGCGCGATCACCTAAATTGTCGATGGTGTCGTACAACTCTCCAATTAACATAATTTGGTGGACTACGTCTTCTTTGTAAGCCTGAGCAGCTTTTGACAGTTCCTTAGGAAGAATCCAATTATCAAGCAACGGCCTGTATACCTCGATTTCTTTCCTAGAGTCGCCAAAACACCACAAAGAATAGCTTCCGTCTGGCGCCTTAAATTGTTGCATATGATCATCATTCATTTCTTGTTCGCCTCCTGTCCGGTTTTGCCTTTACCCAATCCCGCAGTCACATGACTACTAGGCGTCTCTACCTGCGCGTTAACTACAGCAGCGGCCCTATGAATCACCTGAGCCTGCTCAACCACTGGCACTCCTTCAGGTATCATATATACTATATTGGTGTTGGGGATGATGGCAGTTTGGTTCTTGAACTTCACAACCAGCTCCTTATCCATTCGATCGTACACCATTTCCAATCCTTGCTTAACGTTGGAGTCAAGTTTAGCTGGGAAATTCGTGCCGGCCAGAATGAAAGGGGTGTGTAGAACTACGTGCTTAACAGGAAATTGTCGTTCTTTACTCAAGAAAAATTCCTTAGCGTTAGCAGAAAAGACCTACTCAAGGCAGTGAGTAGGCTGAGGACTTAGGGAAGAATGGAGTTCTCGCTCTGCCTAGCCTAACCCTTATCGGCACACTGATAAAATAACTTTAGCTAAAGTTTGCTGTACGACTTGCCGATGAGTAGAAATATCACAAAGGAGTTCCTATGAAAATTTGGGTAACTAAGTATGCTTTAACAAAAGGCATTTACGCAGCGGAAGCAGAAAAGACTGACACCGAAGGGATGTTGTGTGTGGGTTATCAGTATTTTCACGGCGAAGGGAAGCAATGGCACAGAACAGAAGCAGACGCCCTAAAACAGGCCATCTCTATGGCGGAAAAGAAAGCCCAAAAGCTATACAAACAACACGAGGAGATGGTCGCATACGTCGACGAACTCCGGCTACAAATAGCGAGGTTTAGTTGAACAAAGGAGTTCCTATGCAAGCTTTTCATAATGATCCCAAGATCAAAGCCAAATACCTCAAGCGTGTCCGCGCGCACGCCAAAGCCGACGAAATAGTCAAACTAATCAAGGAGACCAAGCCATGAAAAAACTCGTCCAAGTCCAAGAAGTTGAAGGCCAAGGCCTGGAAGCCCTATTGGGCCAAAAAGTCACGTTCTTTTGCGCCAACTACATTTATTGTGGTAAGTTGGTGGGAGTCAACGACCACGACATTGTACTAGAAAATTGCTATCTTGTATACGAAACCGGAGCATTCCAAGACGCTGGATTCAAAGACGCCCAACTCCTAACCAAGGACGAGTGGCGTATTCGTACAGCATCTATCGAATCTTATGGACTATTTACCAATAAGTGAGGTTTTATGAGAAGGCCCAAACAAAAATGGCGACGATGGAGCAGGAGCAGGAGCGGGAGCGAGAGCAGGAGCTGGAGCGGGAGCGGGAGCGGGAGCGAGAGCGGGAGCGGGAGCGAGAGCAGGAGCTGGAGCGGGAGCAGGAGCGGGAGCTGGAGCTGGAGCTGGAGCTGGAGTGGGAGCGGGAGTGAGAGCAGGAGCGGGAGCTAATTCATCCAAGAGTCAGAAGAAGGACTCCCTATGGCCAAAATTAGCTAGATAAATATCTTAGTAATATCAACACAGTAAAAAATAGTTAAAAAAGTTCTAAAGTTTTTTTCGGTTTCTGCCGACGCGTAGGGTATCTTTCTTAAGTAAGACAGGTTGAGACGGGGAAGTCTATGAGATTGCGCTTTCCCATCACCTCGCTATCCATCATTCCTTTCTACATAGGGTTTCTCAAAATGGACGGCTAATTGAGAATGACAATAACTGGTTGGTACTATCATATAGATAGACTGCTGTATAACTGGATGCAGTTGGTCGCGGCTGTGTTATAACTGGTTGTATATTAAGGAGTATCCATGTATACAATTCAATACTTCATTGACAAGTTTGAAGCTATTCCTGATGAGAGATGGGCACAGTGGCGGTACAAAAAGGGAATGCTTACTGTGCTATAGGACATTGTGGGGTAAGCCCTCTGGGTTGGACTGAGGAAGGTAGGGCCCTGAACGAGATTCTTTGTGGTGATACAGCCAGCATAAATGACGGATATAATCTCGGATACCAACAAACAACGCCTAAAGCACGTGTATTGGCTGCGTTGAGGGACAAGCTATGAGTCGTACTTAGATTTTGTACTTGGGACACCAATGGCTGTGTCCTGCCACGCCCGCTTTGTCACTACCACATTCACACACAGATGACGCGCCGGCGTTGTGTGTCTTGGTCAGGAGGTATATAGTGCCGACTCCAACAGAGTTGTCGGCTACGACTGGGAAGATCCCGTACGCACAGCGCAACAATTGTGCTCCAAAAGAAATGTCTGAAAATTCTACATATCCATAGTCCGTTCTAGTTCCAGGCGCAGTTACTAGTTTAGTGTAGTCCGCAAAACTTAGCACGCATAAACTGGGTAATTTTTCAGATATACATACTCCGTTTACGACCGCAGCCAGTTCTATAGCGTTTACTAGCGCTTCTTCGACGCAAGATTTTATAATATGATACTCAAAAATCTCGCAAGGACCTTCTTCTATTTCGAATGTTTCGATTGGGCCTATCACAAAAACCCTCCCGTTGAATTTAAATTGGGCGGATTCTCGGGCTCGGCAGCTGTGTTCTGAGAAGCGCGGCCTAGCCCACAGTACTGCACAAGCCAGTCATGATATGACTCTACAGCTTTTCTTATCACATCGATGCCATTTCTAGTACCCAAATGTTGCTTAATTTCTTGAATTTGTTTATAGGTTCTAGTAGAATGGTCTATAAATATATGCATTTGATCATTCCCTTGAGATTTTTAATCATGCCCAATGATGTGTAAATGTCTTCTCTATACGCTTGGATGGCCTTTGTGTAAAAATTATGTAATTCTTATGTAAAAATATGAATATATATTCATTATATGAACGGATTGAATTTGGCTTGTGGAATTACAGAGTTAACGAACAATTTACCGTGTTTTGTAAGATGAGTATAAGTATCTGGATTTCCGGCTAGATTTCTAGCAATACCTTGGCGTCGCTGATCTTTGTGGACGTGGACATAATCCAAAATATTACCGCGACTTACAGCAAACCCCAAAACTACGTCCGGATCATCGGTAAGTACGGCCAATTTTATGATGGTTTCTGGCTTTCGAAGGAATAGGGTTATCAGCGTATGATATTTGCTATAATACTCATTGGAATCAATAGCTTTGAACCATTCGTTACCGTGCCGCATCGAACGCAGCCACTTTGAGTAAATCAACGCCACATATCGAGGTTCTAGGTCATCTAATCCAAGACGCGTAATAATTTGGTAAGAATCAGTCAAGGTGCTTGCTCCATTTGCTCGTACAACCCGCCGTGGTATGCAACTAATTCACTTTCGTGAAACTCTTCAGATTCGCCGCATCCTCCGGCGCTAAAACGCACTGTGTAGTGTATGCCAGGATATTTTTCGAAAGAAAGCAGCTTTTCCTCCGCTCCAACAACAGTTCCACATACATCAGAATAAAAGGTATTTCCTGTAACCTTGACTATGTTGCCAAATTTAAATTTCATCCGTTCAGCCCCAGTTGTTTGCGTGTGTATTTGCGAATTCCCCATTTGTGTTCATGCCGGCGCACTATATACTTAACTGCCGCTCCTCCTCTGGGTTCG
>Ga0181534_10002004_pt1 | contig 12960 bp, 15 predicted proteins | sample PEATcosm2014_Bin_37_FD_119758 | JGI IMG/M metagenome (GOLD analysis project Ga0181534, IMG submission 119758) | Peatland microbial communities from MTU Mesocosm Facility, Houghton, MI, USA - PEATcosm2014_Bin17_10_metaG | ecosystem: Environmental > Terrestrial > Soil > Wetlands > Peat | place...
CAGACCGGCAACATCATCCGCATCGGCGGGCATCACGAGAACTTGCGCAATATCAGTATCGATTATGAGATTCAGGCGCCAGCCGACGCTTACCTTGACGCCAGTTCCGGCTCCGGCAATGTTACCGACGACGGCATCGGCGTCAACGCCAAGCTCTCCACCGGCTCGGGCAATATTCATGCCACCGGATTGCAGGGCGGCTTCAACGCCAACACCGGCTCCGGCGATATTTATGCAGAGCAAAGCGGGCAAGGGGACGTTAAGGCCGAGACCGGTTCGGGCAATGTCCAGTTGCAGAATCTGCGCGGCGGCCTGCGCGCCCACACCGGATCGGGAGACATCAAAGCGAGCGGCACGCCCGCTGCTGACTGGAAGCTCGATACCGGCTCAGGCAGCGTGGAACTCTGGCCCGGCGGCGCGGGCTTCACGCTCGAAGCCTCAACGGGTTCGGGGTCGATTCACTCCAGCATCTCGCAGGGCAGCAGCGAAGAAGAGCGCCATCACGCCTCCGGCAAAGTGAATGGCGGCGGGCCGACGGTGCGCATTGAGACCGGCTCGGGTGACATCCGCGTACATTGACCAAGCGCCTTGGTACACTTAGACCATGCTGGATGAACTGGAGTTTCGCATTAACGCAGAAAACGCGTTGAACATACTGAAGCAGCGCCTGATTGCACTCGAAGAGGAAGACGAAGCAGGCTTCGAGGTCGAAGAGCAGAGCGGTGTGCTTCAGATTATCTTTGAGGAGCCGGCGGGGAAATTCGTAATCACTCCCAACGCGCCGATTCGCCAGATATGGATCTCGGCGCTCTCCACCAGTTTCAAGCTGGATTGGAGCGCCGAGCAGAGTGCATTTATCCTGCCGCGTACAGGGGAACTATTGACTCCGCTGGTGGAACGGCTGATCGCAGAACATCTTTGCCGCTGAGCGATGAAAACGGAAAAGCCGGGCTGCTGCCTGGATCGTCCGGCGTGACTACGTGCTTCAGGCGCTTGTGCAACTCAGCCAGCTCATGCAGGCGCGCCTGAATGGTATCGACAATCGCCTCGAAAAAGAGTCCGTCGGCAACGGCAGTCCAATTGGGGCTTTGAATTGTTCCTAAAATCTCTGCGTAGAACTCTTCACCAGGCAACTGAGCGGCTGCATGCTGCACCGCATAAATTTTCTTTTCAAAACGCTGCGTACGGTTCAGGCTTCTTCCAGACTGGGCTGGGGGGTAGTCTTCATTCAATCCTCCTGCTCTCTGTGTTCAGACTGCGGCATCTTGAAGTGCGCCGCTGTACTGTAGTGCTCGCAGGTAGAGGATCGTTTCGGAAAATCAGATATTCATTTTTGTATCTGCTTGCGATTCATCCGGTCCTGTACTAAATAGAGAGATGCGGACTTGGACTCCTCGGTTGGAATAGCTTCTGGCCAGGCCTCGGGCCATTCGACGACTTTCTTTTCCCACGGCAGCAAATTATATGTAGTGGCCTGGGGTTTCGACTGCTCGTTGCGGTCCATTCAATCTCCTTGGGCCGGGATAGATTTATGTCCTCATACGATGCTACCAGCAACTCGGCATCTGGCAACAAAAAATCCCGTACTGAGTGCCTTTTTCGGCTACCTGAACCAATAGCTTTACCTTTGACGAAAACGGGCCTGTTTCCGTGCAGTTTTTCTTAGAATGATCTGTGGAAATCTTTACTAGCCGCTGATCTTCGCTTGGGCGAGGGTCAAACAGCGCAAGAGTATTCTTCATCAGAAGCCCAGCATTACAGGCTCCATCTGCAAGCGAATCTTGAATTTGGCTTCGACGGCCTCGGTGATCCGGCCGGCTAGCGCCAGTATCTCCGCGGCGGTTGCGCTTGTGCAAAGTTCCGAGCCGGCAGTTTCCAGCTCTCCCAGATTGACCAGCGCCAGCGTGTGCTTGGAAGAGATGGCCGCCGCGCCCAGCGTGTAGCCTTTGGAGAACCCCGCCTGCTCGATCAGCCACGCGGCAGGAACCTTGACTTGCCCCGGCTCCGCTTCCGGCCCGGCGGGAAAACGCGGCGGAGGCTGACCGGCTGCGGCTGCAATTTGGGCGAGCTGAGCCTCAAAGACAATCGGATTTTTGAAAAAGCTGCCCGCGCTGCGGCAATCCGGGTCGCCCTCGACGAGCAACATCCCCTTCGACTGGCGGACGCGGCGGACGGCTTCGGCAACCTCGAAGAGCGTGGGCGGCGGCGCGTCCGGCGCTCGGTCAGAAAGAGCCTTTTGCAGGTCGGCATAACGCAGCGTGGGCGCGCCGTTGGGCGTGAGCTGGAAATCAACGCGAGTAACGATGTAGCGTCCTCGGTCCGTCGTATTGAAGCGGCTGCGGCGGTAAGCAAAGCCGCACTCGGCGTTTGTGAACTCGACGAAGGCCCGGTCAGAAAGGTCGTAGGCGCGAACCCGGACAATCGCCGAGGCAACCTCTTGTCCATACGCGCCGACATTCTGCACCGGCGTTCCGCCCACGGTGCCGGGGATTCCGGCGAGGCATTCTATCCCTGAACACGAATCCCTAAGGGTCTGCTCAACGCAGTTGTCCCAGGGTTCGCCGGCGGCTGCCTGATAAATTATTTTGTCAGTCTGGTCCGGGGTATCTGCGACAGTGATGCCTTTCAAGCTAACGCGCAGCACCATTCCATTAAAGCCCGCGTCAGCAACGAGGAGATTGCTGCCCCCGCCGAGAACAAACAGCTCAATACCCTGCTCTCGCGCCCACTCCGCGGCTTCGACGATTTCTTCTTCCGTCGCCGCCTCCACATACCAGCGGGCCGGACCGCCAATACCAAAGGTGGTAAAAGGCGCAAGCGGCTTGTTTTCTTGTAGGAGCATTCCATTCAGGCTACCACCTGCGGTGGGGATGTCTGCCTTCGGCGCGGCTAGGCGAGTTCTGGCATTTTTTGACTACGAAAATCTGGACCACGAGCGCGCTTCGTGGCATTTTCTGGTTGAAACGTACTGCAATACGGAATACCATGCAGATGATGGTGGCATTTATACCGCTTGACGGCGGAGACCACTATCATCTACCCCGCCTGTACGGCGGCAACCAAAACGGTGATATCCGCTTGACGGCGGTGAACCCCGAATCTGTCCGATTGGGAGAAAATTATGCCTAACGAAGAAATCCCTCTCCTGGAGAGGGTGGCGAATTATTATTCGCAACTCACAACTGTAGCAGCCGACCTCAACGCCGTTTCTGACGAGCTTGGGAAGTCTATCGCCGAAATCGATGTTGCGCTCAAGAAACTGAATCTTGGAATTACTACATGGGTGCCGATCTACAGCGGCGAGGGAGACCATCACCGCGAAGATTATTCCTTTTGGAGTCGGGACATCGGTTATGCGAAAGTTGGCGGAAAGTGGGGAATAAGTCTCCGCACCGTCGACGGAAATTACCATGAACCTGACGAAGCAGACGTTGAGACATGGCTCTTCAACGACGCTCCCAGATCATTGCGTCTCGAAGCCATCGGCAAGATTCCAGAGCTTCTCGAAAAATTGAGCAGTAACGCTGCCAAAACCACCAAGGATCTTCGAGACAGACTGAGCGAAGCTCAGGCGGTAGCGGCAGCAGTGAAAAGTGCAGCAATCAATCCCATACGCCAAGCCGTCTGCGCTGCCTTGGAGAATGCCGGACACGCCTCAGCAGCTCAGCTCCTAAGCAGAGGTTCCTGGACTCTTGAAGCTGCAAGCCTCCAGATTGAGGTAGCGGGGATAGGAAAAAAGATGCTCGCGCTGACTGTAAATGCGCCGGCGGAGAAAATCATCCGGCAGGAACTGCAACGCCTGGGCGCGCCCTCCAGATTTATGATCGTTCCAGCCGAATTTGCGCAGAGTATTCCGAAAAACTCCGCATCTTGGTCACAGATCGATGATCCGACGGAGGTGAAGTAATGATCACCTACCTTGCTTCCGGACTTCCTGTCTTTGCAATCATTGCGCTAACAATCGTGATCGTTGGCGGCGGACTTGTCTTCTACGCCCTGCATATCAAGGGTGATGTATTTGCGGAGTTATCGCACGGCAAAACATCCCTGAAAATCGATGCGAGAGATCGGCGAAACACAAAGAGGTGGTGAGGGGCTGCGATCCCACCCTCGCGGCAAAAGCAAGAACGCCGCGAGGGTGGGGAATCCCGTTTGTTGTCTAATGCGCAGGGCGAATCGTCGCCCGTGCGGCCAGCGCTTGCAGTAGAATAAACACAGGCAATTCCCTGCCGGAGGCGACACATGTACCCAGAGATTATGGTAATTCCCATGCGCGAGGAGCTGACCCGCGCTGGCATCGGCGAGGCCCGCACGGCCGAAGAGGTAGACGCAGCGGTGGCGCAGCCCGGAACAACGCTGCTGGTGGTCAACTCGATCTGCGGCTGCGCTGCGGGCAAGATGCGCCCCGGCGTACGTATGGCTCTCGGCGGCTCAACCAACCTGCCCGACCACAAGATCACCGTTTTTGCCGGCCAGGACCGCGAAGCCACCGAGCGCGCCCGCGGCTACTTCGAGGGCAATCCGCCCACCTCGCCCGCCATTGCGATTCTGCGCGACGGCAAGCTGGTTTACCTGATGCAGCGCTACGTTATTGAGCAATCAACCGCGCAGATGATTGCCGGCGAACTGGTTCGCGCCTTCGACGAATTCTGCGCCAAGGCGACGGCGTAAGTACAGCTTTTAGCTATCAGCTTTCAGTCGTGCCGTGCCGCTTTATACCTTGTGGATCGGGCCTGGGTAGCGGGCAATTGTCTCATCGGCTGTTAAAAGAGTGATCCCTTCGACCATCGCCTGAGCAATCAGGATGCGGTCGAAGGGATCTTTGTGTATGGGCGGCAGAATGTCCACTTCTACCGTGTGCTGGCCGAGAACGGGCAACTCCTCATAGCCGTCATCGAGCATCGTGCGCCGCAAGACTCTTGGATCGTGCTGAAATCCCTTCTTCTTCAGTCCTCGTTTAATTCCAATCTCCCATAGAGACACTACACTGAAGACAAAGTCGTTCTGACGGGATTGAAGAAGTAAACTCGCCTGCCGGGAAAGCCTCTCCGGCTCACTCAAGCTCCACAACACCAGATGCGTGTCGAGGAGAAACCTCATCCCGCATCCTCGCCGAAGAACAATTTCTCAACCTCCAGATCCAGCTCCTTATCAACTTCCCAATAGTTTTCCGGCAGCGTATACATTCCCTTCAGAGCGCCGAGCACCCGCTTGGCCGGGCGCTCGGGCGCATCAATGCGCGTTACCCGCACCATCGGCTTGCCTGCCTTGGCAATGATGAACGAATCGCCTTCCACCGCCTCGTCCACCAGGCGAGAGAGATGCGTCTTGGCCTCGTGGATGTTGAACTGGCGCATGGTAGATGTATTCGATGCCATCTGACCCTCCCGGGTAAACTAAGTCTACTTAGTTTAGTTTACTCGCGGTGCCGGGTCAAGGGTTTGATCTATCAATGCCGAACGGCCTCCCATGCGGGAGGCCGTTCGGCATTGCAGCGTTAATAAACGCGCTCAATCGCCTTCCGGCGCACTGGCCAGCGCCTGCACCTTGCTGTGCCTGGTGGAGTAGAGGAAGTAGATGACCAGGCCAACGACCAGCCAGACAATCATGACGATCCAGGTGAGAAGGTGGAGGCGCGACATCAGGTAAACAGCCGAGAGGATGCCGAGTATGGGCACGAATGGCACCAGCGGCGTCTTGAAGGGCCGCTCCATCTCCGGATGGCGGACGCGCAGTACCCAGACGCCGGCGCAGACGATGGTGAAGGCCAGCAGTGTGCCGATATTGACAAGCTGAGCAAGCACACCAATGTTAAAGATGGCAGGCATGATTGCAGCGAAAGAGCCAAAGATAATGGTGGTGATCCAAGGGGTGCGGAACTTCGGGTGAATGGCGGAAAAGCATTGGGGAAGCAGGCCGTCCTTGGACATCGAGTAAAAAACGCGGGACTGTCCTAGCAGCATGACCAGCATGACGGTAGCGAGGCCGAAGACCGCGCCAATCTTCACCAGCATCGAACCCCAGCCGATGCCGGTAGCATCAATAGCCAGAGCCACCGGGGCCGAAACGTTCAGCGTCTTGTAGCTAACCAGGCCGGTCAGCACGAGCGAGACAAGAATGTAAAGGATAGTGCAAACAACCAGCGAGCCGAGGATGCCGATGGGCATATCGCGCTTGGGGTTCTTGGCTTCCTGCGCTGCGGTCGAGACCGCGTCGAATCCGATATAAGCGAAAAAAATCGACGCCGCAGCGGTGGGAATGCCGCCCCAACCGAAGTTGCCGTGGCTATCAACCGGCGGAATAAACGGATGCCAGTTTGCCGAAGCGACCGCTGGATGAGTAAACAGGAAATAGCCGCCGATTGCGATGAAAATGCCGACGATGGCGAGCTTGATGATCACGATGGCCGAGTTGAAGTTGGCAGACTCCTTAATGCCGACGACGAGGATGGTCGTAATCACCATGACAATCAAGACGGCGATCAAGTTAAACAGGCCGGTCACATGCGGCAGGCCGGCGTCGCTGACACCCGGCGGAAGAGACGTCTTGTCGATCCAGAAGCCTTGATACCTGACAAGAATGTTGCCCGTCGTAGTGGTAAGCGCCGGCGGTAGAACGATTCCCAACTGCTGCAGAAGGCTGTTGAAGTAGCCGGCCCAGCCGGAGGCGACAGTCGCCGCGCCAAATGCGTATTCGAGAGTCAGATCCCAGCCAATGATCCAGGCGACCAGTTCCCCGAGCGTCGCATAGCCGTAGGTGTAAGCTGAACCGGCAATAGGAATGATCGACGCGAACTCCGCATAGCAAAGGCCAGCGAAGGCGCAGGTGAAGCCTGCGAGCACAAAACTGAGCGCAACGGCGGGCCCGGCGCTGAGAGCGGCGGCTTGGCCGGTAAGCGTAAAGATACCTGCGCCGATAACAGCTCCGATGCCGAGCGTTACGAGGTTGAGGGCGCTTAGAGAGCGCTTCAGAGTATGAGCGCCCTCCTCACCGGCTTCCTGGGTGAGCAACGACATGGGTTTGATACGAAGCAGTCTGGACATGAAAGAGATGAGGTCCTCCTCGGCAATTTTTGTCAGTTTAGTTGGCCGGTCTTTGGGTTTCGTCCGCTGGCCGCCGCGACCAGAAGAGGTACACCGGAATGCCCAGCAGAACAAGAACCAGGCCTGGCCATGTGTATTGCGGCTTGTATCGCAATAATACGACACAAATCCATCCGGCCATCAGAATATAAAGCGCGGGCAGCACCGGATACCCCAGCGCTTTGTAGGGCCGGGGTGCGTCCGGACGTTTGAAGCGCAGCACGAACAACCCCGCAATCGTGAGGATATAGAAGAGTAGAACAGCGAAGATGATGTAGTCCAGTAGTTGCCCGTAAGAGCCTGAGATGCACAGCAAAACCGCCCACGCCGCCTGCACCAACAGTCCCGCAGCGGGCGTTTTATAGCGGGGATGGAGCTTACCGACGGATTTAAAGAAGAGACCGTCCTGGCTCATTGCGTAGTAGACCCGCGCGCCGGAGAGCGAGATGCCGTTGACGCATCCGAAGGTGGAGACAAGAATCGCCGCGGCCATCAGCCATGCGCCGGCGGAGTGGAAGATCTGCTCCAGAGCCGCCGTTCCCACACGGTCTTCAGCAGCGTATTGAATGCCGCGCGTGAGCACTGTTGTTCCGTGCGGGTCACCATGTAGAGGCAGCACCAGCAGATAAGCCACCGAAGCCAGAAAATATGCCGTGAGCACAAACCCCGTACCCAGCACCAGTGAGAGCGGAATATTGCGCTTGGGGTTCTTCACCTCGCCGGCGGTGAAGGTGATGTTGTTCCAGGAATCGGCGGAAAACAGTGAACCGACCTGCACCACGGCCAGAATCACCAGCAGATTCACCCAGACCGTCGGCCCGCCCGCTCCCACCTGTACCGGATGCAGCGTAGTCCATCCGGCGTTGTGCCAGAATGCGCCCCAACCCACGCCGAAATTTGCCTCCCAGGCTGTCGCGTTGTGGCCTACAGTAAACGCGACCAGAATCAGCGCGGCCAGTGAGAGCGCCTTGGCGGAAGTGAAGATATTCTGAATCAGCGCGCCCAGCCCGACGCCAAAGATGTTGATCACTGCCAGCAAGACGACAACGCAGATGCCGACCAGATTGGCCGTGCTGACGCCGATCTCCATATTGCCCAGCACCATCGGCCCAACAGGAAAGGCCGGAACCGTGGCGATATGCCAGAGCCAGTGGGTTGTGGTGATGGACGGAAAGAAGACGCCGAGAAATTTGCCGAAAGCCACGGCGACGGCGGCGATGGTTCCGGTCTGGATGACGAGGAAGAGCGTCCAGCCGTAGAGAAAACCCCAGAGCGGTCCCAGCGACTCGCGCAGGTAGACATATTGGCCACCGGCCTTGGGCATCATCGCCGCCAGCTCGCCATAGCTCAGCGCGCCGATCATCGTCAAGATGCCGGTGACCACCCACGCGCCCAACAGCAATGCCGGTGAGCCGGTTCCGCGGGCAATGTCGGCATCGACGATGAAGACGCCGGAGCCGATCATCGAGCCAATCACGATGGCCGTCGAGCTGAAAAGGCCTAGGCTTTGGACGAGATGAGGGGAGTTCGAGGAATCGTTGGGCGGAATTGCCGTCTCAGTTGTTGGGAGCGGTTTCGATGGTTTCACTTGAAGAATGTTTTAACGGATTTTGATGCGATTGTCTTTAGTTTTCTTTCGAGGGCTGAAATTTGGAGATGATTCCAGCGGCAGAAACGCACAAATCTGGCTTGTGACAGTCAAGAAACTGTCATAGGTAGCCACACGGCGGGAACAAGTTGCCTTAGTATCGATTCTTGTCGGCTCACGAAGCGCCAACCAAAGCGCGCCCAGCCGGCAATCTGCACCGCGAAGGAGCCACACGTTGCAATCCGAGTGTCTAAATATCAATCGCATAGCAGTCACCGCACTTTTTGTTTTCGGTCTCTGCGGGGCTGCTTCGGCACAGTCCCATTTCCCGCTTTGCCCGATTGAAGCGGCATCTTCTCCGTTGCCAGTTTTGCGTCCGGAGATCGCGGTTCGTGTTTCCGAAGAGGCGCTGCGCGCCTCGCTTCTTTTCCAGAATGAGGGCCTGACCTTTGAAGTGCGCACGCTTCCTACAGATCAAATCGAGTGCGTTTCCCCATTGCATACCAATACCTTCTGGCCCAGTTTCAGCCTCCTATGGCCCTATGCCATCGATGCGATCGATCACGAGTTTGCCGCGCATCCGCTCCCAGCCCAGAAACAGCGGTTACTCGTCTTTCTTCACAATCCAATCCCCAAGAATCGGGCAAGGGGGCGGATCATCACAGTACCCGATGTCGAAAACATTCAGCCTGGGGAGCTTTCCGATCCAGCGGTTGCTCAACTGACCTGCGATAGTCACGATATTCCGACACTTCTTGACGGCGTTCTTCGGGCACACGACAACATCGATGTCGACTTCAGCTACGCATCGTACTCGAAGGAGATTCTATGCGCGGATGCCGCCGTTGCCCTCGAACCGGGATCGTGTGCGCTTCAATACGTCGCCGGAATGGCGAATGACGATCATACATATACCAGGCCTTCACGGGAGAATCATCCCAAAAACCTGAGTGCGGCAATCACTCACTTCCGCGCAGCGGTGACCCTTGCTCCCGAGTTTTATGAAGCGCGGAGAGGACTGGCAGAAGCCTTGCAGGAATCAGGCGCATATGCAGAGGCGGAAAAGGAGTTTTTGCAACTTGCCGAGCCGAGCAATCCTCCGCCAATCCAGCAAGAAGCCGAGGAATCTTTGACCAGCTTGTACGACGCGATGAAGGATCTGCCCCATGCGCTTCTGGCTGCGCGTAAAGCAGAACATCTTCATGAAATCCTCACTTCGCTGACGGGCAATGATAAAGATCGCACAATGAGCGATCACCGAAGCAACCTTGCCGCCCGCGAAGAGGAAGCGGGAGAATATGCGCAAGCAGCAAGCGACTATTTAGCTGCGCGCAACTTTTTATGGAAGGATGACTTTGAAGCGAAATACTTTGATGCCGATCTGGGCCAAGCACGCAGCCTGCGTAAGATCGGGAATCCTGCTGCCTCGGCTGCATTATGCCAGAAATGGCAGGGAAAGGTCTTTAGCCCGCTTCATAAACTGAATATCTCTCCATGGTGGCAGTGGGGTGGTGGTCTGGACGTTGAGCAGGCGCGCTGGGAGTTTTCGTGCGGAGACTTCAACAAAGGCCTCCAGGAACTCTTTCAGATAGCGAACTCCCGGTTGGACCATCCTTCTGTGAACAAAAACTATAAAGATGAGCCAACTCCTTTCTTTATGATGGAACCCTATGAGGCTCTTGAGTCGGCCTTTGACTACCGGAGAGAACCGGAAGCTGCACGGCAGTCGCATCTGATCCATCAACAGATCTATAACATCGACCATGGCAAGTTCGATATCGAGCCGGATCAGGCTGACATCGACAGCCTGAAACAATTGACCCAAAAGCTGATGAGCGAGGCGTTAACAGCCGATCCGCCACACAACCCCAAGCCGTGACGTGAGTGCGTTATGCCAGTTCGGCCATCCATCTGCGGAACTCGCCCGCTGGGTCGGGCTGGCGGAAAAATGCAGCCGAGACGGCAAGGATGCTTGCGCCGGCGGCCAGCACATCCGCAGCTGTCGCCAGCGTAATGCCGCCGACCGCGACGAGCGTCGGACTCGGCCCAGCCTGCTCACGCAGCCGCCGCACGCCTTCCGGGCCGATAGGCGGCTTGGTCGGCTTTTTGGTAGTGCTGGGGTAAACCATGCCAATGGAAAAATAATCCGCCGGCTCAGAGAGAACCCGCTCCACCAGCGCCTCGCCGCCGCCAAATGTACCAACAACGCGATCCGGACCGAGGCGCTTGCGCGCTTCAGCAGGGGTTGCATCTCCCGAATCCACATGGACGCCGTCAAAGCCCACTTGCTCCACCAGATCAAGGCGGTCGTCGAGGATCAGCTTCACCTGGCCGGCGGGCAACGCGGTGCGCAGAATCGCGGCGTCGGCCAAAATCTCAACGTTAGAGCCGGTTTTGTTGCGGTACTCAAGCAGTGTCACGCCTGCATCGGCTAAACCTTCAGCGAGACGGCGCAAAAATTCAGCGCGGCCTGTAAAGGGAAGAATCGGAGCATCGAGAATGGGGTAGAGACGCGGCAACGGGAAAGACATGGTTGTATGTTAATTGACTGCTCGACTCTCCAATATCGCCGGTTGAGATTTCAGAAATGTAGGGTCCGCCCCCGCCGTCAATGCTGAGGCTTCTCCTATTTTTTACAAAGAACATAAAAGAACAGGCGTTCCAGTAAAAAAGATGAAGGAGCACGAAAAACATTCGCTTTTTATTCGCTTTTTGTCTTAAAATGATCCGCAGACGATGAACCTCTTCTCTCAATTGATTGTCGAACCAACGCATGAAGAACTCTTTCCGGGTACGGTGTTGATGCGAGGGCTGGCGCTCCAGCAGGATGCCGAGTTTCTCAATGCGATGGAAACAATTATTGCCGCAGCCCCACTGCATCCCGCCAGGACTGCCAGTGGATTGCCAATGGGGGTGATGGTAACCAATTGCGGCACACCGGAAGCCTTCCGCCGCCGCTGGGACTCGCAAAACCCCGCGGCGAGGCAGATGTGGCCGCCGATGCCGCGCGTGCTGCTGGATTTTGCGCTTCGATGCGGGGTGCGGGCCGGGTTTCCGCTCTTCCGGCCTGATTCCTGCCATATCAACCGCTACCAGGCCGGCATCAAACTCGGTCTGCACCAGGATCGGCATGAGTGCGACTTCAGCCAGCCGATTGTTTCGATTTCGTTTGGCCTGGAGTGCGTATTTCTCCTGGGAGGCCTGGAGCGCACCGATAAGACGAAGCGCATTCTACTGGAACATGGCGATGTGATTGTGTGGGGTGGGCCTTCGCGGATGCGGTTCCACGGGGTGCAACCGCTCAAGCGAGGCCATCATCCGCTGACCGGACCGTACCGGTACAATCTGACCTTTCGCAAGGTGGCGTGAGGCGAACGGATCACCTCGATGTTTCTGATTGCTAGCGCCAGGGTGTCCCATCCATTCCGTGGTTTTATCGTGGAATGGACGGGAAAGCACGAACGCGGCCCACCGAAGGCGCTCCCAATTTCATGCCAAAAGAAAAAAACCTCCGAAGCTGCTTGCTCCCGGAGGCATATACCGTTTGCATTTCTTGAACGGGGACCAGTAGCCGGTACTGGAGGTCGGTAGTACGCGGCTACTGGTGATCCCTGCACATACGAAGTTCGCTGCGGCTTCCCCTTTCCACTGCGGCTTCGTGTCGCCCGGCTCAAAGAGAGGCGGTCTTGCTGCCCTCCGAACCTTGTTGACAATCAGAGTTTCGCCGAAATCTCCAACTCGTTCCGTGATCGCGATCACAGGGGTATGTTCAGTAAAATTATCTCCGGGGCGGACCGGATTCGAGCGCGGCGCGGCGCAAAATTGCCGCCCCTCCGGCACCCGCCGGTGATGTTGACAAACCCCGCCACGGCTTCGACAATCGAAACTTCAATCCCACCTTTGGAAGGCTCTGCTGTGACCTCTCTGCTGACAACGAATCTGGATGGAATCAAGCTGCTTGGCCGGGGCAAAGTGCGCGATCTCTACGCGGTGCCGCACGAAGGCGAAATGGCTCTGCTGCTCATCGCCACCGACCGTATCTCCGCCTTTGACCATGTGCTCGCCAGCGGGATTCCAGGTAAAGGCAAGATCCTGACCCAGATTTCGCTCTTCTGGTTCGAGTTCCTCAAGGATCTGGTTCCGAACCATCTGATCGCCGCCGAAGTCAGCCAGTACCCCGCCGAGTTGCACCGCTACGCCGATCAGCTCGAAGGCCGGTCGATGCTGGTCAAGCAGGCGCGCATGTATCCGGTGGAGTGCGTGGCGCGCGGGTTTCTCGCCGGCTCCGGA
>Ga0181534_10002008_pt1 | contig 12950 bp, 9 predicted proteins | sample PEATcosm2014_Bin_37_FD_119758 | JGI IMG/M metagenome (GOLD analysis project Ga0181534, IMG submission 119758) | Peatland microbial communities from MTU Mesocosm Facility, Houghton, MI, USA - PEATcosm2014_Bin17_10_metaG | ecosystem: Environmental > Terrestrial > Soil > Wetlands > Peat | place...
GCTCGGGTGACGAGACGTTCGGGTTCGAGGTCCGGCTGGAATGGGAGAAGGTCCTGGCCGCCGACGGTTGGACCGGTATCGGTTGGCCGGTCGAGCACGGGGGCCGGGATGCCTCCATCGCCCATCAGGTCATCTTCCACGAGGAGTACGTGCGGGCCAAGGCCCCAGGACGGGTCAGCGTCCTCGGTGAGGGCCTCCTCGGGCCGACCCTGATCCAGTACGGGACCGCTGAACAACAGGCACGCTTCCTCCCGCCCATCCTGGCCGGCACCGAGCTGTGGTGTCAGGGCTACTCGGAGCCCGATGCCGGCAGCGACCTGGCCAACGTCCAGACCAGGGCGCAGCTCGAGGGCGAGGAGTGGGTGGTCACCGGGCAGAAGGTCTGGACCTCACTGGCCCACCAGGCCGACTGGTGCTTCGTGGTGTGCCGGACCGAGCCCGGCTCGGAGCGGCACCACGGGCTCTCCTATCTGCTGGTGCCGATGGACCAGCCCGGTGTGGAGGTCCGCCCCATCACCCAGTTGACCCGGACCTCCGAGTTCAACGAGGTCTTCTTCGACGGCGCCCGCACCGGTGCCGACCACGTGGTGGGCGAGGTGGGCCAAGGATGGAAGGTGGCGTTGGCCACGCTGGCCTTCGAGCGCGGCGTGGGGCTGCTCGGCCACCAGCTCTCCTTCCGGCGGGAGCTCGACCATCTGGTTGCCGTGGCCAAGGACAACGGGAGGGCCGGCGACCCGGTGATCCGCCAACGCCTGGCCCGCTCGTACGCAGAACTGGAGATCCTCCGGTTCAACACCCTGCGCAGCCTGTCGGGCTATGACGGGCCGGTGGCGCCACCCGAGGCCTCCGTCATCAAGCTGTACTGGTCCACATGGCACCGGCAGCTCGGTGAGCTGGCCCTCGACATCCGGGGGCCGGCCGGTCTGGTGGCCGAGGGATTCCCCTACGAGCTCGACGAGTTCCAGCGCACCTTCCTGTTCAGCCGGGCCGAGACCATCTACGGCGGCTCCAACGAGATCCAGAAGAACATCATCGGCGAGCGGGTCCTCGGCCTGCCGCCCGAGCCCAAGGGAGCCAACCGATGACCGACGCCGCTCCCGACGGGTCCGTGCCGGCCCCCCGGCCCCTCCCCGTGCCCCCACCGGGGCACGGGCTGCTGGCCGACAAGGTGGTGGTCATCACGGCGGCGGCCGGCACCGGCATCGGCTTCGCCACGGCCACGCGGTGCGTGGAGGAGGGGGCCACGGTCGTGATCTCGGACGCCCACGAGCGGCGCCTGGGCGAGGCGGCCGACGCCCTGGCCCAGCTGCCGGGTTCGGACGGGGTACGACCCCTGGCCATCCCCTGCAACGTCACCGTCGAGGAGCAGGTGCAACGCCTGTACGACGCCGCCGCCGAGCGGCACGGTCGCATCGACGTGGCCGTCAACAACGCCGGGTTGGGCGGCCAGGTCGACGTGGTGGACATGACCGACGAGCAGTGGTCCCTGGTCCTCGACATCACCCTCACCGGGACCTTCCGGTGCACCCGTGCCGCCCTCCGCCACTTCTATGCCCAGGGCGCCGGTGGGGTCATCGTCAACAACGCCTCGGTGCTGGGGTGGCGGGCCCAGGCCGGCCAGTCCCACTACGCCGCGGCCAAGGCCGGCGTGATGGCCCTCACCCGGTGCAGCGCCGTGGAGGCCGCCCCCCACGGGGTCCGCATCAACGCCGTGTCGCCCAGCCTGGCCGTCCATCCCTTCCTCAACAAGGTCATGGCCGACGAGGAGCTGGAGGAGTTGAGCCGCCGCGAGATGTTCGGCCGGGGAGCAGAGGTGTGGGAGGTGGCCACGGTGATCGCCTTTCTGGCCAGTGAGTACTCCACCTTCATGACCGGCGAGGTGGTCTCGGTCAGCAGCCAGCACCCCTGAGCTAGCGGACCGTCGGCCGGACCCCGCCCGACCGGAGGGCACGGCCAGTCCGTAGGGGCGATGCACTACCCTGACGACGTGTCAGATGTGACCGATCCCCGCGGGGATCTCCAGTGGGGGACCATCCCCGGCCTGGTGGAGGATGCCGCCGCCCGTTTCGGGGACTCCGAGGCGCTGGTCGATGTCCACGGCGCCGGGGGCACCACGGTGCGGCTCACCTTCGACGAGCTGGCCGAGCAGGTGGCCGGGGCCACCCGGGCCATCGTGGCCAACGGGATCGAGCGGGGCGACCGGGTGGCCATCTGGGCCCCGAACTGCGCCGAGTGGGTCATCGCCGCTCTCGGAGCGGTCGGCGCCGGGGCCCTGCTGGTCCCGCTCAACACGCGCTTCAAGGGTGCCGAGGCGGCCTACATCCTGCGCCGGTCGGGGGCCAGGCTGCTGTTCACCGTGGAAGGATTCCTCGGCACCGACTACCCGCGCCTGCTCGACGAAGCGGTGGCGATGGGCGAGCCGGCCCCCGACCTCGAGCGGGTGGTGGTGCTGCGTACCGACGAGGCCTCCCCGAGGCCCCCGACGGCCAAGGGCGACCCCGTGGTCGAGTGGGAGGTCTTCCTGCAGGAGGGCGCCACCTGTTCGGCCGACGTGGCTGCCGGCCGGACCGCCTCGATCACCGCCGGGGACCTCTCGGACCTGGTCTTCACGTCGGGCACCACGGGCAACCCCAAGGGGGCCATGACCACCCACGGCCAGACGCTGCGGACCTTCGCCACCTGGGCCGAGGTGGTCGGGCTCCGCCAGGGGGACCGGTACCTCATCGTCAATCCCTTCTTCCACACCTTCGGGTACAAGGCGGGCATCCTGGCCTGCCTGATGACCGGGGCCACCATGGTCCCCGAGCCCGTATTCGACGTGGGCAAGGTGGTGGAGAGGATCGAACAGGAGCACATCTCGGTCCTGCCCGGGCCCCCCACCATCTTCCAGTCCATCCTGGACAATCCCGACCACAAGAGCTTCGATCTCGATTCCCTGCGCCTGGTGGTCACCGGCGCCGCCCTGGTGCCGGTGGAGCTGGTCCGGGGCCTGTGGGACGACCTCGGCATCGAGACGGTGCTCACCGCCTACGGGCTCACCGAGGCGTGCGGGACGGTGACCATGTGCCGGCGGGGCGACTCGGCCGAGGTGATCGCCGGCACCTCGGGACGGGCCATTCCCGACGTCGAGGTCCGCATCGTCGATCCCGAGGGAACCGAGTTGGCGAGGGGCGAGGCCGGCGAGATCGTGGTGCGCGGCTACAACGTCATGCAGGGCTACTTCAACGACGCCGAGGCCACCGACGAGGCCATCGACCGTGACGGGTGGCTCCACACCGGCGACATCGGGGTCATGGACGAGGCCGGGAACGTGGCCATCACCGACCGGCTGAAGGACATGTACGTATCCGGTGGGTTCAACGTCTATCCGGCCGAGGTGGAGGCGGTCCTCCGCCAGCATCCCGCCGTCGGACAGGTGGCGGTCATCGGGGTGCCCGACCGCCGGATGGGAGAGGTGGGCCTGGCCCTCGTGGTGCCGGCCGCCAACCGTGCCGACCCCGGTGTCGTGGATGACCTGGCCGCCTGGGCCCGGGAGCGCCTGGCCAACTACAAGAGGCCCCTCTCGGTGCGGCTGGTGGAGTCCCTCCCCGTGAATGCCGGGGGCAAGGTGCTCAAGCGTGAGCTGCGGGAGCAGTATGCGCCGGCCGACGGGACGGGGTCGGCCGAAGGGGCCGTCCCGGCCGTGGCGCCATGAGGTCGCCCGGCCGTGGCGCCATGAGGTCGCCCGGCGGGGTCGCCAAGAGAGTTGACAGCAGCAATCGACGAGAGAGGGAGGGGTGCCATGCGAGGCATTGTCTTTACCGGTGACGAGGCTGAGGTGACCGACGAGCTCGGAGTACGCGACCCCGGGCCCAACGAGGTGCGGGTAGCCATCGGGGCTGCCGGCGTGTGCCACAGCGACCTGTCGGTGATCAACGGGACCATTCCGTGGAAGGCTCCGTCGGTGCTCGGCCACGAAGGCGCCGGTGTCGTGGAGTCGGTGGGTTCCGAAGTGACATCGGTGAAGCCGGGCGACCACGTGGTCATCGCCACCCTCGCCAGCTGTGGGCAGTGTCGAGCCTGCAGCACCGGCCACCCGACCTGGTGCATCAAGACCCTGGGCAACGTGTCCGAGCCCTTCACCTACCAGGGCCAGCCCGCCTCCAACTTCGCCGGGACCTCGGTGTTCACCGAGCAGACAGTGATCAAGGAGGTGCAGGCGGTCAAGATCTCCAAGGACGTCCCCATGACATCGGCATGCCTCATCGGCTGCGGCGTGGTGACCGGCGTGGGTTCGGTGCTGAACCGGGCCAACGTCCAGGCCGGACAGACGGCGGCGGTCTTCGGCGTGGGCGGCGTCGGACTCAATGTCATCCAAGGGCTGCGCATCGCCGGGGCCAGCCGGATCGTGGCCGTCGACACACTCGCATCCAAGGAGGCGCTGGCCCTCCAGTTCGGCGCCACCCACTTCGTCGACGCCTCCGCCACCGACGCCGTGGCGGCCATCCGCGAGTTGGTCCCCCCCGGTCCGGACCGGCTGTCCGGAGCCCTCGGGTGGACGGGTGGCGTCAACTGGTCCTTCGACTGCGTCGGTCACCCCGCCGTGCTCCGCAACGCCCTCGACGTCCTCGACTGGGGGGGCAACGCCCTGGCCATCGGCATCCCGCCCCAGGGCACCGAGGTCTCTGTGGACGTGAACGCCCTGGCCTACGTGGATCGCGGACTCCTGGGCTGCCGGTACGGCTCCACGCGTCCGCACCACGACATCCCGCTCATGGTGGAGCTCTACCTGTCCGGGCAGCTGATGCTCGACGAGCTGGTCACCGAGCAGCGCCCGCTCGAGGGGTTCCGGGAGATCGTGGAGGACATGGAGGCCGGCAAGCTGGCCCGGGGGGTCCTGACCTTCTCCTGACCGAGTGGCGGGGCAGTGAGACCGTGGACGGGTGAACGTCGCGGTCCCTGAGGAGGGAGGTCTCCGGCGTCGTTTGCCGTCGACGGTATACAACGTACGTCGTGGCGCGGAAATCAACATCAGGCAGGTCCGGTCCCGCCGGCCCGCCACACCCCGCCGGCACGCCACACCCCGCCGCCCGCACAGCCGGCACCACTCCTGAACGCCCCTGTTACAGTCCTCTCCCGGTATGACGGTGCGTCAGATTGAGGGGGAGTTCGGGACGGTCACTGAGGTGCTGCGCGCCGCGGCGACCATCAACGCCGACATCGAGGCCTACGTCGAGCCGGCCACCGCGACCGCACCCCGGAGGTCCCTCACCTTCGCCGAGTGGGACCGGGCCGCCGACGGCGTGGCCGGGCTGTTCGCGGACCACGGAGTCACCCGGGGCACCGTGGTCTGCCTCCTCCTGCCCAGCTCCATCGACTACATGGTCTCCTACGCGGCCGCCACCCGTCTAGGCGCTGTCACCTCGGGGATCAACCTCCGGCTGGGAGCGGCCGAGGTCCGGTCCATCCTCGAGCGGACCCACCCCACGGTGACCGTTGTGGACGATGACGCCGCCACCCTGCCCGGTCCGGCCGGAACGGTGCTCCCCCTGGCCGCGGTGCGGGGAGCCATGGACGGGCCGCCCCCTGCCTCCTGGCCGGAGACGGAGCGGACGGACCCGGTGGCGGTGGTGTGGACCAGCGGCACCACCGGCCTGCCCAAGGGGGCGGTGTTCGACCACGCCAGCCTGGCCGCAGTGGCCGAGGGGACCGACGTCCTCTCGGAGCCGGGTGACCGACGGCTGTCGCCGCTGCCCTTCGCCCATGTGGGTTCCATGACCCGCTCCTGGGACGAGATCGCCAACGGGGTGACCACGGTGATCACCCCGACCCCGTGGCGGGCCGGGGACGCCGTCCGGATCATGGCCGAGGAGCGGATCACCGTGGGCCAGGGGGTGCCGACCCAGTGGGCCCTGGTGCTCGACCACCCGGACCTCGACGCTGCGGATGTGACCTCGCTGCGGATCGCCGGCACCGGGGCGTCGAGGGTCCCCCCCGAGCTGATAGCGGCCATGCGGGACCGGCTGGGCGTACCCGTCGTGGTCCGCTACACCTCCACCGAGGCGTCGCTGGGCACGGGCACGGTCCCCGGTGACCCCGATGACGTGGTGGCCACCACGGTCGGCCGACCGGTTCCCGGGGTGACGATGGCCATCGCCGACGAGCACGGTCGGACTGTGCCGGCGGGGGAGGTGGGCAGGGTCCGGCTGTCCTCGGCGGCGGTCATGCGCGGCTACTGGGGAGGTCCCCTGACCGGACCCGGTGCCGAGGGCGTGGCCTACGACCGGGAAGCCACCCGGGCCGTGCTCGACGACGACGGGTGGCTCACCACCGGGGACTTCGGGTTCACCGATCCCGACGGCTGCCTGCACCTGGTGGGCCGGGCCAACGAGCTCTACATCCGGGGCGGGTACAACGTCTACCCGGCCGAGGTGGAGGGCGTGCTCGGGGCCCATCCCGATGTGGCCCAGGTGGCGGTGGTCGGCGCTCCCGACCCGGTGCTGGGCGAGATCGGCGTGGCGTTCGTGGTCCCCACCGACGATCGGTTCGGGGAACGGCCCGATCTGCTGGAGGCACTCCGCGCCCTGGCCCGCTCGTCGCTGGCCGACTACAAGGCCCCCGACCGGCTGGTGGTGACCGACAGCCTCCCGCTCACCTCGATGATGAAGGTGGACAAGCGCTCTCTGGCCGACCGGGCCGCCCAGGCGGCCCGCCAGGCACCGACCCGGCCCGGAGGAGACGGTCGAGCTCGGCCCGTCCCTGCTGAACCAGGACAACCAGCGAACGGAGTTACTGCCCGATGACCGACTTCGTCGACGACCTGGCCGCCCGCACCGAGGCCCGAGGATGGGTCGGTGGAACCTCCCTCTGGCAGGTGATCGAGCGCCGGGCCGCCGCCACGCCCGATGCCGTCCTGGCCCACGAGGACACCGGGGACGAGCTGACCTTCGCCGGCTACCGGGACGCCTGCCTCCGTGCTGCCGCCGGCCTCCACGCCGACCACGGAGTCGGCCGGGGCACCGGCGTCAGCTGGGAGCTCCCCACGTGGAACCAGTCGCTGGTGCTGGTGGGGGCGCTGGCCCGACTGGGCGCGCTCCAGAACCCGCTCATCCCCATCTACCGGGGCCGTGAGGTGGGCTTCATCACCGAGCAGAGTGACGCCAGCCTGCTCGTCGTCCCCACCGTCTACCGGAACTTCGACTTCGAGGCCATGGCCCGGGAGATCGCCGGGTCGCGACCCGGGCTCGCCGTCCTGGTGGTGGACCGCGACCTGCCCGACGGTGACCCGGCCGGGCTTCCCGAGGCGGAGGCACCCCCGACGTCCGCAGCCGAGGCCCCGGTCCGGTGGCTGTTCTACACGTCGGGCACCACGGCCGACCCCAAGGGAGCGCCCCACACGGACCTCACGGTGATGGCCTCGGCACTGGCCATGGCCGAATGCCTCGACATCCGCTCCGACGACGTGTCGGCCCTCATCTTCCCGTTCACCCACATCGGGGGCATCGGCTGGCTGATGGCCGCCCTGTTCACCGGGTGCACGCTCCTCACCACCGAGGCCTTCGACCCGGCCACCACGCCGGCGTTCCTGGCCGCCAACGATGTCACCCTGGCCGGCTCGGGCACCCCGTTCCACATGGCCTATCTGGCCGCGCAGCGGGCCAAGGGCGGCGACACCATCTTCCCGCACATCCGGTCGTATCCGGGCGGTGGGGCGCCCAAGCCGCCGCAGCTCCATCACGACCTCAAGCGGGAGATCGGTGGGGTCGGCATCGTCTCGGGCTACGGCCTGACCGAGGCCCCCATCGTGGTGATGGCCACCACCCACGATCCCGACGTCAAGCTGGCCGACACCGAGGGACGTCCCACCCCGGGCGTGGATCTCATCGTGGTGACGCTGGACGGCCGTCGGGCCGGACCTGGCCAAGAAGGGGAGATCCGCCTGAAGGGCCCCCAGGTCATCCGGGGCTACCTCGACCCTTCCCTCGACGCCGACGCCTTCGACGAGCAGGGGTACTTCCGCAGTGGCGACCTCGGGATGGTGGACGAGGACGGCTACGTGACCATCACCGGCCGCCTGAAGGACGTGATCATCCGCCACGGCGAGAACATCTCGGCCAAGGAGGTCGAGGACCTGCTCTACAGCCACCCTGCCGTGGCCGACGTCGCCGTCATCGGCCTGCCCGACCCGAAGACCGGCGAGCGGGCCTGTGCCGTGGTGGCGGTCCGCGAAGGCCAGTCGCTGTCGTTCGCCGACATGGTGGCCTACCTGAAGGACCAGGGCCTGCGCGTCCAGGCCATCCCCGAACAGCTCGAGGTGGTCGACCAGGTGCCGCGCAACCCGGCCGGGAAGATACTCAAGCACACCCTGCGCGAGCGGTTCGCGCCGGCGCCGTCGACCCCGTCGGCGTAGCCCGGGACCACCGTGAACGAGCCGGAGGCACCGTGACCGAGCCGGAGCAGCAGCCACAGTCCGAACAGACGAGGAGACAGCCATGAGTCCCATCCAGCGGGTCACCCTGGGCCAGGGAGGCAGCGAGCATGATGCCGCTGACGCCGCCATCAGCGCCTTCACCGGCCGGCGGTTCGCCGACCGGGTGGCCGTGGTCACCGGGGCGGGCTCGGGGCTCGGGCGGGCGGTGGCCGTCCGGCTGGCGGCCGAGGGTGCCGCGGTGGCCGCCCTCGACGTGGCCGAGGACAACCTGGCCGACACCGTGGCCACCATCGTCGCCGACGGGGGCACCGCGGCCGCCTACACGTGCGACGTGACCTCGGAGGGCTCGGTGGCCGACTCGGTGGCCGCCCTCACCGAGCGGTTGGGGCCGCCCCGGGTGGTGTGCAACGTGGCCGGCATCGGTGGCTTCTACCGGACCGAGGAGATGCCCGTCGAGCGGTGGCAGGCCATCCTGGCCGTCAACCTCACCGGGCCCTTCCTGGTGTGCCGGGCCACCCTTCCCTCGCTGTTGGAGCACGGGGGGTCGATCGTCAACGTCGCCTCCAACACCGCCCTGATGGGGCAGTCCTACTCGGCGGCCTACTGCGCCTCCAAGGCCGGCCTGCTCATGTTCACCAAGGCCCTGGCGGCCGAGTACCTGGCCCGAGGGGTGCGGGTCAACGTGGTGGCTCCCGGCGGCATGGACACCCCTCTCATCGGGAACTTCACCCTCCCCGAGGGTGCCGACTTCGCCGAGCTCAGCAAGATCATGTCGCCCATGGGCTTCGCCACCCCGGCCGAGGTGGCCGCTTCGGTGGCCTTCCTGGCCTCGGACGAGTCCTCGTACACGACGGGCTCAGTGCTCTCCGTCGACGGAGGGCTGACCATCTGAGGTGACCCCGTGAAGGGGGCAGGTATCGTGCCAGGATGGGCCGAGCCACGATGGCGTCGCCGCACGGAACCGCTCGAGGAGTCCGATGACACAGGGAGCACCGGTCACCCGCTGGGACACCGACTTCGACGTGCTCAGCCCCGAGTACGTGGCCGACCCCTTCCGCATCTGGGACGAGCTGCGCCCCACCTGCCCGGTGGCCCACACCGATCGTCGGGGCAGCACCTGGCTCCCCACCCGCTACCAGGACGTCGTCGACCTGGCCCACGACATCGACCACTTCAGCTCCACCCAGATCTCGGTCATCCCGTTCAACGGGGAGCGCCCCGACGAGCCCATCCTGGCCTACGGGATCCCGCCCATCTCGGCCGACCCGCCCCTCCACACCTGGACCCGGCGGCTGCTGCTGCCGTGGTTCTCCCATCGGCGGGTGGAGGGGTACGAGGCCATGACCCGCGCCCTGTGTGCCGAGCTCATCGACGGGTTCGTGTCCGAGGGCCGGGCCGATGCGGCCCACGACTACGCCCAGCAGATACCGGTGCGGGTGATCGCCGGCATCCTCGGGGTGCCGAGCTCCCTGTCCGACACCTTCACCGGCTGGGTCCGGGACCTGCTCGAGTTCGCCGACGACCCGGTGCGCCGCGCCAGGGGTGCCAACGGCCTGGTGGGCTTCTTCGTCGACGAGGTGGGGAAGCGCAAGACCGAGCCCGGGGACGACCTGCTCAGCGACCTGCTGCACAGCCAGTCCGACGACGGCCAGCCCGTCGACGAGCGGGTGGTGCTGGGGGTGGCGGCCCTGGTGCTCATCGCCGGCGTGGACACCACGTGGAGCGCCATCGGCTCGTCTCTCTGGCACCTGGCCACCCACACCGAGGACCGTGACCGCCTGGTGCACGATCCCGCGGCCATGCCGATGGCCATCGAGGAGCTCCTGCGGGCCTACTCGCCGGTGACCATGGCCCGGGTGGTCACCGAGGACGTCGACTTCGTTGGGTGCCCCATGCGGGCCGGGGACAAGGTGCTGTTGAACTTTCCCGGGGCCAACCGGGATCCTGAGGTCTTCGAGGACGCCGACCGGGTGGTGCTCGACCGGGAGCTCAACCGCCACGTGGCCTTCGGCTCGGGCATCCACCGGTGTGCCGGGTCCAACCTGGCCCGCATGGAGCTGCGGGTGGCGCTGGAGGAGTGGCTTCATCGGATCCCCGAGTTCTCACTGGCCGACGGGGCCGAGGTCACCTGGGCCGGTGGTCAGATTCGCGGGCCGCGCCAGCTGCCGGTGGTCTTCCGTTGAGGATCCGCGTCGACCCGGAGAAGTGTCAGGGCCATGCCCGCTGCTACGGCCTGGCCCCCGACCTCTTCGACGTCGACGACTACGGCCTGGCCTCGGTGGTGGGGGACGGCACGGTGCCCGCAGAGCTGGAGGACCGGGCCCGACTGGCCATCGCCAACTGCCCCGAGTACGCCGTGGAGGAGATCGAGGCCTGACCGGTCGCGGTCAGGGGACCGGACAACCGGCCGGTAGCGCGGCCAGGATCACCGGGGGATCAGGAGAGGCTCAGCAGAGGCTCAGGAGAGCCGCTCCACGATCATGGCCATGCCCTGGCCTCCGCCTACGCACATCGACTCGAGGCCGATGGTCTTGCCCGTGTCGTCGAGGGCGTTGAGGAGCGTGGTCATGATGCGGGCACCGGTCTGGCCGAAGGGGTGGCCGAGGGCGATGGCTCCGCCCTTCACGTTGAGCTTGTCGTAGCTGATCCCGAGCTCCTGGGCCGAGGGCACCACCTGGGCGGCGAAGGCCTCGTTGATCTCCACCAGGTCGATGTCGGCGATGGTCATGCCCGCCCGGGCCAGCACCTGGCGGATGGCCTCGACCGGGCCGAGGCCCATGATCTCGGGGTTGAGGCCGGTGACCCCGCTGGCCACGATGCGGGCCAGGGGGGTGATGCCCAGCTCGGCGGCCTTGGTGTCGCTCATGACGATCACCGCGGCGGCACCGTCGTTGAGGGGGCAGGCGTTGCCGGCGGTGATGGTGCCGCCCTCACGGAAGACGGGACGGAGCCCGGCCAGTCCCTCGAGGGTGGTACCGGGGCGGGGACCGTCGTCCTTGGTCACCACGGCACCGCTCGGGGTGGTCACCGGGATGATCTCCCGCTCGAAGAAGCCGGCCTCCTGGGCGGCCACGGCTCGCTCCTGGGACTGCACGGCGAACTCGTCCTGCTGCTGGCGGGTCACATGCTTGTACTCGGCCACGTTCTCGGCGGTCTGGCCCATGGCGATGTAGACGTCGGGGAAGGCTCCCTCGAGCGGCGTCCAGGGGGCCCCGGTGGCCGGGGTGCGCTCGGCCGTGCGGGCCTCGGCCTCGGCGAACAGCGGGTTGTGGGGACCGGTGTCGGCGGCACCGTACTGGTAGCGGCTGACCGTCTCGACGCCGGCGGCGATGAAGACGTCTCCCTCGCCGGCCCGGATGGCGTGGGCGGCCATGCGGATGGTCTGCAGGGACGAGGAGCAGTAGCGGTTGACCGTCACGCCCGGCACGTCGGGCAGTCCGGCCAGGATGGCGGCCACCCGGCCGATGTTGTATCCGGCCTCGCCACCGGGCTGGCCCGAGCCCATGATGACGTCCTCGACGGACTGGGGGTCGAGGGCGGGCACCTTGGCCAGCACCTCGCGGATGACCAGGGCGGCGAGGTCGTCGGGTCGGCACTCGACCAGCGATCCCTTGTTGGCCCGTCCGATGGGGGTCCGGCCGGTGGCGACGATGACGGCTTCGGGCATGTGCTGCTCCTCGGGACTCGGCGGCGACGCCGCGCTTCGACGGTCCAGAAGGCCACGTGCGCCGGCCGGACCAGAACTTACCGGATGGTAACTCTAGTGGTGGACCGATCGGGCACCGCACCGACCACCGCGGGCAGGCTACATGGTGGGCCGATGGGACACGGCCCCCGATCGGACACGGCCCCCGATGGACACGGCCCCCGATGGGACACGGCCCCGATCGGACACGGCCCCGATCGGACACGGCCCCGATCGGACACAGCCTCCGGCCGGTGGCGCCCGAGAGGGGGTGAATGTAACGTGTTCTAGAAGTCGGGCACAGCGTCGAGCGTGCCCGGCCGTGCCTGTCATCAACGGGAGGCACGGGGGGACGGACGTCGGGCTGTTGTCGGTGTGCCGTCACCCACCAGTTCAGCCATTCACCAGCCGGACCCGGTGGCGACCCTGTGGGGGTCGTGACCGTGGACGCACGATCGGGAGGTACCCCATGGAGATCGGCTACACCGAGGAGCACCAGGCGCTGCGGAACCGGCTCCGGGACTACTACGCCGACCTCCTCACCCCCGAGGTCGAGGCCCAACTGGTCGACAGCCACGGGATCGGCCCCGACATGCGCCGCGTGGTCAAGCAGATGGCCGACGACGGGTGGCTGGGCATCGGGTGGCCCACCGAGTACGGGGGCCAGGGCCTCGGTCCCATCGAGCAGTACATCTTCTTCGACGAGTCCATGCGGGCCGGCGCCCCGGTGCCCATGCTGACCATCAACACCGTGGGCCCGACCATCATGGACTTCGGGACCCAGGAGCAGAAGGACTTCTTCCTGCCCAAGATCCTGGCCGGCGACATCCACTTCTGCATCGGCTACACCGAGCC
>Ga0181534_10002009_pt1 | contig 12946 bp, 17 predicted proteins | sample PEATcosm2014_Bin_37_FD_119758 | JGI IMG/M metagenome (GOLD analysis project Ga0181534, IMG submission 119758) | Peatland microbial communities from MTU Mesocosm Facility, Houghton, MI, USA - PEATcosm2014_Bin17_10_metaG | ecosystem: Environmental > Terrestrial > Soil > Wetlands > Peat | place...
AAAGTCAGAGGTTGAGCGCGCAGAGAAAGACCGCAAAAAGAGGAAGCGAGTCAAGTAAAAAATCGGTTGCATCATCGGCCCTATCGGGAATTATGGATTTGGTGCGTGAAGTAAGTCAGTACCCTTTCTTTCCATTGTTGTTTGCGTCATCGCCAGAAATGGCGATGCCTCATTAACTGCTAACGGTTCTTCGTATTGCCCTTTTCAAATCCGGCGGAGAGGTCATAATTAGCGCTTTAAGGATCTCCGTTGGCAGGGAGGACCGTCAGATGAGGATCGAGTTGACCATGCAGCGGCTGATGGATGGGCGCTTCGAGGACATGCCCGGCGGCGGCCAGTTCCACGACGACCATGCCGCCCGCTCGGCTGCCGTGCTCTACACGGCCAGCAGCGGCCAGCGCTCGCGGCTGGTGGATGCCAATGGCGATCCCGTCTGGGACTCAAAATTCGATATGCCGACGTATCCTAATTGGGAAAGCAATCTCGCAAATACAGAAAGGTAAAACCATGAACTTCACCGCCCTGGTCACCGACATTACGCGGGCCGTCGCCGACGCCGCGCCCCTGCCCGACTTCACCGACCGCGCCGCCGTGAAGGCATTCGCCGTCAAATTGATTCCCGATTTGATCGACCTCGGCTTTGATGCCGGCGGCTTGCAGGCCAGTTATGAAGCGCTGGCCCTGGCGGAACTCGAAAGCATCGTCAAGGCCGCGTTGCCCGTCGAGAAATTGGGCGACGGCACCATCCTGAAATGGATCGTGGCGAACTTGCCGACGATCATCTCGATCATCAGCCTGTTCGTCAAAGTCCCTGCCACCCCCTGAACGCTTTTCATCGCACGGACGCGGGACCGCCCGGCCGGCGGGCTTGTAGTCGAGTAGACGCCGGCCGGGCTTTTTCGAATACCTTACCTGCTGCTGAAAAGCGAGTGCTGTATACGGAATAGCTTGGCGGAAGAATGTCCGAAAACAGAACGACAGCCAATCCTACGCAACCCCGCGCCGCCACGCGGGGATGGACCAAAACGTAATGGAAATCCTCTTCGCCCTCATCGCCGCCGTATCGCTTGCCGCGAGCGACTGCCCGCCGCCGACCAGCGAACCCTTGCCTCGCATCCCGCCGATTCCATGCACGGCCCCGGAGCCGAAGCCGGCCGTCGCGCCGGCGGATCCCGCGCCGGTGGACCCGCTGACGGCCATCTTTGCCGCCGCGCAAGCCGCGGACGCCGCGCTGGCGCAATCCATAGCCGACGAAGCGAAAGCCGCACAGACGCACGCCCAGGCGACTACGGCACGGGTTACGGCCGCGACCGCCGCCGATATGGCCGCTGCCGCCTTCAATGCGGAATGGGCGAAGCGGCACCCGCTTACGCCGACGCCGCAACCAACTCCTACTCCGACGCCCACGCCTACCCCAACACCCGTTGGTCCGGTCACGTCGCTGCTCGTGGTCACGTCGCCTGCCTCTTGTGCGCCCTGCCGACAATTGCAGCCCACGCTCGATGCGTTGAAGGCCGGCGGCATGGCGATCAGCACGTTGGACGGCGGCGACCCGGCGGCGAGCACGACCTACAAGGTGACGAGCATTCCCACGCTCATCATGCAGGTCAACGGCCAGGAGGTTTCCCGCGGCACGGGGATGATGGACGCGGCCGAAATTAGCGATTGGTTTTCCAAGACCGCCGTGTGGGCGCGGCTGAAATTCCCGCCGAAGTGATCGCCGGATGACATGCCGCCAGCGCCGCGAGCAGGCACAGCTTGATACTAGTACGAGCAAACTGAATCCTGGAGGATGAAAAATGATCGACTCGACAAAATTCTTAGTCATCAGCGATTCCAATTGGCGGCAGTATGCGGCCGTCGCACCGGGCGGTTGCTACCCGCACGAGGAGTTGCGGCAGATCCTGCGAGGATCTACCGGCTACAAAGGCTGGCAGAATCCGGACGCTCCGCACGTCTTCAAAGGCGAGATGCAGGTTGATACCGTGATACCGCGCAGCGAGTGGGCGGGCATGATTGCGGCCGGGGCGGGCATGAAAGCGTTCAATGCGCTGAACGCGGCCGGCGTCAAAGCCAAGGACCAGAACGGCCTGGACTACTGCTGGGTCTACGGCAGCACGCGGGTTGTCGAGGCACGCCGGCTCGTCGAGGGCCTGCCGCATGTCGAACTCGCTCCCGAATCAGTGGGCGGTCCATGCACCGGCTGGCGCAACGAAGGCGGCTACGCCAGCGAGGCCTTCACGCAAATTCAGAAGGGCGGCATTTGCGAGGAATCGTTCCTCGATAAGCCATGCTCCTTGAAAGTTCGCAACTGGAAGACCGGCTGGCAGGACAACGCATTGAAGCACGCCAGCGTGGACTGGTATAACATCGACGGCAGCAGCAGCGCCGGGCCGATGTTCGACCAGGTAATGTCGCAGTTGCTGCAGGAAAATCCCGTCGCCGCCGGACTTTCTTGGTGGGGTCACCTGATTGCCTTCCTGGCCCCCGTGCTCTTCCCCAACGGCAGCTTCGGCGTACTCTTCCAAAACAGTTGGACGCCGGATTGGCCGACGACCGGCGCGAACGGCTACGCGATTCTGACCGAGTCGCGGGCCACGCCCGACGGCGCGGCGAGTTGCACGCTGACCGTCGACGCGCCGGTGAATCCCGATCCGGGACCGCCGCCGCAACCCGATCCTTCGCTTTAGAAAATGACCACCGTTCGCCCGCACGATGACGTAGAGGTCCACGTTAACGACGCCGCTCCGCGTGGGGTGGCGGCAAACCTTTTTAACCGTAACCGATGGAGATTGATGATGAGTTTGCCTCAGAATATTACCGATGACCTGGCGTTGCTCGATAGCGATGCCGCAACGACGGCAACCGCTGTGACTGCCGACGCCGCCAGCGATGACGCCGTGACGGCAGCAGCCAAAAACAAGACCGTGACCGCCGCTGCCCTGACCGCCGCGCAGAGCGCCCAGGCTCAGCAAGTCGCAAAGACCCTGGCGGACATTACCGCCGCCTACGGACAGCCCGCGCCGACCCCGACCCCCTGACCGACAGGATCGAGTCGGCGGGCCCGCGGCACTGAGAAGACCATGCACAAGATCGCCCTCATCATCATTGTCGTCGACATCGTCCTGGCAATAGCTTGGGACGTGCTGGCTGCGCTTTGTGGCGTGCCGCATACGGCAAGCTGGTGTGAAAGCGTGCCGCGAAATAAACCGCAGTAGCGACGGATTGTTGGCCCTGTGCGCTGTAGCCTTGTGGCTACATATTTTCGTCCTGCCGTGGCTGCCGACATTTTGGCGGCACGGCTAACCCTTTTGAAAGGAAGTGATTTCATGTTTCGCGTTTTACTTGTCGCGGTCGTCGTGGCCGCGTGTATATTTTGTCTCGGCCATACTCAGCGTGTGGCCGCAGCCAACGAGGTTTCCGCACCGGCCCCGCAAGCGTGGCCCTGGACGCCCAAGCCGGCCCCCACGCCGGTCCCGGCGGTTTGTACGCCGGCCGCCTACACTCCGGTTGCTCCGCTTCCGCCAGCGTGCGCACAGACTTGCGCAACGTGCGAGCACTCTGGCGAGGCAGCTCACAGGACTCCGCCGTTCGCCCGTATCCGCGAACGCGTCAGGTCTCGTCGTGAGGGCTGGAAGCACTCGCAACCCGTCCTGGTGGTGCTGAGCAGAACCAGCCCGTTGGACCGATGACGCCGGCAGAGTCGAACGCGGACAAGCACCCGCAAAGTCACCGGCCGGATCGATGCATAGCGATCCTCCCCTTCCGCCCGGCGGCCGGCCCCCCAGACGGCCGCCGGGCAAAGTGAACATGCCCAAGGAAGTGAAAAACGCGATCGGACGGATCGGCCCGATCCGTCCGATCCCAAGTAGCCGACAGCGGAGTTATAGTCGATGCCTTTTTCGCCCAGTATCTCGTCGCATAAGGGAGTTTTCCTATGAGCCTGAAGCTTCTCGACAACGACTTCGGCAGCGGCACGATCCCCAATAACTCGGCTGGCCGGCTGGCGAGCAGTCCTGCGCGGGCATGCTCCGTCGTTGGCTCGATGACCTACACCATCGGCAGCAACACGCCCGCGCCGGCCTATCTCGTAAACAACACGCTGCTGGCCGTGCAACTGCCCGACGCGAACGGGCAGCAGATCACGTTCACGATGACGCAAGCCTTGGCGGGCTGCCTCAACAGCGGCGTCGGCCTGGCCTTTCGCGTCATGCTCAGCGTGCCGCGGCTCGCGCCGAATCTCGTCTTTTCCTTGGACGGCACGAACCTCGCCAGCCTCGGCTACTACCCCAGTGCTGGGAACCAGATCACGCCCTATGCCTATCAGCCCTACTATACCTGGAGCAACAGCAGGCAGACGAATCGCTTTGCCGTGCCGGCGCAGGACATCGCCGGTACCGCGAACGATAACGGCTCGCAGCCGGCCACGCAGGAGATCGAGGTCACGTTCCTGATTCGCGCCAATCTGGGCGGCGGCAACTATCTGGTCGAGTGCTGGGTGCGGCTTTTGGGGATCTGCCCCTATCCGATCTGCCTGGCACAGATGCCGGTGGCTGTTTCCGCAGGCCAATTTCAAATCATCGTCGACGACACATCGCACTAAGAGGCAGACATGAGCATCACCAATGCCCGCCCGCAAAAGTGGACCTGGCATCCCGAACTGGGGTTGATCCTGCCCAATCCGCGGAATTTCTTCCCGCTATGGGAGAAGTCCGGCGCGACGATTAGCGATATCGTCAGCGGCGCGACGGCGACCGTCTCGACGGGCGTAACGTGGGCGGCCGCGGGGTCGAGCGACCCTTACGGCGCACACACCGGCGGCGGTCTGGTGTTCAGCGGCACTGGTTATATCACGTTGCCGAAACTGCCGGTCGATGGCGATTGCACGATCACGTTCGGCTTTTCCGCCACGAGCGTTTCTACGAATCAATGCATCCTGGCGTTAGGAGTCGCAAACAGCGACTGCATCTTTGCCTCGCTCTATGCTAGCCATCTTGAAATTGGCGTCAATGCTGGCAGCGGTGCGGAATTTACTGTCGACCTCACCGGCCACTCCGGCGACTGGTATGACTTCATCGTCGTGAAGACGTTCCAGGCCGGAGTCTACTGCTACTATTCGATCAATGGCGGAAGCTGGACGCGGGTATTGCAGGATACGAACGGCCCCTATGGAAACCCGACAGCCGATTCGTTTTTCATCGGGAATGGTCCGGCTTACGCGAATTTCACCGGCACTTTCGGTTATCTCGGTATCTACCAGGCACAAGTTGCCGCGGGCAAACTGGCTGCGCTGGAGGCCGATCCCTTCGCGGACCTCCGCGGCAACCCGACCAGCTTCGCCATCGGCGAATTCCAGATTGCCGACAATTACGACCTCGATCCCACGGTCGGCGGCGGACCCTTCGTGCAGTGCTACGCGGAGTCGGTCATCCCGAACAACGACGGCGCGACACCGGGGAACATCTACACCGGCGGCATCTGCGCCTACAACGGCCAGCAGATCGTGTTCGCCGTCGATAAGTGGAGCGACGCCAACGTGCCCTGTTCGACGCGGCTGCTCACTTCCGCCGACAAGGGCGTGACGTGGAGCGAGGTCCTGCCAAGCGCCAACTATTTCAACGTCAATACGTCAGCCAACGCCGTGCCGGCGATCGCGGTTTCGTCTACCGATCCCACGACGGCCACGATCACGATTGAGAACGTCGGCAGCAATACGAATGTGACGCTGGTCGACAGCAACGGCACGCATACCTTGGGGCCGTTCGCCTGGGGTTCCGCTACTGGCACGTCCATTCACGATCTCTGCACGGCCATCAACGCGGTTTCCCGTTGGACTGCCACGGCACAGACGAGCCAATGGAGTTCCACGTTCGCCTCAGCGAACACGGGTGCGCAGATTTCCTTCCTCGTGCCCGTCACGACGGTAAATTGCAAGGGGGCGGGGGCGACGCTGAACGTCTATTTGGGCTACGATGGCGGCGGCTGCGTGCTCGATCCTGGCAGCGGAACCCTGCTGTTCTACTGCACGCAATGGGTAGACAACAACACGGCGATGCTCAGCGGCAGCTTCGGCACGCCGCCCTATGCCGCCGCAGACTGGACGCCCATGTTCCAGATTTCCGGCGCGCCGATGGTCGGCGGCACTCCCGGCACGGGCGGCGACCAGCATTGGCCGGCGGACAACGCAAGCGCGATCCATTTGGCCGATGGCCGCTGGATGATCGCCACTCACATGTACAGCGAGCGCGGTGGCGAGAGCACGACTAGCGGCGTGTTGGTCAGCGCTCTCGGCGCGACGCTCGCACAACTGCAAGCCGGCGCGAATGACTCGGCAGCGCCGCAATGGTCCTATCAGCAGATTATCAAGGGCACGAATGGCTTCACGGGCATCGAGACCGCCCTCGCGCAACTCGCGAACGGACAGATCGTGGCCGTTGGCAGGACCGATACGTTCGCCGTGATGTCGGTGGGAACGATCGGCGCTGGCGGGGCGATCACCTGGGCCGATCCCACCGACTCCACGAATGCCTATCCGTACTGCACATGCGACGGCGGCCAGAACAGCGGCAACGGCATGCGCCGGCCGCTGATCTACTCGGGGACTTCGCCCGTCAAGCTGCTGGCCGTCAATTCGGCCAGTCCGCCCCTGTTGTACCTGATCACTGGCGAACCGCCCTACGGCCTGACTGCCTACAGCCAACCGGGCACGACGGCGGTGAACACGTCGGCCTCGCGCGGGCAGGTGACAGTCTCGCAGATATTGCAAACTGACATTACCAGCATGACCGCCGGCATCTTCGTGCGCAAGTCGCCCTATGGCACGGTGCTCAACGGCAACTATAACTGCTTCGGGCCCTATTCGCAGTGGGCGGCAGACGGCGCGACGCTGATCGGGCAGATCGGCCAGTATTTTCTTCGTGGCCCGGAAAACGCTTTGAGCACCGCCTCCGGCGGCGGGGGCGGGAACGTGCCAAATTCGCTCTTCACCGTGGGCCAATCCCCAGCCATCAATTTTCAGGATCCAGGAGCAATCTGATGAACCTTTTGCAAATCGATCACGTTGTCGTTCCGGCGATCAGCACGCCGCTGTCGAGCCTGATCTCCATTCAGGCCGGGCTGCAGGCGATCGTCCTCAATGCGCCTACGAACGTGCTCTACGAATTGGGCAAGGCGGTCAATCCGGCCATCTCGCAGCCGGTCTTCCGCAGCGAAGATCCGATCACCGCCGCCACTGCCGCGACGTATCAGTTTCTTTCAACCAGCGAAGGCATTTTGACCATCAAGCAGTACGGCTGATTCCGCCCGCCTCGGAAGGGACTACATGAATATCGCACCCGGCACATCGCAGAAAATCGCCATCGGGCCGTTCTACGGCAGCGACGGCGGCGTGCTCAGTGGCAGCAGCGTGCATGCGCTGACGTTGGAGGTGAACGGCGTGCCGGCCAGCTCGAGCGGAATCAGCCCGCTCAGCACCGATGCCAACGGCTATGTGGTTTACTGGATGACGGCTGCCGATACCGCCATAGCCGGAGACCTGGTGCTGGCGGCCTGTGTGCCGGCGGCAAGCGTCCCTTGGAAGGCACGCGAGGTGCAGGTCTCGGGCCTGATGGCTGCAATTCTGGCCGCCGTCAGCATGTCGCCGATCGAGATCCGCAGCCCGATCGACGCCGGCGGGGCGATGACCATCTGCCAAGGCGCGGATTATCCGGCCGGCCAAGCGATCTGCTTCGGCGTGCCTTCCACGTTCATGTCTTTGGCCGGCGCCACGCCCAGCCTGGAGATCACCCAAATACTGGGCGGCGTCGCCGCGGAGAAGTCCCTGCTTGTACAGCCAGGAACGCTACAAAGCGGCTCGATCACGATTAACGGCACGACCTATACCCAATGGTTGCAGTTCACTCTGACGGCGGAGCAGACGGCCGCGCTGACGAACCTCAATCCGTCGGCCTATGCCTATCGCGTGCGCTGCTACTGGTACGACGAGGCCACGCCGCCAGCGGTGACGCAGACAATCGAGATCGTGAGCCAGAGCCCATGCACGGCAGTTTGGTGAGAAGGAGAGCAAAAACCGTATTAGCCGCCTGGGCCGATATGGCCGCCAGACCGCCACTATTGGCGCTCTGGGCCGTATGCCGGGCCGGTATACGGCGGACGAGCCGCCCCCCTTTCGGGTCCTTTTTCGGCATGGTCAAGGCGAACGATGTTTCCGCCCAGTGATCGGCTCCAACATATAGTGCGTGCGATGAAAAAAAGTGAGGTATGGCGGGTCACAAAATCGCAAAACTGAAGCCGACTGCGGAACAAATCGGCGCGGTTTTTCGTCTGGCTCTGACAGGAGCAAGTGAAGGCGCGATCAATGCGGCGATTGCGAAGCAATGGCCCGAGGCGGATGCGCGGCCGATCATCGTGGCGGTGGTACAGGAGTTTCAGCGGGCGGGAAATTTCGACGGTGACGCGGCCACGGCGATGCTGGGCTTCTGTTATGAGGCCACGCGGGAGTTATACCGCAAGCTTTTGGCGGAAGAGAATTACCTGGGCGCGTTGAAGGCCATCAAACAGATGTCGGACATCGCTGAAAAACGGCTATGAGCATTTTCGGGCAGACCGTGCAGACGGCAAAACGCCCGACGACAAAGAAAAACCTGGAGCGGGACCGGAACACGGAGCGGATGCGCGGCGTTCGTTCCCGCGGACGTGAAGTAGTAATCGCCAAATGTGCCGATCCCAAGCGCCGCGCGGAACTGGAATTAGACGACTTTGCCTGGCTGCGGTACTACTGCGGCGACCTGTTTTGGTATCAATTCACCTTGCAGCAGCGAGAAATGATCACAGCCATCTGCACCGCGATCCGTTTCGGCGGCGACCAGGCCCTGGCCGCCAGCCGCGGCGAGGGCAAGACGAAGATCTCCGAGCGGATGCTCTTGAAGTACACGCTCTGCGGCCTCGTCTCCTTCGTCGTGCTCTTCGGCGCCACCGGCGGCAAGGCGGTCGATTCGCTGGCCTCTATCCGCCAGGTGATCGAGACCAACGCCCGGCTCTGCGAGGACTATCCGGAGGTCTGCATTCCCGTCCGCGCCCTGGAAAACACCCCCAACCGCGCCCACTACCAGATGGTTTCCGGCTTCCGCCACGACAACGGCGAGTCGTTCAGCTATGCCCCCAGCCGCTTCTGCTGGTGCGGACACGAGATCATTCTGCCCAACGTGCCCGGCTCGCCGGCGGCCGGCGCGATCTTCGCCACGCGCGGGCTGGATGCCGAGGTTCGCGGCCTGAACAAGCTCGACAAACGCGTCGACGTGGCGGTGATCGACGACCCCGACACCGAAGAGACGGTCAACAGCGAAGAGCAGGCATTGAAGCTGGAGAAGCGGATCGATCGCGGCATCGCCGGCCTCGGCGGCCAGCAGCGGTCGATCGCCCGCGTGCTGCTGACCACGCTGCAGCGCCGCCGCTGCGTCTCGGCCAAGTTCACCGATCCCAAAGAGAAGCCGAGTTGGAACGGCAAACGCTTCCGCTTCCTGATCAAGCCGCCCGATCGCGTCGATCTGTGCGAAGAGTACGTCGCCCTCCGCCGCAGCAATCAGGAGCATGGCGACCCGCATGCGACGGAAGCCTTCAATTTTTGGCGCGACAATCAGGCGATCATCGAAGCCGGCGCCGTAGTGGCCAATCCGCACCGCTACAACCGCGATCCGCTCCCCGACGGCCGGCCCACCGAGCTCTCTGCCTTGCAGCGCTACTATAACGAGGTCGCGCGCATCGGCCAGGAGGCCGTTTCCACCGAGTTCGACAACGATCCGCCCGAGGAAACGCGGATTCAGGAATCGGGCATCACGCCCACCCGCGTGATGTGCCAGGTCTCGGGCTATCCCCGTGGCCAGGTCCCGCCCGGCTGCACGGTGCTGACCCAGGGCATCGACGTGAAGAAGATCGCTCTGCACTGGGTAGTGCGGGCATGGCGTCTCGATCCCAATGGTTTCTGGACCGGTTTCACCATCGCCTACGGCGTGCAGGAGGTCCACGGCACCACCCGTGGCAGCGATGAAGGCCTCGACGCGGCCCTGGTCCGCGCGCTGCATGCCCGCCGCGTCGCGATCGAGGACAAACCCTATGCCGTAGCCGATGGCACGCCGCTGGAGATCCAGCTCAACCTCATCGACAGCAAATGGCGCAAGGAAGCTGTGTTTCGCTTCTGCGATGAGGCCGGCCAGACGTGGTATCCGGCCATCGGCTACGGCCGTTCGCTGGGCACCATCGCGCCCAACTTCCGCGAAGCGACAAGCCCCAGCAAGGTGATGGGATGGCAGTCGTTCAGCGCCCCGCGCACGGACGGCGGCTGGCTGATCCATTCCAACGCCGATTATTACAAGGCCTTCGAGCACGATCGCTGGATGTCCGACCCGCGGAGCTTCGGCGGTTTCGTCTTATATGGCGAGCCCGGCCGGGGCACGCGCCGCAGCGAGATGAGCGACGATGAGAAGTCGCACATGGCCTATGCGCATCATATTTGCGCCGAGATCGAGGTCGAAGAGCCGGTCCGCGGCGTGATGAAGCGCTATTGGAAGACGAAAAACGACAACAACCACTGGCTGGACGCCAGCTACCGGGCCACCCTGGCGGCCGCCTGGTGCGGTGTGCGGCTCTACGGCATGCCGGCGCCGGTCCTCGACGAGCCGGTCGAGCAGGCACCCACGGTGACCATGCCCGATGGTTCGCCGTTCTTTGTCTTGGATCGGGTTTAGGGCAGGGAGACGGGGAGAGAGGGAGAAGGGAAGAGTTTGACAGAAAGATGATGGACAGAAAAATGAACATTGAAGCCGCCGAGCAACAGAACCGAGTCCGGATCTACCGCATTCAGGAGCAGGAGATCTTGATGTTTGCCATCGATGATCCGCGCAGCCTGCCGGAGGCATTCGCGATTGGCCGCCGCCCGGATATTCCTTACGGCGCGAAAATTCTTCGCGTGCATCACGATTTTGCCTCGCGAAGCTTTGATTTTCTTGTCTGTCATCCTAGCTTTGATTGCGTGCGGATCAGCGAAATGCCGCCGATTCATCCGGACTGGATAACGATGATCGGGATCAACGCCATACGCGAGGCGGATGGCCGCTATCGCATCGAGGATGCAGCGAAACTTTTCCCAGCGGAGACACCATGAATCGAGTTCCTCTCTCCACACGCCCTGCATCCTCGTCGACAACGTCTCCGTGGTCCCCATCGCCGCCCGCCGCGAGCCGGGCCCATGCGCCGCGTGATTACGAAGCCCTCTTCGATCCGCAGTTCAACTACTCGGCGGCCGACATTGCCGCCAAGACCGGCATCCCCTTGGGCGAGGTCCAGGCGGCCGCGCAGCGGCGGGAGATTTCCTCGGTCTGCACCGTGGCCCGCGACGGCGCGAGCAAGATATGGAAGGGCCACAAGATCATCGCCTGGCTAAAATTCCGCGACTCGAAGCAAGCCGCCGGCCCCGCCGCTCCCCAATCCATCCCCACAAACCCCAGCGAACCCACATGACGAACGTACCGAAACGCCGCCGGCTCCCCGGCGAGCATCCCGCCGCCGCCGAGAACCTCGACATCGACCTGCCACCTGCGGAAGAAGAAGGGAAGAAGGGGAGAGAGGAAGAGGGGGAGAATGGCAACCCCATCTCCGCGTCTCCGCGATCGTCCATCGCCGCGTCGATCGATTTCTCCGGCGGCCACGCCCTGGCCGTCGATGATGGCCACGTCGCCGTGCGTCTGCCGCTGGCCGATCCTCCCGACACCCAGGCCGTGCGCGTCTCGGCCTGGCACGTCGACGTGCAGTTGCGTGACGCCGCCACGCGGCGGGCCTTCATGCGCGTCTGGGCCGGGCTCGATCGGGCCGGCGCGCGGCTCAAAGATGGCCGCCGCGTAATCAGTTACGCCGACGCCCTCCGCTGGCTCCTGGAGCAAGTGGAAGCCATCGACCGGGCAGAACGGCCGGAAACGTACGACGCCCGGCACAATCCGACATTTCCCGGGAAATAACTACGAAGAGCTTAGATCTTAGAGCTTAGATCTTAGCTCCCCAGTTCCTAAGCTCTAAGCACTAAGTTCTAAGATCTTCTTTATGGTCGCACCGATCGCCAAACCGTTTGTTCCCAAGAAAGTCAGTTTTCAACCCTTCAACGACACCGTACTCTTGCAGCCCATCCCCCGCGGCATGACGGAGGGCGGCGTGGTGCTGCCCGAAAATGCCGACATGGGCCCGCAGAAGGCTTACGTGGTAGCGGTCGGCCCCGGCTGGCCGACCGAGGACGGCGCGGGGCGGATCCCCATGGACGTCGCCGTAGGCGATACGGTCTACCTGACGCTAACTTCCGCCCCGCACAAGATCAAGCTCGCGGAGGGCGAGTTCCTCATCACGCGGATGCGCGACATGATCGGCAAGGTGAAATGAGCGACGAATCGAAGCAAGATCCTGCTATAGAGTCGATGGAACCGGTCATACTCGTGCAGGCGGATCCGCCTCCGCCGCCGAAGCCGGTGGCCAATGCCAACGACTATCGCCGCCGCCTCGTGCTTCTGCAGCATAACCACGGACGGCCGATCCAAACTCGCCCGCCTGCTCCGCGGCTGACCCGCAAGCAGATCCGCCAGCAGCGCCACGCGGCGATCACCGCGCGGCGAAAGGCGCAAGAATCGACCGCCGAACAGAAAAACGAAGAATTCGCTGGCTTACTTCCGGTGCCCCCCAAGCCAATTTTCGAGTAAAGCATGGTCCGCAAGCGCAGACAACCTGGCGACCTGGCCGCAACGGCAGATCTGGCGACGCTGGATCCGGCGAGTGCAGCTCCTACTGCTGTCTCCCCTTCTCCCCCTCTACCCGTCTCCCCCTCTGCGTCCGCGCCATCCTACCCCTGGATGCTCCCCAACCTCCAGCCGCTGGCCGTGCCGCTGGAATCGCTTTCATTGGACCCCCGCAA
>Ga0181534_10002010_pt1 | contig 12944 bp, 15 predicted proteins | sample PEATcosm2014_Bin_37_FD_119758 | JGI IMG/M metagenome (GOLD analysis project Ga0181534, IMG submission 119758) | Peatland microbial communities from MTU Mesocosm Facility, Houghton, MI, USA - PEATcosm2014_Bin17_10_metaG | ecosystem: Environmental > Terrestrial > Soil > Wetlands > Peat | place...
CATTCGACTAAAGTCGTAGGACAGGGTCTGCGACCCCGGCCAAGGTGCGCGCTTGAACTTCGAAGTCCTCATCGTCGATGACCATCCGTTGTTCCGCGCGGCCCTCAAAGGCACCGTCGCGGCGGCCTGCGCCGACTGCGATTTCTTCGAGGCGGACAGCGTCGAGGGGTTGTTCGAAACGCTCGAGCAGCATCCCCACACCGATTTGTTGCTGCTCGACCTCAATCTGCCGGGGGCCTACGGGTTTTGCGCGCTGGCACATTTGCGCGGCTCGCATCCGCAACTGCCCGTGATCGTGGTCTCGGCCATGGATGATCCGCGCACCGTGCGGCAATCCCTGGCCTTTGGCGCGCAAGGCTTCGTATCGAAGTCCGCCGATGCCGCCACCATCGGACGCAACGTCCAATCAGTGCTGCGCGGCGAGTACCTGGCGCCGGCGGCCCTGACGGGGGCGGCGTTTGCGGCGGATCAGGAGCCCGCCGTCGATGAGACGGCGCTCGATCTTGCGCAGCGCCTGGCGCAGCTGACCGCGCAGCAGTTTCGGGTGTTCGGCATGCTGTGCTCGGGCCGGCCCAATAAACAGATCGCCGCGGAACTCGACATCACGGAGGCGACCGTGAAGGCGCACATGACGGCGATCTTGCGCAAACTCGGCGCCGCCAGCCGCACCCAGGCTGTGCTGCTCGCGGGCCGGCTGCTGCTCGATCCGCAGGATCTCAAACCGCCTCCCGACGAGAGCGAATGAGCGCTTAGGCGGCCGAGCCGCGCGCCGAACGCAGCCGGAAGGCGCAGAGCAATGCACGCAACGCCGCCTGCCGCAGCGGCTTGTGCAGCAGCGGGACACCCGCCCGACGGGCCGCGCGCGTGAGTTCGGCGCCGTGGTCCGCGGTGATCAACGCGGCCGCGCAGACCGCCCCCCCCAGCTCCGCGATCCGTTGAATAAGATCGAGGCCGTTTCCATCATCGCCGAGATGGTAGTCGGCGAGCACCGCATCGACGGGCCCGGCGGCGAGCAGCTGCAGCGCCTCGCTCGAGCCTCGCGCCTTGAATACGTGAACGCCCCACTGTTCGAGCAGCGCCTGCATCGCGTCGAGGATGTCAGGCTCGTTGTCGACCACCAGCACCTTCAATCCGTGCAGACCCGCCGGATCCGGCGCCGTGGGCGCACCGCGATACCGCTCCAGGCGTCGCGCCTGCGCCACGCGCGGAACGCGCACCCCGAACATCGAACCGCGACCCGGCCGGCTGCTCAAGGTCAACTCGTGTTCGAGCAGCCGGGCGAGCCGATCGCAGATCGACAGGCCGAGGCCCAGCCCCTTCTCACCCCACGGAGAGCCGTGCTCGAGGCGTCGGAACTCGACGTACAGGTGTTCGCGCTGATGCGCCGCGATGCCGGGTCCGGTGTCGTAGACACCGATTTCGAGGCACTCCCCACGCCGCCGGCAGCCGATCAGAACGCCGCCGCGCTCGCAGTAGCGCAGCGCGTTGGACAAATAATTCTGCAGGATCCGCCGTAACAGCACCCGGTCACTGCGCACCGCCTCGCGGCAGCTCACCACCTCGAGCCGCAACCGCCGCGACAGCGCTAGCGGGGCATATTGGCGCTGAAGGTCATCGAGCAATTCCGCTATCGAGAAGGTGCTGATGTCAGGGCGCATCACGCCGATGTCGAGTTGCGCCACATCGAGCAAGTCCTTGAGCAGTTCCTCCGCGGCGCGCATCGACCCATTGATGCGGCTCGCGAGTTCGACGAGTTCCGGATGAGCCGCGGCGCGCGCCTCCAGGGCCGAAGCGAACAGCCGTGCCGCATTGAGCGGCTGCAGTAGATCGTGGCTGGCGGCGGCCACGAACCGTGTTTTGCCGAGGTTGGCGGCTTCCGCCTGCAATTTCGCCGTGCGCTGCGCATCGAGCGCCGCGCTGAGTTCGCGCGTCCGCTGCTCCACGCGCGCCTCGAGTTCCTGTTTTGCCTCGAGCAGCGCCTGCTCCGCGCGCTTGAATTCGGTGATGTCGGTGTAGGTCGAGACGTAACCCCCGCCCGCCATCGGCTGGCCGTTGATGCTGAACACCTGGCCGTTCTTGCGCTCGCGCTGATAGGTGTAGGGGGTGCCGGCGCGCATGTGGGCAAGCCGCTTGGCGACTTCGTATTCCGGGTCGCTCGGTCCGAATTCGCCGCGCTGTGCGTTCCAGCGGATCAGATCGGCGACCGGTCGGCCGATGTACACCAAGTCCGGGGGATAACCGAACAGCTCGAGGTAGCGCCGGTTCCAGGCCACCAACTGCATGGAGGCGTCGACCACGCTGATGCCCTGGGTCACATTCTCCATGGTGGCGGCGAGCAGCTGGCGGCTGAAGCGCAGCTCCTGCGAGGTCTCGTCGAGCAGTTCGGCGACTTCATCGACCGCGAGCCCTTTGCGCTTGAGCGCGTGACTCAAAACGATGCGCGCCGATGAGGGTCCGATCGAGCCCGCCAGCACGCGTTCGACGTGCTGCAGCATGCCTCGATCCGCGGCGTCCGACGGCTTGGCCACCGGGCGCGCGGCCTGGGCGGCATAGTCCTCGAGTGCGCGGCGCGCCGCGGCCTGACCGATGATGCGGGCCGCCACCGTTTCCAGTTCGCCCACCTTGGCGGTGATCGTGGCGAGCCCCATCAGCGGCTGCTTGGGGGCGGCGAACATCCGCGCCGCGCGCCGCTCCTGCAGGGTGACGCCCCGGCGCAGCGAGATCGCCACCATGAACGCGACATTCAACAACAGGGCCGCGAGTGCTCCCGGGCCAGCGACGCCGAGGCTCGAATAGCCCGTCGCGCCGCGGGGCCACAACCAGGCGAGCGCCTCGGGCGGTGCCAGGTGCTGCAAGGGCAATACACCGCCGGCGATGAGGTTCGGCAGGAACAACAGATAGGCCCAGGCTACGAACCCCGCGAACATGCCCCAGAAGACTCCCGCCCGGCTCGCACCGCCCCAATACAGCGCCGCGAGCATGCCGGGCGCGAACTGCGCCGCCGCAGCAAATGCCAGCATGCCGATCGCGGCAAGGCTGGTCGAGTTTGACGTGGATCGATAATAGGCGAACGCCAGCAGCGCGAGCGCGACGATGACGATCCGTCGCAGCCACAGAATGCGCCGCCCCAGGCTCGCGCCGGCCTCCAGCCGCCGATGCCACAACACGGGCACCGCAATGTCGTTCGAGATCATGGTTGCGAGCGCGATGCTCGACACCACGACCATGGCGGTGGCGGCCGACAGACCGCCGAGGAACACGAGGACGGCAAGCCACGGCGCGCCGTAGTCGAGCGGCAGCCGCAATATGAGCGTGTCGGAACCCGAGGGCACGGCGTGCGCGCCGTTCACAGCAAGGGCCACGATCGGCACCACGAACACGGAGAACATGCCGAGATACAGCGGCAGGATCCAGCGCGCGCGCTTGAGGTCGGTGTGGTCGGCACACTCGATCACGCTCACTTGAAACTGGCGCGGCAGGCAAAATATCGCGGCCGCGGCCAGCAGCGTCGCAACGAATGCGTTGCCGTTGAACATCGTCGAGGCGGTTTTGAGCCCGGGCGGCAGCTCGAACGGCCGGCCCTTGAGCTCGAGCCAGGCGTAAATCCCGACCGCCACGAAGGCGGTCAGCTTGAGCAGCGATTCGAAGGCGATGGCGAGCATCAACCCCTCGTGACGCTCGGTGGCATCGACCCTGCGGGCGCCAAACAGCACCGCGAACAGCGCCATCAGCAGCGCGACGGCGAGCGCGGAATCCCGGTACCACGGCGCCGGCCCGGCGGCGACCGCCGTCAACGCCGCGATACTGGCGGCGACCGCCTTGTACTGCAGCGCGAGGTACGGAATGGCCGCCGTCACGGCGATGAGCGTCACCAACACGGCGAGCGAGCGGCTCTTGCCGAAGCGCGAGGCGATGAAATCGGCGATCGACCCGACTTTGTTGGCCCGCCCCACCTCGACCAGCCGCTCGAGGAATGGCAACGCGAGCAGGTACACCAGCGTCGGTCCGACGTAAATCGGCAGGTAACCCCAGCCCTCCCGAACCGCCGTTCCGACGGCCCCGTAGAAAGTCCACGACGTACAATAGACGCCGAGCGCGAGGCCATAGATGTAGGGCCGCAGCCGCTGCCGATTCGGATAGATGGATCGGCGATCGCCGTAGAAGGCTATCGCAAACAGAAACCCCAGGTACCCGACCGCCAATGCGGACAGCAGCCAGCCAGACAACATGAGTCACCCACCGCCGGCACGCCGCTGGTAATGTTGGAGGTGAGTCGGCGTGCGAGACGCCGCCATTCTAGTCCGCCGTGCGCCTGCCGCCAACCAAGCGGCGGTGCGGGGCTCCAGCGGCGCGCGCATTTCCCGGCGAATCGCTACGTTTTGCGGCTTGACGCGCCCGGTGGGCATGCGCGATATATATGACTGACGGGTCACTGCTCCCCGAGGCCGGGGCGGCACGGCTGATGGTCGCCACGCCAATGAAATTCATCTTCGAAGTTCACATCAAACCCCACCATACGGCGGAGCAGTACGCGTCGGCGTGGCTGCGTGTGAGCGAAATACTGCAACGCGCACCGGGCGCGCGCGGAACACGCCTGCATCGCAAGCTGGGCGATCCGAACACGCTGCTCGCCATTGCGAGCTGGGACTCGAAGGCGTCGCGCGACGCGATGGAACAGCGCCGCGACCAAGCCGTCCGCGCGATCTTGCAGGAAGCCGGGCAGCACTGCGAGGTGCGCATCATCGGCGAATTCGACGAGGCGGAATGGGTGGTCGATCCTGCGCGACCTTAGGCGATGCCTGCTCCGGACACCAGGCGATTGGTGATGCGGCTTACATGCTCGCCCTGAAAGCGGCACATGTCGAGTTCCAGGTTCGACGGCATGCGCGCCTCATCACCGCCGCCGGTCACGCAACTCTCTCCATAAGGAGTACCGCCGGTGACTTCACGCATGGTCGTGAGATCCTTGAACGTATACGGCAGGCCGACGATGATCATTCCGTGATGGAGCAGCGTCGTATGAAACGAGGTGAGCGTGGTTTCCTGCCCACCATGCTGACTCGCCGTGCTGCAGAAAACCAGCGAGTACCTGGATTCCGATGCCGTGTTCGGTATGAAGGAGTCGCTCGTCGCGCAATTCGACCGGCATCCCGCAGGAGTGGGTCCGCACGGCGAGTACGTGGAGAGCCCTTTTTATACGGTCAACTACGACTTCCGGCTACGGCACGCCGGGCGCCGGGTCTAGGCGCGAGGCCTGGTGGATCACGCCTTAGTGGATCACGCCGTCCCGGCGCAACCGCTGCGCGATCAGTCCCGTGACCGTCTCGATGGCCGATGAGCTCGACTGCACGTCGTCGGATTGCGCTTTGAGGTCTTGGGTATAGAGCAAGGTTCCGTCCGTGGCACTGAACAACTTGGTGACGACGTGCGTTTCCCCGGTGATCTGCGGAATCGATTGGGTCGTATCCAGCTGAACGAAGGCCACCGGCACGCCGTAGTAACCCAAATCGCCGGTGACGTACCCCACGCCGGTCACCTGGTAGTAGGGCATGGAGCGGGTGTCGCGGGTATTGCCCTGCTGGCTGCCAACGCGCATGGAAACGACGGCGGTGGTCAACACGGCATCGACATGGTCCGCAGCGGCCACGCGCTCGATGTTCGCGCGCGTCAGCGGATCCGTCGGCGTCAGCGAGTCGCAGCTTGCAAACGGCAGAATCCCGGTGCCCGAGAACTGCGAGGCCATTGAATACTCATAGGCGCAGCGCTGGGTAAAATTCGTGCTGATGCCGACGATCAGCACTTTGGAGATCGTGGGGCGCGGGGCGGACCCCTGCCATTCGCCCTTGGCCGAAGAGGAACTTCCGGCGCATCCGGCGAGCCACGCCGAACCCAAAATGAGCAGCATCGAGGCGAGGGGAGCGTACTTCATGGAGACAAGGCGGCGACCGGTACACATGTAAAGGAAACTCCCTGGTGAATGTCGCCGAGCAGAATACACGCTCCGCCATGTAGGGGGGTCCAATTTCCGTCTTCCAAGCGGGAAATCCGCGACTTCCGGGCCTGGGGGTCAGCGTCCCGCCTCAACCAGGCCGGCCCTGAACTCATCGACCGACACCCCGGTCTGCTGCGCGCCGACCCAAGGGCGTGCTTCGGCGCGCCTTCGTGCGGTAGCGTCCCGACAAGCAAACTTTCTTGTGTCCTACTCGGGTTCGATGCGTCCCATAGGAGGCTGTCATGTACCGCGGCCGCAAATTGTCGATGCTCGCGATGGCGTTAGCGGTTTTTGCTGGGGTGCAAACTTTTGCGGACCCCGCGCGTCAGCCGCCGGCAACCAAGCATCAAATGATCGTGAGGACGTTGGATTGCATGAGGAAACGGATGCAGACAGACAGAGCCGTCTCGTACAACGAGGCGGCAAAGTCTTGCAGGGCTCGGGTAACACGGCAAGCCGAAAAATCCGCGTCCGACCCAGTGACCGCGTCCGACAACTGACGCGAGATCGGTGCTATCCCACGCCAAATCATACACGCGACCTATGGCAGTTGCGCGTGACGGAGCTAGGGTGGGATCAACTGGCAACCGAGGAAGTACGCCATGGGTGCAGCAAAGCGAAAACTTGGGAATAGAAAGGTCGAACGCGCCATGCATGAGATGAAGCGTGGCAAGCTCAAAAGCGGCCGTTCCGGCCGAACGGTCAAAAGCCGGAAGCAGGCGATAGCGATCGGTCTGTCCGAAGCCCGAAAAGCCGGGGCGAAGATTCCCAAGAAGCAGTAGCGCATCCCGGCGACGCAGCCGCGCGACCTCTCACGCCCCGCGGGAAGGTGCGCCCGCGGGGCCGTCCTGCTACCCCCGCTTGCTGCGCCAGCCCTCTTGATATGTCTCACGGGCATCTCGTGAGTAGGGAACCGGCGCGACCTTGACGCGCACGTCCAACTGCCGATGCCGCTCGACGGTGGTCTTGTTCGTTCCACCGCCCTCCTCGCCCCAGGACAGCGTCAACACATCACCCACATTGATGTCGGGATCGACCACCCCCAGGGACAGGCCGCACCGCTCGTTGTAGCTGTAGCCGCCGAACATCGAATACCCCACGATGCGGCCGCCCGCCATCACCCGGTCGTAAGAGGAGGAGGCGTAATTGGCGATCGGCAGGTCGAAGAATTTATAGTTCTCGCCGCCCGGCACGAACAAGGATGCGTAGATTTTTGCCAGATCCTCGCCGTTCCACTCGAAAGTCACTTTTTTGCGCTGCCGTTCTTTTTCCTTTGACATCCGCTCGAGCGCCGCGCGGCCGGTGAAGTCATGATCAAACTTCACGAACTGACCATAACCGAGCGCGTACGGCGTCAGATAATAGTCCTCGATGCGCTCCGATACGAAGCTTCCGCCAATCGACCCGGTCGCCTCATAGCTGCTCGCCGGCAGCCACTCACGATAGCTTTTCATCGAGGCCCCGGTGTACACCGCCGGCAGCGGCGAGGGGATCCATCCGGATTCGAGCGTATTGCTGGCGTATGCACGCGACCCCACGGGGACGATCCCAAACCCCGATCCCGCCTCGAGGATTGCCTCACGAATTTCCTCGCCCTCCTCGTACGGACCCCAAATTTCCAACCCAGGTTCTCCCGCCATCCCGTGTCGCAGCGCGTTCACTTTCCGACCCTTGATCATGAGCTGATCGAAATGGAAGAATTTGATCTCCGGCAGCGGGCCGCCATGTAACTTCGAGAGTATCTTGGCCGCCTCGGGACCCTGCACCTGGAAGCGGTAGTGGCGCCGGTGGACCGCCTTGCCGCGCGGATGTGACGGCGAACGGTCATCGCGGATGATTTCTACGTTGAATCCGCCGGTCTCCCCGTGAAACTGAATCCAGTTGACCGAGGGCGCGCGGCCGACGAACAGCAATTCATCCGGTCGGGTATAGAACAAGATGCCATCGCCAATGACGAATCCATCATGGCTGCAGGGCACCATTTGCTTCGCCTTGCCGGGTGTGAAGTTCGTGAAACCGTTGATCGTGCAATACGCCATCAGCTTAAGCGCGTCCGGGCCCCGAACCGTCAGTTCGGCCATGTGGTGCGTCTGATCGAACAGCACGGCGGTCGTCCGCCAGGCGCGCTGCTCGTCGCGCCAGTTGCTGAATTCGCTGGGCACCACCGGATACACATAGGCTCCGATACGCGAGTTGCGCAGCATGCTCACCGCATCGCCGGCCACCGTCAGCAGATTTTCCAAATTTTTTGGGCTCATGGGTACCTTCCGGGAAATCATGGGTTTGTGACCGATAGTGTAGTTTTGCCCCGGGTGAGCGACAATCGGCCGGCCATGGATAATGACTATTTGATTGGTGAATAGTTGAGTTCGCTCCTCGACTTGAATCTGATGCGCGTATTGGTGGCGCTGGACGAGTGCCGCAGCGTCAGTCGCGCCGCCGAGCGGCTCGAGCGCAGCCAGCCCGCCACGAGCGCCGCGCTGGCGAAGTTGCGCAAATATTTCGATGATCCGCTGTTCATCCGCATCGGTGGAACAATGCAACCGACGCCGCGCGCCGGGGCGGTCGTCGCGGCGGCGCGCGACGCGCTTCGCATCGTAAATCTGCAAATGACGACCCGTCGCGAATTCGACCCGGTCACGAGTGATCAACCGGTCGTGCTCGCGCTCTCCGATGTCGGGGAGGTGATATTTCTCCCCGCGATATTACAGATGGTGAGAATGCGGATGCCCAAGGCGGCCGTGCGTTCCGTGAGCATGGCGGCGGGCGACGTGACGCTGGCGATGGAACGCGGCGACATCGATCTGGCCATCGGATATTTCCCCGACCTGGTCGGACGGATGTTTCTTCAACAAGTACTCTTCCGGGATAGCTTTGCCTGTCTCATCCGGGCAGACCATCCATTCAAAAAGGAGCGCTTGAGCATCCAGGAATTCACCCGCTTGGACCACGCCGTGGTTCGCGCCGAGAGCCGCAGCGAGGAGGTCTTCGAACGATACCTCGCGCGACGCAAGCTGAAGCGGCGCGTGGTGCTGACCACCCCGCATTTCGCAAGCGCTCCCCTCGTGGTCGCGCAATCAGACCTGGTCGTCACGGTGCCCGAACCGTTGGCACACTGCTTTGCCGGCGGTTCTTCCAATGTCCGCGTCGTCGGGTTGCCTTTCGCGCCCCCCTCGATCGCACTCAAGCAACTCTGGCATCGCAAGTACCACAACGACCCCCGGAACCGATGGCTTCGTGCTCGCATCTTCGAGCAATTCAGTTTTCGGCGCGGAAAGGCCTAAGTTCGAACGCTGGGTAGACCCCTTTCCGATGGCGCGTGACACCGGCACGTCTTCAGGCTACCGTCTGCAGCCATGCTTCCACCAAACCATGCGTTGCGCAGCGAGCTCAACGATGAAGTTCATGCACGGCCTTCCGATTCACTTCGGGCGCCGCTTCGCGTCAGTTACCTGGCGCTCCTCTCCGAACCCGGCTCGCGCCAGGCGGAATGGGAGCATGTAGGCCAACTGGTGCGCCGCTTTGGCGGCCAGACTCCCGAAAGGATCTCGAATCACTTCAGCGCGGATTTGGGCGGCTTTTCGATTCGATGGGAGCGCCATGCGGAATACACCCGCTACACTTTCACGGTGCCGGGGGCATTTTCCGACCCCTTCGCCGTCACTGCACTCAGCGCCGTTCCCGATGAGTGGCTGTCGGGAATCAAAGGCCAGATCATCGTGGCATCAAACGGTGCGATTCTCGACCCGTCGGCGGGCTCGGACGACTTCGACGAGGTCGCGTCCCGGTGGTTCGACAACAACGTATTGGTCGGCTCACGCGTTGGGGATAGCTCGGCCACCGCCCTGACCGATTTTCGGGTGGGCGCAGACGGCTTCAGCCGCTTCCTGCTGATCGATCGTCATATGACCGCACGGCAGGCGGGCCGAATCGTTCAGCGAATCCTGGAAATTGACACGTATCGAATGATGGCGCTTCTCGCGCTGCCGGTGGCGCAATCGCTTGCCCCGCTGATCACGGGATACGAACGCGAATTGTCGGAGGTGACTACCGTCCTTGAAAGCGCCAACGATGCGGACGAAGCCGGATTATTGGATCGATTGACCAGATTGGAAGCGCAGATCGAAAGCGGCGGGGCGGAAAACCACTACCGGTTCGGCGCGGCGGCTGCCTACTATGAGCTGGTTCAGCGACGTATCGCCGATCTTCGCGAAGTGCGCATTCCCGGTCTGCAGACGTTTGGCGACTTCACCGAACGCCGGCTCGCACCGGCTATGCACACCTGCCGCGCGGTCGCGGGCCGCCAGGAATCATTGTCGCAACGAGTTGCCCGCGCAAATCAACTGCTCGCCACACGGGTCGATCTGACGCGCGAGCGGCAGAACCAGGCTTTACTCGAGTCGATGAACCGTCGGGCCAGGGCGCAGTTCAAGCTCCAGCAAACCGTCGAAGGATTATCCATCGCCGCGATCACCTATTATGTGGTCGGGCTGATCGGATACATCGCGAAAGGCCTCAAGGCTCTCGGTTGGAACGTGAACTACGAATTGGCGACGGCGCTCAGCATTCCGGTGGTCGTGGGCCTGGCGGCGTTTGGCATTCATCACGTTCGACAAACGGTGACGCGCACCGACTGATCTCCCATGAAACACAACCTCCGCGAAATCCTGCAAAATGCCGCCATCACCAGGGCCGAGTTCGGCGGCATGACCATCGATGGGGTCTTGGTGTCCGATTTGTTCAATGCCTACGAGACGCGAACCCGCCGCTCTTAGGCTCACGGCGCGGTTCCGGGATTTCACACCTTGGTTGAGGACAGCGGACACGTCGTCAATCCGATCAGCCGATACGCCGGACAGAACTGGAAAATTCCCGTGACGAGCGGCACGATTCCGATATAGCCCCAAACCCCGACCTTGCCGAGCGCGGCGAGCACGATCAGTGCAACCCCGGCGATGATGCGGATCGAGCGATCCAGGGTCCCAACATTCGATTTCATGGCAGGTCTCCTTTATGACACGGCCAGGCTAGCGGTACCCCTCATGCATGTCGGTGACCCAGGTTACACAGCCCGCTCGGCCTGGCGAAAATGCACGGATTCGCCGGCGGCCACCGCCCGCAGACTGGCGGCGTCAAGCACCTCAATCCGCTCGCGCGAGAGCCGCACAAGAGCGGCGGCCTCGAAACGGTTGAGAATCCGGGTCACGATCTCCCGTACGGTGCCCAGTTCGTCGGCCAACGCATGGTGGGTGGTGCGAAGAACTTGTCCGTGGCCGAGCAAGTGATGCGCCAGACGCTGGTCCAAGCGCTGGAATGCGATGGCGTCGATCAGCGCCATCAAGTCGATCAGGCGTTCGGAAAACACGCCGAAGACGAACCGTCGAAAGGCCGTGCGCGCCGTCCACCGCTCAAACAAGGCGGGTGAAAGCAGGACGATTCGCGTGTCCATGACTGCAATGCCGTCGGCATTCAAATTGCGGCTTGCCAGCAAACTGGAGGTCGACACGACGCAGATCTCCCCGGGCACAACACGGTACAACTCCATCGTGCGTACCTGGTCGGCCGAATTACGTGAGACGCAGATTTCGCCGCGCACCACCAGGGGAAATCCCTGGCAGGGTTTGCCCTCCTCAAATAGACGGGCTCCCGCGCGCGCATCGATGACTGTCGCACCCGTTTTAAGCTCGTCGATCAGTAGCGGCTCAGGCGACTCCTCAAGCAAGCTCGGATATTGAGCAAGCAACTCTGTCAGGACGATTTCGATGGCCAACACTCCGTTATCCCGTCCGCGACCGACGCTAACTTGCTCCGCGACCGGGTCTGCATGCCGGCAACCTCGTTTAGCATGATCGCGCTAAACGAGGTGTCGACAAGATTCCCTGGGAGACGATTCCAGGATCAATGAGCGCCCGGAGGTTTCGCCACAAAGGCCGAGCAATAGCCGTGGGGCGGTATCTCCGAATCACCGGGATACAGTTTGCAGCCATTCACGGCGTCGTTATTACCCGGCTTGTCCTTGTTGGGAATGAAATTGACGCAGTTGCTGCACTGCTTGTCTCCGCTCGGTTGATCTTGGAACTTCAAGGCCTTCCGTATGGCCGCGTTCTGCGCCGCAGATGCCAGATGCGGAAGTCCGACAAGTGGGATCGCGGCGATCGCCGTCATGCCAATCTTGAGTACTTTTCGACGCGAATGTTTCGCTTGATTGTCCATCGTAGTCAGCCCTCGTATCAGGTGTTTGAGCAGGTCGCTCTTCTCATGATCCGAGGATTGACCTCGATACAACATCCGGACTTATACGGACGAGGTAGGTTGAATTCCGCCCACGAGCTTACGGTTTCGACATTTCATCAGCTGCGCAAAAGGAGGCGACAGGCGGCAGAATGAACCGACTGCCAGCGCCCCCGGGACCCCCAACGCCACGCTCTACCGCTGGGCGATTTGAATTGGTGCGTTGCGGTCGCTCGTGGTCGTTATGTAATATGCGGTCAACGCAGGTTGGTTGACCTTTGCCACCGCCGTACCGATGGTATTTTGCACGCACCCGGTGAATATTCTGTGCCTTGCGAGCTCACGGTCGTCGAGGGGAGCGCAGATTCTTTGAGCCGCAACGTCCAGGCGCCGATACAATTTCATGGCACCTTCGGTGCTTGAAACGTCGAGGTCGGCGAACCGGACGACGATGGAAGATTCTTCCGGTTGCGGAGCGGCCTGGGCTGATGTAAATCCAAGAGCCAATGCAACCATCATGATGGGGCTTGTGAAGTGATACATGGCGATCTCCTTGTAGTCTGTCGGTTTCGATCCCCGCCGGGCGAGCCCGTTTCCAGGCTTTAAGGGGCGGACTTCTTTGCGGGGTCTAGCGTCGCCCATGGACTGCTTTCGATCCATGGACCCACGCTGACCTGATGGTGAATTAACCGTGACCGGAAGCTGATCTCGCATGAGCAGC
>Ga0181534_10002011_pt1 | contig 12943 bp, 14 predicted proteins | sample PEATcosm2014_Bin_37_FD_119758 | JGI IMG/M metagenome (GOLD analysis project Ga0181534, IMG submission 119758) | Peatland microbial communities from MTU Mesocosm Facility, Houghton, MI, USA - PEATcosm2014_Bin17_10_metaG | ecosystem: Environmental > Terrestrial > Soil > Wetlands > Peat | place...
GAGTTGTCCGACATCGTCATCGCGGGAGTGTTGTTCACCGTGTGCGAGATCGAAGTCATTTTTGACCTCGTCGACGCGCACGCCCATGTGGGCTCAGTGGTACTCAACTGTGCGGTCATCTCAGCGATGACCATTCCGCTGGTCTGGCTTCGTCGATTTCCGCTCGTGGTGACGTGCTTGGCGATGGCCTGCATAACGATCTCGGGCGTGACGCTTCGTGATTTCAGCCAGGTGAACTCCATCGTCTTTGTCGTGGTCGTCGTTTCGTACATCGTCGCCGCGCACGAACCACGCTCGCGGGCGCTCGTCGGGTTCGTCATCTGTCTTGTGATGTTCTGCGCAGTGAGTCTGATTGATCCGACGGGACGCGGCTCGTGGACGTTGGGGATAGGCATCATTGTCGCGTCATCGCTGACCGGACGGATCGTTAGCGCCCGACGGGTACTTACGACAAACCTCAAACGTCAGGCCGATCGTACGAGGGCCGAACGAGAGGGTCGTGAACTTCTCGCATTGGCCGAAGAGCGCACACGAATTGCGCGTGAACTCCAAGAACTAGTCGCACACAGCGTCAGCACCATGGTCGTTCAGAGCACTGCAGCGCAGCTCCTCCTCGAAGGCGACGCCGCCGGGGCAGACGCCGCGATGGCCGTGATCGAGGAGACCGGGCGAGGAGCATTGATCGAGATGCGGCGAATACTTGGCGTACTGAGTCGCGTAGAAGAAGTGGCGGATCTTTCCCCCCAACCCGGCATCGGTCAGATTCACGCGCTTGTCGAGCGCGCGCGACAAAGCGAGCGCGACGTGACGTTGCACGTCGAGGGTACGCCGGGACCGCTCCCAGCGAGCGTGGATCTGGGCACCTACCGAGTTCTCGAAGAGGTGCTGGATTCGACGGGTCGTGACTCTCGTGCTGATTTGAGAGTCGACGTTGTGGTGCGTTTTGAAGAAAGCGAGGTATTGCTCAGTATTGCCACGAGCGATCTCTCGCTCGTTCGCCAATCTATTGTCGCGATCGAAGAGCGCGTCGCCCTCTGCGGAGGCGCGTTGACGTTTCGAGCTGAAGACGACCGAGAGTCTTTGATCGTGCGCCTTCCCCGAACATTTGACGGGGGACTCGCGTGACGCTCCGCGTACTCATCGCGGATGACCAGGAGCTTGTCCGCACAGGCTTTCGGATGATTCTCAACTCGGCCGGCGATATCGAGGTAGTCGGCGAAGCCGCGAACGGCCATGAGGCGGTTGCTCTCGCCCGTGAATTAGGGCCCGACGTTGTGCTCATGGATATTCGAATGCCCGAGCTCGATGGCATCGAAGCAACGCGACAACTTGTGACGAGTGGTGAGAAATCGTCGGTGCGCGTCGTGATTCTGACGACGTTCGACCTCGACGAGTATGTACTCGACGCGCTACGCGCCGGAGCGAGCGGCTTCTTGTTGAAGGACGTCCGTGCCCACGACCTAATCGTGGCGGTACGAATGGTACAAACGGGCGACGCCTTGTTGGCGCCGACTATTACGCGCCGTTTGATTGAGCAATTCACTTCAAAAACCAGCGCCGCGAAAGCACCACCGGGACTTCAAGATCTGACGCCGCGCGAACTTGAGGTGTTTCGGCTTGTTGCGAGGGGAATGTCGAACTCCGAGATAGGGAGTGAACTTTTCATCGGCGAGACGACTGTCAAAACTCACGTCGCTCGTTTTCTAATGAAACTCGGATTACGAGATCGTGTCCATGCCGTAGTACTCGCTTACGAGTCGGGAATCGTCAGTGTGGGTGGGTCTGACGTGTGACAACGCGCGAAAGCGAATTGGACGCTTTGCCTAAGGTTCGGTGATTGTTGTTGAATATTCACCGATATGTGCCCGCTGACCTTTCCCTACAGCAGACAGGTTGAAGGGGAGTTCCGGAAACTTCGATGCGAATGAGGCTCGGAAAACGCGTCGGCATCTCGGTTCAATGATCTGGGATGTCTCGCCGAGCGCCATGCGCGGTGAGCCACGAGTACAGTTACGGCTGACGTTGTTTTGCCCCACAAAATGCTCCACAAAAAGCGTTGTGTGGTGAATAGAGGAGTGGCCCGCGGTAGTCATCGTTCCTGATTAAGTGGTGTGGCGGCGCCGGTCGTCGTCTCATGAAAAGCATCGGAACACTTTCACACGGCTGAGGTCGAGGGTTCGAGCCCCCGAGCGCCCACTTCAATGAGAAAGAAGCGGATTCGTCCTTCCCTCCACCGGCGTCACGGCAACCACGTTGTTGGCGCCGCACGCGTTAAAACTCTCGTGATAGGCGAAGTCACCCGATGAAACCGGCGCGAGTGGAATTTGAATGAGGATGCTTTGAACGAGGCACTTTTTTGACGCCGTCGCCAAAGTTGGCACTCCGTGAAAGCTCATCCCAAATGAAACCACGTCGTTTGGACCGATGGTGAGAAGCTTCGGGGTAACGGACCGGTATGCCGAGGTGTCGTGAACGACCTTGATGCGAGCATCAAGTCGCGACGCGGTAAAAAACCTCAAGGTGGGGTAGCCGTACATGCCGCACGTAGACGCTCCGGCGTTTTTGAACTGGAAGGCTTCGAGCCGCTGACCGCGTATTTCTCCTAGTTGCTTCGCCGTGACTTTTACGTTGTTCGCGGTGCAGGCCTGAAGCGACGGGGGGCTGGCACCGGCCGGTTGAGAAAGAACAGGAATTGACGCCCCGCCGACGGCGAACAGCATCAACGTTCCACTCACCAACCTCAAAATCGCCCCGTGGTGGCTCATAGCAAGATTCTAAGGAGATGTCGCGCGGACGCAAGAGCACCCGGGCGACGACTGAGCATACGGTGTTCCAGGCTTCACAAATCGCGCGGCGCGCGTTCAGCAGGGCGTGGTCTCGTATTGTCGTCGTGGCTAATGGAGTTGTGCGGCGTCCTCTGTCGTTGTCTCATTAAGGTCGGGAAAAAATTCTCACACGGCTGGGGTAAAGGGTTCGCGTCCCCCGCGCCCAGGGATCGCTGCGGGAACTACCACGTCAACTCAGGAGAGGGAACTCGCGAGCCGGCTTCGAAGTTCGCCGTGATGAAGGGACCACGCGGACCAGGTGGACGTGGCCATTGTTAGGACGACTTCCTGGCGCTCGTCGACAGACACATCGTTGACGGTACGCACGGTAACGGGGTAGTGGTCGGGTCTTGGTAGGAGGAGTGGGTAATCCTGATGGGTCCAGTGGCCGATCATCGCTCGTAGATGTCTGCCCGACACGCCAAATTCCAGGGACGCACAAAGGCTCATGAGGTGCACGGTGACCGATTGTCGATTTCGACGATCTGGATTCGTGGCGTGCTGAGCGGCGTAGGCGTCTACTAGGTGTTGCGCGGTGGTAATTCCGTCGTCACCAATCAGTGAGTCCTTCCACTCTTGAAGTTCGCAGTACATCTGCCAGCAACCAGGGCTAGCGCTCATGTACGCATGGACGGGGCCCGTCGTCTCGGGCGTCAGTGCTCCGCAATCACGACAGATGACGTCGCTCACGTACTCCAGTCTTCCAAGAGATCAGCAGCGGGAAAGAACATCGTCCTTAACTCACCGCAGGGCCAGGTAGACCGCCGCGAAGTGGCATCCCGCACCGACCAAGGTCAGTGCGTGAAAGAGCTCGTGGGGACCGAAGATACGAGGCCATAGCCGTGGACGTTTCAACCCGAGGAAGATCGCGCCGAGGGTGTAGGCAATCCCACCACTGACGATCAGCCAAAGGCACGCCGCTCCGCCCCCGCGATAGATCTGGGGCATGACCGCGACGGCGGCCCAGCCCATCACCAGGTACGGCAACGTGTTCACCCAGTTCTGGGTGTCGATGGTGAGTTGTCGAATCAAGATTCCCGCCACCGTTCCAGCGCCGAACACGAGCAGGACAACGGTACGAATCACCCCGTGCAGGGTCAGTCCGATGATGGCCAGGTAGGTCCCAGTGATGGCGAGAAAGATGGCGAAGTGATCGGCCCGTCGCCAGCGGCGAAGGGCGTGAGGTGACCAGTTGAGGCGGTGATACGAGGCGCTCGTGAACAGCATCGATCCCACACCGAGCACGAAGCAGAGAATCCAGCCGACCTGGGCGCCCGAACGTGCCCGAAGAAAGAGGGCGATCGAGCCCGCGAGAAATATCGGCAAAGCCACCGCGTGGAGCCAGCCCCGCAGGTGCGGCTTGAAGGACGGGGCCTCGTCCGGAATCATCTTCGAAGGCTACTGACGCTCAAGAATCCCGTGGACTTCACGTCGGGGGCTGGCGCGGTTGTCACGAGTCATTCTCCGGCACCACCGCCTGCGATATCCCGGGGAGAGTCACATCGGGGGGAAATCAACGTCGAACTACGAGGAAAAACGCAGGGCACCCTTTCGGGTGTACCAGTTCATCACGTCGATGGAGAATCGCCCGGCCACCACCGCGGGATCGGACTCGGCGAGTCGGCGAGCCTCGGCGAGTGATCCGACCTGGTAGAGACAGATGCCGCGCCAACTCTCGTCAGGCTGGTCGACGAGGGGACCAGCCACTTTGAGGTATCCCGCTTCTTTCATGTTGGCGAAATGTCCGAGGTGTTGGCGTTGGAGGAGCTCAGCCGTGGCGTCGTCGACCGGGGAAAGATCCGCCGGTCGACGCAGGACAACCAGCTCATAGACGTCGAACTCCTCAGGTGGTTCCGCCGTACGGGGCTCGCTCTCAGTCACCGACGAGTGCGTGGAGTTGGCGAAGATGAAGGTCGAGGTGAAACGCGGAGTTCGTTTCAATGAATCCCTGTAGCGGCACCGGTTCGTCAATGACGAGGGTGTCGCCGTCAACGATCGTCACGGGAATGAGTTGCTCGCGTTGACCCTCGTTGAGTGCCGCCGCGGCCGACGCCAGGCGAGCGGCCGAGGTCTCGACGGCGAGCGCGAGTCCGTCAAGACCACCGACGGACTCGGCGTAAGCGGAAAGTTCCGCGTCGTCAATGTCGTCGCGATTGTCGTAGGACGGACGTTCACCGATCAGAACCTGTTCGGCGACGTGGGCGATGCGATTGTTGGTGTGCGCCACGTGCGCCGCAATGAGTTCCGCCGACCAGCCCTCCGAAGGGGGAGAGAAGCTTCGCTCTCGTAGGAGCGATACGAACGGGCTGTACGCGTCGGGGAACGGCCGAGAACTCACGATGAACCTTCTTTAGCTAGAGGCGACGTCATGATCTTTTCAATTGCGAGTTTCTGTGTCAATGAGCGATTGGCCGGGCGTTTCGCGAGTAGCCCATGGCGTCGATCTGGTCGCTCTCGTGTTAAACATGGGCGATGTGCGCCGCCAGAGACTCCTCGAACCCCGGGGAGCGACGCGCCCGTGAGCGGCGTGGCGCGGATCGCCGGGTGAAGGACGAGGGGCCGCCCGACGGGATGGAGCGCCGAGTCGCCCAACGTCGCCAGGGCGAACGCCGCAAGAAGTAAGCAGTCCCGCCCGACCGGGCGTCCGTCGTCACTCCTCGAAGAACCTCCAGAGGCGCTCTTGGGCTTTGGAGATTCCGATACGCGTCGAACGGCCCACGCGCAGGAACTCACCCTTCGGCGCGCTCGTAAAAGAAAACTTTCCGGGAGGGTTGCGACATACGTCGTCGCCGTTGTCATCGCCGGTGACGCCGAGGGCGCGGGTTAGCAGTCCCGGTCCGCGCATGTTCGTCTGATCGTTCGCCGGTTCCACCAGGAACTGCGCGCCGCGCAACAACACCGCGCTCGCCACCCCCGGCGATCCCGTCACGATATTCATGCACCAGTGGACTCCGTAGCTCCGATACACGTAGACATGTCCGGCCGGTCCAAACATGATCTCGGTGCGGGGCGTGGGACCGCGAAACGCGTGTGACGCCGGATCGTTGGCGCCGTCGTAGGCCTCGGTCTCGACGATTCGGGCGCGAAGTTGACGCTTGGGGTGGTTGACGACCAGCACGCAGCCAATAAGTTCGTGCGCGACGATCTGCGGCGCTCGTGCGAAAAAGGTGCGGGGGAGTCGCGTGCCCATCGATCCATTGTGGCTCGTGTATCTCACACCACCGAGGTAAAAAACCTGCGATGGTACGCTCCGCTCGTGAGAGCGAAGTGGCGTTGCGCGCGTCGATCCTCGAGGGTCGGCCGCTGGATCCCTACGCCGGTGCGCGGGAGTTTCCCCGTGCTGGCGGCGGGCCTGGTAGCACTACTGGTGGTGACTCCTCTGTCGGCGTCGGCCGCCGATCGCCCCTCGCTGCGCGCGTCGGGCACGACGATTCCGGGAACGAACTGTCCCGCCTTTCCGGCTGACAACGTCTGGAACACTCCGATCACGGGACTTCCGAGTAACCCCGAGAGCGCGACCTGGCTAGCGGCGATGGACGCGTCCACGACGTCGTTACACCCGGACTACGGGCCGTCGGGAGACCCGGCGGCCCCCTACGGAATTCCCTGGGACATCGTGCCGACGAACACCCCGTTCACCCACGTCAGGTTCCAGTACGCCTCGGAGAGCTATCGCGGTCCGTACCCACTGAGCGCGTCGACGCCCATCGAGGGCGGTTCCGACCGGCACGCCCTCATGGTCGATCCTCGAAGGTCCGCCACGTCGAGCGCCTGCACGCTGTTTGAAACCTGGGAGACACAGTTCCACCCCGATGGCCGCTCGACCGCGGGATCGGGCGCGGAATGGAATCTGCGCTCAAACGCCCTTCGTCCCGCCGGATGGACGTCGGCCGACGCCGCCGGACTGCCGATCCTGCCGGGCCTCGTGAACTTCGACGAAGTCGCCTCGGGGGCCATGGATCACGCGATCCGATTTACCGCGCAGTGCACCGACCAGTCGTATCTGTGGCCGGCGCGCCACGAGGCCGGTCAATCCGACCCCAGCTGTCCGCCGATGGGCGCTCGTTTTCGCCTGAGCGCCTCCTTCACGCTGCCGGCCTCCGAGTGCAGTCGCTTCTGCCAAACAGTGCTCACCACCATGAAGACCTATGGACTCATCCTCGCCGATAACGGCAGCAACTGGTACTTCCAAGGTACGGCCGATCGACGCTGGACCTACAGCGAGGTCGATCAACTCAAGTCGATCCCCGCGAGTCAGTTCGTGGCCGTGGACGAGTCCTGCCTGATGGTCACTGTGAACTCCGGCCTGGCTCTGCAGCCCGGGAGCGCGGCGTACAACCAGAAGTGCCCGTCGACCAGTTAAGCGAGGTCGATGGCCTAGGTCGATGGCCTAGGTCGACGCTGGTCCCGTTCCGGCGGCGTTGCAGGCCCGCGGGTCCCACGGTTCCAACGTGGGGCTCACCGCGTTCGGTGCCGTGAAGTCGGGGTCGTTGCGCATCCCGGGCGGTTCGTACACGGTGGTCGTGGTCGTTGGTGACGTTGACGTCGTCGCGTGTCCGTGCTTGGTGGTCGTGGTGTGATGACCCGTCGTGGTGGTCGTCGAGGCCACGGGATTGACCGAGAGCGCGTCGCCGGTCTGGATGGTCACCGTGGCGCCGGGGGTGACTTCGTGCGGGTCGTAACCGAGGACGGCGGGTCCCGCGAGCTGATCGATGACCGCTTCGGCGGCGGCGAGACCGGGACTCGTCCAGTTGCCGCTGGCGGGCGGCGGTGAGCCGCCGTACCAGACCATGGTCTCGTCGACTGGGCCATCGGGGGTGACGTCACCGGTGGAGAGCACGTCAAATCCGCGGGCGCGCAGCGGATTGGCGATCAGGGCCGCCTGATTGGTGATTCCGGTCCCGTTCTCCACGGTCAGCTTCACGCTGGAGGGCGACGGCAACGCGGTGCCGGTGAAGGAGTTCATTCCCGGTTTCACGTCGAGAATGGTGTCGACGGCTTTGGCGCCCGTCGGTTCGATCGGAAAGACGACGTCGCCGTAGGAGTAGCCCTGGTACATCAGCGAGCCCGACTCGACGTCCGACACGGGATAAGTGAACTGAGGAACATTGGCAATGCTGGTGTGGGCGAAGGACTCCGCGAGACTCACCATCTTGCCCTCGGTGAATCCGCTGTCAACGGTCAGGCTCGGGAGTACGGCGGTCATGATCCCCTGGTCGGTCAGGGGATTGCTCAGCCCACGGGCCGCCACTTTCGCCGCCAAGACGCGCAAGAACTCGTGAGTTCGGCGGATTCGCGCGATGTCCGAAAGCGCCTCGTAGGGCCACGAGCGTGGGTCGTGGTTCGAGGGAGTGGGCTGAATCTGCAGGTGTCGAGCACGCACGAGTTGCAGGGCGTGGAAACCGTTTAAGTCGTAGCAGCCGGCGCGCTCAATGTTGAGGTCGGAGTCCGCGTCATAGATAGGGACGGGGAAGTACATCTTCACTCCACCGAGGGCGTTCACGACGTTGGCGAAGGTGTCGAAGTTCAGTTCGACAAAGTTGTCGATGGGGATTCCAAAATCTTCCTCGATCGCCGTGGTGAGTTGACTCGGCCCTTCATAGAGCGCGGCGTCGATCTTGTTGGCGCCGATGACCCGGGCGTTGGGAACGAAGGTGTCGCGGGGGATGGAGAGTAACGACACGGTGCGAGTGGCGGGGTCGAGGTGCAAGATCATGTCGATGTCGCTATTGACCCCGGTCACTCCCTGGGAGCACAGACCGTAGGCGACGTTCTGTTGCTTGAGTCCACAACGGGTCGTCGAGCCGATCAACAGGATGTTCTCTGAGGCGGCCGTCGACTTTTGGAGATTGTTGACGGTGACGTGATGAACCAGGGAACCTAGATAGAAGTAGTCCGCGACGACGCCTCCGACAACCAACACGATCACAACGCCGACCGCGATGAGCGATCGTCGCCACCAGTTGGGTCGCTGTGGGGGACGACGACGTCCCGGCCCGGCGTTGCGTCGATTGACGGCGTCGCCCATGGCCATAAGCCGGTCGTAGTTGGCAATTTTCTCGACCCGCGCGTCACGACGGCCGCTAGTACTGTCGCTGGGCACCGGACAATTCTACTGGGCGAATGTGAAAACTCTTGGTTCCTGACGAAGTCATGAACGCGTCGCTGTGCCCTTGGACCGCGAACTCGCCGCCACCAGCGCGAACGCGAAACGTCGCCTCATCTAACGACGGCGAACCCACCAGACGCTGAGTGACGTGAGGAGGGCCGACAGGACGACATAGGAAGCCAACTCGTACCACTGAAACGTCCAAAAGCGGCTGGCCGGCTGGTAGGTGAACAGCGACTGTAAGTGAAACGAGTTGATGCACGTTTCCATCGCCCTCATCATCGCCGGGTTCGGGCCAATGTTGATTCGCTGACCCGCCAGGTGGGCGGGCGGTGACGGGAACCTATTGGGACAGATCCCGAGCCCGCCGAGAACGTCTCGGTGGTGTCCGATGGAATCTACATTGAACTCCCCGTTAGGTCCGATACCTCCGTTTTGTCCAATGACCTTTCCCGTGCGGCTCAAGGTGGTATCGGTGAGAATCCACGCGTTTGCACCCGGGCCACCTTTCGTGATTGCCGAAGGGGCGCCCCCACTGGAACTCTGGAACGGCGCGATGAAGGCAGTCACGTACCGCAGGGGAGTCGCGAAATGAGGCCGGACGTAGTCCGTAAGGAGAATTCGTACGCCGGCGAACGAGAAGAACGTGAGGGCCATCGCTGCCACCGTGCGTCGTACCAGAAGACCGATCGCTGCGCCGAGCGTGACCGCGAAGAGTGCGTAACCAATGGGCACGATGTCGCGAGCATCGAACCCACTGAAAGGCGAGTTGTTGAGGTGATCGAAGGGTGTCGCCCACCAGGTTGCCATCGCGGTAAAGAGCGCGCTGGTGACGACCGCGGCGAGAGCCACGACTGCGAATTTGCCCATCAGCCAAGTGGTGCGCGACACGCTTTGCGTCCACGCCAGGCGAAAGGTTCCTGACTCGAACTCACGGGCCACCAGGGGCGCGCCCCAGAACGCTCCCAAGAGGGCGGGCAACAGTATTCCTCCCGCTTGTACGAAGTGCTGAAGCAGATGATCGGAGCTTTGAAAGGCCGACGTCACGGAGCCGCAGTCGGCGTGCGACGCGCAGTGCTTCACGACCGTGTCGTACTGGTGATGCAGGTGAAGTCCCGTGATTCCGAAAACGATCGCGACGACGACAAGAATGCCCGCCGCGACGATCGTTTGCGTGCGGAACTGTCGCCACGAGAACCAGATCATGAGCCGCTCGAATCGGCCGATACGCCACGGTCGAGGCGGCGACCTTGGCCCATGTAGGCGAGAACGAGATCTTCGAGGTTGATGGCCTCTACCAGCCAGCCAGGATCTGCGACGGGACCATCGGAGCGCACAATCAGCATGCTTTGGCGATCGGTGTAACTGGACTCGATCACCACTTGTCCCGTCGGGGCGTCGGCGTCGCGGGGACCGATCAGTCGATGATGGGTCGCGAGTAAGTCGTCAACGTCACCGGCGATCTGTACGCGCGAGGAAACCAGTATCACTATGTAGTCGCAAACTCGCTCGACGTCGGCGACCAGATGAGAGGAGAGCACGACACTGACGTGTTGATCGGCCACGGTCTCCATGAGAACCTGGAGGAACTCTCGTCGAGCCAGAGGATCGAGGGCCGCCACGGGCTCGTCCAGGATTAAGAACTCGGGGCGTTTGGCGATGGCGAGAGTGAGGGCGAGTTGGGATCGTTGTCCACCACTCAGTTTTCCGGCCCGCTGGCGCGGGTCGAGTCCGAGGTCCTCGATGCGACGCTCGGCAAGGTCGCGATCCCACCGAGGGTTGACGTGGGCGCCATAACTCACGTGATCCTCGACAGTCAGGGCCGAATAGACAGGCGTGTCTTGCGCGACGAAGCTCACGCGTTCGAGGTGTTTGGGATCGTCGCTCGGCGCCTCGCCGAGAACCTTGAGGGAACCCGACGTGGGGGAGAGGAGTCCTGCCGCGAGGTTCAAAAGTGTTGTCTTACCAGAACCGTTCGGGCCGACGAGGCCAACCACGCGGCCTTCGGGTAGTGCAAGCGTGCAGTCGTTGAGCGCTGTCTTGCGGCGATAGCGCTTTGTCAGGGCCTCGGTGGTGAGGACGGAGGTCAACTTAGGACCGCCCCCGAGGAGGACCGAAAGCACTCTCGTATCAGAGCGTCGATGCTCTCGTCGTCAAGCCCGGCACGGCGAGCGGCGAGCATCCACTGTTCGAGGTCGTGGCGCAGAGGACCGTGCGCCGCGAGAGAGGAGTCGCTCAGCGACTTGGCAACGAAGGTACCCACACCCACGCGTGCCGCGACGAGGCCTTCGTGCTCTAGTTCGCGGTACGCCTTGGAGACCGTATTGGGGTTGATCGCGAGCCGCGCGACGACCTCTTTTACCGTCGGGAGTTGGTCACCTTGCTCGAGTACGCCCAACTTGAGCGCGCGTCGAACCTGCTGACTCAGTTGGAGATACGGCGGTACACCGGAATGGGTGTCGATATAAAACTCAATCATGATACCTCTAGTTCACTAGGAGACTAGTGAACCGTATCACTGGTTCGAGATCAGGTCAACTCATTGGCCGGCGACGTAACGCTGAACCGCTTCTACGTGTAAGAACTGGGGTCCGGCCTTCGCGCATCCCACGAAGGGGAAGGGCACGACCGTCGACTCTTTTTGTCCGGGCGGGTAGACGCGCAGACCGGCGGCCGTGATCGGTTCACAGACCGAGGCGGGAAAGTTTTCGGCGACGGTGATCTGCAGGATAACCGTCGCGGTATTGCGCGAGGTCGACGTTTCGAAACCCTTCGCCGTTCGCGCGCTGGCCAACGTGATGCGTGTGCTGGCGTGCTGGGCGTCACGCCCGGCCGCGCTACCGAGTTGAATGCCGGCCTGCGTTATCGCTGACACGCCGGGGTAGCCCAAGAGTGTGCAGGAGTGTGGGGAGAGGTTGGTGAGATTGAGGTTGTAGTACGAGCTACCGGCCGCGCCGTTGCCGGTCGTGTTGAGCCACACGTCGAGGTTTGCTGTCGTGCACGCGGGGGCGACGGCGGCGGACGACGGCGTGGGCTTAGCGGCGACACTCCAGATAAAAAGGCCTGCGATGAGGACTAACACTCCTGCGAGAGCCACGATCTTCGTAGTGAACTTTCCTGGAAGGAGAAAAGTGTGATGTCGCATCACGCACCTCCTGTGCATTTCACGAGGTCGCAGATGCAGGGTTGCACGGGCGTACTCGTTGCATTAATCGTAGGTGCGTTATCGATGCGCTCTGACTGCTTTGGACAGGTGTCACGTAGTTGTAAAGAAATTACGAACGCTTTGCGCCCGTCGCCCGACCGATGATTTTCCTCCGCGCAGAGGCCATTCGTTCAACGGCGACCGTCTCAAACCTCGGACGTAACCGAGCGAAAGCGACGAGCGAGTACCACCGGGATCACGCCCACGCTCACTTTGTCGATCCGTATCTCCTCACATATTCGTCTCTCAGTCGCGTGAACGCCGATCCTTCGAACGCCAGATTCACGCCCAATTAACGTTGGCCCGAACTATGCACACGAGACGGGTCAGACTTTCGACGGCCAGGTACGCCCTTCGCGGGAAGAGGGCCCGTGATTAGCGGCGGCCAACTTATAACTTTTCTGGTGGCCTCGATGGTCATCATCATCGTGCCGGGGCCCAGCGTGCTCTTTACGTTGGCCCGAGGCGTGGCCTGGGGTCGGGCCGTCGCGGTTCTCACCGTTCTGGGAAACAGTCTGGGCACGCTGACCCTTTCCGTCATCGTCGCCCTGGGCCTCGGTCCTTTGCTTTCGCACTCAAAGACACTCACCATCGTTCTGCAGCTGATCGGGGGAGGATATCTGCTCTGGCTCGGCATCGGGGCGCTGCGCCATCGCGAGGAACACGCGCGAGCGATGACCGAGCGGGAGCCACGACGACCGAACAACACTCGCATTGTTCGCCAGGGGTTCGTGGTCGGTATCTTGAACCCGAAGTCGCTGGTCTTCTTTGCGGCGGTGTTTCCACACTTCGTCGATCGAACAA
>Ga0181534_10002013_pt1 | contig 12939 bp, 15 predicted proteins | sample PEATcosm2014_Bin_37_FD_119758 | JGI IMG/M metagenome (GOLD analysis project Ga0181534, IMG submission 119758) | Peatland microbial communities from MTU Mesocosm Facility, Houghton, MI, USA - PEATcosm2014_Bin17_10_metaG | ecosystem: Environmental > Terrestrial > Soil > Wetlands > Peat | place...
CGTCGCGCAGCCGGGCGATCTGTTGCACCTCGCGGACCAGCGCCTCGTCGTTGGAGGCGCTGAACAGCGAGGGACGAGTGTCTTCGATCGCCTCGCCGAGGAATCGCAACGCCACGTCAGCCAGGTCGTAGTGACCGCTGATGGAGTCCACCAGGTACGCCATAATCGAGGTGTCGTCCGCGGGCTCGCGCAGCGAAAACCCCGCTTCGCCCGCGCGCCGATACAGGGTCCGCACGTCGTGGCCGGCGAAGGCCACCTCGCGGGCGCCCTCGAAGAACTCCTCGAGCGACACCACGGTGATGGCCCCACTGGTCGCGTTGTAGACGGCCACTCGCTCGTGATTAAAGGCCACGAGCGGGGCCTCGGCGTCGGCCAGCACGGCCGCCAGGGAGTCCTCGGGCCGTAGCGCGACCTCCGCGCGCGCCGGCGCGAGGGCGACCGGCGTCTCGGGCTCGTCGGCGTGGGCGGGCTCGCCGAGCAGACCATCGGACATGAGCTTGCCCATACGGGTGCGCACCGAGTTCATCTCGTAGCGCTCAAAGAACGCGTTCACTTCCTGGCGGTGCCAGCCGCCGAGGGTCAGGTCGTCCAGGGTGAAGTCGAGGGGCACGTCACGAATGAGCAGCATGACCTTTTCGTTGTTGCGAGCCCGCTCTTCGAAGGTCGCGAGGTTCTCGCGCAGCTTGGGCGTCAGGGACCCCAGATTCGCGTACAACTCATCCATGTCGCGGAACTGGGCGAAGAGTTTGGCCGCCGTCTTTTCTCCCACCCCCGGTACGCCGGGCAGATTGTCCGAGGTGTCGCCGCGCAACGCCGCCAACAGCGGGTAGCGCTTGGCCTCGATGCCGGTGCGCTCGAAGATTCCGCTCTCGTCGTAGAGCGAGTAGTCCGACACCCCGCGCCGGTTGTAGAGAACCTTCACGTAGGGGTCCTCCACCAGTTGGAAGGTGTCGCGGTCCCCCGAGACCACGATGACCGGTATCTGAGCGTCGCGGCCCCAGGTGGCGAGCGTGGCGAGGACGTCGTCCGCTTCGTAGCGTTCGACCCCGAGGACGGGGATGTGCAAGGTCTCGCACATGGTGCGAATGAGATCGAACTGGTGCTCGATCTCGGGCGGCGTGGCGTCGCGGCCCCCCTTGTAGTCCTCGGTCATCTCGTCGCGAAAGGTCCCCCCGGCCAGGTCGAAGGCCACCGCCAGCGCTCGGGGGTTCTGGGATCCCACCAGCGAGATCAGCATCGACGCGAACCCGTGCAGGGCGTTGGTGACGACGCCCGAGGACGTTTGAATGTCGGTGGGCAGGGCGAAGAACGCCCGGAAGGCCAGCGACATGCCGTCGAGCAGTACGAGCGGCCGCCGGTCGACCGGGGCGACTGGCTCAGCCAACGAACTCACCCTTGAGGATCTGTTGGGCCACGTCGCGCATCCGAGTGCGCGCGCGCATGGCCGACTGTTGGATGACCTCAAAGGCGGCGGGCTCGTCGAGTCCGCGCTCGGCCATGAGGAGTTCCTTCGCGCGCTGAACGATCTCGCGGGTCTCAATCTTGTCGTCGGCGCTCGGCGCGTCGTGTTTGATCAGCGGCTCGCTGGCGGCGGGATTCATGATGGCCGCGAGCTTGGGCAGGATCTCGCTGGAGCGAAAGGGCTTCACCAGGTACGCGGCCACTCCGGCGTCGCGGGCGCTCTCAATGAGTGTCCGCTGACTAAAGGCCGTCAGCAGTACGACGATCGTGCTGGAACCCTTGAGAGCCCGGGCCACTTCGATCCCGTCGAGACCGGGCATCTTGATGTCGAGCAGCGCCAAGTCGGGCTGGTGCTCTTTGATCATGGCGAGCGCGTCGTCCCCCCGGGCGGCCTCGCCCACCACCAGGTAACCGTCACCTTCGAGTATCTCCTTCAGATCGAGTCGAATGATCGACTCGTCGTCGGCAATGACGACACGCTTATCCATTTTCGTCCTTCGGGGTCCAGGCGCGCAGTAGTTCATCACGCTGAGCCACCAACTCTTGCACCTCGCCGAGGCGACGCTTCATCTCGGCGTTGGCGACCGCGACGTGGCGTGCCAGATCCTCGTACTCCTTGGACTGCAGGGGGGTCTCGGACACCAGGGCTCGAATCCGCGCGTCATCGAGGGCGTCGTTCCAGACCGCGACCTGTTCTTCCAGGACGCCGAGGCTCTCGCGGGCCTGGGCTAATTGGCGTTGAAGGTCCCCCAGACGGCGTTTAACCAGACCTGAACCCATGGCGAACAGTCTACGGGCCCCCCTGCTAGAGGACCGTGAGGGACTCCGCCTCTTCTAGGACGAGCACCGAGGGCTCGACCCCGAAACTGCTGGACGTCCGAGCCGGATCTTCAACAACGTTCACCCTCACCTCGGCCAGGTCGCTCGGCTCGCGCACGCAACTGTTGGCGAGCGCCCGGTGCACCTGGCGCGCGTACGGCGACTCAAAGAAGCCACCCAGGTAGACGCGAAGGCCGAGTTCGTGCGCGCGCAGGATCAGCGTTCGGGCGTTGGCCAGTCCCCCGACGCGCGCGGGCTTCACGCAGAGCATCGCGGCCGCGTGGTAGCGATCGATCTGGGCGAGATCGCGGAGCGATCGCACCCCCTCGTCCAGGCTGAGATCGACCCCCAAGCGTGGGGCCAGCCGGGCGTGGTCAACGACGTTGCCGACCGCGAAGGGCTGCTCCACGGCGTCGACGCTCGCTAGCTCACTGACCTCGCGTACTACCTCAAGGACCTCGTCATCGTTCGTGGCCGAGCAGTTGAAGTCGAGGATCAGCGGCACTCGAACCTCGCGGAGGCGCGCCCGGGCCACGGGCGGTAGGGCCCCCGGGGCGCACTTCACCCTCACGCGCGCGGCCTCGTCGCTGACGCACCACGGTTCGTCGTCCCACAGGGAGAAGGTCTGTTGCAGCGGGGTCACCCCCTGCGGCGACCAAAGATCGGTGACGGGACGGGCGTCGCGGCGAAGCTCCCGGTCGAGGAGGGCCATCTCGATCAGGGCGTAGGCCACGTTTTCCTCGGGGGTTCCCCCACCCAGACGCGACGCGCGACTCCAGTGCGGCATCTCGCCTTCGCGCTCTTGCACTTCCCTGAGACGACCAAGCGCGCCGCGCAGGGCGCCGAGCACCTCGTCGACCCCGGGATCGCCGTTCAACGCCCGCGGCTGCGGTGACACCTCGCCAAATCCCGTGCACCCCTCGTGCACTACGCGAAGGTAGAGCCGCGCGCGTTCGTCGTGCGTCTCGAGGCTCGCGCGAATCGGCCGCTGCAGCGCGACGACCTGGCGAAAGAGCGTCACGTTCATTTCAGCGAGCCTACGGTTCCTGGTACGGTGGTCGCCGCGGCCCGGATGGCGGAATTGGCAGACGCGGAGGCCTCAAAAGCCTTTACTCGAGAGGGTGTGTGGGTTCGAGTCCCACTCCGGGCACTGTTACCTTGGGAACCATGGTCGACGAGACAACGCAGCCCTTTCGCGACGACGTGGTCGCCCTCTTTCCCGGACAGGGCTCGATCAACGCGGCGGCCGGTCGGCCGTGGCGCCACTCCCCCCACTGGGGCGTGGTCGAGCGCGTCAGTCAGGTCTCCGGGGTTGACGTGCAAGGACTGCTGCTCGATGAGGGTCGCGAGGACGTCGTGCGCACCGACAACGCGCAGCTCGCCACCTTCGCCCTCTCGCTCGTGGGGTACTACGAGCTGCTCGATCTCGGCGTGCGACCCCGCTACCTGCTCGGCCACAGCCTGGGTGAGTTTTCGGCCCTGGTGGCGTCGGGTCTGCTCGGTCTCGACGAAGGGGCGCGACTCATCGCGGTACGCGGTGCCGCCATGGCTCGCGCGGCGGCGCTCACCGAGGGATCGATGGTGGCGCTCATGGGCGGCGACGACGCCGCGCGCGAGGCCCTCGCGACGCTCGACGACGTATGGATCGCCAACATCAACGGCACCGGTCAGATCGTGCTGAGCGGAACGCGCGAGGGACTGAACGATCTCCTCTCGCGCCATCGCGATCTCGGCTGGCGTCGGGCCACGCCCCTGGCGGTGGGCGGGGCCTTTCACTCACCGCTCATGGCTCCGGCGCAGAGTGAGCTCGACGCCGCTCTCGCGGGCACGTCGTGGGGCTCCACCGAGGCGACGTTAATCTCGAACGTCGACGCCCAGGTGCACACGTCTCCTGGGGAGTGGCGCGACCTCTTGCGCCGGCAGTTGACCTCACCGGTCGATTTCCTCAACGCGACGCTGGCCCTGCCCGAGCGGGTGAGCATCACGGTGGAGATGCCGCCCGCCGGCGTGCTCACCGGACTCACCAAACGCATTCGCGAGTTCGTCGTCCAACTCTCCCCCGCCACCCTCGAGGAACTCAAGGAGAGCACCATATGAGTCGTCACGTCATCGTTACCGGCGCGAGTCGCGGCATCGGCGCCGCCATCGCCCAGCGCTTTGTGGCCGACGGGGAGAGCGTGGTGGCCCTATCGCGCTCGGGTCTCGCCCCCTCGGGCTGCGCCCAGTCCTTCGAGGTCGACGTGGCCGACTCGGCGCAAGTCAACGAGGCCATCAAAGCGGCCGTCGCGGAGTTCGGGCCCGTCGACGTCGCGGTCGCCAACGCCGGCGTCACGCGCGACGGAATCGCCATGCGAATGTCCGACGAACAGTGGCGCGACGTGTTGTCGATCAACCTCGACGGCGCGTTCTACACCGCCCGCGCCGCGATGGCCTCCATGGTGCGCGCACGCAGCGGATCGATCATTTTCATCGGCTCGATCTCTCCCTTCATGGGCGTGCCCGGTCAGGCCAACTACGCGGCCGCCAAGGCCGGACTGGTGGGCCTCGCGCGTTCCCTGGCCCGTGAGGTCGCCTCTCGATCCATCACGGTGAACGTGGTCGCACCGGGCCTCGTGGACACCGAGATGACGACCGAGTTGGGCGCGGCGAAGGACGCCATGCTCGCCCTGATCCCGCTCGGGCACGTCGGACAACCGAGCGATATCGCTGGGGTTGTCGGGTTCCTCGCCAGTAACCACGCGCGCTACATCACGGGCGCCGTGATACCCGTCGACGGAGGGCTCGGACTCGGTCTGTAGTGTCTCTCATCGCAACACTGATTGACTACGATGGAGCGACAGAAAGTGGGGCTACACCATGGATCGCAACGAAGCATTGGCGAAATTTACTGAGGACACGGTTGAGGTGCTGGCCGTCGATCCCTCTCAAGTCACCCTCGAAGCGTCCTTCGGCGACGACCTTGGCGCGGACAGTCTGGACCTCGTAGAACTCGTGATGGCCCTCGAAGAGACGTTTGACATCGAGGTGGCCGAGGACGAGCTCAAAGAGATCAAAACAGTCGGCGAGGCCTTCGAACTGATCTACGCCAAGCTGTAGTGCGCGTCGCTGTTTCCTCCTCGGGACCGATCCAGGGTCGCCGGGTCGCCGTTACCGCGCTCGGCGCGTTGAGCTGCGCCGGCGTGGGAGTGGCAGCGTTGTGGGAGGCCCTCTGCCAGGACGTCGCTCCCGCCAGCAAGCGCATCGGCGAGTTTGACGCCAGCCACCTCGGGAACGCCAAAGAACTCCGCCGCTTCGACCCCTTCGCGCTCTACGCCTTGATGGCGGCCGACGAGGCGTGGCGCAGCAGCGGGCTGGAGGGACCCTACGAAGACGCCGGCAGCATCGTGACGACCGGCATCGGCGGACTGCAGACCGTCCTCGACCAAGACGCCGTCCTCATGGCGCGCGGTCCCGATCGCGTCTCACCCTTTCTCGTGCCGATGTTGATGCCCAACGCCGCCACCGCCGCGGTCTCCATGCGATTTGGCCTCGGGGGACCGTGTGAGACCGTGACGACGGCCTGCGCCGCGGGCACCCACGCCATTGGCAACGCCGCGCGCCTCATCGCCTCGGGGCGTTGCGACATCGCCGTGGCCGGTGGGGCCGAAGCCGTGATCGTCGAGCTCGCCGAGGCCGGGTTCCGCAACATGACCGCGCTGTCGAACACCGGACTGTCGCGACCCTTTGACGTCGATCGCGACGGCTTCGTCATGGGTGAAGGAGCCGGCATCCTCATCCTCGAAGACTGGGACTACGCCCACGAGCGCGGGGCCACGATTCTGGCCGAGGTCATCGGCGCGGCGTCCACCGCCGACGCTCATCACATCACCGCCCCTGATCCGAGCGGCCGCGGCGCGGTGCGGTGCATGAACTTGGCCCTGGCCGACGCCAACATCACCGCCCAGGACGTATCGCACATCAACGCGCACGGTACGTCGACTCCCCTCAACGACTACGCCGAGTCGGTCGCCGTGCACCAGGTCTTTGGCGACGAGGCGCCGCCCACGACCTCCATCAAGGGACACCTCGGCCACTCCCTGGCCGCGGCCGGCGCGCTGGAGGGGGTGGCCTCCGTGCTCACCCTGCAGAACCAGCTGATCCCGCCCACGGCCGGAACCACCGTCATCGACCCCGAGGTCCATCTGGACGTGGTGATCGGCGAGCCCCGAAAGGCCGACGTCGACATCGTCTTGTCCAACTCATTTGGTTTCGGTGGTCACAACGGCAGCGTCATCTTTCGCCGCTACGTCGACTAGCTAGAGGGTCCACTCATCGAAGTGGCGCTCCACGAACGTGTTCTCGTACGCCCATCGGGCGTTGGCGATGAACTCCCCCAGGCGCACGGGATCCTTGACCCCGGGCGCGCTCTCGACGCCACCGCGCACGTCGACGCCAAAGACCGGAAAGTTCTGCACCACGTCGATCACGTTGACCGGGCTCAGTCCGCCCGAGGCGATGAGCGGCACCCGTGGTCCCGAGTCCGCTAACTGTTCCAGCGTGTCGGCGAGAGCTTGACGCTCGTCGCTCTCGGGCAGGACCAGGTAGTCCACCCCGCCCCACAGGGCCAGCTTCTCCGTGCCGTCGGGCACGGTGCGCAGGACGGTATTCACGCGGGCGGTGATGTAACTGAGTTCGTCCCCACTGATGGCGCCGTCGATCTGCACGGCGGAAAGCCCGAGTGTGTTCGCGACCTCACACACCCGTTGGGGAAGTTCATTGCGAAACGAGCCGACCGTCAGCACGCCACCGGGGAGCCGACCGGCGATGTCGTGCGCGGTGGCGACGGGAATCTGACGGTCGCCGAGCGCGAAGTCGAAACCAATGGCGTTGGCCCCGAGGCCCACGGAGAACAGGGCGTCCTCTTCGGACATGATGCCCGAAATCTTGATAAAGAGGCCCTCAGTGGTGAAACGCACGCGCCGTCTCCATGCGTGGAAGGTTACTCACGTGAGTACCAACCGACCAAGGCGGCCAGACTCACGTGGGCCGTCCAGACCATCGACGATTCGAGCTCTGGCACGATCTCGTGCCCTTCGGAGTGAAACCAGTCGGCGAGGAGTGAAGCAGAAGCAAGCCTGCGTCAGCTCACTTCCTCCACGGTGACGACATCGGAGGACTCGCCACCGAGGAGGGTGCGATGGGCCACGCCCAAGCCGACGACCCGACCATCGCGCTCAATCGCGCTCGTGATCCCTTGGGGTCCCTCGGGTCCTTTGGAGTGGAGGTAGTCGTTGATGGCGTCCTCGCTCGGACCCTCCACTCGGACCAAACGCCAGGGCACACTCGAACCGCGCGCGTCTAGTCGCCCCACCAGTTCTTGCCCAGTGAAACAGCCTTTCGAAAACGAGATGGTCTGGTCGACGAATCGTCGCCCAAAGGTGTGAGGGGTCAAACCGCGCGAGACTTCACTCGCTCCCGGCCACGACGCACCAATCTGTTCATCGAGCGTCGCGAAGGGTCCGCCGCTCGTGTCGTGAAGCGCGAGCGTGCACTTGGTCCGCAGCAAAAAACGTCGAAGCCGCGTCAACGTCGCTTCCGCGTCCTCTCGCGCCACCACCAGATCCAGCCCGTCCTCGCGTGGTCGAACGTGACAGACCGCGATCACCACGCTGTCGGGGGCGAGAACCAGGCTCCAGGCGCCGTCCTCGCCGAGCGCGCTGAGGTCCTGGCTGAGTTGGCCCTGTAGAAAGGTCAGGGCGTCCTCGCCCCTGGCCTCGATGACCGACCACGCGAGATCGGTGGCGACGTCCTTCGAAGAGCTCATTGACTATTACTGTATGGGCCGATGAGGCGAGTGTCGCCGCGATGGAGGAATCCCGATGAGTATGCAGACGGAACTCAATACCATCACCTCGACGATGACCGATCTGTCCGCGCGCATCACCGCCCTCGTCGAGTCCGAGGGCGACGCCATGGCCCCCGACGTGTACGCCGAGTTGGTGGCGGCTGAGCGCACGGTGGGCGCGTTGCTACGCCGTTTAAGTCGGGTGGCCGCTCGGTCACTCTAAGGCCCACCAGTAGTCTCGACGTATGTCGCCTACCTGGTCGTGCGTCACCTCGCTCTCGCCCCAGCAGCGACTCGATGTCTTGAGTCTGTTGGACCGCACCGAGGTTCTGCTGGGACGCGAAGCCATCGACGAGGGCCGCCGACGGGCCGTGGTGCACGGATGGCGCGCGGAGCATTGGCTCTACTACGAAGACGCCGCCCTCACGCAGTACGCCATGGCCAACGGGGACGCGCACGCCACCGTCGAGATGTGCGGTGGCGACGTCGACGAGACCCTGCTCTCGAAACTGCTGGAGTCCCACCGGGTCATCGACTGGTGGACCCGCGGCCCCGAGCCGTGCACGCACGTGCTCGGTACCGTCATTCGCATGCTCCAGCTGATGCGGGTTTCCCTGCCCGTTTCGGTTGAACCGGTTCCCGAGGGTTTCACCCTTCGAAACTTCGAGTCCCATCACGATGAGCGGGCCTGGCTCGAGCAGAACAACGCGGCCTTCGCTCACCACCCCGAGCAGGGGGCCTGGCACGACGCCGACCTCGAAGAGCGGACCCACGAGCCGTGGTTCGACCCGTCGGGCTTTCTCCTCTTGGAGATCGACGGACGAATCGCCGCGTCGTGCTGGACGAAGGTTCACGAACTACACCCCGACCGCTTCGGCGAGATCTACGTCGTCTCGGTGCACCCCGACTTCCAGCGCCACCACCTGGGCCGGGTCATGGTGACCCAGGGTCTCAACGTCCTCTATCGCAAGGGAGTCACCGAAGCGGTGCTCTTCGTCGATGAGTCCAACGAGGCGGCCATGAAACTCTATGACTCCTTGGGATTTCACCTCTACCGCGAGGACCGCTTGGTCCGCTTTACCGAACTAACCAACGCCGACGACGTGGCCCACGCCGTACGTGACCGCGGAAGCGAGCGCCATTATCACGAGAGCGCGGAAGGCCGAAAACACCACGCCACGGCGAGTGAAACGCCCCACCGCTCCCCCGACGAAAATCGTGGAGGCGCCGGCGAGTCCCACTGACCACCACATGACGTTGCCCGTCGAGGTCACGATCCACGGGATGAGGGGCAGGAACGCCCCCACGGAGAAGAAGAGGAACGACGAGATCGCGGCGGTCCAGGGTGAGCCCGTCGCCGAGGGGTCTATCCCGAGTTCCTCGCGGGCGTGGGTGCGCAGGGCCAGGTCGGGATTTTTCATGAGGTCGATCGAGAGACGTTCGGCCAGCTCTTCGTCGATCCCGCGGCTGAGAAATATCTCTTTGAGTTCTTGACGCTCTACTTCGGGGTTGTCGGACAGCGCCTGGCGCTCGACCCCGATCTCGTACTCGTAGAGCTCCTTTTGCGAGCGCATGGACAGGTACTCACCGGTGCCCATCGAGAAGGCGCCCGCGACGAGTCCGGCCAGTCCGGCCAGTCGCACGACGTCGTGCCCGGGGTCGGCGCCGGCGAAGCCCAAAATGAGCGACACGTTGGTAACCAGTCCGTCGAGGAGGCCAAACAGCGCCGCTCGAAAACCTCCGTCGCTGATCTGACGGTGGTGCGGCTCGCTGTCGATTGCACTCACGCAGGGAGTCTAGGAGGACCCGATCGTGGGGTCGGTACGCACGGGCTAAGAGATTAAGGTCTCTGTGGAGGTTGGTCATGACCACGCACGTGAACAGCATTGAAGAACTGAAGGGCTTAGTCGGTACTCATCTGGGCTACTCGGACTACCGCACCGTGACCCAAGAAGAGGTCAACCTCTTCGCCGAGGCCACCGGCGATCACCAGTGGATACACGTGGACCCCGAGCGGGCCGCGACGGGACCCTTCGGTCACACCATCGCGCACGGCTACCTCACCCTCTCTCTTATCCCCGTCCTCGTCGGGGGGCTCATGAAGGTGGAGGGCGCCACGATGGGCGTCAACTACGGATCCAACAAGGTCCGATTCACGTCCCCCGTGCCCGTCGGTTCCGACGTACGCGCGGGAGCGACGCTGGCCGCGGTGGACGAGGTCCCGGGCGGGGTGCAGATCGCCATGGACGTGGTGGTCGAGATCCAGGGCTTAGAGAAGCCGGCCTGCGTGGCCCAGACTCTCTCGCGCATCTATCTGTAGCGATGGTGACGTCCCTCCCCCAAGGTGACCAGAAGACCGAACACGTTCGCACGATGTTCGACGCGATCGCCCCGCGCTATGAACTGGTCAATCGCGTGATGACCTTCGGACTGGACTCGCGCTGGCGTCGTCGCGCGGTGGCTGACCTGCGCCTCGCTCCGGGCAGCGTGGTGCTCGACATCGCCGCGGGGACCGGGGACTTCACGAGAGAGTTGCGCCGACAGGGTCAACGGGCCGTGGCCACCGACCTCAGTTACAACATGTTGCACACCGCGCGCAACGTCGCCGAACGCGTCCAGGCCGACGCGTCGCGCCTGCCCTTTCGCTGGGCCGGTTTTGACGGAGCGACCTGTGGCTACGCGCTGCGCAACTTCACCGATCTCGAAAAGAGCTTCGCCGAGATGGCGAGGGTACTTCGACCGGGCGGTCGCCTCTCGCTGCTGGAAGTCGCCGAGCCCCGGGGAGGTCTCTGGCGCACGGGGTTTCGCCTGTGGTTTCGCCGCGTCGTCCCCTTCATCGGCTCTCTTCTCTCGGACCACGACGCCTACCACTACCTGCCCGCCTCGACGGCCTATCTGCCCGACGCCGAAGAGATCGTCGTGATGTTGCACCGGGCGGGCTTCAGTGGGGTCAACCACCGCCGCATCCTCGGAGGGCTCAGTCAGCAGTTCCTCGCCACGAGGTCCTCGTGAGGTTCCTTCGCCACCGCGTTGACCCCTTGGCCCCCGAAGTGTTGCGAGCTCTCGGCGCGCGCGACGGTTGGCTGATTGAGACGCCCGAGGTCCTGCGCGTGGGTTTTGGTCGCGTGGTTGACTCGGTCGAACTCGCCGGGGGTCTCGACGTCGCCCCCAGTGCCAGTCGGGCGCTCGCCCAACACGACCTTTCGGGCGACGAGGGGCCGATGGGGACCGGGATCATCGCCTTCGCCTCTCTGCCCTTTGACCGGGCCGCACCCGGGGTTCTGTCCGTACCCGAGTTCTGCGTAACCCAGTTCACCAGCGGCGACACCTGGCTGACCTCGTGGGATGACTCGCCCGCGTGGCGTGCGCTCTATGAGAACGTCACGCTCCCCACCCAAGAGACGCAGAGTCCTCGTACGCTCATCTACCAGCCCACGCCCGAGGAGTACGCGCACAACGTCGCCCTGGCGGTGGAGATCCTTCGCCGCAAGGAGATTGTCAAGGTGGTGCTGGCGCGCGCGGTGCTGGGTTCGGTGCCCGAGTCGATTGACGCCGCGGCCATTGCCCAACGGCTGCGCGTCCGCGAACCGATCTGCACCCTCTACAGCCTGCCGAGCGCCGACGGACGACGTTTCGTGGGTGCGAGCCCCGAGTTGCTGGTGCGCCGAAGCGGGCAGGAAATACAGTGTCACCCCCTGGCGGGCACGATCACGCTCCCGCCCAACGTGGCGCCCGACGACTACGAGACCTGGCTGCTCGGCAGCACCAAGAACCTCCACGAGCACTCCGTGGTGGTGGACGAGATTGTTCGCAACCTGGCCAACGTCTATGAGGACATCGACGCCGACGCGGAGCCCTCCATCGTGGCGCTGCGAACCGTCGCCCACTTAGGAACGCGCATCAGCGCGCGCCACGACGCCACCACGAACGCCCCCGACGCGCTGGACGTACTACGGATGCTGCACCCCACGGCCGCCGTGGGCGGCATCCCGCGCGCCAGCGCCTACGAGCTGATTACCCGCCTCGAACAACACGATCGCGGGGCCTTCGCCGGACCGGTCGGCTGGATCGACGCCCACGGGGACGGCGAGTGGTGGATTGGCTTGCGGGGAGTCCTCCTGCGGGACCGCGAGTTTGAAGCGTGGGCCGGGGCCGGGATTGTCAGCGAGTCCGACCCCATCGCCGAACGCGAAGAGACCCGAGACAAGTTGGCGGTCGTCTTGACCTCGCTGCTCTCCGAGCGCGTCTAGCGCCGCAGCGCCTTCACCCTCTGGTATCCGCCCTGGGCCTTGTGGTACCAGCGCTCCGCGGCCCACTTCGTCACCAGGACCAGGGCCTCGAAGACGATGCTGCGCGACATCTTCGACTCGCCGCGCTGGCGGTCCTTGAAGGTGATGGGCACCTCGATGATCGAGGCGCCCCGGCTGCGAGCGCGATAGGTCATCTCAATCTGGAATCCGTACCCGTCGGCCGTCACCGAGGTGTAGTCGATCTTCTCGAGGGCCGAGTCCGAGTAGACGCGATAGCCCGACGTCGAGTCGGCCACGCCGAGTCCGAGCATCAGCGACGCGTACTCGTTGCCACCGCGCGACAACAGGCGCCGTGATCGTTTCCAATTGGGTATCCGGCCGTCCTTGACGTAGCGCGAGCCGATCACCACCTCGTACTCCTTGGCCGCGATGAGCAGCTCGGGTAGCTGTCGCGGGTCGTGAGAAAAGTCGCAGTCGATCTCGACGAAATGGTCGTAGTCGTGTTCGAGCCCCCAGGTAAAGCCGGCGCGATAGGCGCGACCCAGTCCGTTCTTGTCGGTGCGTTCGAGGACGTCAATGCCGCCC
>Ga0181534_10002014_pt1 | contig 12934 bp, 17 predicted proteins | sample PEATcosm2014_Bin_37_FD_119758 | JGI IMG/M metagenome (GOLD analysis project Ga0181534, IMG submission 119758) | Peatland microbial communities from MTU Mesocosm Facility, Houghton, MI, USA - PEATcosm2014_Bin17_10_metaG | ecosystem: Environmental > Terrestrial > Soil > Wetlands > Peat | place...
TTGCTTCGTCATCGCCTGCTGGTTGTTGCGCTGGATCTCTTCGTAAACTTCCTGGCGATGCACCGGTATTTCCGCCGGCGCCTCGATCCCCAGCTTCACCACATCGCCCTCGACGCGCATGACCTTGACGTGGATTTTTCCGTCAATGACGATGCTCTCGCCAAGTTTTCGCGATAAGATCAGCATAGAAATTTTTCTTTATTCCGCCACCACGGGCAGGGGATGTTTCAACGAATAGTCCGCCGCGTTGGCGATGATCACCTGTTTGCCGATATGGGTATGCCGGTTGATCACGATCGGCCCCTTCAAATTGATCGTCGGCGGCGCATCGTTGTTGATGGTCACGATGCTGAGCAGCTGCGCATCAGTCGCCTCCGTCAACTGCAAAAAGTCCACGTCCATCTTCGGGATGTCCGGATGATAGGTCGGCAGCACGATGAACGGATCGATGACCACGAACGCCAGTGACGAGCCGTCATCCACGTGCAACCACGCGAACGGCGCCTCCCCCGGGTTCATCGTCAGGACATAGTCCTTGATCGGCTCGAAACCCAGCAGCCCGGTCGGGATTCGCACCTTGTTTTTGTGCGGCGTCCTTGCCGTGATTTCTGGTTCCATCAATTCAGCGCATTTCATCGCAGTTCTCCTTTTAGCAACGGTTGTGCCATGGTTGTGGTTTCTGAAAAAAAGTTAAAAACCCCAGCAAATACGGGTAAATGGCTCAGCCCGGGCGTGAATAATCCGCCTTGCCCGGCTGTTTTCGTCCGGCTGCCCGGCAAAAAATGCGTGGAAAGGTCCGCTGGCTGGGTCAAATTTTCCCCGCAGAGGGCAAGCTGGGAATGGAAATCAAAGGCGGTTTTCATGAATTATTGGATGTAGTTCAACAGCGACAATTGCATGATCTTGGCCCCGCTTTGCAGGGCCGCCTGGTATGAGGTCTGGGCCTGGTTCAGTTGCACCATCGTTGTCATCAGGTCGGCGCTCGATGAATTGGAGATCATCTGGCTCAAATTCTGCCCGTTGCTCGTGGCAAACGACGCGGCGGCCGTCAGTTGGTTTTGCACCACCCCGTTGTTGGCGACCTGGTAGGAGATGTTGTTCTCATCTTTCTGCAGATTTGCCGAGTCGGTGCCGGTGACCGCCGTCGTGTTGCCCGCCGTCAGGTCGTTGCGCAGGGAAATCAAATGATTCAGGAAATCCGCGCCCGACTGGCTGTCCGTGATCAATCCGCGCGGGCCGGTGCCGCTGGTGTTCGCGCCGGGGATGTCCACCGACGCCGTCATGCCCGCGCCGATCTGCGCCTTGTTCACCGTGGTGTTGCCGCTGTAAGTCACCGCGGTCACATCGCCGCTTGCGTCCGTCGTCGTGGAGAACGGAGCGGTGCCGGAGGCCGTGCCGCCGAACAGGTACTTGCCGGTGGAAGGATCTTTCGTGTTCGCGGCATTGACCACCTGGTTGATCAGGGTGTTGACCTCGTCCGCGTAATTGTTCAGATCGGACTGCGAATTGGTCGCGCTGCCCGCCGACGTGGCGATCTCCCCGGCGCGGCTGGAAATGGTCTGGAGCGACTGCAACACGCCGTCCACGCTGGTGGCGCGCGTCTGCAACGTCGCGATGTTCGCGCTGTACTGCGTCTGCGTGGACTGGTTGGCCAGATAACCCAGCGTATTCTGCATCGCCACCGGGTCGTCGGACGGCGCCTGCACGCGCAGGCCGGTGGAAACCTGGCTCTGCAGATTTTGTTGTTGCGATGCCAGCAGGTTGAACTGGTTCAGCATCGAGTCCGTATAGGCATTGGTGGCTATGCGCATAAGTTGTTTAGGATGTCTTCATCGCCAGCGTGTCGCCCATCATCGTGTTGATGGTCGTGACCAGCTGGGCGGATGCTTCGTAAGCCCGTTGGAAAGTCATCAAATTCGTCATCTCCTCGTCCGTGCTGACGCCGCTCACGGCGCCGCGCTGCGTGGCCAGCATGTTCGTCACCGCCGTCTGGTTGGTGACCTGCGTGTTCGCGTCGGACAACGCCGTGCCCAGCTCGGCCACCGTTGCGTCGTAATAATCGCCGAACGTCTGGTTGTTCAGGCCGGACTGCGCCGTGCCGGCCAGTTGCGAGATCTGCAACGCCAGCGAGGTGTCGCCGCCCGTGGTCGGGCTGCTCGAAACCTGGATCAGACCCGGATTGTTCGACAGCGCGTAGCTCACCCCGATGTTTCCCGCGTTGGTGCCGGTAAAAAAGGTGTTGCCGGAGCCGCCGGCGGAATTATAGCCGTTGTTCTGGATCGTGTTGACTGCGGTGATCAAATTCGATGCGAGTGAATCGATATTTCCCTGCATCGTCGCCAGCGTGCCGTCCCGCGCATCGATCGCACCCTGGATCGTGCCGCCCGAGAGTGTCAGTTGAACGCCGCCCGAAGCGGTCTGTACCAGCAGATGTCCATTGCCGGCGGTGTAAGTCTGCAACGTATCGCTCACCTTGTTGCCGGATACCAGCGTCTGGCCGCCGATGCTCACGTTCACCGCGCCGTTCGTGTTGGTGCTCGTGGTGATGCTGGTCAGCCCGGACAGGTTTTCCAGGTCTTGTTCGCGCTGGTCCAGCAGGTCGTTCGCGTTGCCGCCGCTGCCCTGGGCCGCGACGATTTCAGTATTCAGGCCCGCAATGTTTGAAAGCAGCGTGTTTGCCGAAGCCACATCATTCGAAACGGACTGGTCCTCGTCCGCGCTGGCCGTGCCGAGCTGGGAGCTGATGTTGTTGAAGGTCGTCGCCAAGTTTTGCGCCGCCCCGACCACCGCCTGCTGGCTGCTCGCCGAGGGCGAGGTGGCGAGGCTGCTGAAGGCGTTGAACAGCGAGGTCAACTGGCCGGACAAGCCGGAATCCGACGTGCTTGCGCCCGCCGCGCTCGTGCTGGCCGTCGCGCCCGAGCCGTTCAGAAATTCATCCAATCCGTTCTGGGCAGTCTGATAGGCCGTCTGCTGTGCGTTCGCGTACCCGCTTGCGCTGGCCTGGGTTTGGATCTGGCTGTTCAACAGGCTGCTGACGACCTGCTGGATGCTCGTCACGTTGGCGCCCGTGCCCTCCGGACCGGCGCTCGTCTGCAGATCCGGCGCGGACGAGATGACCACCCGTTGGCGCGAATAGCCGGTCGTGTTCACGTTGGCGAGGTTTTGCCCCGCCACCTCCACGCCCGCCATCTGCGTTTGCAGCGACCGGCTGGCCATGTTCAATGTTCCGAAAAGTCCGAGCATAAGATTTCAGCCGACCGCTTCGTACAAGGATTGCGCCGGAACGGCCACGACGGGCGCGTGCCCGTTGCCGTTGTAGGTCACCGGCTTGGTCGCCGGGAAAATGGAATGGATCAACTGCGCCATCAGGTCAACGCAATGGCTCAGCAGCAGGTGGTTCTGCCGCGCCCGCTGCTGCACCCGGATGAGCAGCTCATTGTTTTCGTTGACGAGCGCATCGACCAGCGGCTGGTAATCGGCGGGCAGTTTCGGGATCAAAATCTTGAAGCCGGAATTTTCCGGCAGGTCGAGCTGGCGTGCGAGGTTACGCTGGCGTTGTTCACGCTCATGCCGCGCACCCGCGAGCACCTCGGCCTGCGCGTTGATGCTGTTGACGTTGTCCGGCAGCACGGCGGTCTGCCGCCGCATGACGGCCTGCTGCTGCTGGTCGAGCAGCGCAAGCATCTCGCCATACTGCTTCAACTCTTCGCGGAGGGCTTCAATGAGATGGGATATGATTTCTTTCATGTCGACGCGGGCTTGGTGGGGTGGTGATGATGGGTGAGCTGCTGCTCAAAGACCTTGGCCAGGCCGATGCCGCCGGAATGCGACATGCTGTCGGCCAGCTGGTTGGTGATGAAATCCTGGTAAATTCCGGCGGTCGTGGAGTTGTCCGTGAACTCCGACTGGACGACCGGCTTTTGGGATTCGGAAAGGAACTGCCGCAGCAGGATCGCCTCGAACTGCTTGCTGGCCTCGGCGACCTTCTGATCCTCCGTCAACGCCTTGTTGCTGGCGAGCGACTCCAGCGGGATATGGCTGGTGTCGACCTTGGGCTGGATGGCGGGGATGTTCATCAGCGGGTGATGAGTTCGGCCTGCAACGCGCCGGCCTGTTTCATGGCCTGGAAAATCGACATCATGTCGCGCGGGGTGGCGCCGAGCGCGTTGAGCGCGGCGGCGACCTTTTCCACCGTCGGCATTTCCGGCAGTGAAATGAGACCCGATTTAACTTCCGTGACCTCGGTATCGGTGTGGTGCGTCACGGCGGTGGTGCCGCTGCTGAGCGGACCCGGCTGCGAAACATCCTGGGTCGAGGCGATGTTGATGGTGATGTTGCCGCAGGCGACGGCACAGCTCGAAATATGGATCGCCGCCGTCGCGACGATGGTGCCGGTGCGTTCGTTGATGATGATGCGGGCGGGCATGTCCGGGGTGACCTCGATCTTGTCCAGCCTGGCGATGAAGTCCACGGGGGCGTTTTCCGTGCCTGCGGGCATCGACACCTGGACGGTCGAGGAATCGATCGCGCGGGCCGAGTTGGTGTAAACTTCATTGATGGCCGCCGCCATGGCCGAGGCGGAATTGAAACTCGGGTCCCGCAACAGGAGCTGCACGATGTTGTCATGGACGAACTCGGTGGGAATCTCCTTTTCGACGAGCGCCCCGTTGATGATCTGCGCGGTGGTGGGGTGATTCTTGGTCACGGTGGCGCCGCCCGGGCCGCCTTCGCCCGCCGCAAAACCACCGAGCACGAGCGGGCCCTGCGCCACGGCATAGACTTTGTTGTCCGCGCCGAGCAGCGGCGTCTGCAGCAGCACGCCGCCGGAAAGGGTCTTGGCATCGCCGAGCGAGGCGACCGTCACGTCGATCCGCGAGCCGTTCCGGACGAACGGCGGGATGTCCGCCGTAACCATCACGACCGCGACATTTTTGGCGGAGATTGTGGCCGCCGGGATGTTGACGCCATAACGCTGTAGCATGTTCGCCACGCTCTGTTTGGTGTATTGCTGGTCCTTGTCGCCGTCGCCGGCGAGGCCGACCACGAGGCCGTAGCCGACGAGCTGGTTGTCCCGGGCCCCCGCGATCATCACGAGGTCGCGCAACTGCACGCCGCCGGCGAACAACGGGACGGGCAGCAGCAGGGCGAGCAGGATCCCCAGCACGACGGGCAGGGGATGGGATTTCTGGCGCGGCTCAGCGTCAATCTTTTCGACGGCGGGCAGGGTGTCAGCCAACGGCAGCGCCCGCGCCACGGCGGCGGGGCGAGTACGTGGGCGGAGTTGGCGGGGTACGAGCGGCATGGTTCAGAAGGGGTTGACCACGTCATAGATGCGGGTGAACCAGCCCTTGTTCTGGGTGTCGGTCACCGTGCCCTTGCCGATGATCTGGATGGTGGCATCGGCGATGTTGTAGCTCAACACGGTGTTGTCCATGGCGACATCCTCCGCCCGCACGATGCCGTGCAGGACGATGGTCTGGTGTTCGCCGCTGAACGAAGTTTCGCGCCTGCCTTCGATCACCAGGCTGTTGTTCGGGAGCACGTCGATGATCTTCACGGCGATGTGCGCCACGATGGATTCGGAATTGTTGATGGCGCCGCTGCCGTCGTGCTTGAGGTCCGAGTTGTAGGCCATGGCCGGCAGTTTGCCGCCGCTGGTCAGCAGGCTGGAGGCGCCGGCGGGATAAAGGAACGAGGTGATGGCCGCGCTCAAGCTGGAGGTTTTTTCGGTCTTGGTCTCGTTGTTCTTGTTGGCCGTGGTGTTTTCCTGGATGACCACCGTCAAGATGTCGCCGATGGCCGCGCCGCGCTTGTCGGCGAAAATGGAGCGCGAGGTCGCCTCGTGCCAGAGCGATTGCGCCGGCGCCGTGGTTTGGAAGAAGGCCTGGGCCGCCAGAATGGCGGCAAAAATCTGGATTTTTGAGTTCAGTTTCATAGGGAGATTAAAATGGTTTTGTCATCGATCACCTTGCCGGTGAGGTCGCGGCTGGTGGCGGGGTTGCGGGCGTGGACGATTTCCCCGGGCGCGCCGTCGTCCAAAATTTCCACCTTGGTCGTGATGCTCAGGGCGCCGTCCTGCACGAGGGCATCGGCCCGCTGGCCGCGGTGCAGGACCGTCCGCGCCTTGACCATGCGCGCGAGCAACGGCGCACCCGGCGGCACCGACTCGGCCGCTTCCAGTGAATCGCTGCTCGCGGAGATGTCCGCCAGCGGTTCGCGCACGTTCAGGATATCGCGGCGTTCCTGCGCCAGGGCATTTACGTTCACCGGGTCGCCGGGCTTGAGCTGGGAGCTGGCCACCCAGACTTCGCGCCAGACATGGGCGTGGAGGTTGGCCGGCCAGGTGCCGAGCGTTTCGTGCTCCGTGCGCAGCGAGAAGCGGACGATGAAGCTGGAGGTGATGCCCAGGCTGGGCATTTCGAGCACGTCGAGCGTGAGCGGTTCATCCGGCAGCACCAGCGGACTCCACGGCTGCGCCAGTTCCAGTTCCAACTGGCCCTTGTCGCGGATGTAATCGCGCTGGAGCGTTTCGGTGAGCAGGCCGAGCGCATCGGATTCGCCGAAGGTCCGCGCGCGGCGGGAAATTTTGATCGAATCCGCGCCGGTGAAATTGGTGCCGCAGGCGGGCGCGTTGCTGGCGAGCAGACCGGCGACCTGGTCGCGCGTGAGGAGCAAATTTTTTCCGAACGCCGGTGCGTCGCACAGCCGGATGGCCGGCAGGGGCTGGCCGGAGGTGAAGATTTGCGGCAGGAAAACACCGTCGCCGCCGGTCTGGGCGGTGGCGCAAAGCTGAAGCGGCGACGGCTCGTCCGCAAGAAGAGTGCGCGGGGAACCGCCGCCGTTGAGGAACAACAGGAACAGGACCGCTTGTGCCGCCAGGATTTTTTTCATCAACGCTGGAGGTTGTTGCTGGTTTGCATCATCTCGTCGGCGGCCTGGACGGCCTTGGAGTTCACTTCATACGCGCGCTGCGCGAGGATGAGGTTGACCATTTCCTGCACGACGCTGACGTTGGAAAGCTCGAGGGAACCCTGTTCAAGCTGGCCGAAACCGTCGGTGCCCGGCGTGCCGAGCGTGGGCGTGCCCGAGGCGGGGGTTTCCTTGTAGATATTGTGGCCCATCGCATCAAGGCCGCCGGGGTTGTTGAAATTGGCGAGCTGGACCTGAAAATTGGTGGCACCGCTCGACGTCGTGTAAGTCCCCGCGCCGCTGGTCGTGATGGTGATGTTGGTCGTTCCCGGGGGCACGGGCGGGAAGCCGCCCTGCACGGGATAACCTTCGGAGGTCACGACGCGGCCCTGCGAATCCGTCTTGAAACCGCCGTCGCGCGTATAGGCCAGCGTGCCGTCCGGCATCTGGACTTCAAAAAAGCCGTTGCCCTGGATGGCGAGGTCGAGGTTGCCGCCGGTCTGGGACAGTTCGCCCTGCGTGAAGATGCGTTCCGTGGCCACGGGCACGGAGCCCTGGCCGACCTGGAGGCTGGCCGGGAGCTGGTTGCCGCCGCCCTGCTGCGAACCCGCCTGTTTGGTGGTGTCGTAGAGCAAATCCTGGAACTGCGGGCGGCTTTCCTTGAACCCGGTGGTGTTGACGTTGGCGAGGTTGTTCGAAATGACGTCGAGGTTCAATTGCTGGGACTGCATCCCGGAGGCGGAGGAATAAAGGGCGCGGAGCATAATTCAAATCAGTTGGTTCCGCTGAGGTCGGAGATGGTTTTGGCCATGCGGTCGCTTTGCATGGCCATGACTTTTTCGTTTGATTCAAACATCCGCATGGACGTGATCATGCTCGCCATGGAGAGGGTGGGCGACGTGTTGGCCTGTTCGATGAAACCCTGGCGGACCGTGGTGGCGGCCGCCGGCTGCGGCAGCATGTTCGGCACGTCGTTGCGGAACATTCCGCCGCCGAGCATGGTGAGCGACTGCGGGGAGGTGAATTCCGTGATGGCCATTTTCCCCTTTATATCCACGCCCTGGCTGACCTGGCCATCGGCCGTGACGGTGATGGGGGCGGGATTGGCCGGGTCAAATTGCAGCGTGCCGCCGGTGCTCTGGACCGCGTAGCCCTGGGAGTTGACGAGCTGGCCCTGGGAGTTGAGCTTGAACTGGCCGTCGCGGGTGTAGCTCTTGGTGCCATCCGGCATCTGGAGCGACATGAACCCGGGTCCTTCCACGGCGAAATCCATGGCATTGCCGGTGGCGAGCAGCTCACCCTGCTTGAAACTAATCTCTGAACCGACGGACGGGATGACAAACTGGTCTCCGCCCTGGCCGGTGGCGCCGACGGGGACGGCCGAGAACACGGCCTCGCGCTGGCGGGTGCCGGGGACGCTGGCGGTGGTGAGGTTGTCCGCGATCAAATCCTGCCATTGCTCCGTGGCGTTCATCGCGGAGGCGGCAGAATAAAGGCTGACTTCCATACACTGACGTGCTTAGCAACGACCATGCCATGCGGGTTTTATTGGGTTTTTGTGGAATTTTTGGCGGGCGACGGGAAAATGTTACCCGGGTCACTAGGCAAGATTGTCAGGGGTGGGCTGGAAAAAGAGCGACCCAACTGCTGGGCCTGGCGGGATTGCAAACCAGGGCTGGACAGAAAAGAACTGGCCTGGTGAAAAAGGGGGGCAGGTAAAATGAAACTGGCCAGCCGCTTGTGGGCGGAAAATTACGACTATTTTTCCGAGCGCAACTTCTGCTTGATCTGTTCACGGGCAGTGGGGGACAGTTTTTGCGGGACGGCTTCTGCCAAGGCGTCATGATGTCCATGCGCAGAAACCCGCAGGAATCGAATTTGTTTTCCATAGCGGCGGCACCATTTGCAGATGAGCAGATGAAGCCATAAGCCGATCCGCTTGGACGGGGACAATGGATGGTCGAGCGCCTCGGACTGCGCCCGCGAGGCGTCCCGACAATCGGGCGAGAGGTTTGCACAACCCAATTTTAATTTGTTCCAGAAATTCATTTTGGTCACACGGCGGGCACAGTGTCTCAATGGTTGGTCGCCCGGTTAAAATAATCCTTACAATATTTTACACCTGTTTACCAAACCAATTGGTTTCCAGGCAGCGGCGGAGCGCCATGCGCGCCCGGTGCAACATGACCCAGAGGTTGCTTTCGGAGATGCTCAGCAGGGAGCAGATTTCCCTGCTTTCCACTCCGTCCACTTCGCGCAGGTTGAACACGGTGGCGATGTTTTTGGGCAGTTTGCCGGCGCAGTCGCGGTAGGTTTTCCAGAACAGTTCGTTGTCGAGGCTTTCGCCCGCCTTGGCCCATTCCTGCGGGCCAAGCTTGTGGATCCAGCCGCCCTGGGCCGGACTATCACCCGTGAACCGGTCGTTTTCCTCATCGCTGTAAAAATCGAGGTCGGTGAAAGTGGTCTCGCGGCTGGCTTTGCGGAAATGGTCGTAGATCTTGTTTTTCAGGATGCCGGTGAGCCAGCTTTTCTCCGCGCTGCGGCCGGCAAAGCTTTTGCCGCCCTTGAGCGCCGCGAGAAACGTCTCCTGTACCGCGTCTTCGGCCCGGGCCGGGTCGCGCAGGCGCAGCAGGGCGAACTTGAACAGGTAATCGCCGTGCTCATCCACCCAGCGTTCCGGGTCGGAAAGAACGGCGGCGGGCTTTTCGCCGGCCGGGGGTGATGGATTATCAGCCTGCATTTTTTTGAACATATTCCGTGAATGAGTCGCCGTGGCAAGCAAACCCTGACAAAAAATTGGACGAACCGCCCCGGCTGCATTAAAACGTTCCCATGATTGTCATCATCAGCGGAACCAACCGGCCCGGCAGCAACACGCGCAAAGTGACCGCGCATGTCGAGGCGAACTACAAGTCGTTGGGCGTCAAGACCCACCTGCTGGACCTGGCGGAACTGCCGCCGGAAATCTTTTCCCCTTCGTCCTACGCCGAAAAACCGGCGGCTTTCAAGAAATTCACCGATGCCGTCCTCGTCGCCGACGGCCTGGTGGTCGTGACGCCGGAGTACAACGGCAGCCTGCCGGGCATCTTGAAATACTTCATCGACATGCTGCCGTTTCCGGAAAGCTTCGAGCAGCGCCCGGTTTGTTTCGTCGGCCTGGCCGCCGGGTTATGGGGCGCGCTGCGGCCGGTCGAGCAGTTGCAGGCCATCTTCGGCTATCGCAACGCCTACGTTTATCCAGAACGCGTGTTCATGCCCGGCATCGGCAAATTGCTGGATGCAGCCGGTCAGTTCACCAGCCCGGACATTGAAAAACGCCTGAAAGCCCAGGCGGAGGGCTATGTCGGCTTCGTGGAAAAGCTGCGCGGACGGAAACTCCGCTGACCCGGGTGTAAGGAATCAGCCTTTGAGGCGACGAACAACCACGGCGCGGTCAATGTCTGGCTGCGCGGTTGGAAATTGTCGCCATGATTGCCGCCACATTATTGATCCTGTCCGGGGTTTATCTGGGTTGCGGATTTTTATTTGCCGTGCCATTCGTGTGCCGGGGCGTCCAGAAAATCGATCCCCATGCGGCGCATGGCGGTTGGGGGTTTCGCCTGCTCATCATTCCGGGAACCATGGTATTCTGGCCGCTGTTGCTGCAGCGCTGGTTCAAAGGGATTAAAGCACCGCCGGGGGAATGCACCGCCCACCGCCAGGCGGCCAAGGGAACCGCGCCATGATCCGTCCGCTACGTCAACGTCATCACCTCACGATGATTGTGCTGGGGATTTTTCTGCCGGTCGCCTTTGCCGTGGGCATCGTGGCGCGCAAGCCTGCGCCGGTCATGGCGGGATTGCCGGCGACGCTGGCCCTGGCGGCGCCGAAATCTGCCGCCCTGGTGTGGGAGCGCTCCGGACTTTTTACCAAGGCACCCGTGCAAGTCCGCCTCTGGCGCGAACAAAAGGATGCCGGGCCGTTCGCCCTCAGCCTTGCCGCCCCGCAAGAATTTTTAAAACCGGATCTGCTGGTCTATTGGATCCCGGCCAATACCAGTGTAACGGATGCGCTGCCGGCCAATGCGATATTGCTCGGCGCGTTCGCCGCCCCGGCCTTGCCGGTGCCGGAGGAAGCCACGAATGGTTCCTTGATCCTTTACAGCCTGGCCAACAATGAAATCGTGGACGTGTCCAAGCCGGTGCAGTTAAACGATCCGACCCGCTAACCACCCATGGGCGTCCAATATATTTCCGTCCAGTGGAACCGGCAGAAGCGGTTCTATGACGCCGTGCTGGTCGGCGGCCTTGCGATTTATCTCGCGCTCTTCGGGGTGCTGACCGAGTTGTTGTTTCCGTACGTGACCGCAGAAATCGTCATCATCCGCGCGACCGGCACGGCGGCCTTCATCCTGTTGCACATCATCCTCTGCATCGGCCCGCTCTGCCGGTTGAATCCGAAATTTCTGCCGCTGCTCTACAACCGCCGGCATGCCGGCGTGACGCTGTTCGTGCTGGCGCTGGTCCATGCGTTCATGGTGGTCGCCACGTATCACGCCGGCGGTGATACGAATGCCATTTTAAGCATCTTTGTTTCCAGCCCGCTCACCGGTTCGGTTGCCGGCGTGCCGTTCCAGCCGTTCGGATTTTTTGCGCTCGTGATCCTGTTTCTCATGGCGGCGACCAGCCACGATTTCTGGCTCGCGAACCTCAGCGCGCCGGTGTGGAAGTCGCTGCACATGCTGGTTTATATCGCCTATGCGTTGCTGGTGTTGCACGTCACGTTTGGCGTGCTGCAGGGCGAGACGGGGCTGTTTTACGTTATGGCCACGGCACTTGGCCTCGTGACGGTGCTGGGTTTGCATACTGCGGCGGCGCGGAAGGAGGTTGCGTTGGACGTGGAACCGGACACCCGTCTGTCCACGGTGGATGACGGTTTTGTTGACGCCTGTGCGGCCGCCGACATTCCGGAAAACCGCGCGCGCATCGTCTGCCTGGCGGGCGAACGCGTGGCAATCTTCAAGTACGAAGGAAAAATCTCAGCCATCTCGAACGTTTGCCAGCATCAGAACGGGCCGCTGGGTGAAGGTAAAATTGTTTCCGGCTGCATCACCTGCCCGTGGCACGGTTACCAGTATGTGCCGGAGACGGGCGCCTCGCCGCCGCCGTTCGTGGAGAAAGTTCCGACGTTTAACGTGCGCGTGAAAAACGGCCGCGTGTTTGTGCGGCCAAAACCGAATCCCGCCGGGACGCGGGCGGAGCCGGCGCTAATCGAACCATGAACGACGAATTTTACATCGGCTGGGAGGCGAAGACCGCGCCGGGCATCGGCAGGGTGGTCCGCCGCGCGGTGATTATCCTGTTGCTCATCGCCGTGGTCGTGCCGGTGGCGCTGGCGGTGTCACAACGCCTCATCGGCGTGGGCGTTTTCGAATGGGGCACGGCGAAAAAGTTTACCGGCGTGCTGCAAGTTTCCCCGTACCCGCATCTGCTCGTGCCACGACCGGGCGTGACCGGCAGTCAGCCGAGTTGCTCGACGTATTATCTGGTCGCGCCGTTCAAGCACGGCCTCGACGCGGAAAAACTGGCGGCCCTCGATGGCCGGCCGGTATCACTCCAAGGCACGTTGATCTATCGCGGCAACCAGACGATGGTCGAGGCGCTGCCCGATTCCATCAAGGCCGCCGCCGGGCAGCCGTTTTCGCCGCCGGAGGCCGGCACGGTTGAGCTGGGCCGGCAGACGCTGAAAGGCGAGATCGTGGACAGCAAATGTTATCTTGGCGTGATGAATCCCGGCCAGCTTTTGCCGCACCGCGCCTGCGCCATCCGGTGCATCAGCGGCGGCATTCCGCCCGTGCTGCTGGTGCGGTCGCCGGACGGCCCGGCGATTTATCTGCTGCTGGTTTCGGCGGATGGCAAACCGGTGAACCAGCAGGTGCTCGATCTCGTGGCCGAGCCGGTGGAGATCACCGGCGAGGTCGAGCGGCAGGGGGAACTGTTGATTCTGCGCGCCGATCCGGCGACCTACCGCCGGGTTGAGTGAACAA
>Ga0181534_10002015_pt1 | contig 12930 bp, 11 predicted proteins | sample PEATcosm2014_Bin_37_FD_119758 | JGI IMG/M metagenome (GOLD analysis project Ga0181534, IMG submission 119758) | Peatland microbial communities from MTU Mesocosm Facility, Houghton, MI, USA - PEATcosm2014_Bin17_10_metaG | ecosystem: Environmental > Terrestrial > Soil > Wetlands > Peat | place...
CGTGTCGTTTTGTTTGTTTTCATGTTTTCTTTTTCGGTTTCTTTTTGCGGCGTGAACGACGCAACAGGCGGGTTATACCAATTATTACATTCTCCGTTCACTGATTGCCTGCTGCAACCGCAACTGGACCGAGCTTTAGCACTTGTTATGCCACAGTTAAGGCGAGTGTTCATCCCCCTGTTTTGCCAATCAAAATCACGGAAAAATCATTGATCTGCAACTCTGGTTTCTGGTTATTTCTGGCACGTGTTAAAAAAACATTTCACTGTCTGTCTATTTTTAGGACGGCATGCTGCCTGACAAATCGCCGGAGCCAACGCCGGTTGGCGCTGGCCGTTCCTCATCGCGGTTGACAGTTTCGGCGGCGTGTCTCAACTTTAAGTGCAAAATCGAAGGATTAAGTTTATGGTTTGCGGTGTTCATTGGCACATTGTGTGGATTCCTTGCTTGTTACATGGCGGTATTTGTTTTGCGTCAAGCGATAAAAATATGAGAGTAAATCAGCCTGACCTGAGAACCGGGTGCAACGTCGCGAAGGATTTGTAATCCGGACCGGGCGCGGCTATTTCAACAACGCCTCGGCGTGTTTCCTGGCCGCATCGCTCTGGCCGCCAAGCATCCGCGCCAGCTCGGTCACGCGCTCCTTCCGGCCAAGCAGCTCAATCTCCGAAATTGTCCGGCCATTCTTCACCTGCTTGGTGACAACGTAATGCGCGTCCGCCGGCGCGGCCACCTGCGGCAGATGCGTGATGCACAGCACCTGCCGCTTGGCGGCAATCTGTTTCATCTTCTCGCCGACGGCGTTGGCCGTCTCCCCGCCCACGTTCGCGTCCACCTCATCAAAGATGAGCACGGGGATTTCGTCCTCGGCGGCGAGCACGGTCTTGAGCGCCAGCATCACGCGCGCCATTTCGCCTGACGACGCGATGGCGCGAAGCGGTTTGGCCGGCTCGCCCGGATTCGGCGCGAATTGGAATTCAATCTCGTCAAAGCCGGTTGATTTGGTTGTAGGAGCCGACGTGAGGAGGCTCTGATTTCCATTTGATTTGAGACTCGTCACCTCGTTTCCTACGGACCGAATCCCCACGCCGAACTTGCTTTGCTTGAAACCCAAGTCTTCAAGCTGCTTCCCAACGGCCTTGTCAAGTTGCGGGATCACCTTCTTCCGCGCGGCGGAAAGTTTTTTGCCGGCGTTCAACAGTTCCGCGTCCAGCTTTTCCAGCGCCGAGTTCAGCCGCGCCAGTTCCGCGTCGCGCGATTCGAGCGATTGCAATTTCCTTTTCACCTCGTCCCCGAACGCGATGACCCCCGCCAGCGTCGCGCCGTATTTGCGCTGGAGCGAGTGGATCAAATCAAGCCGCTCCTCCAGTGTGGCGAGCCGGGCGGGATCAACCTCCACCTTTTCGGCGTAACGCGACAACCCGGCCTGCAATTCGCGCAACGCGCCGGCGGCCTGCGAATGAAGCTCGGCCAGATCCGACGCGCCGGAATCCACGCGCTGTAGTTCCTGCAACGTCCGGCCGACGGAACCGGCTTGCGCAAGCAGCGAATTTTCATTTTCGCTCAACGTGTCGAGCGCGGCCTGGCTCAATTGCAGCAATCTCGCCGCGTTGCTGGCCCGGTTGAATTCCTCCCCGACAGAGTTGTCCTCATCCGGCTGCAACCGCGCGGCGGAAATCTCCTGAACCTGGAAGCGGAGCAAATCCAGTTGCTGCGTGTAGGTCTTCTCGTCCACGACCAGCGCGGCTTTTTCGGCTTCAACCGCCGCCCGGCTGCGGACCAGTCCGCCAAAAGCCTCGCGCTCCCTGTCCAGCCCGCCAAAGGCGTCCAGAATCAAAAGCTGTTTCGCCGGGTTCAGCAGCGACTGGTGGTCGTGCGGGCCGTGGATATCCACCAGCCATTCGCCAATGGTGGCGAGCGTGGCGAGCGTGGTCGGCGAGCCGTTGACGAACTGGCGGTTCGCGCCGCTTGCCGTGAACGTCCGTTTGAGGACAAGCTGATTCTCCTCGCACGGCTCAATGCCGTTCTCTTCCAGAAACTTCTTCAATGGCGCCTTCAACTTCGCCACGTCGAAGACGGCCTCCACGGAGCAGCTTTCCTCGCCGCTGCGGATGAGCGAGCGGTCGGCGCGTTCGCCGAGGACGAGGTTGAGCGCGCCGATGATGATGGATTTGCCCGCGCCGGTTTCGCCGGTGATGACGTTGCAGCCGGATTGAAGCTCCAGCGTGAGGTCGGCCACCAGGGCGAAGTTTTTGATGCGCAGCGTCGTCAACATTTCCAGCCACAGATATACACAGATTAACACAGATGCAAAAACGAAATGCAGACGGTGTCTGAAAATATTTATTTACGTCAATCTGGGATTATCCAGATGACAAACAAACGGGTTGAACTGGCAGGGCGGGCAGTCCTCTGCCGGCCGGACGCTTGGATTTGCAAGCGGCGGCGGCGCATGGAGTGACGTGCCCTTGTATTGTTTGTAAACCGGATATTCCCATGTCAATCCGTGTCCATCTGTGGCCCGTCACAAAAAGCAAAAAGCCGCCGCGCCTTCGCGCAGCGGCTTGAGACAAGAGTGTGGAACGATTAATTCCCCCCGCCGCCACCACCGCCTCCGCCTCCCCCACCCCCACCTCCACGGCGGCCACCGCCGCCGAAGCCGCCGCCGAACAACATCCCGTATGTCGGTCCCGGCCGGGCGTCAATCTGGGTCTTTTGATCATCCGTCACCGAAGGCGCAACCGCCTTCACCGCTTTGCTGTAGTGCAACATGGCGATGTCCGTCTGGATTTTGGCCACCGCTTCCACTTTCGCGCGCACGGCGTCATCCGTCGCGTCCTTGGACAACGCGGTATCCAGCGCGTCCTTTTGGGCTGCGGTCAGCTTTGTGGTCAACGCAGTCAAATCCGCCGAGTCTGGTGGCAAGGCATCGCGCACCTGCTGCATCTGGTCCTGGGTCAACACCGGCCGGAATCCGCCGCGCCCGCCACCGCCACCACCCGGTCCGCCACCACCCGGTCCGCCGCCACCAGGGCCACCGCCGCCACCGGCCGGTTGGGCGACAGCTTGAAAGGCGGCTGCGCAAAGCAGGCCCGCGGCCACCGTTAAGCATTTGAGAAAAGTTCCCGTCTTCATATTATGTTTGTCTGTTGTTTGGTTAATTTGATGTTATCCGCCATTGCCCCTCTTGGAACTCTCCAAGCCCATCAAGCCAGAGTGAATCCGGCACCCGAAGGTTACAAAAGGATTCAATTCCGGAACATTGTGGATTTTCCCACCACACCGCGCGCACACCGTCACACCGGCACTGGACAGGAACATGGCCAAAGGCGCATACTGCATGCATTCCGATGAAGAAATGTTCGTATTGTGGCGCCGAATATCCCGATGACGCAGTGATGTGCGCGATTGACCACACCCCGTTTGAAAGTCCCGTCGAGCCACCGCCAGCTCCTCCTGAACCAGCAAAACCGGCGTATGAATTTAAGCCACTTTCAGAGGAGGACAGGCAGAAGGATTTGGTGACGCTGGTGTCGTGCCGCACGCTTGGGGAGGCAGACATGGTTGTCAGCCGGCTTCGGGCCGAGGGGATCGATGCATTCCTGCCGGATGAATCCTTGATGCAGATGGCTGGATGGAACTTCAACACATATGGATACATGCGCGTGCAGATTGCCCCGGAGGATTATGACGCGGCGAGGGATTTGATTGGCGGAGCTTGACCCCGCTATCCAACGCCCAGACAAGTTGATTTCGTTCCACTTTCCACGCCCTGGCGTCCTGGAGGTTCGAGTTTTCCCGGAAATCGGTTTTTCATTCGCCGAATTTTACGGTTGTGATAGTCTTCGCGGAAAGAATAGAGCATGGCGTTTTCATTCATTTTTCTGGGCAGCGGCACGTCGCAGGGCGTGCCCGTCATTGCCAAGGATTATCCGCCGGAGTTTCTGGCCAATCCGAAGAACTGGCGCACGCGCCCCTCGGTTTACATCGAGACGGACAAAATCAAGCTGGTCGTGGACACGACGCCGGAGTTCCGTGTGCAATGCCTCCGGGAAAAGATAACCTGGCTGGATGCGGTGATTTTCACGCACCCGCATGCGGACCACATCATGGGACTGGATGATTGCCGCCGGTTCTGCGATTTGCGCCAGGGGCCGCTGCCGGTGTATGCGAACGAGTTCACGATGGACGCGCTCAAGCGGGTTTATGTTTATGCCTTCGACGGCCGCCCGATCTGGAAGGGTTATTTCCATCCGGAGCCGCACATCGTTGTCGGGCCGTTCGCGCTGGGCGACCTGGAAATCATTCCCCTGCCCCTCCCGCACGGTTCGATGACGACGAATGGGTATTTGTTTGTGCAGGGCGGAAAGAAGCGGCTGGCGTATTTAAGCGATTGCAAGGAAATCCCGCCGGACTCGATGGAAAAGGTGCGCGGCGCGGAGATCGCCGTGCTGGACGCGCTGCGCCCCAAGCCGCATCCGACGCACATGAACCTCGACGAGGCGCTGACGGCTGCAAGGCGCATCGGCGCGGCGCGGACTTATTTCACGCACCTGACGCATGATTACGACCACGACAAGGCGCAGTCGGAATTGCCGCCCGGCGTGTGGTTCGCATGGGATGGTTTGAAGGTGACGAGTGACGGGTGACAAATGACATGAAAATCGTTCCCGCCATCCTCATCGCGGCGGTTCTCTCCGGCTGCAAATCGGAAACTGCGCCGCCATCAAACAAAACGGCTTTCACAGCTTCCAATCCGCCGGAAATGCAGTGGCTGACCGACCGCGATTCGCCCGCGTATCAGGCGGCGAAGCTTTTCATGCACGGTGTCAACCTCGGCAATTATCTCGAAGTGCCGCCCGGACAAAATTGGGGAGTGACGGTTTCGGCGGATGAATTTGCCGCGATGCGCGCGGAAGGTTTTGACCACGTCCGTGTGCCGGTTGGCTGGCAGCATTACGCCGGCCCGGCGCCGGATTTTACGTTGTCACCGGAAATTTTTGCGCGCGTGGATTTCGTCGTGACGAACGCGCTGTCCGCCGGTCTTGCAGTGATGATTAACGTCCATCATTTCGACGAACTGGACGAAAATCCGCGAGAGACGGCGGATGAATTTCTCCAAATCTGGCGGCAAATCGCGGCGCATTACAAAGATTTCCCGGAGCAACTGGCGTTTGAACTGGACAACGAGCCGCACCAAAACGCGACGACGGCGCGAATGAATCCGATTTACGCCAAAACCATTTCTGAAATCCGCAAATCTAACCCGCGCCGGACAATCTTCGTCGAGCCGGGCGACTGGGGCAACGTGGATGAACTGAAGAACCTTGTCCTGCCGCCGGATGACAACGTGATTGTGTCGGTGCATTGCTACGACCCGTTTTTGTTCACGCATCAGGGCGCAAATTGGACCGGCGGACTCACGCCGGTCACCGGCATTGTTTTCCCGGGTCCGCCGGCAAAGCCGCTCGTGCCAAACCCGTCGCTGCATTTGAAACTATGGGTGGCACATTGGATTGCACAATACAACACTTTGCCGGCGCAAAAGAATCCAAGCAGCCCGATGGCTTTCGAGGGAAAGATCAGGCAGGCCCGCGCGTGGTCGGATTATTACGGCCGCCCGGTGCATTTCGGGGAATTTGGCGCCTACACCGGAGCCGATGAGCAGTCGCGGGTGAATTTTTACGCCGCCTTCCGCCGCGCGTTGGACGGGCAGAAGCTGGGCTGGGCGATTTGGGACTGGAGCGCGGGCTTCCGGTATTGGGACAAGCAAAACAACCGTCCCATGCCGGGGATGCGCGAGGCCCTGTTTGGTAAACCAAAATGAAGACAACCACGATGTCTCACCGCGACCGGAACCGGACGAAATGTTTGGAACATTTCAGCCGGTTAAAGGTCAAATGACCGGCATGAAGAATTTTACGATTCAATTCGCGCTTTTGATCCTGGCCCTCACGCCCATCCGAATGCGCGCGGATGGCGGCGAAGTTGTCGTGATTTACAACTCGCGCCTGCCGGAATCCAAGGCTGTCGCGGATTATTACGCCCGCGCGCGGAAAGTTCCTGAAAATCAGATCTTCGGCTTCGCGCTGACGACGAACGAGGAAATGTCGCGCCCCGAATTTCACGACACGCTGCAAATACCGCTGGCACGCCGGTTGGAAAGCGATGGTTTCTGGCGGCTTGCTCCCTTCACCATTGCCCCCACCAACGGCCAGCCTGAGCGGGTGGTCCGCCGCGTGGTCGCCTCGAAAATCCGCTACGCCGTTTTGTGCTACGGCGTGCCGCTCAAAATCGCGCCTGACCCCGATTTGCGGGAGGCCGTCAACCCAAGGCTGCCGCCGCAATTCCAGCGCAACGAAGCCGCGGTGGATTCCGAACTCGCCTGGCTGCCGGTGATTGAAATGAACCCGCCCCTCGCCGGGCCGTTGCAAAACCCGGCTTATGCCGCCACCAATGCCGCGCTGCTCAATCCAACCAACGGCATCCTGCTGGTCGCGCGGCTTGACGGCCCGACCGCCGAGATCGCGCGCGGCTTGGTGGACAAGGCGCTCCAGGCGGAACGCGACGGATTGTGGGGCCGCGGTTATTTTGACGCGCGCGGCCTGGCGCAGTCCCAGACGAATTATTGGCTGGGCGACGAATGGATTCTGGGCGCGGCGCAAATTTCCCGCGCCATGGGATTTGAAACCGTCGTGGACGACAAGCCCGACGTCTTCCCGGCAAGCTTTCCCATGAGCCAGATCGCCCTTTACGCCGGCTGGTATGCTGGCGATGTCTGCGGGCCATTCGCGCAACCGACAGTGGAGTTCATGCCCGGCGCGTTCGCATATCATCTGCACTCGAACAGCGCGACGACCATCCGCGACGCCAACCGGTGCTGGGTCGGTCCGCTGCTCGCCAAGGGCGCAACCTGCACGATGGGTTGCGTCTATGAACCCTATCTGGCCCTCACGCCAAACGTCGTGTTGTTTCTGGAACGGTTCACCGTCGGCCAGTTCACATTCGGCGAGGCCGCGTGGGCCGCGCAACCCGCCCTCTCATGGCAGACCACCGTCGTTGGCGACCCGCTTTACCAGCCCTTTGGAAAATCGCCGGCGCAGTTGCATCAGGAATTGCTTGATCGCCATAGCCCGCTCATCGAATGGTCTTTCCTGCGCCTCGTGAACATGGATCTCGCGCGCGGCGTGCCCCCCGACCGCCTCGCAAACCTGATTGAAACCACCGGCGTCGCCACCAACAGCGCCGTGCTCACCGAGAAACTCGCCGACTTATACGGAATGGAAGGCAAACCGTCACCGGCCATTGACGCCTACGAACGCGCCCTGACCCTGAACCCCTCGCCTGAACAGCGCATCCGCATACGGCTCACGCTGGCCGATAAATTACAGGCGCAGGATTTCACCGCCGCAACCCGACGTGATTATCAAAAGCTCCTCGAAGAAGCGCCGGACTACCCCGGCAAAGACGCCATCGAAGAAAAAATAAACGCGCTCACCAGGTAGGCTTTCAATTTAATAATGGCCACTTTCTACGACACCCACGCCCATCTCGATTATCCCGATTACAAGGATGATTTTGCCGAAGTCATCGCGCGCGCCCAGGCCGCCGGCGTCACCAAGATGATTTCCATCGGCACCAGCCTCGACAGCAGCGAGCGGGCGATCCGCCTCGCCGAAAAATTCCCGGCCATTTACGCCGCCGTCGGCTGGCACCCATCCGATGCCATGAAAGCGCCGGCTGACCTCCGTCCTGCCCTGCGCGAAATGTGCAAACATCCCAAGGTTGTTGCCATCGGCGAGATCGGCTTGGACTATCACCGCCTGCCCAGCGTGAGCGGCGCGCACGGAGTGACGCGCCCCACCATGCCGTTTGTGGTAGGACGCGTCACTCCGTGCGCGCCGTCAGAAGACGACGCACGTTACAAACAGAAGCAGGCCGACATTTTCCAGCAACAACTCGAAATCGCCGCCGAGACAGGACTGAACTGCGTCATTCACCAGCGCGATGCCTTTGACGACACGCTCGCCCAGCTCAAGCCCTTCGCCGGGAAGGTGCGCGGCGTGTTCCATTGTTTCGGCGAGAACGCCGACCGGATGAAACAGGTTTCGGGAATCGGGTCGCTGGTCAGCTTCACCGGCATCGTCACGTTCAAGAACGGCCAGAACGTCCGCGACACCGTGGCCGCCACGCCGCTGGACAAATTCATGCTGGAAACCGACTGCCCGTATCTCGCGCCCGTGCCATATCGCGGCAAACGCTGCGAACCGGCTTATGTGAAGGAAATTGCCGAAACTGTCGCGCAGGTGAAGAATTGTTCACTCGAGGAATTGAGCACGGCAACGTGCAAAACAGCGCACGAGTTTTTCCCAAAGCTTTTATCGTAGGAGCCGACATAAGGAGGCTCTGACTTAAAATCGAAAAATGAAAGTGACTTGAGCCTCGTTACCTCGGCTCCTGCAAAATGCCTGAAGAACTTCAACTCCGCATCCACGGTGACGCTTCGCTGCCGACGCTGATTTACCTGCCCGGCTTGCACGGCGACTGGACGCTGGTAGGCGGGTTTCTTCAGGCGCTCGATGGCCGGGTGCGCTTCGTCGAAATCACCTACCCGCGAACGCTCGCCTGGTCGCTCGATGATTATGCGGCGGCCATCGAAACCGCGCTGGCACAAAAGGGAATCACATCGGGCTGGCTGCTTGGTGAATCATTCGGCTCGCAACCACTCTGGGCAATGGTGGGGCGAGCGTCCTCGCGAGCCGATGCTTGCGCAAAGCCTCCATTTCAAATCGAAGGCGTGATTCTGGCGGGCGGTTTCGTGAAACATCCCATGCGCTGGACAATATGGCTGGCGGAGCGGCTGACTGGGCGGATGTCAAATATGCTCTTCGTCTGGATCATCTTCAGCTACGCGAAGATTGCAAAGTTCCGGTATCGGAATTCGCCGGGTGTGCTGGCGCGGGTTGACGAGTTTGTCGCGCGCCGGACGGATTTGGATCGTCGGGCCGCGCAACACCGGTTGCATTTGATTGCCGGATTTGACCCGCGCCCGATTGCCCGCCAGACCAAGCTGCCGGTCTTCGGCTTGAGCGGGATTCTCGACCCCATCGTGCCCTGGCCACTTGTCCGGCGCTGGCTGAAGCGGAATTGTCCAACCCTGCGCGATTACAAAGTCATCAAAAGCGCCGACCATAATGTCCTCGGCACAGCGCCCAAGCGGGCGGCAAGACAGGTGCTGGAATGGATGAACAGACGTTAGCCGAATTGAACTTTTCAGTCCCGTTGTCTTAATATCGCCTTCGCCGATTTTCTGACGGCCTCGGCCAATTCGCGCGGCTTCAAAACTTTCGCGTCGCCGCCCCAGCTCAACACCCAACGCTCGATTTCGGCGAGACTCGACAGTTTCAATTTCAATTCCACTCCCCCGCCCTTCAGTTCGCGCAACTGCTGTGACTGGTGCCATTTCTTTTCGCGGACGTAATCGGCAGCGCGGGCATTGAACCGGATGACGACCTCATATTCGCCCTCGCCGGAATGAACGCCAAAGCTGTCGCGCAATCGCTTTTCCAGCGAGAATTTCTGTGGGCGCTCGAAGGTCTTGCCGGTCGGTTTCACCGATTGAATGCGCGCCGGAACAAACGTGCGGATGTCCTTGCGCGCGTGGTCGTGGGCGAACAGAAACCACTCGCCGTTGATGTTCGCCAGATGATACGGGTCAACGAGCCGGGCTTCGGTCTTTGCCTGACCGGGTTTACGGTAATGCAATTCAAGCTGCTGGCGCTGCGCGACGGCATTGGCCAGTGCTTCAAATATTTTCAAATCCAGAATCGGCTCGGCGCGGGTGCGGAAGGAAATGGTCTGCTCGATGTCCGCGAGATTGAGCGAGATGGTGTCCGGCAGCGCCTGCTCCATCTTGCGGATGGCGCTCAAGAGCGGCTTCTCGAAGCTCGTGCCACGATATTGCTGGAGCGCCTTCTCGGCGACAACGAGCGCGAAGAGTTCGCCCTCGGTGATCTGCATCGTCGGAAACGCGCTGACCTCCCCGGTGTAATGATAGCCGTTCTTTGCGGGATTAAACTCGATCGGCAGGCTGAGCCGGTCGCGCATGAACTCGATGTCGCGGTGGATGGTCTTGGTGGCGACCTCGATTTCGCACGCGAGCTTGCTGGCGTTGGGAAATCCGCCGGACTGAAGCGCCTGATGGATGCGCAGCATCCGCTCCAGCGGCGGGCGCGAATGGAGCGAGGCATTCATTTTAACAGGAGCTAACAGAGGGAACAGAGACGGACAAACCGGAAAAACCGATTACTCAAAATGATTCAAATTAACTCCGTCTTCTCTGTTGCCTCCGGTTAATCTTCAAGCCCCGGTGGACATCTTCGCCAGGAACTCGTCGTTGGTCTTGAATTTCTTGAGCGCGGCGGTGAGCGTCTCCATCGCTTCGATGGGGTTCAAGTCCACCATCGTTCGGCGCAGCTTGCGGATGGCCTCGAGGTTCTTCGCCGGGAAAAGCTTCTCCTCCTTGCGCGTGCCGGATTTCGGGATGTCAATCGCGGGATACAAACGGCGGTCGGAAAGCTTGCGGTCAAGGATCAACTCCATGTTGCCGGTGCCCTTGAACTCCTGGAAAATCAGTTCGTCCATGCGCGACCCGGTGTCCACGAGCGCCGTTGCGAGAATCGTGAGCGAACCGCCGTTCTCAATCTTGCGGGCAGAGGCGAACATCTTGCGCGGAATCTCCAGGGCGCGGGCATCCACGCCACCGGTCATCGTGCGACCGCTGCCGCCATGAACGCTGTTGTAGGCGCGGGCAATGCGCGTGAGCGAATCCATCAGCACAAAAACGTCCTTGCCGGATTCCACGATGCGCCGGCAGCGCTCGATGGTGAACCGCGAGAGCCGCACGTGGGTCTCCAGATCCATGTCGTTCGACGACGCGACGACCTCGGCCTTCACCGAGCGCTGAAAATCGGTGACTTCCTCCGGTCGCTCGTCAATGAGAAGCACCAGCGCATGAACGTCGGGATGATTCGTCGTGATGGCGTTGCAGATCTGTTTGAGGATGGTGGTTTTGCCCGTGCGCGGCGACGCGACGATGATACCACGCGTGCCACGGCCGATCGGCGTTACGAGATCAATCACCCGCGTCTCGAGCACGTCGGGGGTGGTTTCGAGCTTGAACTTTTCAATCGGGTCAATCGTCGTGAGATTCTCGAAGCGGACGGCCTTCGTATATTCCTCAAACGGCATATTGTTGACCTTCTCAACAGACTTGAGCTGCGGGCTGGTGCCGCGATGCGGCGGCTGCGTCTGGCCCTCGACATAGCTGCCCTCGCGCAGAAAGTTGCGCCGGATGGTGTCGGGCGTCACGAAGATGTCGGTCGGCTTCGGGTGATAATGATTTTGCGCCGTCCGCAAAAAGCCGAAGCCTTTCTCGGAAACCTCCAGAAAGCCGGAGCCGGCATTCGGCGACTTCTCGCCGTTGTTGTCTGAACTGCTCATAGTTTGTGTGCGCGAAGGCCGGAATTATCCCGAATCAATTTTGAATGTGTGAACTTGGGAAGCCGTCCCGCCAAACGGGACTCTCAAAACCTTCGACAGCCATTAACTACGATTAATTGCGCCAAAGCGCAACTACTATTTTCGCGAATTCTCACCGTTTGATCCAACTCAAGAGCCCACTTCAGCCCTTGCCTCGGCGGCCAGCGGTGTGCTCAAGTAACGCTCGCCCGTCGAGCAGGCCACCGTGACGATCAATTTCCCCTTGTTCTCAGGGCGCTTGGCCACTTCAATCGCCGCCACCACATTTGCCCCGGTGGAAATGCCGACGAGGATTCCTTCTTCCTTCGCGAGCCGCCGCGCCATCGCGAACGCATCGTCGTTGCTGACTTGAACGCACTCGACAATCTGGGGATTCCCCGCGCTGTCCTTCAAATGCAGATTCTGCGGAACGAACCCCGCGCCCGTCCCCTGAATCTTGTGCGGGCCGGGCTTGACCGGCTGTCCGGCAAGCGTTTGGGAAATGACCGGCGAATCCTTCGGCTCAACTGCGATGGCTTGGAACGACGCCTTCTTCGGCTTGATGGCTTCCACACAGCCGGTGATCGTGCCGCCCGTGCCGACGGCGGCAACGAGAATATCAATCTTGCCATCCGTGTCTTCCCACAATTCAACCGCCGTGGTCTTGGAGTGAATTGCCGGGTTCGCCGGATTGTTGAACTGCTGCGGGATCCACGAGTTCGACGTTTCCTTCGCCAGCGCCTCGGCACGGGCAATCGCGCCCTTCATGCCCTCGGCGCCGGGCGTCAAAACCAGCTTCGCGCCAAGCATCGCCAGCAATGTGCGGCGTTCCAGCGACATCGTCTCTGGCATCGTCAGAATCAGCTTGTAACCCTTCGCCGCAGCGACGAACGCGAGCGCGATGCCGGTGTTGCCGCTGGTCGGCTCGATGATGATAGTGTCCTTTTTCAGAATGCCTCGCTCTTCGGCGTCCTCGATCATCGCCATGCCGATGCGGTCCTTGACGCTGCCGAGCGGATTGAAAAATTCGCACTTGAGCAGGATTGTGGCCGGCACTCCGGCGGTGACTTTGTTTAACTTGACCAACGGGGTATGGCCAACGGTCTCGACGATGTTGTTGTAGATGCGTCCCATAAAAGTCCTTTCAGCAATCGGTTAATTGATTTTGTTGGGAAAGATTGTGACGACTTTGGAAATAGAGCAAGTGGATTTTTTCTGTTCCTCCTCGTTCTCGTCCTCGTTCTCGATTTTTGATTTTCCGATTACGAGGACGAGAACGAAGGACGAGGACGATTCTTGAAAACATTAAGTCCCCGCCCGACCTTTCGGTCGAACGGGGACAAATGGGGGATGGGAGTTCGCCAATCTCTCTTTCCCGACCGGCATTAGGCGCCTTCTTTCGAGGGCTGC
>Ga0181534_10002016_pt1 | contig 12926 bp, 12 predicted proteins | sample PEATcosm2014_Bin_37_FD_119758 | JGI IMG/M metagenome (GOLD analysis project Ga0181534, IMG submission 119758) | Peatland microbial communities from MTU Mesocosm Facility, Houghton, MI, USA - PEATcosm2014_Bin17_10_metaG | ecosystem: Environmental > Terrestrial > Soil > Wetlands > Peat | place...
CTCGTCATCTCGGTGCCGGAGGGATTCGACGGACCGATACGCAGTGAGAAGGACGGGGGCATGACCATCGCCTGGGTCAAGCGCCGGCCGGGCATGGAAGGCGGCACGCTGCTGCAGATTTCATCGGTGGACCTGGGTGCGTCGCTCGATGGAGTGACCGCAGCACAGCGCCTCGAGGGCGCAAGACAATATCTGTTGGAGTTCGTCGGCGGGATCGAGCAAAAACGCGGCAACTTCGACCTGGGCGAGGTCGAGCAGGTATCTCTCGCCGGATTACCGGCAGCGCGTGTGCGCTGGACCGGGACGGTCGGCGACATCGCTGCCGTCGGCGTCATGTACTGCGTGCTGGTGGGCCGCTCCGTGGTCAGCCTGCATACCCAGGACCTCGGGTTCGTGATCACCCCGTCGATGTACAGCGCGATGAGCGCGATCGAGGGCGTTCGCGTTCGTTGAAGTCCGCCCATCGGCCATGTCGGCCACTCGACTATGCTGCAGGAAGCGGCGGCCGGCCATGCGGCCCGTCAATTGAAGGCCGAAGCCTCCCACTTCATGCCCGTCAGTATCGATGCTGCAACCTCGATCATGGCCATTACCGCATCCTTCGGCATGGGTGTTTCGTAAGGCGCCGAGCCCCGTGTGGCCTGGTCCCCCCGCGCTGTCAGCTCTGCGACCAGGTTGACCGCCCCGACGATCTCGCCGCGATCGTTGCGCAGTGGATAGGCATACGCTTCGCCGGCAACGCGCGTGCCGTCGCGCCGCTCAATCACGATTTTCCAGCCGGTATATGGCGTTCCCTTCTGCAGCGCCAGCGCCATCCAGCATTGATCGTGGCGTATCGGAGTCCCGTCGGAAAGATACATTTGATACGAACCGCAATAGCGTTCGCTCGAGTCGCGCAGCTTCGGCGCCTGACCCCATAAAGATAGGGCCACAGGATTGAAATAGGTGATCAGACCCTTCGCATCGCAGGTATAAGCGGCTGCCGGAATGACATCCAGTATTCTCTGCCATGGCGCCGGCACATCGGGCCCGCGAGCCACTCGCTGAGGTTCATCGTCATCAGTTTTCATCGTCGATTGTCCTACGAGCGCGTGAGCGCCTTATTGTTTTGACTCGAGGGGAGTTTCGAACGAGAAAATAAATGTACGGCGCCGTGCACGTCTGTGCGTTAGCGCACAGAGCGTGATCGGCATACCCGGGTAGCGCGATCCGCAGCAGCCACAGGCGCATCCCGGCGCCGGGAACTCAGTGCACCGAGCCGCTTTCGCTGGCGATGCCCTCATTGAACAATTGCGCAACGTCCACTGCGTCGAATACATAGGGGCGATTGCAGAAGTCGCAGCGCACTTCCACCTCCCCGCGCTCGAGCAGCACCGCGCGAGTCTCCGCTTCGCCGAGGCCCTGCAGCATGCCGCCGACCCGCTCGCGCGAACATCGGCAGCGAAAATACACCGGCGCAGGCTCGAACAGGCGCACATCGTCCTCGTTGAAAAGCCTGTGCAGAATCTCGGCGTCCGTCAGCGCGCGCAACTCTTCGGGCGTGAGTGTCTCACCGATGAGCTGCACGCGGCGCCACGCATCATCGATGGCCGCAGGCTCGGCGTGCCCGCGCGCGTTCGCGCCGGGAAGTTTCTGCAGCAGCATTCCAGACGCACCGGATGCGTCGGCGTACAGCCAGAGCCGCGTCGGCAGCTGCTCGGAATTCTCGAAGTAGACCTGCAGCGACTCGGCCAGGCGCCGGCCCGCAATGGGCACGATGCCCTGGTAGCGCTGCGCGCCGTCGTCGGTCTCCAGCGTCACCGTGAGATTGCCGGCGCCGAACAGTTCGGTGCTCCGCCCGGTGCCCATGCCGCCGTCCGGACCCACAAGGATTTCCGCGTCACCGCCCGCGGTGACGCGAGTGCGGGCCAGCCCGCGGACACCGAGACCGCTGGTGCACTGCGCCAGCATGAAGTGCACGGGCCCGTCCCCCTGCAATTGCAGGGAAAGAACCCCTTCGAATTTGACCGTCGCCGCGAGCAGCAACGAGGCCGTCACCGCCTCACCCAGCGTGTCGCGAATCGCCGCCGGATAGTCGCGGTGCAGGATCAATGCGCGCCAGGCGGCGTCCAGGTGCACCAGATGCCCGCGAATCGGGTATTGCTCGAACATGAAGCGATGCAGGCAGTCGCGGTCATGCATATCAGGCGCCGCCGCCCAGCTTGAGCTTGAGCAATTCGTTGAGCTGCGCCGGATTCGCCTTGCCGCCGGTGGCCTTCATCACCTGGCCCACGAAGAATCCGAACAGCTTGTCCTTGCCGGCACGGTACTCGGCCAGCTGCTTGGGATTGGCGGCGATCACCGCATCGATCACCCCTTCGATGGCGCCCGAGTCGGTGATCTGCTTCAGACCCTTCGCCTCGATGATGGCGTCCGCGGTGCCGCCCTCCGACCACATCGCCTCGAAGACTTCCTTGGCGATCTTGCCCGAAATGGTCTCATCGACGATTCGCGCCAGCAGGCCGCTCAACTGCTCGGGCGCGACGCGCGACTGCGCGATGTCGGCATTGTCGCGGTTCAGTGCGCTCGATAACTCGCCCATGACCCAATTCGCGGCCAGCTTCGCATGCGCTGCACTCAACCGCGCCGTCACAGCCTCAAAATACGCGCCGAGCTCGCGGCTCGCGCTCAAAACCCCGGCATCGTATGCCGAGAGACCGAAATCCCGCGCGAAGCGCGCCGCCTTCTCGTCGGGCAGCTCCGGCAGCGTGGCGCGCACGGCCTCGATGAACGGCTCGTCGATCTGCACCGGCAAGAGGTCGGGATCCGGGAAATACCGGTAGTCGTTCGCCTCCTCCTTGGAGCGCATCGAGCGGGTCTCATCCTTGTCCGAGTCGTACAGCCGCGTCTCCTGCACGACGGTGCCGCCGCTCTCTAGCAGCTCGACCTGCCGCGCAACCTCGTAGTTGATCGCCTTCTCGACGAAGCGGAAGGAATTCAGATTCTTGATCTCTGCGCGGGTCCCGAATCTCTCGCGGCCGCGTGGCCGCACCGAGACGTTGGCGTCGCAGCGAAACGATCCTTCCTGCATGTTGCCGTCGCAGATCTCCAAATACCGCACCAGAGTATGGATCTTCTTCATGTACGCGACCGCCTCCTTGGCGGAGCGCATGTCGGGTTCGGAGACGATCTCGAGCAGCGGCGTGCCCGCGCGGTTCAAGTCGATGCCGCTGGCATGGACCAGGCCTTCATGCAGCGACTTGCCGGCATCCTCCTCGAGATGCGCGCGGGTGATGCCGACCGTCTTGACGGAGCCGTCGTCGAGCATGACCGCGAGCCTGCCCTGTTTGACCACGGGCAGCTCGTACTGGCTGATCTGATAACCTTTGGGCAGGTCGGGATAAAAGTAATTCTTGCGCGCGAACACCGAGCGGCGCGCCACGGCCGCCCCGATGCTGAGTCCGAATTTCACCGCCATGCGCACGGCTTCGGCGTTCAATACAGGCAGCACGCCGGGATACGCCAGGTCGACCAGATCGGCCTGGGTGTTGGGAGGAGCGCCATAGGCGGTCGGCGACCCCGAGAAGATCTTCGACTTGGTGGCGAGCTGCGCGTGTATCTCGAGCCCGATGACGACTTCCCAGTCCGTCATCACTCGTACCCTCGTGGGCTCAGGCGATGCCAATCGGTGGCTTCCTGGAATCGATGCGCCGCGTTCAGGAGCTTCGCTTCGGAGAAATGCGGTCCGATCAACTGCAGTCCCATCGGCAGCCCCTCGACGAATCCACAGGGCAGGGACAATCCGGGCAATCCCGCGAGATTGGCGCCGATCGTATAGATGTCGTTCAGGTACATGGTGACCGGATCGTCGATCTTCGCGCCGATGGAGAAAGCCGGCGTCGGAGTGGTGGGTCCGATCAGGAGGTCGGCCTTGCCGAACGCGGCGCGAAAATCGTCGGTGATCAGGCGCCGCACCTTCTGCGCCTTCAGATAGTAGGCGTCGAAGTATCCGGCCGACAGCACGTACGTGCCCGTCATGATGCGGCGCTTGACCTCGGCGCCGAATCCCTCGCCCCGCGACCGCTTGTACAGGTCCGCCAGATCCGCGGGGTTCTCGCAGCGATAGCCGAAGCGCACGCCGTCGAAGCGCGAGAGATTGGAGGAGCATTCGGCCGGCGCGACCACGTAGTAGGTGGGTACCGACAACGGCAGATGCGGCAAACTCACTTCCACCGTCTGTGCGCCGAGACTTCTGTAGATTTTCAGCGCGTCGTGAATCAGCGCCGTATTGCGGGCCTCCAAGCCATCGAAGAACTCCTGCAGCAGGCCGATTTTCAGGCCCGTGAGCGGCGCTCCCAAGGTGGCCGGGTAATCGGGGACTGGCGCATCGATACTGGTGGAATCGAGCGGGTCGAATCCGGCCATCACCTTGAGAACCTCGGCCGCATCCGCCGCCGAATGCGCAAGGACCCCCGCTTGGTCGAGGCTCGAGGCGAATGCGACCAGGCCATAGCGCGACACGCGTCCGTAGGTCGGCTTGACGCCCGTCACACCGGTCAACGCGGCGGGCTGACGGATCGAGCCGCCGGTATCCGTGCCGGTGGCGAAGGGTGCCAGCCGCGCGGCCGTCGCGGCCGCGGACCCGCCGGAGGAGCCCCCGGGCACCCTGGTCGTATCCCAGGGATTCTTGACGGGTCCGTAGAAGCTCGTCTCATTGGAGGAGCCCATGGCGAACTCGTCCATATTGGCCTTGCCCAGCATGATGGCGCCGGCCTCCTTCAGGCGCGACACCACGGTCGCATCGTAGGGGGCTATGAAATTGTCGAGCATGCGCGAACCACAGCTGGTGCGTACCCCATCGGTGCAGAAAATATCTTTATGAATGAGGGGGATGCCGAGCAACGCCCCCCTCTCGCCCGCGGCACGCCGCAGGTCCGCTGCCGACGCCTGAGCCAGGGCCAGCTCGGCGGTGGTCGTGATCAGCGCATTCAGCGCGGGGTTCAGGCGCTCGATCCGTTCCAGGAAATGGCGCGTGAGCTCGACGCTCGAAATCCGGCCCGAGCTCAAGCTTTCCCCAAGCTCGCCGATGGATAGGGTGTGCAGCATCGTCCGTTAAGAATAGCAGGCCTCGCGGGGCCTACTCGATCACTCGCGGCACGACATACAGTCCGGCCTGCACGGCCGGCGCGTTGGCCTGGTATTTCTCATGCTGGTCGCTCTGCGTCACCCCGTCGGCGCGCAGGCGCTGATGCTGGCCATCCAGGGGATGGGCCATGGGCTCAACGTCGGCGGTTTGCACCCGTGATAATGCGTCGACGAAATCGACGATGCTCGACAGGCTGGTCACGTAGACCGGCATCTCTTGTTCGGTGATCGACAGCCGCGCAAGGTGCGCGATCCTTTCAACGTCTTGCCGGGTCAGGCTCATAGAATCGACCAAAAGTGCGCGCTATCTCACGCAAAATAAGCGTCACGAATGATACACGTTGCCTTGCTGAATGTCGTGTCGGTTGTTACATTACCCCAACTTTTTTCACCCCCATTTTGCAAGTAAAAAAACCCCATGTTCAAACGCCTTAGAGGTTATTTCTCCAATGACCTCTCAATCGATCTTGGCACCGCCAACACGCTGATCTACGTTCGCGAGCGCGGTATTGTCCTGAACGAGCCATCGGTCGTCGCGGTGCAGGACGAACCGACCCGTGGCGGCAAGATCATCGTCGCCGTCGGGGTCGAAGCGAAGAACATGCTCGGGCGAACCCCCGGGCACATCACGGCGGTCCGGCCCATGAAGGATGGCGTGATCGCGGATTTCACCTACACGGAAAAGATGCTGCAGTACTTCATCAAAAAAGTGCATGGCAATCGATTCCTGAGCCCCAGTCCGCGGGTTCTGGTGTGCGTCCCCTTCGGCTCCACCCAGGTCGAGCGGCGCGCCATCAAGGAGTCGGCCGAGGGTGCCGGTGCGCGCAGCGTGGATATCGTCCCGGAACCCATGGCGGCGGCGGTCGGCGCCGGATTGCCGGTGCAAGAGGCGCGCGGCTCGATGGTGCTCGACATCGGCGGCGGCACCTCCGAGGTGGCGGTCATCTCGCTGAATGGCATCGTCTACGCGGCGAGCGTACGCATCGGCGGCGACAAGTTCGATGAGGCCATCACCAACTACGTGCGGCGCAACTACGGCATCCTGATCGGCGAGGCGACGGCGGAGCGCATCAAGCTGGAGATCGGCTCGGCCTATCCGGGCCAGACAGTAAGAGAGATCTCGGTCAAGGGCCGCAACTTGTCGGAGGGCGTGCCGCGCAGCTTCACCCTGAACTCCAACGAAATTTTGGAGGCTCTGCAGGAGCCGCTGCAAGGCATCGTCGGCGCGGTGAAACAGGCGCTCGAGCAAACGCCGCCCGAGCTTGGCGCCGACGTCGCCGAACGCGGCATCGTGCTCACCGGCGGAGGCGCTCTGCTGCGCGACGTCGACAAATTGCTCATGGAAGAAACCGGCCTGCCTGTGGTGGTTGCGGACGATCCGCTGACCTGCGTTGCGCGCGGCGGCGGCAGGATCCTCGAACTCACCGAGGAACATGGACCGGGCATCTTCGGACTGGAGTAATGCAAGCGAAGGGATATCTGGGGATTTCCCATGGTCGCCTTTCGTAGCACCGACACCTCCGGTCGAACGACTGGACTTCTGCTCCGCTGCGTGCTCTATTCGCTGCTGGCGCTGGGTTTGATCATCGTCGACAAGCGCTACGATCACCTGGGCAAGATTCGCCGGGTGCTCTCGATCGTCGCCTACCCCGTGCAGATCGCGGTCGCCAGTCCCTTCGAGGGTTGGGACTGGTTTCGCGAGAACGTATCGTCCCGCGCCGCCCTGCGCGCCGACAAGACCAAGCTCGAGGCCGAGCTGCGGCTGGCTCAGTTCCGCCTGCAGCGCTACGAGGCGCTCGAGGCGGAGAGCCAGCGCCTGCGCTCCTTGCGCGACAATACCGCCGGGGTCGCCGACCGGTTCGTCGTCGGAGACATTATGGACGTCGATTTGGACGCCTTCCGGGAGCGGGTGCTGGTCGACAAGGGCGCGCAGGACGGCGTGTTCGTCGGACAGGCCGTGTTGGACGCCGGCGGAGTATTCGGACAGGTCGCGCGCGTCGGACAGCTGACCGCCGAGGTCATACTGGTCAGCGATGCGACACACGCGATTCCGGTACAGATCAACCGCAACGGATTGCGGACCATTGCGGTGGGCACGGGGGATATGGGCCGGCTCAAGCTGCCGTATCTGCCCACCAGCGCCGATGTGGTCGCCGGGGACTTGCTCGTGACCTCCGGGCTCGGCGGCGGATTTCCCGCCGGCTACCCGGTCGGCACCGTCGCGGAGGTCAAGCGCGATCCTGCCCAGTCGCTGGCCGATGTCGATGTGAAGCCGGCCGCCGCGCTCGATCGGTCGCGCGAGCTGATGTTCGTCTGGTTGAAACCGCAGCCTGCCGCGAGCATCGCGCCAAGCGGTCCCGTGCAACCCGCAGCGCCGAAGCCCGGCGCCGCCGCTCCCTCACCGTCGGGCACTCAGCCGCCGCGCGCACCCGCCGCGCCCGCCGCGCCCACTGCGGCGCAGCCGCGCGCGCCCGCCGCACCCGCCGCGCCCGCGAAAGTTCCGCCGCCTGCGGGAGGGAACGACGAATGATGCGCGACACTCGCATCCGCCGCCTGCCCATGGCCCTGTCCGCGCTGGTGGCGCTGGCGCTGGCGGTGCTGCCCGTGCCCCAGGTCTTGGAGGCATTTCGACCGGACTTTTTGGTGTTGGTGGTCTTTTACTGGTCCATCGAGTCGCCCCGCGCCGGAGGGCTCACGCTGGCGTTCATGGCGGGCCTCGCGCTGGATGTGATCCAGGGCGTGGTGCTCGGCCAGCACGCGCTGGCGCTCACCCTGATGGCTGCATGGGCCACGCACCTGCGGCTGCGGCTGCGGGTATTTTCGGTTCTCTCGCAGTGTCTGACCATATTCGCTTTGTTGACGGGTTACCAATTCGTGCTGTTCTGGGTGGATGGCGCCACCGGTAATCCCGTGACGACGTTTGGCCGTTGGCTCGCGCCCGTCATAGGCGCGTTGCTGTGGCCGCTGCTGATCGCCGCGCTGAGCCGTCTGCATGAACGCTGACGCCTGTCGCGACTGCGGCCTCTTTGCACGCGAGCCGCGCGCCGCGCAAGAGGTGCCGACGCTATGATTTTCGACGAATTCTCGCCGTCGCGAACCCGCCGCACCCTGACCGCCGGCGGCCGCGCCTTGCGCGCCCTCGGACTGGATGGCCCGCTCACCGGCGTGCTCGCCATCATCGTGTGCTTCGGCATTCTCGTCGTCTACAGCGCCTCGGGACAGAACCTGAAGATGGTCGAGCATCATCTGGGCAATATCGCCATTGCAGTGATCGCCATGCTGGCGCTGGCGCGCCTGGCGACGCCGCAATATCTGCGCCTGTTCTCCCCCATCGCCTACCTCATCGGCGTGCTGCTGCTGGTCGTGGTCGACGTGACGGGCCACATCGGCAAGGGCGCGCAACGTTGGCTCGACATCGGCTTCATGCGCTTTCAGCCATCCGAGATCATGAAACTCGCCGTGCCGATGATATGCGCCTGGTACATGCACGAGCGGCCGCTGCCGCCGACCTTCAAGGATCTGCTGGTGATGGGGCTGCTCATCGCCATTCCGACGGCGATGATCGTCCGGCAGCCCGACTTGGGCACCGCATTGCTGATCGCGGCCTCCGGTCTGATCGTGATGCTGCTGGCCGGACTGTCGCTGCGAATCATATTGATATCGATACCCCTGCTCGGCGGCGCGGCGGTCGGGGCGTGGCATTTCATACATGACTATCAGCGCCAGCGCATACTCACGTTCTTGAACCCCGAAAACGATCCGCTGGGAACGGGGTACCACATCATCCAGTCGCAGATCGCCATCGGCTCGGGCGGCATGTTCGGCAAAGGCTACATGATGGGCAGCCAGGCTCAGCTCGAGTTCCTGCCGGAGCGTTCGACCGACTTCATTTTCGCGGTCATAGGCGAGGAGCTGGGACTGCTGCCGTGCGTGGTGCTCCTGGTGCTCTACGGCGTCGTCATCGGGCGCGCCCTGTACCTCGCCATGCAGGGTCAGGACACGTTTGCACGGCTGACGGGGGGCGCCATCGCGCTCAGCTTCTTCGTCTATGTTTTCGTCAACTCCGGCATGGTGAGCGGCATCCTGCCCGTGGTCGGCGTGCCGCTGCCGATGATCAGCTACGGCGGCACATCGATGGTGACGCTGTTGGCGGGCTTTGGCATATTGATGTCGCTGCATTCGCACCGCAAGCTCATCGGATCTTAGGAGCCTCGAGACCGTGTCCTGCCTGAAGCATCTGTTCCTGGCCGCGGCCATTCTATGCGCCGCTTCGCGGCCCGCCGGCGCGATCGACATCAAGCGCGCCGACGTCAAGGAATTCATCGCGCACATGGCCGATACCTCGCCCTTCAAGAAGCGGCAATTGCGCAAGCTGCTGAAGGCGGCGCAGAGCCAGCCCAGCATCATCGACGCGATGGATCGGCCCGCGGAGAAAGCCAAGGCGTGGTTCGAGTACCGCCCGATCTTCCTCACCGAGAGGCGCATCCGGGAGGGCACGGAATTTTGGCTCGCGCATCGCCAGGCGCTCGACGAAGCCAGCGTTCGCAGCGGCGTCGCGCCGGAATATCTGGCGGCCATCCTCGGGGTCGAAACCTACTACGGCCGCCTCACCGGCTCCTACCGGGTGCTCGACGCGCTGGCGACGCTGGCCTTCGATTACCCCGCCCGCGCCAAGTTCTTTCGCGACGAGCTCGAACAGTTTCTGCTGCTCACCCGCGATGCCGGCCTCGACCCCCTGAGCGTGAAGGGTTCGTACGCCGGCGCGATGGGCGCGCCGCAGTTCATGCCGTCGAACTACCGGCGCTATGCCGTCGACGCCGACGCGGACGGGCGCATCGACCTGTGGACCAATTGGCCGGACGTGTGCTCCAGCGTCGGGAATTATCTCAAGGAGCACGGTTGGAATGCCGGCGAGCCCGTGCTCAGCGAAGCCATCGTGGCCCCCGACAAGGTTGCCGACCTGGACGGCCGCACGCTGGCGCTGTCCGAGACCGTGGGATCGCTGCGCACCAAGGGCGTCGATTTCGACAGCTCACTGTCGCCTGATGCACCCGCCCTGTTGATTGCGGCCGACGAGACGGATGGCATCCACTGGCGCGTCGGCTACAACAACTTCTATGTGATCACCCGCTACAACCACAGCGCTCTGTACGCCATGGCGGTGTACGAGCTGGCATCGGCGGTCAAGCAGCGCGTCCTGCTGAACGATGCCTCCAGCGCCGCGGTGAACGCGGTGGGGGCGAACGCCCCGGCGACTGCGAACGCGGCGGCGGCACCGAACGCCCCGGCGGCACCGAACGCCCCGGCGGCACCGAACGCGGCGGCGGCGAACGCGCCGGCCGCAACCGCGGATACGCCTTCGGCCCCGTCCGACGGCGCTCCGCAATCGGCCTTGCAACAGTGAGCCTCGGCCGCGCACTCGCCCCTGCGCTCGCGCTGGTCATCGCCGGACTCGCCGCGTGCTTGAATACGCCGCCGCAGCCTCAAACGCCCACTCCGCCCCTACCGCCGCCGCTGACCGCACAGCCGCCGGTGCCCCCGGTGCTGCCGGATTCGGTGCCGGATGCCGTGCCGCGGGTCGAGCCCCGGTCGCGCAACGGCAATCCGCCGTTCTACGATGTATTCGGCAAGCGCTACTACGTGCTGTCCTCGAGCGTCGGCTATCGGGAGCGCGGCGTCGCCTCCTGGTACGGACCCGGCTTCCACAAAGTGCGCACCTCCACCGGTGAGCCCTATGACATGTTCAGCATGACGGCCGCGCACAAGACGCTGGTACTGCCCGCCTATGTGCGCGTCACGAATTTGCAGAACGGCCGCAGCATCGTGGTGCGGGTCAATGACCGCGGTCCTTTCGTCGATAATCGAATCATCGATCTCTCCTACACCGCCGCCGCCAAGCTCGACATGCTGCGCAACGGCACGGCCATGGTCGAAGTTCGCGCCATCGATCCCTCGGCGCCCGCGCCCGCGATCGCGGCATCGACGCCGCCCGAATCGCCTGCGGCAGCGGCGGCGCCGCCCGGGGCGGCCTCGCCCGTCCCGTCAAGCGCCGCCGGCGCGGCGGCGCCGAGCTCCGCGCTATTCGTGCAGGCCGGTGCCTTCTCGGACCCCGCGAACGCCGAACGCCTCGCGGAGAAATTGCGCGGCGGCAGCTACGGCAGAGTCTTCGTGCGCGACGATCAGATCGCGGGCCGCAGAATGTATCGAGTGCGCATCGGCCCGGTGTCCGGCGTCGCGGAGTTCGACCGGGTGGTCGCCGCGCTCGAGCATGCCGGCATCAACGATGCGCATCTCGCGCTCGATTAGGCTAGCCCGCATCCAGACAAGTTGCCGTGCAATAATCCTCCACATCCATCCATTGTTACCAAGGTATTGATCCACTATGTTCCGATCCTTTCTGGCGTGCACGTTTCTGACGGCGCTCGCGGCCGCTCCAGGCCTTGCCGACACACCCGCGTCGAACCGCGCATCGAACCCCGCATCGAACCCCGCGTCCAGCTCCGCGTCGAACTCCGCATCCAGTTCTGCGTCGGGCTCCGCATCAAGTTCCGCGCCGAGCGCCGCCTCGACGCCCATCCCCACGGCCCCCGCGGTCGATGCGCGCGCATACATCGTCGTCGACTATCGCACCGACAAGATTCTGGCCGCGAAGGATGCCGTGGCGCGGGTGGAACCGGCAAGCCTCACCAAGCTCATGACGGCCTACATCGTCTTTCAGGAGTTGGCGGCCGGCAAGCTGAAGCTCGAAGAGCAGGTCACGGTGAGCGAACATGCCTGGCGCTCCGAAGGATCGCGCACCTTCATCGAGCTGGGCAAACCCGTATCCGTCGAGGATCTGATCCTGGGGATGATCGTGCAGTCGGGCAATGACGCCACCATCGCTCTGGCCGAACGGATCGCGGGAACCGAAGAGACGTTCGCGCAAATGATGAACGCCAATGCGAAACGCCTGGGGATGGTGGGCAGTCATTTCGAGAACAGCTCGGGACTTCCCTCGCCCCAGCACTACACCACGGCGCGCGACCTGTCGCTGCTCGCCAATGCCATGATTCGCGAGTATCCGCAGTACTACAAGTGGTTTTCGGTGCGCGAATTCGAGCACAACGGCATCAAGCAGCAAAACCGCAACGGCCTGCTGGAGAAAGACCCCACGGTCGACGGCCTGAAGACCGGCCACACGGATTCGGCCGGCTACTGCCTGGTGACCTCCTCGCTGCGCGACGGCATGCGGCTGGTCTCCGTGGTCATGGGATCGACGAGCATGAAGGCGCGCGAGACCGCGAGCGCCGCGCTGCTCAACTATGGATTCACCTTCTACGACACCATATTGGCGGTCAAGGGCGGCGCCGTGCTGGCCAGCGCGCGGGTGTGGAAGGGACAGAGTGCGAGCGTCGATCTCGGCATCAAGGATGATCTTTACATCACCCTGCCGCGCGGCGAAGCGGGCGGGATCAAAACGGCCGCCGATGTGCCCCCGCGTCTGGTCGCGCCCCTCGCCGCCGACGCGGTCATCGGCAGCGTGCGTGTGTTCGCCGGCGGGCAGACCTTGGCGACCGTGCCCATGCACCCGCTGCAGGGCGTGGCCGCCGGAGGCTGGTGGCGCCGCCTGATCGACACCATTCGGCTGTGGTTCGCGTGAGCGCGGCAGTGCCGCTGCCCGTTTGCTACCTGAACGGCAGCTACCTGCCGTTGACGGAGGCGCGGGTGTCGCCGCTCGACCGCGCGTTCCTGTTCGGCGATGCGGTCTACGAAGTGCTGCCGATTTACGCATCGCGCCCGTTTCGTTTGCGCGAGCACTTGGA